>Ga0156022_1291_pt2 | contig 14348 bp, 10 predicted proteins | sample RifCSPlowO2_02_FD_107676 | JGI IMG/M metagenome (GOLD analysis project Ga0156022, IMG submission 107676) | Betaproteobacteria bacterium RIFCSPLOWO2_02_FULL_65_24 | reverse complement strand
CTGGAGCGCATCGGTGACGAAGCGGAAAAGATCGCGCGCATGGCGAAGCTGATTCACACGGGGGAACGCGCGCATCCGCCGCGGCTTGATTTGAAGCACGTGGCCAACCTTGCGCTCGACATGCTGCGCAAGGCCCTGGACGCCTTCGCCCGGCTGGATTCCGCGGCGGCCGCGAGCCTGGTGACGCAGGACCGGCTGGTGGACGACGAATTCCGCTCCATCCTGCGCCAGCTCATCACCTTCATGATGGAGGATCCGCGCACCATTTCGTGGTGCCTGGAGACGCTGTTCGTCGCCAAAGCGCTCGAGCGCATCGGCGACCATTCCAAGAACATGGCCGAGTACGTCATCTACATGGTGGAGGGCCGCGACGTGCGCCACCTTCGCCAGAGCGAGGCGACGTAGCGCGGTCTGCGGCCGCGAAGCAAGCTATTTGGTGGGAGGCACGTAGCCCGAGGCGACGTCCGCGCCGCTGCCGAAGAAGTGTTTCTCCATCTGCTCCGCGAGGTATTTCCTGGCACGCGCATCGGCCAGGTTCAGCCGATTCTCGTTGATCAGCATGGTCTGGTGCCGTATCCAGCCCTGCCAGGCCTCCTTGGAGACGTTGTCGAAGATGCGCTTGCCGAGCGGGCCCGGATAAGGCGGAAGATCCAGCCCTTCCGCGTCGCGGCCCAGCTTGATGCATTTGACGGTTCTTGCCATGGCTTCACTCCAGATTGGAGCTGGAATTCTACCGGACGCTGGGTTCGCGCTGGCCGACCCGGTGCCGGGTTCTGCTACGCGACGCCAATTCTCGCTTTATTGATTGGGGGCGACTGACTTGCCCCGAGTCTGTGACTGACGTTCGGCCGAGCTCAGGTGGTCCAACCGCTGTACGTGGACTCTCGCTAGAATCCCGAGGCCGGCACAACAAGATTCTTTGGCCATGAAGCCCCCCGCTGGACCGCCATCAACCGAATCAGAGTTCGCCACCTCGAAAAGGACGCAAGCGCACTGCATGACGACCGTCGGGCGCTTCAATTCCCGCTCCGATCTCGTTCCCGGGAGCACTGGCTGGTACCTCGCTGACCTTGGCGAGTTTCGCGGTAAGCAGACGCTCTACACGCGACAGTCACCTCAACGCCTCAAGTCTCTGCGCGAGCATGCATTGATCGAGAGCGCGATCTCGAGCAACCGGATCGAGGGCGTTGTGGTGGAAACCAAGCGCGTGCGCGAGTTGGTGCTAGGAGCGCCGCTCTTGCGCGACCGCGACGAGGAAGAGGTCCGTGGTTATCGGGACGCGCTCAACAAGATTCACGAGCGACAATCCGTTCTTCCGATCGACGAGGAAACCGTCCGCGAGCTACACCGGCTGGCGCGAGGCGAAATCTGGGATGCGGGTCAGTACAAGGACAAAGACAGCGACATCATCGAAAAGAGACCTGATGGATCGGAGCGCGTGCGATTCAGGACGGTTACCGCGGCGGCGACTCCCGCCGCAATGGCAAGGCTGATCCGTGATTGGGATGCCTGTCTTAAGGAAGAATGGGTCCATCCTCTCATTGCGCTCGCGGCGTTCAATCTGGATTTTCTGTGCATCCATCCGTTCCGCGATGGTAACGGCCGGGTTTCCCGCCTCCTGCTGCTCCTGCAGTGCTACCACCTCGGTTACGAAGTCGGCCGGTACATCAGCCTTGAACGGCTGATCGAGCAGAACAAGGAGCGGTACTACGAGACATTGGCGCAGAGCTCCACCGGCTGGCACGACGGGAAACATGACCCGTGGCCTTACATCAATTACCTGCTATTTATCCTGAAGACCGCCTACCGGGAGTTTGTCGAGCGGGTCGGCGACGTGCAGGCGCCAAGGGGCTCGAAGACCAAGCAGGTGCTGCAATCCCTCCGCCAGCTGCCGTCCGAATTCACCTTGGCCCAGCTCGAGCACGCCTGCCCAGGAGTCAGCCGCGACATGGTACGGCGGGTGTTACGGGAGCAGAGCGGGAAGCTCGTCCTCTGCCGCGGCCGCGGACCGGGCGCTGTCTGGATGAAGAAATCGCCCGAAAAGGGGTAATGTCCCCTGAAAGAGGGTAAGAATGAGGGTAATGACGTAGCCAGGAGGCAAGCTCTCCGGGGGCTGCAGCACGCCGGGGAGACGCTCAAGGATTACGTGGTCACGCCAGAGCTCGCTAGACGCTTTTCACCAGCACCTTGGAGCGGCGCTGGTAGTTGTACAGAGAGCGGCGCGGCTCGGGAAGCGCCGACACGTCGCTCTCGGCGAAGCCCCGCTCGATGAACCAGTGGGTCGCCTGGGTGGTGAGCACGAACAGTCTGCGCAAACCACGCCTGCGGGCCACCGCACACATGTGCTGCAGGAGCTTCTCGCCGTAGCCCTGGTCGCGCGCCTCGGGGCGGACAACGAGCGCGGCGAGCTCGGCTTCCTTGCCCGAAGCAAACGGGTAGAGCGCGGCGCTCCCGAGGATCATGCCGTCGTGTTCGACCACGAAAAACCGTTCGATCTCGCGCTCCAGCAGCTCGCGGCCCCGGTACACGAGCACGCCCTCGGCTTCGAGCGGTTCGATGAGGGCCAGTATGCCGCCGACGTCGTCTATGGTGGCCGAACGCAGCTTCTCCAGCTTGTCTTCCGTCAGCATGCTGCCCGAGCCCTTGTGGGTGAAAAGCTCGATGAGCAATGCGCCGTCCACATGGTGCGACACCAGGTGCGCGCGAGCCACTCCGCCCCGGATCGCCTCCACCGCGTGCTGCAGGTACAGCCGGGTGTGCTCGGACAGCTGGTTGCCGCGCGCGAGCAGCCGGTCCGCTTCCTGGGCCGACAATTCCGCCACCAGCCGGCCCCGCGCATCCAGCACCGGCGCGTCGGTATAGAAGACCAGTTTATCCGCGGCCAGCGCCTTGGCGGTGCCGACGGCCACGTCCTCCATGGTGGCGTTGAACACTTCGCCCGTGGGCGAGTAGCCGACGTTGGAAACGATGACGATATTGCCGGCGTCGAGGCAGCCGCGAATGGCCTGCGCATCGACTTTCCTCACCGCTCCGGTGTACTGATAGTCCACGCCGTTGCGCACGCCGTAGGGTTGGGCGGTAATGAAATTGCCCGAGACGGTGTTGATCGCCGCGCCTGCCATCGGCGAATTCGGCAACCCCTGCGAGAGCAGCGCGTCGATTTCCACGCGCAGCAGGCCAACCGCCTCCTTCACGCATTCCAGCGCGACGGAGTCGGTGATGCGCAGGCCCTCGTGGTAGCGCGAGCGCGCCTTGCGCTGTTCCAGCTGCGCCTCAATCTGCGGGCGCGAGCCGTGCACCAGCACCAGCCGTATGCCCGCGCTGTGCAGCAGATTCAGATCATGGGCCAGGGCGACGAACTTGCCCTCGGCCACCACTTCCCCGCCGAAAGCGATCACGAACGTGCGTCCGCGAAAGGCGTGAAAGTAGGGGGCAACCGAGCGAAACCAGGAAACGAATACCGAGTCGGGTTGGGTGGCCATGGCGGGGCAAAAGGGAGCGCAGGTCTCAAGCCGCGTAATCAATGAAACCGAATCATAGGGCAGAATGCGGATTCGTCGCAGCCCCGTTCGACACGGCAGGGGGGCGGCTGCTACCCTAGTTTCCGTCCGCGCTATCCCTGCAAGGAGCATTCATGGACGCCAGAGTCAGCGAAGCGCAGCTCGATCCCGTTACGCTGGAAGTCATCCGCAATGCGCTTCCCGCCATTTCGAACGAAATGGCCGTGGACCTGCAGCGCACTTCCTACAACATGATCATTTACGAAATCCGGGACTTCTGCACCGCGCTGGTGAATCCCGAAGGCGAGCTCGTGTGCCAGAACGTCGGCGGGGTATCGCACTTCATCGCCGATCTCGGAGTGATGATCACCGACGGCATGAAACGCTACGGCCGCGGCGGGTTCAGGCCCGGCGACGTGGTGATCAGCAACCACCAGGCCGTGGCCGGGCAGCACCTGAACAACGTGGTCATCTACATGCCCTACTTCTTCGAAGGCGAGCTGCTCATGTTCGCCATCGTGCGGGCGCACTGGATCGACGTGGGCGGCACGAGCACCGGGTTCGGCGCGGGCAGCACCGTGGCCGATCCGTGGCTGGAAGGCCTGCAGCTGGACCAGCTGAAGATCTACGATCAAGGCCGGCTGAACGAGACGCTCTACCGGGTCATACGCGACAACATCCGCTTTCCGGATTCTTCGCTGGGAGACATGAAGTCGCAGATGGCCGCGTGCCGGCTGGCGCTGCGGAGGCTGGACGAGCTCTTCCACAAGTACGGCCGGAGCACCGTTCTTGCCGCCGTTTCGCGGATTTTCGCCGAGACGGAGGCGAAATGCCGCAACGTGATCACGACGTTTCCGGACGGCGTGTACGAGGCCGAGTCGTTTCTGGACGACGACGGCGTGCAGAAGGGCGAGCAGGTGCGGCTGCATGCGCGCGTCACCATACGTTCCGGCGACATGACCATGGACCTGTCGGGCTGCTCGGGCGAGCGCCGCGCCGCCGTGAATTCGCGTACCTACGCGGCCGCGCGCATCGCCTACAAGGCGCTCACCGCGCCGACCGAACCCGTCAACGAGGGCTCTTTCCGGGCGCTCCAAGTGGTGATCCCGGAAGGAAACATCATGATGGCGCGTTACCCGGCTCCCATGGCGTCATGGAGCATGATTCTGCCGCTGGTGGTCGACACCATCGTGGCCGCGCTCGCCTCCGCGATGCCCGACAGGGTGCCGGCCGGGCACTTCGGCCTCATGGGCAACAACGGCGTGTTCTTCGGCGTCCATCCGAGAACCAAGCGGCGCTTTGTAGTGAGCGCCTCGGGCGGCGGCGGCTGGGGAGGCCGTCCGTTCGAAGACGGCGAGTCCGCGGCCGTGACGGTATGCCAGGGGGATGTGCGCAACGCCTCGATCGAGGAAATGGAAATGAAAAGTCCGGTGCTCATCTTCACGCGCGCGTTGCGCCGGGACTCCGGCGGCGCGGGCCGGTTCCGCGGGGGGCTTGGCAGCACCATGCACATCCGCAACCTGGTCGAGGGCCGCTGGAATCTCGAGCGGCAGCGCCGCCAGCTGTGTCCGCCGTGGGGAGTGCAAGGCGGTCTGCCTGGCGAGCCGGGAGCCAAGTACATGAAAGAGAAAGGCGAGCTCGAATTCCGTGACGTCGATGCAAGCCGCTATCTGGTGCCCGCCGACACCGAGGTGCTCATCCACGCGGGCAGCGGCGGAGGCTGGGGCGATCCGCTGGAGCGCGCCACCGAGAAGGTTCGCTGGGACGTGATCGAGGATCTGGTATCGGTCGAAGCGGCCCGCAGGTACTACGGGGTCGTGCTCAAGGCCGACCTTTCGGTCGATGAAACCGCCACCCAGGCGCTGCGCCGGACGCTGCGATCGGAGCGGCGCGCCTTGCAAGCGACCGCATAGGCTCTCAACAATCACCCCATAGTGACTGGAGCGCTGCGATGACGGCTAGCGGCGCGGTTTCGGTGCGCAGTACCCGCGGGCCGAAACGAATCGCGGCAAAGCCGGCGCGCACGGCGCGCGAGCGTTCGTCTTCGGTGAGGCCGCCCTCGGGCCCGATCAGCACGGTGAAGGCGGAGGCCGGCTGAACGTCGCGGAGCCGCCGCTGCCCGTCCAAAGCGAGCAGCACTCGCATGCCGTGCGCGTCCGTCCGGAGAAAATCCGCCAGGCCGGTGACCGGCCGTATGGACGGTACGCGGTTTCTGCCGCATTGCTCGCAGGCGGCCACCGCGATGCCGTGCCAATGAGCGAGCCGCCGCTCGGCACGTTGCGAAGACAGGCGGACCACGCACCGGGCGGTATCCACCGGAACGATCTGCGTGACGCCCAGTTCAGTGGCCTTTTGGACTGCATAATCCATGCGCTCGGCCGAAGAGACGCCGAGCGCGAGCGTAATATCGACCGTCGACTCGCGCTCTACGCCGTCCCACGCGAGCACGCGAACCGCGGCGTGCCCCTGACGCAGGCGCTCCAGGCGCGTGCGGTATTCCCCGCCGCGACCGTCGAAGAGCGTGAGCTCATCGCCTTCGCGAAGCCGCAGCACCGCCACGTGCCGCATCACGCGCTCGGGCAATTCGACCTCGGCGCCCACGGAGAGCGCAAAATCAACCCAGAACCGGTGTGCCGGTCGCTCGCTCGTTTGACTCATCGGGAAATTCTAGCTTCACCGGGCTGATAAAATGGCGGACCTTTCCATTCGAGCTTCCATGCAGCCCATCCGAAACATCGCCATCATCGCTCACGTCGACCACGGCAAGACGACGCTCGTCGACAAGCTGCTGCACCAGGCCGGCATGTTCGCCGCCCACCAGCAGGTGGCCGAGCGCGTCATGGATTCCAATGATCTGGAGCGCGAGCGCGGTATCACCATACTGGCGAAGAACACCGCAGTGGATTTCGAGGGCATCCACATCAATATCGTGGACACCCCCGGCCACGCCGACTTCGGCGGTGAAGTGGAGCGGTCGCTTTCCATGGTGGACGGCGTGCTGCTGCTGGTGGACGCCGTAGAAGGACCGATGCCGCAGACCCGCTTTGTCACACGCAAGGCGCTCGCCTGCGGGCTGAAGCCGGTGGTGGTGGTGAACAAGATCGACCGGCCCGGCGCCCGACCCGACTGGGTGGTGAACGCCACGTTCGACTTGTTCGACAAGCTCGGCGCCACCGAAGCACAGCTCGATTTTCCGGTCGTCTTTGCCTCCGCGCTGCACGGTGTCGCGACGCTCGATCTGTCCGTGCCCGGCACGGACATGCGGCCGCTTTTTCGCGCCATTCTGGAGCACGTGCCTGCACCGCAAGGGGACGTGGAGGGGCCGCTGCAGCTGCAGATCAGCAACATAGACTACTCCAGCTACGTCGGCCGCATAGGGATCGGGCGTATCACACGCGGGCGGCTGCGCCCCGGGCAGACCGTGGCGGTGCTGGACGGGGCAGGCGAACCGCGCAAGGCGAAGCTCGGCCAGGTCATGGGCTTCAGCGGCCTGGAACGCGTGGCGCTCGAGGAAGCGGCCGCGGGCGACATCGTGCTCGTGACCGGTGTCGAGAACGTCGGCATCGGCTGGACCCTCGCCGACGTCGAACAGCCGGAGCCGTTGCCGTTGCTCCAGGTCGATGAGCCGACCCTCACCATGCATTTCCAGGTCAACACCTCGCCCTTCGCGGGGCAGGAAGGGCGTTTTGTCACCAGCCGCCAGCTGCGCGAGCGGCTGCACCGGGAGCTGCAGAGCAACGTGGCGCTGCGGGTCGAGGACACCGCCGATACGGACGTGTTCGTCGTGTCCGGGCGCGGCGAGCTGCACCTCACCATCCTTCTGGAAAATATGAGGCGCGAAGGCTATGAGCTCGCGGTGTCGCGGCCCCGCGTGGTGCTGCGCGATATCGATGGCGTGCGCTGCGAGCCTTTCGAGCTGCTCACCGTGGACGTGGAGGAAATGCACCAGGGGCCGGTGATGGAAGCGCTCGGGGCCAGGCGAGGCGACCTGGCCGACATGCAGCCCGACGCGCGCGGGCGGGTGCGGCTCGATTACCGTATTCCGGCCCGCGGTCTCATCGGTTTTCAATCGGAGTTCCTCAATCTCACACGCGGCAACGGCCTCATGAGTCACGTGTTCGACGGGTACGGACCGATGAAACCGGACATTCCCAAGCGCCGCAACGGGGTGCTGATTTCCGCGGAGCAAGGGGTCGCCGTCGCCTATGCGCTGTGGAAGCTGCAGGAACGCGGCCGCCTTTTCGTGAATCCCGGGGAGCGGGTGTACGAAGGCATGGTGGTCGGCATCCACAGCCGCGAGAACGACCTGGTGGTGAATCCGATCCGCGAGAAGCACCTCACCAACATTCGGGCGGCCGGCAAGGACGAAGCGATCCAATTGACGCCGCCGATCCGCGTAAACCTCGAGCTCGCCGTGGAATTCGTCGAAGACGACGAGCTGGTCGAAGTGACCCCCCGGTCCATCCGCATACGTAAGCGCTACCTTACCGACGGTGAGCGCCGCCGGGTCTCCCGTCAGCCGCTCGACGCCGCGGCGTTGGACGCAAGCGCCTGATATCGTTGGCCGCATGCCGGCGCTGGCGCGCGAACCCTGCCCGAGCCTGTTCGCCAAGCATTTGATATGACGCGTATTTTTTTGTCGCCCTCGTCTAATTCGCCTGCCCGCTGATATAATTCTTTACTTGTCAAAAAGATACGGGGGGCGGGCCGGTGGCCGGGCGCCTGCGCGTCCTGGGTCCCCGCGCATCATAGCTTTCATCCCCTAATAACGGTCGCCTCGCGGGAAGGGGCTCCGCGGGCGGGTTCGCGGGGCGGGAGGGAGGGGCGGGACACGAACCGGTGGAACTGCGGTGCACCGGCGCCCTTGCCGGGTCGGCCATGTCCGAAGCTTCGCGGGGCGCCTAACAAAAAAACGGAAGGAACGAAGATGAAGCTTTGTCGTTACGGCAGGAACGGATTCGAAAAACCGGGCATGATAGATGCGCAGGGTCAGCTGCGCGATCTGTCGTCAGTTCTGTCCAATATCGACCAGGAAACCATCTCTCCCAAAGGCCTGGCACGGCTGCGCAAGATACGGGCGGAATCGCTGCCGCTGGTGCGCAGCAATCCGCGCTTCGGCGTTCCTTACACCGGCATCAGCAAATTCGTGGCGATCGGGCTGAACTATATCGACCATGCGCGCGAGGCGGGGCAGCAGATTCCGGCCGAGCCGATCATATTCCTCAAGGCCACCACCTGCATTTCGGGCCCCAACGATGACATCATGACGCCCAAGGACTCCACCAGGCTCGATTACGAAGTGGAGCTCGGCATCGTGATCGGCACCCGGGCTCGGTACGTGCCGGAAGAGAAAGCGCTCGACCACGTGGCCGGTTACTGCGTGGTCAACGACGTCTCCGAGCGCGCTTTCCAGATGCAGTCGTCGCAATGGGACAAGGGCAAGGGCTGCGACACCTTCGGTCCGGTAGGTCCGTGGCTGGTCACCACCGACGAGATCACCAACCCGCAGCTGCTGGACATCTGGCTTGACGTAAACGCCGAGCGGCGCCAGGCCTCGAACACCAGGAACATGATTTTCTCGTGCGCAAAGCTGGTGTCGTATTGCAGCCGCTACATGACGCTGCTGCCCGGCGACATCATCACCACGGGCACGCCGTCCGGCGTGGCGCTCGGGATCAAGGACCGCGACGCCTATCTGAAGCCGGGTGACGTGGTGACTCTCGGGCTGAAGGGCCTGGGCGAGCAGCGCCAGAAGGTGGTGCCGTTCAAGGGCTGATCGGTGCGGCCGCGGGCGGCTCGCCCGCAAGCAAAAAGCGGGATTTGCATGACAAAAGGGGGCGACGGCCCCCTTTTTTCTTGGTAAAAGGGCGTTGAAAGCGGCAACAGGCGGACGAATGAAAGTTGTAGTGCTGGGAGCGGGTCTGATCGGGACGGCGAGCGCCTGGTATCTGGCGCGGGCCGGCCACGAGGTGCTCGTCGCGGACCGCCAGCCGGAGCCGGCGCTCGAGACGAGCTTCGCCAACGGAGGACAGATTTCCGTGGGCCACTCCGAGCCGTGGGCGAACCCCGGCGCGCCCTTCCGGTTGCTGCGCTGGCTCGGCCGCGAGGACGCGCCGCTCTTGTTTCGTCCGCAGCTCGAGGCTTCGCAGTGGATCTGGGGGCTGAAGTTCCTGCTGGAATGTCTGCCGGGGCGCGCACGCCGCAATACTGCGCGGGCATTCGCGCTCGCCCTGTACAGCAGGGAAGTGCTGCGCGAACTGCGGCGTGAAACCGGCCTCGAATACGATCAGGCCACGCGCGGCATCCTGCACTTCTTCGACAACGCGAGGGAGTTTGAGCGCGCGTGTCGGGCGGCCGAACTGCTGCGCCGGGAGGGCCTGGACTCGCTGCCCAAGACCCCGCAGCAGTGCGTGATGATCGAACCCGCGCTCGCGCATGCGCACTCGTCCATCGTCGGCGGCATCTACACGGCAAGCGACGAGTCGGGCGACGCGCGCCTGTTTACCTGCGGCCTTGCAGAGCGGGCACGCGCCGCCGGAGTCAGCTATCGCTACAGCGTAAATGTGTGCGGCATAGAGGTTGTGGGGGGCCGGGTCACGCGGGTGGTCATCGACGATGAAGCCGGCATAGAAGAATCGCTCCGCGCCGATGCCTATGTCGTGGCCATGGGAAGCTACAGCCCGCTGGTGTTACGGCCGGTGGGTGTACGCGTGCCTGTCTATCCGGTGAAGGGATATTCGATGACCCTTCCGCTGCAGCCGGGCGACGAAGCCCCCGAAGTGAGTCTCACCGATGACGCCTACAAGCTGGTTTTCTCCCGCCTCGGTGCGCGATTGCGGGTGGCCGGGACCGCGGAGCTCGCCGGCTACGATACGGGAATGAGCGAGGTGCGCTGCCAGGCTCTGGTGCGCCGGACTTTCGGGCTGTTTCCCAAAGCCGGGCGCGCGTCGGAAGCGCAGTTCTGGACGGGGCTGCGCCCGGCAACGCCTTCGAACCTGCCTTCGATCGGCCGAACACGCTATCCCAATCTCTACGTCAATACGGGCCACGGCACCCTGGGCTGGACCATGGCTTGCGGCTCAGGGCGCGCGCTGGCCGACCTGGTGAGCGGCCGCCGTCCCGAAGTGGATTTCCCGTTCCTCGGCCTCGCTTTGCGCCACATTTCTGGCGCCACGAAGCCACAGCCCGATCTTTCCAGCGGTCGGTCTATTTAATGACTGCAGGCGGGGAAAGCGACACGAGTGTCGCTCGGGGCTTTGAAACAGGCCGCGCAAGCTTTTCGCGCGGCCGGTCTCATTTCCCATTCGCGCGCTTCTTCGTCGCCACGAGCCGCGGCGCCGTCCGGGCGCCGCCGGTCAGCTCTCGAACGAAGTTCGGCAGTGCGAACACGCCGTGGTGGGTCGCGCCGTTGTAGTACTGCAAGCCGCCGAGTCCCCGCTGGGCAATGCGCCGGTCCACTTCGGAAGCGGCGATGGCGAGCGGATCCAGGGTGTCCGAACAGGCGGCCATGGACCACAGGCAGCCGTACAGCGGGATGAACATGACATACGGCCGCACCACGGCGAACACCCGCGCCAGCCTCTCGTAGTGCATCTTCACCCGTTCGGGCAGCGACACCGGCGAGCCCATGTGCAGCGTCAGCACGCCGCCCGGCGCCAGCGCGCGCTTGCAGTCGCGGAAGAACGCTTCTTCGTACAGTGCGGTGGCCGGCCCGATGGGATCGGGCAGATCGAGCGCGATGAAATCGAAGCGCTCGCCGGTCTGCGCGAGAAACTGCAGGCCGTCCTGGATCAGAAGACGCAGGCGCGGGCTCTCGAAGACGCCGTGGTGAATCTTGCCGAAGTACTTCTTCGCGATCTCCACCACTTTGCCGTCCAGCTCCACGAGCGTCACCTGTTCGACCCCCGGGTGCTTCAGCGCCTCCTCGGCCGCACCGCCGTCACCGCCGCCGATGATCAATACCCTGCGCGGATCCCGGTGGGCCGTGAGCGCGGGATGGATCAGATTTTCGTGATAGACGAATTCCTCGCGCTCCGAGGTCATGAAGCAGCCATCCAGCCGGAAGAGTTTCCCGAACTGCGGCGTTTCGTGCACTTCCAGGCTCTGCAAGCCGGTGTGGCCTTCTTCCAGGCGCCCGGAGGAGCGGATGAAAAAACCGTAATCCCGGTTAAGGAACTCGTACAGGTGCTGCCGGTCGCGCGGCACTTCGTGGCGGACGAAATCCTCCGGATCGAAGAGCTTCAGCAGATCATCGACGACCTGGCGCGCCCTCACGGAGTTGTCCTGGGTGTAATTGCACACGTAGACGTCGAGCGTCACGCTGTTCAGCTCGGGCCAGGTGTGTATGGCGAGATGCGACTCCGCGAGCACGACCGCGCCCGTGACTCCTCCTCCATCGAAAGCGTGGAAGAGATCGCCCAGCGCCGTCAGGCCGGACCGAGTGATGGAGTCGAAACAGAATTGACGCAGTGCAGCCGCGTCAGTCAGGTACCGCGCCTGTCCCCGGCAACGGTACAAATTGGCGACCACATGGATACCGTCCAATTTGCATAAATCCCCACAGTTAAGTTAGGACCGGAGACGCCGGCTACGGTGCAGCGATCTCCCCAATTGCCGCATCGATCAGTTTGCGGGCGACGGAGATTGTAGCAGGAAGCTTCGGCAGGTTTCCAGTGGTGAACCACGCGGCCGACTCTATTTCGACGCCGTCCACGCTCACTTCACCGCCCGCGTAATCGGCGAAGAAAGCGATCATGAGCGAATGAGGAAACGGCCACGGCTGGCTTGCGAAGTAGCGCAGGTTCTTCACGCGCACGCCCACCTCTTCCTGCACTTCGCGGTGCACGCATTGCTCCAGAGTCTCCCCCGGCTCGACGAAGCCGGCGATGGCGCTATAGACGCCGGCAGGAAAGCGCGGCGAGCGTGCGAGCAGGACAGCTCGCTCGCGCCGCACCAGGCACATCGTCACCGGTGCGAGCCTGGGGTAGACGACCAGCCCGCAGGCGCTGCATTCACGCGAGCGTTCCGCCAGGCGCGCCACTGTGCGCTCGCCGCAGGCGCCGCAGTACAAGTGCGTGCGGTCCCATTCAACGATCTGCAGCGCGCGGCCGGCCAGGGCGAGCGCAGCATCGTCCAGCACGCCGAACAGCGCTCGCAATCCCAGGAACGACCAGCCTTCGGGCGTTGGGGCGTCTGCGGCGACCTCGGCTGCGAAGCAGTGTTCAGAAGCCAGTCGACCGAGATAGTGCATGCGGCTCGCGCCGAGGCCGAGCGCTTGCGGATGAGCGGCGCGCGGCACCGCGGCTGCGGCCGGTTCGGCGCTCACGAGCAGCTCCGAGCGCCGGAACACGAACCATAGAGCCCGCTCCGGCAGAGCATCAGGGGGAACGAGGCCCGGCTGATAATCCGCGGGTTGCTGGAACGCCATCTGCACCATGGGACTTTGCTGTTCGTCTACGCCGTTGCGAGCTTCAATAGCCAAGACGGCGAGTTTCCACGATAATTGCGCACTTTTCCAGCCGCTTTGCCGCCGTCCTTTCCGGCTGTCTCCGATGAGCATCGCACTGCAAACTTCCCCGCAAAAAACCACCACCGTAGAGACGCGCGACCTCGCCAATGCGTTGCGCGCCCTCGCCATGGACGCCGTGCAGAAAGCCAACTCCGGCCATCCAGGCATGCCGATGGGCATGGCCGAAATCGCCGTTGCCCTGTGGACGCGGCATCTGCGCCACAACCCCGGCAATCCGGCCTGGCCGAACCGCGACCGCTTCGTGCTGTCGAACGGGCACGGCTCGATGCTGCTCTATGCCTTGCTGCACCTGACCGGCTACGACCTGCCCATGGAGGAGCTGAAGCAATTCCGCCAGCTTCACTCCAAGACGCCCGGGCATCCCGAGCACGGCGTCAGCCCCGGGGTCGAAACCACCACCGGCCCGCTCGGGCAGGGCGTAGCGAATGCCGTCGGCATGGCGATTGCGGAGCGGCTGCTCGCCGCCGAGTTCAACCGCCCGAACGTGCAAATCGTGGATCACCACACGTATGTCTTTCTGGGCGACGGTTGCATGATGGAAGGTCTGTCCCACGAGGCGTGTGCGCTCGCCGGCACGCTGGGACTGGGCAAGCTCGTCGCTTTTTACGACGACAACGGCATTTCCATCGATTCCGAAAAGGGAAGCATCCGAGGCTGGTACACCGACGACGCGCCGAAGCGCTTCGAAGCCTATGGATGGCACGTCATACGCAACGTCGACGGCCATGACGTCGAGGCGATAGATCGCGCGATCCGCAAGGCGAGGCGCGAAAGACGCCGCCCGAGCCTGATCTGCTGCAAGACGGTGATCGGCAAAGGCTCGCCTTCAAAAGCCGACACCGGTGCCGCACACGGCGCGCCGCTCGGCGACAAGGAAGTGCAGGCGACGCGCGCGGCGATCGGCTGGCCGCATGCGCCCTTCGAAATCCCGCGGCCGGTCTATGACGGGTGGGACGCGCGAGCCGCCGGCTCGGCTGCCGAAAAGAAGTGGTCGCGGCTGTTCCGCCGCTACGAGCGAGAGCACCCGGTGCTCGCCGCCGAATTCCAGCGCCGCATCGCTGGAAGGCTGCCCGAAGGCTGGGACGACTGCTGCACAAAAACGCTGACGGGCCTCATCGAGAAGGGCGAGGCGGTCGCCACGCGCAAGGCTTCGCAAAATGCCCTCGAGGCGCTCGGCCCGCTGCTGCCCGAGCTGGTCGGCGGATCGGCGGACCTTTCCGGCTCCAATCTCACGCTTTGGTCCGGGTCGAGGCCGCTCAGACTCCACAGCGAGCCCGCCAGCGGCGGCAACTATATCTTCTACGGCGTGCGCGAGTTCG
>Ga0156022_1159_pt1 | contig 14484 bp, 14 predicted proteins | sample RifCSPlowO2_02_FD_107676 | JGI IMG/M metagenome (GOLD analysis project Ga0156022, IMG submission 107676) | Betaproteobacteria bacterium RIFCSPLOWO2_02_FULL_65_24 | reverse complement strand
GCGGGCCTCGAGCCGAACACCGCGGTGTCCGCATAGAACATCTTGAAGTAGTCGAGCGGCCGCTTCTTCAGGCTTTTCAGCAGCGCCCCGTAGTCCTCGTCGGAAGTGCGCGTGCCCAGCTGATCCCAGCCCGGCCCGACGCGCCCTTCGAAGTACGGCACCATGGCGCCCATGTGATGGGTGATGATCTTGAGCTCCGGGTACTTGTCGAACAGGCCCGCAAAGACGATGTGCGCCATGGCGACGCTCGTCTCGTACGGCCAGCCGAAGGTCCACCAGATTTCGTAATGGCTTTTCTTTTCGGTCTTGTAGTCGGCGTAGTCCGCGCCGCGCGCCGGATGGATCCAGATCGGCAGATCGAGCTTGGCCATCAGCTCGAACAGCGGCATCGTCTGCGGCGCAGTGAGCGGCGCCCCGTTCACGTTGCTGAACACCTGCACCCCGACCGCGCCCAGCTGGGTGATCGCCCGCTCGGCTTCCTTCAATAGCTCCTCGGGATGGCTCATCGGGAGCCCGGCGATGAAGGCGGGGAAGCGGTCGGGATATTTCGCCACGAGCCCCGCCATGCCGTCGTTGCCGATGCGCGCGAGCTCGGTCGCGATCGCCGGCCCGCCGAGCGATTCGATCGGCGGCTGGGGCAGGCAGATCACCTGCGCGTAGTCCGCAAAGCGGTCCATGATCCGGAAGCGCTCGTCCAGATCGACGATGCAAGGAATGGCGCGAACGCGCTTGTTCATGTCGCGCCCGTCGGGTACGACGGCAAGCATGCGGTCGTAGTACTTCTGCGGAAAGATGTGATTGAAGATGTCGAGTTTCACGGCGCCGCTCCCTTTGGGTTGCCTGATAAAACGGTAAAACCGGGGTACGTCCCCATTTATCCCCTGCCTCCGGCAATCAGCCGGACGCGTATTCCATGGCGAGCGCGCTGTCGGTGTCCTCGTCGAGGATTTCGTCCACGAGGGGCACCAGCGCGCCCTGCTCCTTTTGCGCATGCGAGCCGAGGCGCTCGGCGAGCTCCAGCCCGTACGCCTTGAGCGTGCGCCAGCCCGGGGCATCGAGCCGGCCGTCCCGGGCATCGCCGATCAGGTCGAGCAGCGGCCGCGCCACTTCGCGGATCACCTTGTGGTCCTCGAGCAGCAGGTCCGCCAGATCGCCCTCGCCGCGTTCATGCAGCCGCGGGAACAGGTGGTCTTCCTCCAGCGCGAAGTGACGGGTGACTTCGTGCCGCAGCGCGTTTTCCAGCTGGGGCAGCAGCATGCGCCACACCGGGTCATCCTGCGCCGGCGGTTCGCCGCGCAGGCGACCCAGGGCCTGCTCGAAGCGTTCCAGCAGGGCGAGGATCGCGATGTGCTCCTCGTTCAGCTTGCGGCTGATCTGCCGTTGGAGATCCATCGTGTGCCTTTCTCGGCGCGGTGCGCGGCTAGGCGTGCAGCTGGCTGTATTTTTCCAGCAGCTGCTCGGGCGTTTCCTCGAAGTCGGGATTCTGCAGTATGCAGTCCGACGGACACACGAGCTTGCACTGCGGCTCGTCTTCGGCGCCGACGCACTCGGTGCAGCGCAGCGCATCGATCACGTAAGGCGTTCCCTTGGCGATCGCCTCGTTGGGGCACACCGGGACGCAGGCGTCGCACTCGGTGCAGTTTTCGTTGATCAGCAGTGCCATGTTTTCTCCTAAGAGTCGCTAAGCGTGACCGAGCGCGCGGCGAACGCATCGCTCCGGTTTCGCTTTTACTGAACCTGCCCGATTTCTGCAGTTGCAAGCAACTGCAGAAATCGGGCAGGCATATGAAAACCAACACTCGCCAGGTGTTTCCACGTGCTGCTGTTTCGAGGCCTTGCTCTTCAAGCCGCCACCCGCGTTTCCAGCTCCCGCAGTTTCTCGTGCCGGAACGCCCCCCAGATCGCCGCGCCGATGGCCCCGGCATAGATGGAGTCGGGGTGGCTCACCGCCTTCAGCCCGGTCACCTTTTGCTTGACGAGCTCCTCCTGGAGCGCGGCGAGCAGGCCCGTGTCCAGGGCGAGGCCCCCGGTCAGCAGCACCGTGCCCTTGGTGATGCCGCTCACTTTCAGCAGCTTCGCCAGGCGCGAGGCCATGGAGATGTGGATGCCCTTCAGGATGTCGGGCGTCGCTATGCCGCGCGACACCATGTTGATGACGTCGGTCTCGGCGAGCACGGCGCAGATGGAGCTGACCCCTTCCGGGGTCTTCGAGGTTTGCGACAGGGGGCCGATTTCCTCGATCGCCACGCCCAGGTAGCGTGCGATGTTCTCCAGGAACTGGCCGGAGCCGGAGGCGCACTGGCTGGTCATCTTGTAGGCGAGCACCTTGCCGCGCTCGTCCATGTTGATGGCGCGGCCGTTCAGGGCACCGATATCGGCCACGGCGCGCGCCTCGGGCTGCAGGAAGATGCCGCCCCGGGCATGCGTGGTCATCGAGTAGAAATGGCCGGTGGCGAACTTCACGTTCTCGCCTTCGCCGGTGGTGGCGATGTAGTCGATGTCCTTTTCTGCAAGGCCCGCTTCCTTCAGCACTTCGTCGAAGCCCTCGCGCGCCAGCTGCATGGGGTCGCGCCGGCGTATGCGCTCGACGCGCTTTGCCAGCCACTCGGTCGTGGAGCCGCGGGTCCGGAACAGCGCCGTCTTGACGGCGCCCGAACCGATGTCGATTCCGACGGTAAGAGTCATGGGCGGTTCTCCGTTTGCTTGCCTTCCTCGATCACTGCGCGCCACGCGAACGTTGCTCCACCCAGGGCGCCGGTGTAGATGGAATCGGGGTCGATGTTGAGGGTCAGCTCGCCGTAGTTGTCGTGAACGAGCTCCTTGAGCGATTTCACCGCCGCCTCGTTCTTCGCGACGCCGCCGGTGAAGGTGAATTCGTTCTTGACGCCGCCGGAGCGGGCGAGGATGGACATGGCGCGCAGGATGATGGCGCGATGCAGCCCGGCCATGATGTCCTCGCGCTTCTCGCCCAGGGACAGCCGGTCGCGCAGCTCCGCGCCGGCGAACACCGTGCAGGTGGAGTTGATGCGCACCGATTTCGTCGCCTTCATGGCGAGCGGCCCGAGCTCGTGCAGGCCCATGTTCATCTCGTCGGCGATGTAGCCGAGGTAGCGCCCGCAGCCGGCCGCGCAGCGGTCGTTCATCTGGAAGCTCTCGACGATGCCGTTGGGGTCGACCTGGATCGCCTTGGTGTCCTGGCCGCCGATGTCCAGCACGGTGGCGGTCGCGGGATACATGACGTGCGCGCCCAGGCCGTGGCACAGGATTTCCGAGCGGATGTGCTCCTTGGAGAAGGGCAGCCGCGCCCGGCCGTAGCCGGTGCCGACCACGTACGTCTCTTCCAGGTCCGTATCGAGGATGCCCTGGATGGGAGCGCGGATGGCGTCGCCGCGTGCCGCGGTGTCCGGCATGGCGCGGAAGGTTCGATCGAGCGCGTCCACCAGGTGCGTTCGGATCGACTCGCTGTACACCCGGTTTTCCACCTCGATGATGGAGCGGTCGAACACGTTCAGCAGCATGTCGTAGCGTACGCCGGCTTCCTTGGCCACCGCCTCGCCCACGGCGAGGTAGCGGCTGCCCGCGATGTCGCGGAAGAAGTCGGACTTGCGGCGCGCGCCCGGAGCGAACAGCTCGGGGGCTTCGGTGCGCAGGCGCTTGAACAACTCCTCCAGCGCCCTGACCACGCCGGCGACCTCGTTGCCGAAGCGCGGTCCTTCGGCGTTGCGGCGGCAGGTGGCCTCGAGGTCGTCCAGCTGTTCGAGGAACTGTTCCAGGCGAAAGTCGCGTTCCAGCTGTCCGAGGAAATCCTCGAGCCGCCCGTTGAGGGCGCCCGTGCCGGACAGGGTCTGGCGGAACAGCAGAAACCGCGCATTCACGAGCGCCTCCTGCTTGGCAACGTTCGCGGCGGCGTCGTAGTTCGAGCGCGAATTGGTGATGCCGCGCCCGAGCACGTTCCGGGCCTCGTCCATGACCACCGCCTTGGTGGTGGTCGAACCGAGATCGATGCCGATGAAGCAGCGCATGAAAGCTCTCCGTTAATGGACGGCTTTGGCCGTTTCGGCCAGGACCGCGGTGCGTTTCTGCTTGATCATCTGGAAATACGATTCCAGGCGATTCTTGATGTTGGCCGCCGAGAAGTAGCGCGGGTCCACGAGGTCCGACTCGATGAACGCGGCGGGCTTCCCGGTGCGCTTTTCCACTTCGCGCAGGATCAGGAGCTGCCCCGCGGAGAAGCTGTTGCAGCTCTTGATGGAGTTGATCAGCAGGCCGTCCGCCTGGTATTCCTCGATGTACCTGCAGATCATGTCGATGCGCTGCGGGAAATTAAGGTTCGTGTAGCAGCCCAGGCAGTACTCCGCGAGCGATTCCAGCGGATGGTCCGGGTCGTGGCGGAAGCCGAAGTCGTAGGTGCCGCCCACCTTGGCGTAGGTGGAGGCGACGACCACCGCGCCTTCCTCGTAGAACATCTTCCAGAAATCGCGGAAGCTGGTCCAGTTGGGCGGGCCTTCCACCACCAGGCGGTATTTCTCCTCGGTGAGCTCGCCCTCGGGCGTGATCGGGCCCTTGCCTTCGCGCACCCGCTGGTCGATCTCGCCGCGCAGCACCGAATAGAACTGCGTGGCCTCGGGCGTGCCGCGGAAGGCGGTGAAGATGGGGCCGATGTAGTAGACCGCGCCGAAGTAGCCGTCGATGGGCGAGGGACGGTGCTTCGCCGACTGCAGCACGTGCACCAGGTCTTCCTCGGCCTTGGTCGACTGCTTCATGTATTCACGCAGCCGGTCGATGTCGAACTTCACGCCCGAGACGCGCTCGAGTGCGGGAATGACCGTTTCTTTGAGCTGCTTCACGACGTAGTCGCGCATGTTCTTGGAAACCCGGGCGTCGCCCTGGTAGGGCACGTGCAGCATGGTGGTTTCGCAGCCGTACTTCTGGCGGATGAGCTCGAACCACTTCATGAAGGTGAAGCAGCCCGTGTAGGACAGCAGCAGCAGGTCGGGCTTGGGCAGGGATTCGCCGGTGGGACCGACCTCGCCGTTCAGCATCATGCCGAGGTCGGACTTGACGTAAGTGCAGACGTCCTCCGAGTGGCCGTCGCGCTCGGCATCCATGATGAACTTGCCCGACTTCTTCCTCATGCCGTTCTGCAGCGCGTTGGTCTCCGGAAGGCTCCTCTCCATGTCGAAGCACATCACCAGCTCGTTCAGGTTCCCGGGAACGAAGGTGGCGCAGATCTTCCTGCCGCGTTCGTGCGCGGTCGCCAGGCCGTGGTAGTTGGCGTTGATCATCTCCTTCTGCAGCCACATCGCGTCTTCCTTCTGCACCGGCGCGGCGGGTTTCCTGGAAGGGGGCGGCGTCATCTTGGCGGGCGTGCTCATACGGCGCTCCACAGTTTGATCGAATCGGCGAAGGTCCCGGCCTGCTCGCGGATCGGAGCCATCTGGCCGGTGTTTTCGGCATACTTGAAGGCGGTGTGCGGAATCCCGTGCTCGTTGAGCACCGCCTGCAGCATCGGGCGCTCGAGGAGCGCCGGATCGCAGAAGGAGGGCATGGCGAAGATCACGCCCTCGGCGCCCCGGCTCTTCACCGAGTTGACCAGGAACATGCCCTTGTCCTCCTTTCTCACGTCGTACTTGGACGATGTCGAGGCCGAGTGGTGCAGGAACGCCTTGGAGAGCTCCTCGAGTGGATTGCCGGTCTCGGGCACGTCGTCCAGCAGCCAGCGCAGCACCAGCATGAAGTCGTCGTCCACGACGTAGCAGCCGGCCATCTCGATCGACTTGATGAGGCTCAGAGGCGGCTGCTCGCAGAACGAACCGTTGATCACCACCCGCGCGTTGTCGCGCTTGGGACGCGGCGCGGCGTCGGTGGCCGCGATGTACTGGCGCACCAGGCGCGTGTGCTCCTCGGGCGGCAGCACCATGCCGGCGCGCATCAACAGGTACACCTCCGAGGTCGGCGCCTGCCAGGGCTTGGCCGCGCGGTACGCGTACATCTCGCGCACCGCCCGGCGATTCTCGTTGTACACGGCGATCGAAGCGCGCAGGGCGTCGTCGCTGACGGGCTTGCCGGCCAGGCGCCCCAGGTCTTCGCGCAGCGTCTGCATTTCGTGGATGTAGAACTCGCCGCCCACGCCATCGAGGTAGTTCTGCGGCACGTCGAAATACTTGACGTACTTGTCCTTGAACATGACTTGCCACATGCCCGACAGGTTGCGGATCACGTCGCAGATGGACGGGAAGAGCATCCCGTCGAGGCAGTCGAGCCGCCCGGTGAGGCCCATTTCGAGCGTCGAGCGCGGGATGCGGCAGATGTAGCTCTGGTAGTAGGCGTCGCCCTGGATCACTTCCAGCTGGTCGCCGCCGCCCAGTATGCCCACCGGCAGCATGCCGGCGGCGTGGATGATCTCGCACGGGATGTATACCGGCATGTAGCCGATCGCCTTGCGTCCCGGCGCGGCGGCTTTCCATTCCTTCACGGCTCCGAAGTGAAGGTCTTCGTAGAGCGCCTCGCAGCGCTTCATGATGCTCTGGACGGTATCGCTCATCGGTCTTTCCTCATCGGTGCTCCCAGCGCGGCGCTCGCTTGGCGATGAACGCGGCCAGGCCTTCGTTGGCGTCACGGGTTTTCATCAGTCCTTCCAGGTAAATGCGCTCCACCTCGCCGAGGCGGCGCCGCACTTGGGCTATGTAGTCCTCGCGCGCGGCTGACATGGCGCAGGCGAGCGCCACGGCGCTCTTCCTGGCGAGGTGCTGGTCGAAGTAGGCGAGCGCCGCGGCTTCCGGGTCGTCGCAAACGGCATGCAGCAGGCCGATCTCTTTGGCCTCCTCGGCCTTGATGGAGCGGCCGGAGAGCAGGAGGTCTTCGGCGGCGGCCTGGCCGACGCGCGGCGGCAGCAGGCACGAGGCGGCCGGCGCGAACACCCCGAGCTGGGTTTCCGGCTGCCCGAAGCGGGCGTCGCGGCCGGCGAAGATCAGCGTGCCGGCGAGCGCCACTTCCAGGCCGCCGCCCAGGCACTGCCCGCGCACGGACACGAGAATGGGCGCGCGCCACTCGAGCATGGCGAGCAGCAGCGCGTGCAGGCTCTGCAGCATCTCCCGGCAGTGCTCCGCGAGGTGTTCTTCCACGCTCGCGCCGAAGGAAAAGTGCGGCCCCTCGGCGTCGAGGAGCGCGCCGAGCAGGCCGCAGCGGCCGCGATGCGCATCGAACGCGGCCTTGAGCGCCGCGATCATGGTCTTGTCGATCAGGTTGGCCTTCGGCTGCGCCAGCCGCACCCGCAGCAGCGACTCGCCGCGGTCGAGCCACACCTGGAGCGGGGCATCGCTCACTTTTTCTTCCCCGGCTGGATGCGCTCGGTGAGCTCGTCGGACCAGGGCTCGCCCCGGGCGATCGCCTGGCGCAGCGCGATGAAATCCACCTCCCGGTCGTCTTTCGGGCCTTCGTTGAAGGCGCGAAAGCCGGCGCGTGCCTCGGTCATCATGTTGAGCGCAAGCCAGGCGCGGTGGTTTTCCTTGTTGCGGTTCCACGCTTCGAGCTTGGGCTTGCGCAGTTCCTCGATCGTCTTGGTGGTGCAGTCGGGGAAGGTGGCGAGCAGCTTCGCGCACAGCTCCTCCACTTTGGCGTCGAGCAGCGCCAGGTCGAGGGTCGCTTTGGCCATCAGGGCCTTGCCTTCGGCCGCGGCGCTGCCCTTCTTGAAATCGCCGTAGACGATGCGGCCGAATTCGTCGGCGAAGCGCTGCGTCTCGACCAGCGGATTGGCGATGAACTTGCCCTCCAGCTTGAGCGCGGGGACGATGTCGGCGAGCATCCCCCAGTGATAGGCCTTGTGGGCCGAGAACGGCTCGCACAGCACGCAGGCCACCATGGCGCGCTCAGCGCCGATGACCGGCGGCAGGAAATCGGTCGCCCCGCCGATGGGGGCCGAGCCGTGCTTGGGACCGGCCTGGCCGAAGCGCGCCAGGTCCTGCGCGACGGAAAAGTCGCACGCCATGCCCAGTTCCTGGCCGCCGCCGACGCGCATGCCGTTCACGCGGCAGATCACCGGCTTGTCGCAGCCGAGCACCGCGGACACCATGTCGTTGAACACGCGCATATACTGCCGGTACTCCTGCGGCCGGCCGGCGTAATACTCGGCGTACTCCTTGGTGTTGCCGCCGGTGCAGAAGGCCTTGTCGCCCACGCCGGTGAACACGCAGCAGTTGACGTCGCGCGCATTGGAGGCGGCGCGAAACGCGAGCACGATGCCTTTGGCCATCTCGGTCGTGTAGGAATTGAACTGGCCGGGGTTGTCGAGCCAGATCCAGGCGTTGTACAGGCCGGGCACGGTCTTGCCGTCCAGCGTCCGGGCCGGGCGTTTTTCGTACTTGAGCCCCGGGACCACATGGCCCTCTGCGAGGTCATGGCTCTTCAGGACGACGGGGCCGCTTGTTTCGCTCATGTTCGAGTCTCCTTTGGGTCGGTCGCCCTTGACGGGCGGGCCTGCAATGCTTATTATGGTATTATAGTACCACTTTACGGAAATGTATGTCAACGGGCTTTGTGACTTTGGGGCTTCGGGCTCTGGAGGATTTGCGCCAGATCAAATGCGGTGCGTTCTTTGCCGCCAGAATCCAGGGCTTCGTCGCAGGAGGTGCAAGTGAATGACGAGGTGAAAGTGCGGGAGACGGACACCCTTTCGATCGCGCTCACCGGCAGCGGCGGCGCGGGGGTGATGACCGCCGGGAACCTGCTGCTCGAAGCCGTCGCCAGGGCCGGCTATTACGGGCTGATGGTGCGCTCGAGCGGCCCCCAGATACGCGGAGGCGAGGCGGCCGCCCTGGTGAGGATTGCGACGCGGCCGCTCGATTGCATGGCCGACCGCTTCGATCTGCTGATCGGCGTCGACTGGCAGAACATCCACCGTTTCGCCGACGAGATCCCCCTGGAAGCCTCGAGCCTGATGATCGGCGATCCGGAACAGGGCAATCCGCCCGAGGTGTTCGTCCGGCGCGGCGCGCGCTCGGCGCAAGTGCCCTTCAAGAAGCTCTCGAAGGCGATTCCGGGGAGCTGGCCGAACATGGTCATGCTCGGCGTGGCGGCGGCGCTGGTGGGGCTGCCAGCCGAGTCGGTCGAAACCGTGGTGCGCAAGTCGTACAAGAAAGGCGGCGAGCGGCTCGCCGCCAGTATCGCGGCCATCCAGGCGGGCTATAACGCCGCAGCGGAGCTCCCCGCGATACCGAAACTCGCTGCGGCGAAGCCCGCGGCCCAACCGCGCTGGCTCATCACAGGCAACCAGGCGGCCGGCTACGGTGCGCTGCGCGGCGGGGTGCGTTTCGTCGCCGCCTACCCGATCACGCCCGCCACCGAAGTGCTCGAATGGCTTTCGCCGGCGCTCACCAAAGTGGGCGGCACGCTGGTGCAGGCCGAGGACGAGCTCGCCTCGGTCAACATGATCATCGGCGCCTCCTTCGGCGGCGTGCCGGCGATGACCGCCACCGCGGGGCCGGGCCTGTCGCTCATGACCGAAGCGCTCGGGCTGGCCGTTGCGGCCGAAGTTCCGATCGTGGTGCTCGACGTGATGCGCGGTGGGCCCTCCACCGGCATCCCGGCGAAAAGCGAGCAGGGCGACATCAACATCGCGTTATCCGGCCTGCACGGCGATGCACCGCACGTCGTGGTGGCGCCGAACTCGCTCGCCGACTGTCTGGCCGCAACCCAATGGGCGGTGCACCTCGCGGAGTCCATGCAGGTGCCCGCCATCGTTCTCTCGGACCAGTATTTCGGGCAGGCCCGCGCCGTGGTCGACCGGCCCGCGGACATGCGCTACATCGGCGAGCGCGCCAAAGCCGTGCCCCGCAGCGAGCCTTACAAGCGCTATGCGTTGACCGACTCCGGGCTTTCGCCCATGGCCATCCCCGGCACGCCGGGCACGGCCTACACGGCGGACGGCCTGGAGCACAACGAGCGCGGTGTGCCGTCGAGCCAGGCGAGCGACCACTCGGCGCAGCTCGACAAGCGCCAACGCAAGCTCACGGCGTACCCGTACGGCGATTACTGGGCGGAAATAGAAGGCGAGGGCGAGACCGCCGTGGTGACCTTCGGCTCCTGCACCGGACCGGTGCGCGAAGCGATCGCACGCGCCGCGGCGGACGGCATCCAGGCGCGGCTGGTATCGATACGGCTACTCGCGCCGGCCCAGCCGGAGCGGCTGGCAAAAGCCCTGGAAGGCGTGAAGAAAGTGCTGGTCGTGGAGCAGAACCACAGCGGCCAGTTCCACCGCTATCTGCGCGCCGATATGGAAGTGCCCGGCGAGGTGAAGAGCCTCCGCCGTCCGGGTCCGCTGCCCATGAGCGCGGCCGACATTTACCGAACCCTCACCGAGTGGAGCCGCCCGTGAGCATCGCCACCGCGACCGCCGCCCCGATCACTGCCCAGGCTTTCAAGTCCGATTGCAAACCCGTCTGGTGTCCCGGGTGCGGAGATTATTCCGTGCTCTCTTCGGTCACCAAGGCCTTTGCCATGCTCGAGCTGCGGCCCGAGAACGTTGCCGTGGTGTCGGGCATAGGGTGCTCCTCGCGCATCCCGGCCTACACCAGTTGCTACGGATTTCACGGCGTGCATGGCCGCGCCCTGGCCGCCGCGACCGGGCTGAAAGTCGCACGGCCCGATCTCACCGTCATCGCCGCGGGCGGCGACGGCGACGGCTATTCGATCGGCGGCAACCACTTCCTGCACGCCTGCCGGCGCAACGTCGACATGACTTATGTCGTCATGGACAACCACGTCTACGGCATGACCAAGGGCCAGCCCTCGCCGACCACCGAACCCGATTGGGACTCCAAGCTTTCTCCGGGAGGCACGGGGCTGCGGACCTTTCATCCGCTGGTGATCGCGCTCGCGGCCGGAGCGAATTTCATCGCCCGGGGATTCTCGGGCGACCCCAACGGCACGGCCAGGCTCATTGCCGATGCGATGCGCAACCCGGGATTCTCGTTCGTGGAAATCTTGAGCCCCTGCGTGACGCTGCGTCCCGAACAGCGTGAGTGGAAAAACGCAGTGCGGCCGGCGCCGGTGGGGGCCACCGACGATCCGGCCCGGGCGGCGCGGCGCCTCATGACCGACGACGGTTTCAACATCGGCGTACTCTATGTGGGCAGCCGCAAACCCTATCAACCGCCCGCCGCGAAAACTTTGCAGCGCCTGGCAGACCTGGAGGCCCAGTTCGCGATATGAACGAGACAAGAAAAACCATTCGCCCCAAGGCGAAAGCGCCGCGCAGCGCACGCGCTCAGGCAGCCAATCCGGGAGAAACGCGGGCGGTGAACGAAGCCGGGTTCATGGCGCGCGCCTGGGCCATGGAAGTCGATGCGGCCGAGCGTTACGCGACCCTTGCCGATGCCATGGAAGAGCACAACAACCGCGAGGTGGCGGAGCTGTTCCGCAAGCTCGCGCGCATCGAGCAGCTGCATGCCGACCGCATCCTGGAAGAACACCTGTCGCGGCGCCCCCCGGCGTTGCCGCCCGGAGGACTGCAGTGGGACCGCGGCGCGGAAGGCCCGGAGACGGCCGACCCGGGCGAGCTGCACTACCGCATGCAGCCCTACCATGCGCTCGAGATCGCGCTCGCCTGCGAGCAGCGCGCCTGCGAATACTTCGCCCGCATCGCGCGCAGCGGCGCCGTGCCGGCGGTGCGCAAGGCGGCCAAAGAGATGGCGGCCGAGGAAGCCGAGCACGTGCGCCTGATCGAGGACTGGCTCAAGCGCACCCCCGCGCCGCGCAAGGATTGGGCGCACGACCCCGATCCGCCCGTGGATATCGATTGAGAAATTGGGGTCAGGTTCACATTTCCCAAGGAAATGTGAACCTGACCCCATTTTCGCTTGACGCACGACAAAGAAGCCGGACGAGATTTGAGGTCGAATATGCCGAATAAACGCACTTCGTAGGCAGAGTGTGCTTACTTCCGGCTCCAAAAAGGAAACCGACATGAAAGTCCTGCTTCCTCCGAACTGGGCGCCCCCCATAGGCTACGCCAACGGCATCGCCGCCGATGCCGGTCGCATCGTGTTCATCGCCGGCCAGGTCGGGTGGGATGAGCGGCAGAAGTTCCAATCCGAGCAGCTGCTGCCGCAATTCGAGCAGGCGCTGAAGAACGTGCTGGCGGTGCTCGCCGAGGCGGGCGGCCGGCCCGAGCACATCTGCCGCATCACCGCATACTGTTGCGACAAGCCCGCGTACCTGGCGGGTCGCGCGGCGCTCGGGCCCATATGGAAGCGTTACATGGGACGCCATTTCCCTTGCATGAGCATGATATTCGTGAGCGACCTGCTCGACAGCCCGGGCAAGATCGAGCTCGAAGCAACCGCCGTGGTGCCCTCATGAGCGGCGCTCTGCAGGGAAGGAACGCCGTAGTCACCGGGGCGGGGCGCGGTATCGGCGCGGCCATTGCGCAGGCGCTGGCAGGCGAGGGCGCCCGCGTCGCGCTGCTCGACGTCAACCTGGCGCTGGCCGAGGCGCAGGCGGCGAAACTGCCCGGCGCGTTCGCGCTCGCCGCCGACGTGACCGACGCCGATTCGGTGCGCGCGGCTTTCTCGACCATCCGCGAGCGCGTTGCCCGCATCGACATCCTGGTGAACAACGCGGGGAACGCGCAGTCCGCGCCTTTTTCGAGGACCGATCCCGCCTTGTGGAACCGCATGATCGCGCTCAACCTGAACGGCGTGTTCCTGTGCACGAGCGAAGTCTATCGGGCCATGACGAAGCAGGATTACGGCCGCATCATCAGCATCGCGAGCTCCGCGGGCGTGAAGGGCTATGCCTACGTCACTGCGTACTGCGCAGCCAAGCACGGCGTGGTCGGGCTCACGCGCTCGCTCGCGCTGGAGGCCGCCCAATCGCACGTGACCGTGAACGCGGTGTGCCCGGGTTATACCGATACAGATATGGTCAAGGACGCGCTCGCCAACATCGTGGCGAAGACCGGCAAATCGGAGGCCGAAGCGCGCGCCGCCTTGACCGCGCACAATCCGCAGGGCCGCCTGATCCAGCCCGAGGAGGTCGCAAACGCGGTGCTGTGGCTTTGCCTGCCGGCATCGGCATCGATCACCGGACAGACGATCGCGGTCGCCGGCGGCGAGCTCATGTGATTGGGTCAGACTCGATCACCGGACAGGGGCTCGCCGTGGCGGGCGGGGAGGTGACATGACGAGCATTTCGTTCGATCCGCAGCGCGCCGATCTCACGCTCGGGATCGTGGGCACCGGCATGATGGGCCGCGGCATCGCGCAGATCGCCGCGCAGGCCGGTATCCGGGTGCTTCTCTACGACGCCGACGCCAAAGCCGCGCCCGCTGCGCGCGACTATGTCGCCACCACGCTGGGCAAGCTCGCGGAAAAGGGCAAGCTCACGGCCGAGCAGGTCCAGGGCACGGTGTCGCGGATCGAAGTGGCGCCGGAACCGCAAGCGTTGTCGCCTTGCCATGTGTTGATCGAAGCGATCGTCGAAAAGGTCGAGGTGAAGCGCGCGCTCTTTGCCGAGCTGGAACGCGTGGTGAGCGAGCAGTGCGTGCTCGCGTCCAACACCTCGACCCTGCAGATCACGGCCATCGCCGCCGCCTGCAAGCATCCCGGGCGCGTCGCCGGTTATCACTTCTTCAACCCGGTGCCGCTGATGAAGATCGTCGAAGTGGTCGACGGCGCGCTCACTGCGCCCGCGGTGTGCGACAGCCTCGCCGGGCTGGCGAAGCGCATGGGCCACCGGCCGGTGCGCGCCAAGGATACGCCGGGCTTCATCGTCAACCATGCGGGGCGCGGCTTTGGTCCCGAGGCGCTGCGCATCGTGGGCGAGGGCATCGCCTCGTTTGCCGAGGTGGATCGCATCCTGCGCGAGGGTGCCGGTTTTCGCATGGGTCCGTTCGAGCTGTTCGACCTGGTCGGGCTGGACGTCTCGCATGCGGTGATGGAGTCGATCTATCACCAGTACTACCAGGAGGCGCGCTACCGTCCATCGCCGATGTCCGGCGCGCGGGTCACGGCAGGCCTCTACGGCCGCAAGTCCGGCCGCGGCTTTTATGGTTATGCGGAGGGCAAGCTGCAAGCCGTGCCGGTCGCTGCAGCGCCCAAGTGGAGCGAAACCGCGCAACCGGCCGTATGGATGTCGAGCCGCGATCTGGGTGGGAAGCTCAAAGGGATAGTCGAAAAATTCCAGGCGAAGATCGACGGCGGCGCAAAACCGGCTTCCGGCTCGCTGTGCCTCGTCGCGCCGCTCGGTACGGATGCCACCACGAGCGCGCTCGCCGAAGGTCTCGATCCGCAGCGCACTGTTGCGGTGGATTGCCTGTTCTCGCTGGAGAAACATCGCACCCTCATGACGACGCCGGTGACGCGCGCCGACGTGCGCGACGCGGCGCACGCGCTGCTTTCCTCCGACGGCGTGCCGGTGACGCTGATCCACGACTCGCCCGGGTTCGTGTGCCAGCGGGTGCTCGCGCAGATCATCAACATCGCCGCC
>Ga0156022_1073_pt1 | contig 14612 bp, 12 predicted proteins | sample RifCSPlowO2_02_FD_107676 | JGI IMG/M metagenome (GOLD analysis project Ga0156022, IMG submission 107676) | Betaproteobacteria bacterium RIFCSPLOWO2_02_FULL_65_24 | reverse complement strand
CGCCGCCCCGATGCGACGTAGCGCTTGATCCGCGGCCGCGCAAAGACCTCATCGTGCAGCCTGCGCAGCCGGGGACAGGCGCGCAGCGCTTTCCTGCTTGCCGCCGGAAACGCATAACGCAGTCCGGCGAGCGCCTGCGCCATCGACAGATCGACATAGGTCAGCCGCTTGCCCGCCAGCCATTTGTCGCTGTCCGGGTTGCGCTCGATGACGCGTTCGAAATAGGCTAGGAACTTCGGCAGCCGGTGCGCAAGGAAATCGCGGCTGCGGCGCTTGGCTTCCGGCTTCTGCTCTTCGTAGTAGAACCCGCCGCCGATGGGATGATGGGTGTCGTGAATCTCGAGCACGAAGTCGGCAAGGGTGAGCTGCAACTGATGCGTCCACAGGCGGCCGCCGGGATCCCGCGGCGCGAGTGCTAGCCGCGGGCCAAGAAACAAGAGGATGTTCGCGGTTTGCCCGATGAGCCTGCGGCCCGCTTTCAGAAAAGGCGGCGCAAACGGGGGACGCGCGACCTCGGGGCCGTCGAGGAATTTCATCATCGCCGGCACGCCGCCGCCCTGCTCCTCGGGCAAGAGTGCGATATCAAGGTATTCGGCTCCGGACTCCTCCAGCGCAAGGCGTACGAATTCGCCGCGGCCCTGTATGCCGGGCCAGTAATACAGTTCGTAGATCATGCTCGGGTCTCGGACTGAAGTGCCGATGCAGTTTGCTGCGACGCTTGCGACGGACGTAGGCCGGCGCGCGCGCCCGGCGGCCAGGCAAGCTCGCCGATCCGTTTTTCCGGCGGAATCCAGGTATTCATTCAGCTTGCCGCCCGATTCGACCGTCAGCCCTTGGCTGCCGGCAGAGCGGCTTTGGCGGCCCCGCCCGCGGGCGCTGCATCCGGCTTCGCCTCGGCTGCGGGCTTGGCTTCGCTCGGCGCGGGCGCGGCGGGCAGCAAGGCCCGGCAGTCGGGCGCGACGTCGATTTTCTTGGCGCCGCCGAGATTGACGGCGAGGCCGGCGACGCAATTGGCTTTGTCGATACCGAGCGCGCGCTCCAACGCCGCGAGCGCGGCCTCGTTGTTCGTTCCGCGGGCGATCTGGCCGATCACGCCGAGACTTGTGAGCGCCGCGGCTCGCGCATCCGGCTTGCTGGTTTTGGCGTTGACGACGGCCTCCAGGACCGCCGCGAGTTGTGGTTCCATCTTGGCGAGCAAGGCCTTCATGTTGTCCGCCTCGCGCTGCCGCTGCTCCAGCGCCGCGGATTTGGTCTTTGCCGCATTGAGCTCATCCTGCAGCTTCTTGCGTGCCGCTGCCGCCGCCTGACTTGCCTTGTCGGACTCGGCTCGCGCCTGAGACAGCGTGGCCTCGAATTCGCCGATCTTGAAGTACAGATTCACCGCAACCGCGGCAACCAGCACCACCAGAATCGTCAGCCCCTGAGTCGCCCAGCGCAGCGCTTTTTCCTGCGTAATCTTTGTTTTCATGACGAACCGTCTCCCTTGGATAGTGACCCAAATTCGATTGTACCCGAGCTTATCGCCTGGCGGTGGCGCTCCGATGCCCACGATTGAGTACAATCAAACGATGTCCGCACATCACGCACCACCGACAGGCCTCCGCGCAAAACCGGATCGAATCTGCGCTGGCACCGAGCGGCGGCGCGGCCCGGACTGGCTCGGGCAGCTGGCGCTGTTCGCGATCGGTGTGAGCGTGGCGCTGGCGGCGACGCAGGGACTTGGCTTTTCGCGCAGCGTGACGCGGGGACTGGTGGAGCGTTTCGCAGCCAAATTCGGACCGGACAGCAGAACCCGCATCGGCGGCTGGCAGGAATTCGTGCGCTCCATCCCGGCCGAGCGGCGGCAACGCTCCGGCGACGATCTGGAACTGCTCGGTTCGGTCAACACTTTTTTCAACCGCCTGCGCTTCGTCACCGATCTGGCGCATTGGGGGGTGGAAGACTATTGGGCGTCGCCAGCAGAGGCCTTTGCCAGCAATGGCGCCGATTGCGAAGATTTTTCCATCGCCAAGTACTTCGCCCTGAAAGAGCTGGGCGTGCCGATCGAGCGCCTCAGGATCACTTACGTCAAGGCGGTGCGCCTCAACCAGGCACACATGGTGCTGGCGTACTATCCTGCGCCCGGCGCCGTACCGTTGGTTTTGGACAATCTGGAAGACGCGGTTAGGCCGGCATCGGAGCGAGCCGACCTGATTCCGGTGTACAGCTTCAACGACGAGGATCTGCTGCTGGTGCGCCAGGGCCAGCGCGACGCCAGCGCGGGCAGCTCGTCACAGATCAGGTTGTGGCGCGGCTTGCTGGAGAAATTGGAAAAGGAATTGCTGTACTGACGTGAATGCTATGCTTCTCGGGATCGGATCATGACACTTTTCAAGCAATTGTTTTTCGGCGCGTCCCTGCTGTTCCTGCTGGTATTGGCGGGCGTCGAGGCGATCTATCTCTCAAACGCGCGGCTGTACTTGCAGCAGCAACTTGAATCGCATTCCCAGGATGCCGCGACTTCGCTTTCGCTATGGCTGGCGACGGTGCAGCCGTTCGAGGACCGCGCGCTGATCGAGACCGTGGTCAATACCTCCTTCGATCGCGGCTACTATCAGTCCATACACGTGGTTTCGGTAAGCGGCGAAACCCTGGTGGCGAAGCAACTGGCGCCCGCGCAGGGCGAGGTGCCGGTGTGGTTTACGCGGCTTTTTCCTCTGCGCCCGCCCGCTGCCGAATCCCTGATCAGCTCCGGATGGCGCCAGCTCGGGCGCGTGCTGGTGAGCAGTCATCCGAATTTCGCCTATCTGCAGTTGTGGCACACCGGTCTGCAGACCCTGGCGCTGCTGCTGCTGGTATACGCGCTCGCCCTCGTCGCTTTGCGCGCTTTCCTTGCCAACATACTGCGGCCGCTCGCCGAGATCGAGCGGGCGGCAACGGCCATCGGCGAACGCGATTTCAGGACGATTGCGCTGGCGCCCAAAGCGCGCGAACTCGGACGGGTGGTCGCCGCGATGAACAGCTTGTCTGGAAAAATCAGGCGCGTCATCGAAGACGAATCGGCGCGCGCGGAACAACTGCAGCGCGAGGCCTATCGCGATCCGGTCACGGGTTTATTCAATCGCCGCGGACTGGAGCACGAGTTGCAGGGCCTGTTTCGCGCCGAGCGCGACGTCTTTTCCGGGGTGCTCGTGCTGCTGGAGCTGGAACGCTTCAAGGAATACAACCTGCGCCGCGGTTATCAGCGCGCCGACGAACTGCTGGCCCTGGTCGCGCAGACCATCACCGGCGCTTGCGCGGACCAGGCAGCGGTTCGTTCGCGCTTCGGCGGGGCGAGCTTCGCCCTGGCAACGGTCAACATCGATGCGAGCGCAGCCGGCGTTCTGACCGCCGCGATCAGTTCCCGCGTCGAATCGGCCCTAGCCGAGCAGGCGCTGACCGGGGAGATTCAATTCCATTGCGGCGCGGCGCATTTCGACGCGGGCGCGCCGTCGCTGCCGGAGTTGCTGGCCGCGGCGGATCTGGCTTTGACCCGGGCGCAGGAAAAAGGACCCGACAGCTTCGATCTCGTCGAGCTCGCCGAGATCGACCGGCGCGGGCGCGGTTCGCTCGCCTGGCGCGAGCACATCGAGGGCGCGATCGAAACCGGCAAACTGGCGCTATACACGCAAACCGTCCTCAGCCTGCCCGGACGCGCGCTGATGCAAAGCGAGGTGGTCACGCGCATTCTGGAAGACGGCAGCAACCCCGTGCCCGCGGCACAGTTCCTGCCGATGGCGGCGCGCCACGGCCTGATGCCCCGGCTCGATTGCCGTGTGCTCGAGATGCTGATTGCCCGGATCGACGCCGGCGCGAGCCTTGCGCCGGTGATTGCCGTCAACATTTCGGCGCAGACCGTGGCCGATGCCGCCTCGCGTCGCCGCCTGATCGATGCCCTGCGGGGCCGGCGCGATATCGCCGCGCGCCTGGTGTTCGAAATGACCGAGTTCGGAGTGATCCAGGCTCCCGCGCAAAGCCTCGGCTTCGCCGCGGAGATCAGACGTCTAGGCGCGCAGTTTGCGATAGATCATTTCAATCTTCACCGCGATTCGCTCAGGCAACTGCACACCCTGCTGCCGCATTACATCAAGCTGGCGCCAGTCTATACGAATGCCCTGGCCGAAAACCAGGACAGCCGTTTCATCGTGTCATCGCTCATGCGTATCGCGCAACCGCTCGAAATCCGGATCATTGCCCAGGCAGTCGAGTCCGAATCCCTGATTCTGCTGCTTGGGGAAATGGGTTTTGCCGGATACCAGGGGTACGCGAACGGACGGCCCGTGCCCATCGGCTGAGCTGTTCGGGTTGCCGCCCAATGCGAGCGCTGTAGATAGCCCTCAGGGCCGCTGTGTCGGCTCCGGCACGCAGGTGCAGAACAGCTTGCGATCTCCAAAGGCGTTGTCTGCGCGTCCTACCGGCGGCCAGTACTTGCGCGCACGCAGCCCGGCAACGGGATAGGCCGCCAGCTCGCGCGGATAGCTGTGCGGCCATTCATCCGCCGACACCATGGCGGCGGTATGCGGCGCATGCCTGAGCGGATTGTCCTCGCGATCCAGCCTGCCCTCCTCCACTGCCCGGATTTCTTCGCGAATGGCGATCATGGCGTCGATGAAGCGATCGAGTTCGACCTTGGATTCGCTTTCGGTGGGCTCGACCATCAGCGTACCGGCAACCGGAAACGACATGGTGGGCGCGTGAAAGCCGTAGTCCATGAGCCGCTTGGCCACGTCTTCGACGCTGATGCCGCTCGCCTCCTTCAGCGGCCGCAGATCGAGTATGCATTCATGCGCGACCAGTCCCCCGGGCCCGCTGTAGAGCACCGGATAGTGTGGCGCCAGGCGCCTGGCGACATAATTTGCATTCAGAATCGCCACTTCGCTCGCCGCGCGCAGGCCCTCGCACCCGAGCAGGGTGATGTACATCCACGCGACCGGCAGGATGCCGGCACTGCCATAGGGCGCCGCCGCCACCGCGCCGATGTTCCGCGCGCCATGCGGCAACTCACCATGTCCCGGCAGGAACGGAGCGAGATGCGCCGCCACCGCCAGCGGGCCCACGCCCGGCCCGCCGCCGCCATGCGGAATGCCGAAGGTCTTGTGCAGGTTCAGATGCGACAGGTCGCCGCCGAAACGCCCCGGCGCGCACAGGCCGACCATCGCGTTTAAATTGGCGCCGTCGATATACACCTGGCCGCCGTGACCATGCACGATGTCGCAGATTTCGCCGATGCCGGCCTCGAACACGCCGTGAGTGGAAGGATAGGTCAGCATGAGCGCGGCCAGGTTGCGGCTGTGCTCCGCGGCCTTGGCGCGCAGATCGGCGAGATCGACATCGCCGCCGGCGTCGCAGGCGACGACGACCACCTGCATCCCCGCCATATGCGCGGAAGCCGGATTGGTGCCGTGCGCTGAAGCCGGTATGAGGCACACATTGCGCCGGCCCTCCCCGCGCGAACGGTGCCAGGCGCGGATCACCAGCAATCCGGCGTATTCGCCCTGCGATCCGGCGTTGGGCTGCAGTGATACCGCGGCATAACCGGTGATCGCGCACAGCATGCGCTCAAGCTCGGCGATCAGCCGGCGATAACCGGCGGTCTGCGCCGCCGGCGCAAACGGATGCATGCGCGCGAACTCGGGCCAACCGATGGGAATCATCTCGCTCGTCGCGTTCAGCTTCATGGTGCAGGAACCGAGCGGTATCATCGAGCGGTCGAGCGCGATGTCCCGGTCCGCGAGTTGCCTCAGATAGCGCAACATCCCGGTTTCGGAGTGGTGAGCGTTGAATACCGGATGCGCGAGAAAACCGCTGCTGCGCCTCAAGGCCTGAGGATATGCCTCTCCCACGCCCGCCTCGATCGCATCGAAATCGGGCGCCGCAGCGCCGGCAGGGGCGAGGATCCGCCACAGCAGCCGCACCTCAGCGCCGGTGCTGGTTTCGTCGAGCGATACGCCGACTCGGCCGTCGTCGATCCGGCGCAGGTTGGCGCCGAGGGCCTCCGCCCTGGCGTGCGTCGCCGCCGCCCCCATTGGCGCAACGATGGTGAGCGTGTCGAACCAGGACGTGTTGACTATGACCACGCCCATTTGCTTCAGACCCGCGGCGAGCACGCCGCAAAGGCGATGAATGCGCAGGGCGATGCGGGCGAGGCCGCGCGCGCCGTGATACACCGCATACATGCTCGCGATCACTGCGAGCAGCACCTGCGCCGTGCAGATGTTGCTGGTCGCCTTCTCGCGCCTGATATGCTGCTCGCGCGTCTGCAGCGCGAGCCGATAGGCCGGATTGCCCTGGCTGTCCAGCGTCGCTCCCACCAGGCGCCCGGGCATGTTGCGCTTGAGTTCATCCCTGGTGGCAAAGTAGGCCGCGTGCGGACCGCCGAACGCGAGCGGCACGCCGAAGCGCTGCGTCGAGCCGACTACCACATCCGCGCCCCACTCTCCCGGGGGACTGAGCAGTGTGAGCGCGAGCAAGTCGGCGGCGACCACGACCAGGCCGCCGCGCTCGTGCACCGCCTGCACCAGGGCGCGATGGTCGCCGACAGCGCCGTTGGCGGCGGGATATTGCAGCAGCACGCCGAAACAATCCGTCGTTGCCGCGGCCGCGGCCGGCCCGGTCTTCACCTCGATGGCGAGCGGCTCGGCGCGCGTGCGCACCACGGCGATGGTCTGCGGCAGCACCGAGTCGGCGACATAGAACGTCACGCTCGGATGTTTCCCGCTGCGCCGGCACAGCGTCATGGCTTCGGCCGCGGCGGTGCCTTCGTCGAGCATGGAGGCATTCGCGATCGCCATGCCGGTCAGATCGCAGACCATGGTCTGGAAATTGATCAGCGCTTCCAGACGGCCCTGCGAGATTTCGGGTTGGTAGGGCGTGTAAGCCGTGTACCAGGCGGGACTTTCGAGCAAGTTGCGCAGGATCACGCCGGGCAGCTCGGTGTCGTAATAGCCCTGGCCGATGAACGATCGCAATACCCGGTTCTCGGCGGCAATTTCCTGTAGTTCGGCGAGCGCGCCGGCTTCGCTGCGGGCGTCCCCTATCTCGAGCGGCTCCCGGCTGCGAATTCCGGCCGGAACGATGGCGTCGATCAAGGCAGCGCGCGTAGCGTAGCCGAGTTCCGCCATCATCGCCGCCTGCTCCCCGGCATCCGGGCCGATGTGGCGCCGGGCGAATGCGTCGCGCTGCTCCAGCTCGGCCAGCGATGCGCGCGGCGGTGCCGCCGCGGCCTGCGTCAGTATGTCTTGCATGGCGCCCCCATCATTTCGCGGCGTGGCCGGCGTAAGCGGCGGCGTCCATCAGGCCGCCGATGTCGGCTGCATTGTCGGGCTTGATGCGGAACATCCACGCGCCGTAGGCGTCGGCGTTGATCTGCTCCGGCGATTTCGGCAGATCCTCGTTTGCGGCGATCACGACGCCTGCCACCGGCATGTTGATGTCGGAAGCCGCTTTGACCGACTCGATCACCGCGCAGGCCTCGCCCTGCGCAAACCGCTTCCCGACCGGCGGCAGCTCGAGAAACACGATGTCGCCCAGCACTTCCTGCGCGTGGTCTGTGATCCCCACCGCGAACGTGCCGCCGGCTTCGGTTTTGATCCACTCGTGCGTTTCGGTGTATTTCAGGTGTTCGGGAGTTTTCATGATTTTTCTTCCAGCGTTAGTTGACCAAGAGCTCATTACAAAATGAGGGGATACCTCCCCTCATGCTCCCCTAACTCAGGGGCCGTTTCAGCAAATCTGAAACGGCCTCTAAGACTTTGCCGTTGCGAACGAAAGGCGGTTTCACCACCTTTGCCGCGAGCTGCTTGTCGCGCACCGACACCTGCACCAGCGCGCCGACCTCCACGCCCAAGGGAATGCGGGCCAGCGCGATCGAGCGGTTCAGGGACGGCGAAAACGTGCCGCTGGTGATCTCGCCCTCGCCTTTCGGCGTGGCCACTTTCTGGTGGCCGCGCAGCACGCCGCCCGGTTCGGCGAGCACGAGACCCAGCAACTGCCGGCGCTGCGGATGCGCGAGCAGAGCCGCCTTGCCGACGAAATCGCGGGCACTCGCCAGGTCGACCGTCCAGGCGAGCCCCGCGTCCAGCGGCGACACGCCCTCGTCCATCTCCTGGCCCCACAGGTTCATGCCCGCCTCCAGGCGCAGCGTGTCGCGCGCGCCCAGGCCGCAGGGTTTCACGCCGGCACCGATCAACGCGCCCCACAGCGTCTCGGCGCGAGCGGCCGGCAGCATGAGTTCGAAACCGTCTTCGCCGGTATAGCCGGTGCGCGCCAGCATCAACTCGCCCAACTGCACGCCCTGAAAGGAGCGCAGCGCTTCGGTGGCGACGCGCGTCTCGGGCAGCGCCTGCCACACCCGCTCGCGCGCGTTGGGACCCTGCACCGCGATCATGGCGAGATCGCGCCGCGGCCGCAGTTCGAGTGCCGCAGCGAAGCGTTCTTTTAGCGACGCCAGCCAGGCGAGATCCTGCTCCGCCCGGCCCGCATTCACCACCAGGCGAAAATATTCAGCGGTAAAAAAATACACAATCAGGTCGTCGATGATGCCGCCCGCGTCGTTGAGCAGGCAGGAATAGAGCGCGCGGCCCGGTTCGCGCAGCTTGTCCGTGTCGTTGGCCAATGCGCGGCGCAGAAAATCGCGCGCGCCGGGCCCGCGCAAATCGATGGCGAGCATGTGCGAGACATCGAACATCCCGGCGTCGCGTCGCACCACATGATGTTCCTCGATCTGGGAGCCGTAGTTGACCGGCATGTCCCAGCCGCCGAAATCGACCATGCGCGCACCCAGGGCACGGTGAGCGGCGTTGAGCGGAGTCATTTTGAGCACGTTCGCCTCGGCAGCAATGAAAAAGGGGCAACGCCGGCCTTTCGGTCGACGTTACCCCTCTGTCCTTGATACCTGAGAGATTACAGCCTGATACCAATCGGCTGCGCGCCCCTTCGGTGGCCGCCTGTTCGGCGGCTGCTCTCCAGAGTAACGGAAGCATCGCTTCCGCCCGACCGGTCCTTTTGCCTGAGAGTTTCTGGGTATTGCGCCTTCGGCGGCCGCCTAAGCAACGGCGGCTCTCTCCCGGTCGGATTGGCGCGACTTTAGGCCCCGATACCGGCTTTGTCAACGCTAAAACGCAAATAGGATGCGGGAAAGCGCGTCGCGCCGGGCGTGCCCGCGTAATAATGGATTTATACTGCCGTCAAACCGATGTCAACTTGGGCAAGGGGGTGTCATGTTCGACCATCTGCTGACTGAAGACCAACGCCGCGTCCGGGATGCAGCGCAAGATTTCGTCAAATCGACGCCGCGCCAACTGATTCTGGACATGGACGAGGAAAAAATACGCTTCCCCAGGGAGTGGCTGCGGGAGGCCGGACAGCGCAAGCTGCTGGGCGTGCGCCAACCGGTGAAGTGGGGCGGCCAAGGATTGGACTGGGTGGCTTCCTGCGCAATCAGCGAGGAAATCGGCAGCCTCAGCTATGAACTCGCCTGCGTTTTTGGCGTGGGCGCGGATCTGGTCTGCGACGCCATAGTCCTGCATGGCACCGACAAACAGAAGGAGCGCTACGTCAAGCCTCTGCTCCGCGGCGACATCTTCGCCGCCGAATGCCTCACCGAACCGCGCGGCGGATCGGATTTTTTCGGAGCCACTTCGACGGCGGAAGACAAGGGCGACTACTTCCTGCTGAACGGCCAGAAGCGCTTCATCGTCGGGGCGGAAGGCGCCGACTACTTCCTCGTCTATGCCCGCACCGACCCGGATCCCGCTGCCGCGCCGCAACAGCGCATCACCTGCTTCATCGTCGATCGCGGCCCCGGCGTGGAAGTCAAATACCTCTACGGTCTGATGGGATGCCGCGGCGGCGGCACCGGCCGGCTGGTGTTCAAGGACGTGAGGATTCCGCGGGAGAACGTGATCGGCGAGGTCAACGGCGCCTACCTGGTATTCACCACCATGATGATCCCGGAGCGCCTGGGAACCGCCGCTATGACCATCGGTCCCGCGCGTTCCGCTTTGGATATCGCCACTCGCTATAGTTCGAAGCGCAAAGCCTTCGGCGAGACCATCAACCGTTTCCAGGGCGTGAGTTTTCAGGTGGCCGAGGGGGCGATGCTGCTCGATGCCTGCCGCTCGCTGGTCTATGCCACCGCGCGCGCGGTGGATGGCGGAATGGAAATGAACCGGGTGCGGCGCATGGTCTCCGAAACCAAGAAGTTCGTCACCGAGTCGTGTCAGAAGGTGGTGCACAATTCGATGCAGGTGGTGGGCGGCATCGGTTATACCAACGTATTCCCGCTGGAGCGCATCTATCGCGACATCAGGCTGGCTTCCATCTGGACCGGCACCAACGAGGTCATGGCGACCATAGTCGCCCATGAGTGGTACCGCGAGGCGGCCGCGGCGCGCGCCGGACGCGGCGGGCGCGATTACGCGGCCGACGCCCCCGAGGCGGACGCGGCGGATGAAATCAACTACGGCTAGGCGGCGGCAGGACTTACGAGTCCCCGCCGCCGACAGCACGGGGCAATGGCGAAGCGTTTCCGCCAAGTCCGGCGGCACCATTGCCGCGTCCCGCGGGAGCGCGAACGGCATGACGTTTCGACCCGCTCAGGCCTCGACCGGCAGTCCGGACGCTTTCCACTCCGGGAAACCGTCCTGCAGCCGGCGCGCCTTGAAGCCTTTCGTGCGCAGCAGCGCTACCGCGTCCACCGAAAGCAGGCAGTACGGGCCGCGGCAATAGGCGATGACTTCGCGTCCCTTGGGCAATTTTCGCAAGCGTTGGGCGAGGTCTTCGACCGGGACGTTGATCGCGCCGGGCAAATGCCCGGCGGCGAACTCCTTGGCCGGGCGGACGTCGAGCACGGTCACGAGCCCGAGCTTCGAGCGCTTGACCAGTTCAGCGGCGGGAATCGGCTCCAGGTCGTCGCGGGCGGTGATGTAGGTGCGCACCAGTTGCTCCATTTCGGCGAGCCGCGTCTCGGCGACCCGTCCCAGCGCCGCGATCAAAGCCACCACGTCCGCACCCGCCAGCTCGTAGTACACCCGCAGGCCTTCCTTGCGCGCCCGTACCAGCCCGGCGCGGCGCAGTTCCTGCAGATGCTTCGATGCGTTTGCGACCGATAGCCGCGTCATCGTCGCAAGTTCGTCCACGCTGCGCGGCCCCTGCGCGATGAAGTCCAGCAACTCCAGCCTGTTGCCGTGTGACAGGGCTTTCCCCACCCGTGCGAGCTGGGCATGCACGTCCTGTTTGAAATTAGCTGTTGACATCGCGGCCGCGGCCTCCTACTATTCAACTAATCGGTTAAGTACTTGAATTATACCTGACCGGCAGGGTCAGGCCAAGGTCCAAGTGGACGAGGGGCGTTTATGGCATTTGACGAATGGGCGCTAGGCCACGAGCCGGCGGTCCGGCTGGGCGCATTCTTCGGCATGTTCACGGTGATGGCGGTGTGGGAGGCGCTGGCGCCCAGGCGGGCGCGGCTGTTGCCGCGACGGGTGCGCTGGCTGCACAACCTGGCGCTGGTGGTGCTGAACAGCCTGATCCTGCGCCTCTTGTTTCCAGTCGCGGCGGTCGGATTCGCCCTGCTTGCGGCCGAACGTGGCTGGGGATTGCTGAACGCCTTTGATGTTCCGTTCTGGTGGGCCTTTGCGCTTTCGGTGATCGCGCTCGACTTTGCCATCTATTTGCAGCATGTCATGTTCCACGCGGTACCCCTGCTGTGGCGCCTGCACCGGGTTCATCACGCCGACGCGGACATCGACGTAACTACCGGCGCGCGTTTTCATCCGATCGAGATCCTGCTGTCGATGCTGATCAAGTTCGCGGCCATCGCGGTGCTCGGGGCGCCGGCGGCTGCGGTGCTGGTGTTCGAGGTACTGCTGAACGCCACCGCGATGTTCAATCACGCCAATCTCCGGCTGCGCCAGCCGGCCGACCGATGGCTGCGCCGGATGCTGGTGACACCCGAGATGCATCGCATCCACCATTCGATGGAGGCGGTCGAGACGAACAGCAACTTCGGCTTCAATCTGCCCTGGTGGGACCGGCTGTGCGGCACCTATCGCGACCGCGCGCGCCTGCCGCAGGAGAGCATGGCGATCGGCGTGCGCGGGCTCACCGGCAGCGACGCGGCGGTCAAGCTCACCGGCTTGCTGGCTATTCCCTTTATGGAACCGGGAAGGGTTCGCGATCGCGCGTGAATCGATCCAATGACACAAAAGGAGAACGACACCATGAAGACTCTATTCATCCTGAACGACGCTCCGTATGGCAGTGAGCGCAGCTACAACGGCTTGCGCCTCGCGGGAGCCCTGTCGAAGGCCGAAGGCGAGGAAGTGAAACTGTTCCTGATCGGCGATGCGGCGTCCTGCGCCAAACGCGGGCAAAAGGTCCCCGAAGGTTTCTACAACGTCCAGCTCATGCTCGGCCGCGTTCTGCGCAACAAGGCCGAAGTGGGCGTTTGCGGAACCTGCATGGATGCTCGTGGGATCGCGGATCCGGAACTGGCGGACGGAGCGCGCAAAAGCACGCTCGCCGAGTTGGCGTCCTGGACGCAGTGGGCCGACAAAGTGATGGTATTTTGAGCATGAGCCGAACCGCGCTGATTTTGGGGGCCGGTCTCGGCGGGCTGGTCGCCGCGGAGACCTTGAGAAAACTTTTGCCCACATCCGATCGCGTGATTGCGGTTGATCGCGCCGAGCGGCACTTTTTTCCGCCGTCCTTGTTGTGGTTGATGGTCGGCGAGCGCAAGCCGGAGGATTTCACCCGTTCCCTGGACCGCTTGATCGGCCGAGGCGTGGAGTTCCGCCACGGCGATGTCACCCGCATCGATCCGCAGCGCCGCGAAGTCGAGATCGCCGGCGAATCGCTCGCGGCCGACGCGCTGGTGATTGCGCTGGGAGCCGAGTACGCACCGGAGGCGATCCCGGGGCTCGCGCAAGCCGGCCTCAACCTCTACACCATGGAAGGCGCGACCGCCATCCGCGACGCCCTCGCCCGTTTCGAAGGTGGGCGCATCGTCGTGCTCACCGCCGCACCCATGTACAAATGCCCCGCGGCGCCCTACGAGGCCGCCCTGTTGCTGGAATCACACCTGCGCCAGCGCGGCGTGCGCAGCAAGGCGATGATCGAATTCTTCGCCGCCGAGCCACGGCCGATGGTCGTTACCGGTCCCGAACTGGGCGCGGCCGTGCGCGGCATGATCGAGGCACGCGGCATCGCCTATCACCCCGAGCACCAGGTCAAGGAAATCGATCCGGCAGCCCACCGCATCGGCTTTGCCAATGGCGTCTCGGCCGAATACGACCTGCTGCTCTACGTTCCACCGCACCGCGCGCCGGCGGTGGCGCGGGATGCGGGCCTGACCAACGAAACCGGCTGGATACCCGTCGACCGTCATACGTTGCAAACGCAATTCGACAACGTGTTCGCGCTCGGCGATATCACCACCATTCCCCTCAAGATGGGTCGTCCCTTGCCCAAGGCCGGCGTCTTCGCCCATGGCCAGGCCGAGGTCGTGGCGCACAACATCGCCCGCGCCTGGACCGGCAAGGGCGCGCCGCGTCAATTTGCCGGCGAGGGCATGTGCTTCATCGAGGCCGGTGGAGGGCGAGCCGGCATCGGCAAGGGCAATTTCTACGCCGAGCCGACGCCGCAAGTCGAGATGCGCGGGCCGAATCTCTTCTGGCACGCGGGCAAGATCCTGTACGAGAAGTACTGGCTCTATCGACGCTTCTGACGCATCACCACAACCGTGGGGTCAGTTCGGGCAGCTCTCGCGCGACGACAACGTCTATCTCCAGGTTCGTTACGAATTCTAACTTCGAGCATGGAACGCAATAACGGCCTGTCCATCGGCCTTGAAAATCCTGATAACCCGATCGCCGACATTACGCAAGCAATGCGATGAGTAAACCCGTCTACCTCGACTACAACGCCACTACACCGGTCGCGCCCGAAGTGCTGGCGGCGATGGGCTGCGACGCGAATCGAGCGCTAGTACTGCGAATCACTAATTTCGAAACATTGCTCGCATCTGTCGTGATGTTGCAAAATTAACGTGTCTCGATACTAGGCGCAGTCAGGCTCTCGGTAGGATGGATGTCGATGCCGGAGGGAATCGAAGCCGCAGCGACGGCATTGTCTGAAAGTGTGAACGGCTTGCTTGTCCGGCGGAGTTAATCAAAAGCCCGGCACGTATCGCATCGTCATCTTGGGACTCCCAACGTGCCGCCGACAAAAGGCCCTGCACGACTTGCGGAGAGGCCCATATTCCGCGATAGAATAGGCCCTTTGAAACGACCTTCATTAAAGGGCAAGGAGAAGATCATGGCAGACGTGCGCAAGCAATGGCTGGATCTGGTCAACCAGTACATGCTTCAACCTGATGGGCCCGCCAACGACAGGTTCTGGGTGCCGGAGTTGGAGACCTGCTCCAGGGACAGGATAAAAGATATCCAGGAAGAGAAGCTTCTGCTTTGCGTCAAGTTTCTCTATGAGTGCAGCCCCTTCTATCGGGAGAAATTCAAAAAAGCCAAGCTGCATCCGTCCGATATCAAGTCTCTGAAGGACCTGCCCAAGATCCCGATCACCACCAAGACGGAGAT
>Ga0156022_1139_pt1 | contig 14991 bp, 15 predicted proteins | sample RifCSPlowO2_02_FD_107676 | JGI IMG/M metagenome (GOLD analysis project Ga0156022, IMG submission 107676) | Betaproteobacteria bacterium RIFCSPLOWO2_02_FULL_65_24 | reverse complement strand
TGCCCGAGCACCAGGCTTTTCGACAGCGCCTCGGCGACGAGCAGCATGCGCTCGAGGCCTCCCGACTGCACGACCAGCGCTGCCTCGCGCAGCCCCTCGGGACCAGCCGGCTCGATGCGCACCTCGAGCTCCTCGGTCTCGACGCTCTCGTAGCGGTGATCCATCAGCGGCAGGAGCCGCTCGCGCAGGGCTGATTCGGCATCGGGCGAAGCGCCGAACAGCACGGCAACGCCGTGCCGCAGCAGCACGGCGAGGCCGCCGCCGGCGAGCGCTACCGCCAGAGGCGCGCGATGCAGCGTCTCGGCCTCGGGCCATTGGCGCAGCTCGAGCCGACCGGCGAGCAGCAGGGCGCGGGCGCGCAGCCTGGTGTTGGCGTCGAACAGCGGCGCAGCCTCAACCCGGCAGAGCGACCTTGAACTCGCAGCCGGTCTTCTTGCGCACGTCCTCGAGCGACACGCCGGGATGCAGCTCCTTCAACACCAGGCCGTTGCCGTGCTCCACTTCGAACACGCACAGGTCGCTGACGATCATGTCGACGACGCCCTTGCCGGTGATCGGCAGGGTGCATTGCTTCAGTATCTTCGGGCTGCCGTCCTTGGCGGTGTGCTCCATGAGCACGATGACGCGCTTCACGCCGGACACCAGGTCCATGGCGCCGCCGGGGCCTTTCACCATCTTGCCCGGCACCATCCAGTTGGCGAGGTCGCCGTTGTCCGCCACTTCCAGCGCGCCCAGGATCGCCAGGTCGATGTGCCCGCCGCGGATCATGGCGAACGAGTCGGCGCTGGAAAAAAAGCTCGAACCGGGAATGGTGGTCACGGTCTGCTTGCCGGCGTTGATGAGGTCGGGATCGACCTGGTCCTCGGCCGGGAACGGCCCGATGCCGAGCAGGCCGTTTTCGGATTGCAGCGTGACATTGATGCCTTCCGGGATGAAGTTCGCCACCAGCGTCGGAATGCCGATCCCGAGGTTCACGTAGTAGCCGTCCTTCAGTTCCATGGCAGCGCGCCGCGCCATCAGCTCGCGGATGGGCGATTCCTTCTTCGAGGCCGCGGCTCCGGATACCGTGCGGAACTCGATGCGCTTCTCGTAGCGCGCGCCCTGCACGATGCGATCGACGTAAACTCCGGCCAGGTGGATCTGATCGGGGTCGAGCTCACCCACCTCAACCAAGTGCTCGACTTCAGCCACGGTCACCTTGCCGCAGGTAGCGATCATGGGGTTGAAGTTGCGACCGGTCATGCGGAAGGCGAGGTTGCCCGCCTTGTCGCCTTTCCACGCCTTCACGATGCTCAAGTCCGTGGTGATCGACTCTTCCAGCACGTAGTCCTGGTCGCCAAAGCGCTTGGTTTCCTTGCCTTCGCACAGCTTCGTTCCGTAACCGGTGGGGGTATAGAACCCCGGAATGCCGGCGCCGCCGGCGCGCAGCTTTTCTGCCAGCGTGCCCTGGGGCGTGAGCGTGAGCTCCAGCTCCCCGGCGAGCACCTGGCGCTCGAACTCCTTGTTCTCGCCGACGTACGAGGCGATGACCTTCTTCACCTGGCGCGTCTTCAGCAGCAGGCCCATGCCGAAGTCGTCCACGCCGGCGTTGTTGCCCACGATGGTGAGGCCCTTCACGCCGCTCTCGACCAGCGCGCGGATGAGGTTCTCCGGTATGCCGCACAAGCCGAAACCGCCGGCGGCGATCGTCATGTTGTCTTTCAACAGACCCTTCAGTGCGGAACCTGCGTCGGAAAATACTTTGCTCATCGCTGCCTCGTGTCGTTGCTTTGGAATGGGGGCTGGATTGTATGGGAAGAGCGCATTATAGTCATTGACCGCCGGCAATTTATTGCAATGCCGCAGCGCAGCGACGGGTCAGGCCGGTTTCAAAAAAGGGAGAAAAGTGCCGCGCGAATCGATGGAATACGACGTCCTCGTCGTGGGAGGCGGGCCGGCGGGCCTGGCCGCGGCGATACGCCTGAAGCAGCTCGCCGCCGAGCGCGGGCGCGACGTCACCGTCTGCGTCATAGACAAGGGCTCCGAGATCGGCGCTCACATCCTGTCCGGGGCGGTGATCGATCCGCGCGCCCTGAACGAGCTCGTCCCCGACTGGCAGGCCCAGGGGGCGCCCCTCGCCACCGCGGTCAGCGACGACCGTTTCCTTTTCCTCACCGAGCGCGGCTCGCGCCGCGTGCCGGGGTCGCTGCTGCCCGCGTGTTTCAGGAACCACGGCAACTACGTCGGCAGTCTGGCGAACCTGTGCCGCTGGCTCGGCAAGAAAGCCGAAGAAGCGGGCGTGGAGATCTACGCGGGGTTCGCCGGCGCCGAGGTGCTCTATGAGGCGAACGGCGCGGTGAAGGGTGTTGCGACCGGCGACATGGGCATAGGCCGGGACGGTCAGCCCACCGAGCAGCATCAACCGGGTATCGAGCTGCACGCGAAATACACGTTCTTCGCGGAGGGGTGCCGCGGCCATCTGGGGCGCCAGCTCATGGAGCGCTTTGGCCTGGGCGAGAGCTGCGATCCGCAGGTCTACGGCATCGGGTTGAAGGAGCTCTGGGAAATCGACGCGGCGAAACACCGGCCGGGTCTGGTCGTGCACACCGCCGGCTGGCCGATGGAGGCCGACACCTACGGCGGGTCTTTCATGTATCACATGGAAGACCGGCTGGTATCGGTGGGCTTTGTCGTGGGCCTCGCGTACTCCAATTCCTGGCTCAACCCCTTCCAGGAATTCCAGCGCTACAAGACGCATCCGGACGTGCGTCCGTTCCTCGAAGGCGGCAAGCGCATCGCGTACGGGGCGCGTGCAATTTCAGCCGGCGGAATTATGTCGCTGCCGAAGCTCGTGTTCCCGGGCGGCTGCCTGGTAGGCGACGATGCCGGTTTCCTGAACGCCTCGCGCATCAAGGGCACGCACGCGGCGCTGAAATCCGGGATGCTCGCCGCGGAAGCGGCGTTCGAGGCGCTCGCCGAGGGGCGCTCCGGCGACGAGCTCACCCGCTATCCGGAATCGTTCCGCGGCTCGTGGCTTTTCGAAGAGCTGTGGCAGGCGCGCAATTTCAAGCAATGGATGGCCAAGGGCCTTTATGCCGGAAGCTTCATGGTCGGAATCGAGCAGTGGCTGCTGGGCGGGAAGTTCCCCTGGACGCTGCATCACCGGCATGCCGATCACGAAACGCTGAAGCCCGCGGCCGAGTGTCGGACCATCGAGTACCCGAAGCCCGACGGGAAGGTGAGCTTCGACCTGCTGTCCTCGGTGTTCATCTCCAACACCAATCACGAAGAGAACCAGCCCTCGCATCTGACGCTCAAGGACCCGTCTCTGCCGGTGAAGGTCAATCTTGCCGTGTACGAAGGCCCCGAGCAGCGCTATTGCCCGGCTGGCGTGTACGAGTTCGTGAAGGACGAGCAGGGCGCGCCCCGGCTGCAGATCAACGCGCAGAACTGCGTGCACTGCAAGACCTGCGACATCAAGGACCCGCTGCAGAACATCGTCTGGGTCGCTCCGCAGGGGGGCGAAGGGCCGAATTACCCGAACATGTAGCGGGTGCGATCGCAAGCGCAGACCGATTCGACTTCGGGTTCCCGAAGAAGGCAGCGCTGCGTGCGCCTGAGCGGACAAATGACTGATCCTCCGATACTTGAACACAAGAACTACGCGGCGCCTACCGTTTTCGGCCCCGACGCCCTGTTGCGCGAGGCAAGGCGGCAGAAAGGCATCGCGGTCGGGACTGTTCCTGCGGTCTGTGTTCTCGATCCCGACGGCGATCTTGTGCGCCGGCTCGCCCTTCCTGGCCGGGGCCGCGTCGATCGGACATGGGCCTGTTACCACACGCAGTTGATTCGTGTCGTCGAAAGCGAGCTCGAATTCGGGATCGTGGGCTACGCGGTGGGCGCCTCGTTCGCCGTTCTCGTGGCCGAGGAATTGTTTGCCTCGGGCTGCCGGTTGCTGATCAGCATGACATCGGCGGGACAACTGCTCGCCGTGCGTGCGCCGCCGTACTTCGTGCTGATCGAGAAAGCCCTGCGTGACGAGGGCACGAGCTACCATTACCTGCCGCCGTCGGAGTTCAGCACTGCCGACGAATCACTGCTGCGACGGTTGACCCGGGCATTTGACGAGCTTTCTGTGCCGGTCGAACGCGGCGGGACATGGACCACGGACGCGCCGTTTCGCGAGACGGCGGAGGCGATCGCGGCCATGGGCGCAAAAGGGCTGCTCGCGGTCGAAATGGAAGCGGCGGCACTCTACGCTTTTGCGCGTGCCCGCGCCAAAGCCGTCGTATGCTTCGCGCACGTGACCAATCAGATGGGGCGAGTCGAACAGGATTTCGAAAAAGGCGAGGCGGACGGTACGGTTGACGCGCTTGCGGTGATACGGAGAACCGCGCAGTCACTGCGTTGCTGAGAGCCTTGCGTTACCGCTGTTCTTGGCCTGCCCACCCTGCGCAAGTGATCCGCCGAGGAAACGGCAACAATGAGCAAACGCACGCTGACCATCACCTGGGACGAGCCCACGGACCGCTTCCAGACCCGCCACATGAGCGGCCTGGAATTTCTCCAGGCGCTCATCGCGGGCAAGCTGCCGCGCTCGCCCATGTCGCAGCTCATGAACTACGATCTCACCGAAGTGAGCGAGGGGCGCGTGGTGGTGGAATGCGTGCCGGATGATCGGTACGGAAATTTTATAGGCATTGCGCACGGCGGCCTCGCCTCCACGCTGCTCGACTCGTGCATGGGCGCGTCGATCCAGTCCACCGTGCCCGCCGAATTCGCCGCAACGACGCTGGAGCTGAAAATCAACGTGGTGCGCCCCATCACGCCGAAAGTCGGCAAGCTCGTCTGCGAGGGCAAGGTGATCCATCCGGGACGGCGCATCGCCACCGCCGAAGGACGCATCGTCGATGCCGCGGGCAAGCTCTACGCCCACGGCACCACGACGATGATGATCTTTCCCCTGACTCAGAACGACACCGGCGGATAACCCCCCACCCAACCCTCCCCCGCCAGCGGGGGAGGGCAAGGGAGGGGGCTTAGAACTGCTCTTCCCTTAGCGCAAGAACGCTTTGCGCCCCTCGGGTCACGGTCTCCGCCAACCCCGGCGCCTGGCTCAGCACGTGGTCGGCGTAAAACCGGGCGGTGGCGATCTTTGCCTGGTAGAAGTCGGCATCGACCGTGTTCGCGGCCAGTCGCGCGCGTGCGACGAGCGCCGCGCGCGCCATCTGCCATCCGCCGCATACGATGCCCATCAGCTTGAGGAAGGTGACCGACTCGGCATGCACCGCGCGGGCGTCCTTCGGATAGGTCGACACGATCCAGTCCACGCACGCTTCATAGGCGTCCACGGCCGGGCCGAACGCCGCCTTGATGGCTGCAATGTTTTCATCGGCGACTTTGCCGAGCTCCGCCTGCGTGGCACGCATGAGCGTGATCACCGCCTTCGCGGTCGAGCCGCCTTCGCGCGCCATTTTGCGCCCCACCAGGTCGTTGGACTGGATCCCGGTCGTGCCTTCGTAAATGGTGGTGATGCGCACATCGCGGTAATGCTGCGCCGCGCCGGTCTCCTCGATGAACCCCACGCCGCCGTGCACCTGCAGGCCGGTGGAAGCCACCTCCACCCCGGTTTCCGTGCTCCAGCCCTTCACCACCGGAATCATCAGATCGACGAACGCCTGGTGTCCGGCGCGCTCGGCCTTGTCCGGGTGGCGGCGCGCGATGTCCATCGACGCCGCGACCACGTAGGCGAGCGCGCGTGTCGCCTCGGCCTGCGATTTCATGCTCATCAGCATGCGCCGCACGTCGGGATGGCGGATGATGGGCACGGCAGTCTCGCTGCCGGTGAAGTCGCGGCTCTGCAGGCGCTCTTTTGCGTACGCGAGCGCCTGCTGGTAGGCGCGCTCAGCGATCGCCACGCCTTGCAGGCCCACTGCGAAGCGCGCGGCGTTCATCATGATGAACATGTATTCGAGGCCGCGGTTCTCCTCGCCCACCAGGTAGCCGACGGCGCCCTCTTTCTCGCCGTAGATCATCACCGCGGTCGGGCTCGCGTGGATGCCCAGCTTGTGCTCGAGCGAGGCGCAGGCGACGTCGTTGCGCGTGCCGGGCGACCCGTCCGGGTTCAACAGGTACTTCGGCACGATGAAGAGCGAAATCCCGCGCACACCTTCCGGCGCGTCGGGCGTACGCGCAAGCACGGTGTGAATGATGTTTTCCGTGAAATCGTGCTCGCCGTAGGTGATGAAGATCTTCTGGCCGCGCAGCCGGTAGGTGCCGTCCGGCTGGCGCTCCGCACGCGTCTTGATGAGCCCCAGGTCCGAGCCCGCCTGCGGTTCGGTGAGGTTCATGGTGCCGGTCCAGGTGCCCTCCACGAGCCGCGGCAGGTAGGTTCTCTTCTGTTCGTCGCTGCCCGTGAGCAGCAGCGCTTCCACGGCGCCCGTGTTGAGCAGCGGGCAGAGCGAAAACGAGAGGTTCGCCGCCTTCCACATCTCCATGACGGGCGCCGCCACGAGCTTGGGCAGTCCCTGGCCGCCCCATTCCACGGGCGCCTGGAGCGCATTCCACCCGCCCTCGACGAACTGTCGGTACGCCTCCTTGAAGCCCTGCGGCGTGACCGCGCGGCCGTCCTTCAAAACCGTTCCCTCCCGGTCGCCGCTGTGGTTGAGCGGCGCCAGCACCTCGGAAGAAAAACGCCCGCATTCCTCCAGGATCTGCTGCACCAGCTCATTGCTCATTTCTTCGCAACCGGGAAGCTTCGCGATCTCGGCGAGCCCGGCCAGCTCGTTCAACACGAACAGCATGTCGCGAATGGGAGCCTTGTAGTCACTCACGATGCACCTCGGGACCGTGAACCAGGCCGCGCATATGCGCGGCCGGTCTCATTATCCGAGCTCTTTGACGAGCTCGGGAACGACCTTGAACAGGTCGCCGACGATGCCGTAATCGGCCACCTGGAAGATGGGCGCCTCCTCGTCCTTGTTGATGGCGACGATCACGTGGCTGTCCTTCATGCCGGCAAGGTGCTGGATCGCGCCCGAAATGCCGACCGCGACATAAAGGTCGGGCGCGACGATCTTGCCCGTCTGGCCGACCTGCCAGTCGTTCGGCACGAAACCGGAATCCACCGCGGCCCGCGATGCGCCCATGGCCGCGCCCAGCCTGTCGGCGAGCGGCTCGAGAAGCTTGAAGTTCTCCCCCGAGCCCATGCCCCGTCCGCCGGAGACGATGATGCGCGCGGCCGTCAGCTCGGGCCGCTCGGTCTTCGCCACGGCGCGCTCCACGAAGCTGGACAGCCCCGTGTCCGCAGGCGCAGCCAGGCTCTCCACCGGTGCCGATCCGCCCGTCGCATCGACCGCGTCGAAACCGGTGGTGCGCACGGTGATGACTTTCACCGGATCCCTGGATTGCATGGTCGCCAGGGCGTTGCCCGCATAGATGGGCCTCACGAACGTCTCGGGATCGACCACGGCGATGATCTCGGACAGCTGCGCCACATCCAGCAGCGCCGCAATGCGCGGCGTGACGTTCTTTCCGTAGGTCGTGGCCGGAGCGAGGATGTGGCTGTAGTCCCTGGCGAGGCCCACCACCAGCGAGGCGAGGTTCTCGGCCAGGTGCTCGGCCAGGTGCGGCGCATCGGCATGCCGTACTTTTGCGACGCCGGCGATTTTCGCCGCGGCCTGCGCGGCTTCACCCGCGCCGCTGCCTGCAACGAGCACGTGGATGTCGCCGCCGATCTTTTGCGCGGCGGCCACGGTGTTGAGGGTGGAACCCTTCAGGGCCTTGTTGTCGTGTTCTGCGATGACCAGAATTGCCATTGTCATTCCTGATTGTCTATTCTGCAGATTTCCCCTCCCCGGCCCTCCCCCGCAAGCGGGGGAGGGTGAGAAGTGGGGCTAAATCACTTTCGCTTCGTTCTTCAGCTTGTCGACCAGGGCTTTCGCATCGGGCACCTTCACCCCTGCCTTGCGCTTGGCCGGCTCCTCGACCTTCAGCGTCGCCAGCCGCGGCGTGACGTCGACGCAGAGCGCCTCGGGCTTGACCACCTCGAGCGGCTTTTTCTTCGCCTTCATGATGTTCGGCAGAGTCACGTAGCGCGGCTCGTTCAGGCGCAGGTCGGCGGTCACCACCGCCGGGAGCGGGATCGAAATCGTTTCGAGCCCGCCGTCCACTTCGCGCGTCACTTTGAGCTTGCCCTCGCCGGGCTGCACCTTGGAGGCAAACGTCGCCTGCGGCCAGCCGAGCAGGCCGGCGAGCATCTGGCCGGTCTGGTTGCAATCGTCGTCGATCGCCTGCTTGCCCATGATGACCAGCCGGGGAGACTCCTTTTCGCAGATCGCCTTGAGCAGTTTCGCCACCGCCAGCGGCTGCAGCTCGACATCGCTGTCGACCAGGATCGCACGGTCCGCGCCCAGCGCCAGTGCCGTGCGCAGAGTCTCCTGGCACGCCGGGGTGCCGCAGGAGACCACGAGGATTTCGCTCGCCACACCCGCTTCCTTGAGCCGCAGCGCTTCTTCCACCGCGATCTCGTCGAAGGGATTCATGGACATCTTGACATTGGCGGTTTCCACGCCGGTGCCGTCGGACTTGACCCGCACCTTGACATTGAAATCGACCACGCGTTTGACGGCTACCAGGACTTTCACGGCGTTTTCCCGAGAAGAGGACGCGGAATTATAGCCGCCCTGCCAGGCGCCCATTCATGAGCGAAATCAAGTTCCGCAGGCTGGGTCCGCCCGTTTATCGGTATAGTACGGACGCCTGCCGCCTCGCGCGCCCGGAAACACCGCCATGCCCGTCGCCAACATTCGTGGAGTCAACATCAACTATCGCCTCCTCGGCGAGAGCGGCCCCTGGGTGGTGCTGATTACCGGGGGACGCCGCGCTCACCAGGAGTTCGCCTCGCTGGGCGGGAAACTCGCCGCGAGGGGCTATCGGGTGGTGTTGCACGACCGGCGCAATACCGGCGCCTCGGACCTGCTCATCCAGGGCGACGAGGTCGAGGAAGCGGTCTGGGCCGACGATTTGCACGAGCTGTTGGGTCGGCTCGGCGCCCTGCCCGCCTTCATCGGCGGCGCCTCGTCGGGCGCACGCACGTCGATCCTCTTCTGCCTGCGGCATCCCCAGGCGACCCGCGCGCTGCTGCTCTGCCGGATCACGGGCGGCGCGTTCGCGGCGCAGCGTCTTCCCGAAAACTACTACGGCCAGTTCATCCGCGCCGCCGAACAGGGCGGCATGGCGGCAGTGCTCGATACCGAGCATTATCGCGGCCTGGTGGCGGCCAACCCGGCCAACCGCGAGCGGCTGATGCGCATGGATCCGAGCCGCTACATCGAACTCATGTCCCGTCTGCGTGCGCTGTTCATGAGCGGCGCGCACCTGCCCGTCATGGGGGTGAGCGAAGCCGAGCTCGGCTCGATCAGGGTGCCGACGCTCATCATTCCCGGCAACGACAAGACGCATTCCTCGGAAAGCGGGCGCGCGGCCCACCGGTTGATTCCCGGCAGCGAGCTGCACCCCTTGCCGGTCCAGGACCAGGACATCGACCTCATACCGTTCGAGCGATGGGCGCCTTACGAAGACGAGATCGCGCAGGTGTTCTCCGACTTCATGCAGCGGGTGGTGGGCGAGCGTCGCCGCTGAAAGCGAGCGCTGTATCGATGGACATGATGATCGAGCTGCTGGCGAAGCACGGCCTGATGCTCGTGTTCTTGAACGTGCTGCTCACGCAATTAGCAGTGCCTGTGCCTTCGACGCCGACATTGATCCTTGCCGGCGCCTTCGTTGCGCAGGGTCAGATTGCGCTCGTGCCGCTCCTGGCGGTCGCCGTGGCGGGCTCGCTGCTGGGCGACACCCCCTGGTATCTCGCGGGCAGGCGCTACGGCTACGGCGTTCTGCGCACGCTGTGCCGGATCGCCATCGAGCCGGGCTCGTGCGTCAAGCAGACCGAGGACATCTTCGAGCGCTGGGGCCCGCGGTCGCTCGTGGCGGCGAAGTACGTCCCCGGATTCGCGACCATCGCGCCGCCGCTCGCGGGCGCCCTGCGGCTCGCTTTTCCAGTGTTCGTTCTTTACAGCGCGATCGCGGCGCTCGCCTGGTCAGCGCTGCCGATCGCGCTGGGTGCCATTTTCCACACCGAAGTGGAACGGGCCCTCGCCTGGCTGGAGGACATGGGTACCGGCGCCGCCGCCCTGATCGGCGCCGTCGTGCTGGTGTATGTCGGCATCAAGACGGTGAAGCGATACATGCTGCTCCGATTCCTGCGCATGGCGAGGATCGGCGCGGTCGAGTTGCGCGGCTTGATGCTGCAGGAGGACAAACCTGTCGTGCTCGACGCGCGCTCGGCGGCCGCGCGCAGGCTCGATCCGCGACGCATCCCCGGCGCGATCCCGGTGGATATCGACGCGCCCGAGGCAGATTTCGCCCTGATACCGCCGGGCCGCGACCTCATCGTCTACTGCAGTTGACCCAACGAAGCCAGCGCGGCGCGTGTCGCTCGCGTACTGATGGACAAGGGCTACCGCCGCGTGCGTCCGCTCGAGGGCGGGCTGGAGGCCTGGATCGAAGCCGGGGGCGAGACCGGGACGTTCAACGAAGGCCTCTGATCAGCCGATCGGCAGCACGCTATCTGGAGGATGGCCATACGCGTGCGAGGTCGTAACATAAGCGGGCGGTGGCGGCCCTGCACGACCAGCACCGAAAACCCATCGCCCAGATCAACCAGGAGGAGACGCACCATGCGCATCTACTATCACCCCGCTTCGACCACCAGCCGCCCGCTCATGCTGTTCGCGGCCGAGTCCGGGATGGACATCGAGTTCAAGCTCGTCGACATCATGGGCGGCGAGCACTGCCAACCGCAGTTCACGGGGATCAATCCGAACCGCCTCGTCCCGGTGCTCGAGGACGGCGACTTCCGCCTGACCGAGAGCTCCGCCATCCTCAAGTACCTCGCGGAAAAGAGCGGCTCGAGCGCCTACCCGAAGGAGCTGCGCCAGCGCGCGCGCGTGAACGAGGTGATGGATTGGGTGAACACCCAGTTCTGCCGCGACGTGGCCTACGGCCTGGTCTATCCGCAGATCCTTCCGACCCAGAAGCGGCCGAGCGAGGAGCTGCAGCGCGGCACGCTCTCCTGGTCGAAGGAACGCGCCCGGGAATGGATGAAGGTGCTCGACCAGAGCATGATCGGGCCGAAGAAGCGCTACCTGTGCGGCGACCAGATCACCATTGCCGATTACTTCGCCTCGGCATTCGTCAGCCTCGCCGAATTCATACGCTGTGATTTTTCGCCCTACCCCAACCTGGAGCGCTGGTACAACACGATGAAGGCGCTGCCGAGCTGGAACAAGGTGAACGAGGCGTTCTACGGCTGGGCCGGGTCGATGAAGGCGGCGCAGTTCGAGGCGGTTTGAGATGCCGTGACGGGCGTGCCGGACCCCGGCTCTGGTGTTCTGAGTCCCAGGTTCGTGCACCCGAGAATGCGCTAGCAGTCGCCTGATTCAACACCTCCCCCCGCTTGCGGGGGAGGGAGTTTTCCGTCAATACGAGGCCTTACTTGTTGCGCCAGGCCGCAGGCCGTTTCTGCAGGAAGGCGTCCATGCCTTCGGCGGCATCCTCGTAGAGCATGTTGCACGCCATGGTCTCGCTGGTGGCGTCATAGGCTCCTTCCAGCCCCTGCTCGATCTGGCGGTAGAACGCCTGCTTGCCCAGGCCGATCACCGCGGCACTCTTGGCGCAGATGGCGTCGCAGAAGCGCTCCACCTCGGCATCGAGCCTGCCCGCCGGAACCACCCGGTTCACCAGGCCCCACTCGAGGGCGGTGCGCGCGTCCACCCAATCGCCGGTCAGCAGCATTTCCATGGCATGCTTGCGAGCGACGTTGCGCGCGACGCCGACCGCCGGGGTGGAGCAGAACACCCCGATGTTCACGCCGGGCAGCGCGAACCTCGCCTCCTCCGAGGCAATGGCGAGATCGCACATCGATACCAATTGGCAGCCGGCCGCGGTGGCGAGGCCGTGCACGCGCGCGATCACCGGCTGCGGCAGCCGCGTGAGCGCGAGCATCATGCGGCTGCAATCATCGAACAGCTTTTTCTGCCACGCCTTTTCCGGATGCGCGCGCATTTCCTTGAGATCGTGCCCCGCGCAAAAACCCCTGCCCGCTCCGGCCAGGATCACGATGCGGGCCGAGGCGTCGTGAGCGAGCGCGTCGAGCTCGGCCTGCAACGCAGCGATCATCTGCGAAGACAGCGGGTTGAAGCGCTCGCCGCGGTTGAGCGTGAGCTTCACGATGCCGCGTTGTTGCTCCTTTGCGATGTACGGTGTTGTGAGCTGCTTGTCAGGGGCGTTCATACGCTTGTCCTATTCGATGGCCGAGGCGGACTTCGCCTGCTCGCGCAGGATGAACTTCTGGATCTTGCCGGTGGAGGTCTTCGGCACCGTGCCGAACACCACGTTGCGCGGGCATTTGAAGTGCGCAAGCTGGCTGCGGCAGTGCTCGATGATTTCGCTCTCGGACACCTTGGCGTGCGCTTTGAGCTCCACGAAGGCGAGCGGCGTCTCGCCCCACCTGGCGTCGGGTTTCGCCACGACGGCGCAGGCGAGCACCGCCGGATGGCGGTAGATCACGTCCTCGACCTCGAGCGAGGAGATGTTCTCGCCGCCTGAAATGATGATGTCCTTGGCCCGGTCGCGGATCTTGATGTAGCCGTCGGGCTGCAGCACGGCAAGATCGCCCGAGTGGAACCAGCCTCCGGCGAACGCTTCCCGGGTCGCCTTCGCGTTCTTCAGGTAGCCCTTCATGGTGATGTTGCCGCGGAACATGATCTCGCCCATGGTCTGGCCGTCCGCCGGCACCCCCTGCATGGTCGCCGGGTCCATCACCGTGAAGCCCTCTTCCATGAGGGAGCGCACGCCCTGCCGGCCGTTGCGCTCGGCGCGCCCGGAAACATCCATCGCCTGCCAGTCCTCCTGCTTGGCACAGACGCTGGCCGGCCCGTACGTTTCGGTCAGACCGTACACATGGGTCACGTCCCAGCCCATGCGGTCCATGCCTTCGATCATCGAGGCCGGCGGCGCGGCCGCGGCCACCATGGCGTGCACCTTGTGGGTGAGGCCCTCGCGCAGTTCGGGATCGGCGTTGATCAATGTGGAATGAACGATAGGCGCGCCGCAGTAATGGGTCACCTTGTGCTCGCGCATGGCATCGAACACCGCTTTCGCCTCGACGCGGCGCAGGCAGACGTTCAAGCCCGCGTTCGCCGCCATCGACCAGGTGAAGCACCAGCCGTTGCAGTGGAACATGGGCAGCGTCCACAGGTATACGGAGTGATGCGGCATCGCCCAGGTGAGCAGGTTGGAGACGGCGTTCAGGTAGGCGCCGCGATGATGGTAGACGACGCCCTTGGGGTCGCCGGTGGTGCCGGAGGTGTAATTGAGCGAAATCGCATTCCATTCGTCGGCGGGCGGCTGCCAGTCGTACCGCGCATCGCCCTCAGCGATGAACGCCTCGTACTCCAGCGACCCGAGGCGGCGCCCCGGTCCGTCGTACTGCGGGTCGTCCACGTCGATCACCAGGGGCCGGGCTTTCGCCAGGGCGAGCGCCTTTTCGACCGTCGGGGAAAATTCCCGATCGGTGATGAGAATGCGCGTCTCGGCATGGTCGAGCATGAAGGCAATGGCTTGCGGATCCAGCCGGGTATTGATGGCATGCAGCACCGCCCCGGTCATGGGCACGCCGAAGTGGCAGTCGTACATGGCCGGGATGTTCGGCAGCATGACCGAGACGGTGTCGCCCGTCCCCATGCCACGGCGGCTGAGCGCGCTGGCGAGCCGGCGGCTGCGCGCGTACGTTTCCCGCCAGCTGTAACGCACCGCCCCATGAACGACCGCAGGTTTGTCCGGGTAGACATACGCCGCACGCTCGATGAAGCCGAGCGGTGTCAACTGTGCGAAGTTGGCGGGATTACGGTCGAGGTCAGTATCGTAGGAAGTCGTCATGCTTCCCCCAGGCTCTTGGTCGCCGCCTACGATATTACGTGACACCGCGTTACGCAGCGAGCGGCTGCTCCTGCGCGCCTTCCAGCCGCTTCCAGACGCACCGGCCCTTGCTGTCGCGATCGATGCGTTCGAGCACTGCCTGGTGCTCGGCGAGCTCCTCGGCGCTGGCCGCCAGCACCGCTAACCGGGGACGTACCACGGTTTCGCCCGGCTGGCCGGCAAACGCCGGCAGCGGCGTTTCCAGATCGATGGCGAGACTGTCCTGCCCGCGCGTCATGGCCAGATAGACCTCGGCCAGCAGCGTCGCGTCGAGCAGGCCCCCGTGCAGCGTGCGATGCGAGTTGTCGACCTGGTAGCGCTCGCACAGCGAGTCGAGCGAATTCTTCTTGCCCGGATGCAGCTCCCTCGCGAGTCTCAGGGTATCGAACACACCCGCGCAATGCTCCGCGAGCGGCGGCAGCTCTGCCCGTGCGAGCTCCAGGTTCACGAACTCGACGTCGAACTCGGCGTTGTGGATGATCAGCTCGGCGCCCCGGATGTATTCCAGGAATTCGGCCGCGATGTCGGCGAATTTCGGCTTGTCCTGCAGGAACTCGTCGCTGATGCCGTGCACGGCCAACGCGCCCTGCTCGCTGGAGCGTTCCGGATTGACGTAGCGGTGCCAGTTGTTGCCGGTAAAGCGGCGGCTGTAAAGCTCCACGCAACCGATTTCGATGATGCGGTCGCCCAGCCGGGCGTTGAGCCCGGTGGTCTCGGTGTCCAGGATGATCTGTCTCATGGCGCCCTCCCGCCGCCGGCATGGCTGAAGCCATGGACCGACAGCCTGTCGAATTTTGCCGCGAGCGTTCGGGAAAGGAAAGGCGGGAGAGACTGCGCCGAGCGTTGAAGCCTCTACCGGCTGACCGTGTCCGCCCCGCGGTTGGCCAAGGCGTCGGCGCGCTCGTTGCCCGGATGGCCGGCGTGGCCCCTTACCCAGTGCCAGCGGATGGAATGGCCGGCGGCGAGCTCCTCGAG
>Ga0156022_1353_pt1 | contig 15024 bp, 14 predicted proteins | sample RifCSPlowO2_02_FD_107676 | JGI IMG/M metagenome (GOLD analysis project Ga0156022, IMG submission 107676) | Betaproteobacteria bacterium RIFCSPLOWO2_02_FULL_65_24 | reverse complement strand
CGCGCGACGTCGTCACGCACCACTTCTTGGGCATGATCGCGTCGGTGTCGACGTTGATCCGCGGCAGCGCCGCCGCAATGCCGGTTACGCGGACGAATTTCTCCATGGCATCAGTCCAGAAGCTTGCGCACGTCGGTGATGCGGCCGGCAAGCGCCGCCGCCGCGGCCATCGCCGGGCTCGCGAGATGGGTGCGGGCGAGCGGCCCCTGCCGCCCCTCGAAGTTGCGGTTGGAGGTGGCGACGCAGCGTTCGCGCGGGCCCACGCGATCGGCGTTGACGCCGGCGCACATGGAGCAGCCGGGCTCGCGCCACTCGAAGCCCGCCTCGCGGAACACCCGGTCGAGGCCGAGCGCTTCGGCCTCACGCTTGACCGGGCCGGAGCCCGGCACGACCAGGGCGCGCACGCCCGGCGCCACCTTGCGGCCCCGCACCACGGCCGCCGCGGCCTGGAGGTCCGAGACCCGGCTGTTGGTGCACGAGCCGATGAACACCTTGTCGATCGGCAGGCCCTCGAGCGCCATGCCGGGTCCGAGACCCATATAATCGAGCGCCTGGATCATGGCGCGCCGGCGGTTATCGTCGCCCGCCGCCGCCGGATCGGGTACGCGCTGGTCGATGCCGATCACGTCCTGCGGGCTCGTCCCCCAGGTGATCTGCGGCCCGATCGCACCGGCCTCCAGGCTCAGCTCGCGGTCGAAGCGCGCGCCGGGATCCGAGGGGAGCGTCCTCCAAGTGGCGACCGCGGCCGCAAACTCCTGGCCTTTGGGCGCGAGCGGGCGTCCCTCGACATAGGAGAAGGTGGTGTCGTCGGGCGCGACCATCGCGATGCGCGCCCCGGCTTCGACGCCCATGTTGCAGAGCGTCATGCGCCCTTCCATCTCGAGAGCGGTGATCGCGGGGCCCGCGTATTCGAGGGCGAAGTTAGTGGCGCCCGCGGTGCCGATCGTGCCGATGAGATGGAGCACGAGGTCCTTGGCCGCGACGCCGGCGCCGAGGCGGCCGTTCACCGTCACCCGCATCGTGCCGGGCCGGCGCAGGATCAGCGCCTGCGTCGCCAGCACATGCTCGACCTCGGAGGTGCCGATCCCCCAGGCGAGCGCGCCCAGAGCGCCGATGGTGCAGCTATGGCTGTCGCCGCACACGAAACTCATGCCGGGCAGCGCCATGCCCAGCTCCGGCGCGATCACGTGCACGATGCCCTGGTGCGGATCGTTGATGTCGTAATGCGTGATGCCGTGCCTTTTTGCATTGCGGCGCATCGCCTCGATCCACTCGCGCCCGCCGGGTACCGTATCGTCGCCGCGGCCCGCATCGGTCGAAACGATATGGTCGGTGGTGGCGAAAGTGAGCTCGGGGTTGCGCAGTTTGCGGCCGGCGAGCTCGAGGCCGGAGAAGGCCTGCGGACTCGTGCCCTCGTTCAGAAGGTGACAGTCGATGTGAAGCAGCGCCCGCCCGTCGCCGAGATCCTCGATGACATGGGCGTCCCACAGCTTGTCGAGGAGCGTGCGCGACCGCAGTGTCATGGTCACGCGATGATATCACACGCCAAGTCGGCCGGATTTTTTACTAATCTGCGCTCGCCGCTCCGGGGGGCAAATCTGCTGCCTCATGCTCCGTCCGCTCTTGGTATACTCGCGCACATCGCAGTTGGGGGATTAGCCGCATGTCGTCTGAAAAGAACGCGCTACCGTTGCAGGGCCTCAAGGTACTCGAGCTGGGTCACATCGTGGCCGGGCCGACGGCGTCGTTGATTCTGGCCGATCTCGGCGCCGACGTCGTCAAGGTGGAACGGCCGGACGGCGGCGACCAGATTCGCCAGATGCCCGGAGGCGCGTCAGGTTTCTACTTCTTCAACCGCAACAAGCGCAGCCTGGCCATCGATTTGAAGGCGGCCGAGGGCAAGGCGGCTTTCCTCGCGCTGGTGAAGTCCGCGGACATCTGCCTAGATAATTACTCGCCAGGCGCTATCGAACGCCTGGGCCTGGGCTACGAACAATTGGCGGCCGTCAATCCGCGGCTGCTGTATCTGTCGGTGAAGGGCTTCCTGCCCGGACCGTACGAGCACCGGCCATCGCTTGACGAACTCGCCCAGATGATGGGGGGCCTCGCCTTCATGACCGGCCCGAGCGGCCGCCCGCTTCGGGCGGGCGCATCGATCATCGACATGGGCGCGGCTACCTACGGCGTTATCGGCATCCTCGCGGCGCTGCACATCCGAAACGCTACCGGGCGCGGGCAGAAGATCACCTCCGGCTTGTTCGAGACCAGCGTGTTCTGGGTCGGCCAGTGGATGGCGCGCGCGGTGGCGACCGGGCAGCCTTCTTTTCCCATGGCCGAAATCGGCCAATCGGTGCGCATGGGCTGGGGTGTGTTTCACCTGTTCCCCACGGCCGAGGGCGAGCAGGTATTCATCGGTATCACTTCGAACGCGCACTGGGAGCGCTTCTGCCGGGTGTTCGAGCGCGGCGAATGGACCACTGATCCGCGCCTGGACAGCAATCAGAAGCGCGTGGCCGCGCAGGAATGGATGCTGCCCTTGATAAGGGAAATGACCGCCGCCTTCCACAGCGAAGCGTTGCAGGCGATGCTCGAGAAGGCGAGCGTCCCCTATGCGCCAGTGCGGCGCCCCGACCAACTGCTCGATGATCCGCATCTGCTCGAAATCGGGCAGTTGATGGACGTGCCCATGGCCGAGAACCGCGTTGGGCGCCTGCCGAAGCTGCCTTTTCAGAGCAGCGATTATGATTTCAGCATGCGCCGGCCGCCGCCCAAGCTGGGCGAGCACACCCGCGAAGTGCTGGCGGAAGCGGGCCTGCCCGACGCCGAAATCGACGCGCTGCTGCAGAATGGAGTGGTGGCGGTAAGCAAAACCTGAGGAGATTCGAATGTGCGATCTGCCGAAATTCGTCGATATCCGCGGTCAGGATCAACACCGCAGGGAATTCCTTAACGGCTAAAGTCCGAGATCACCAACACTTCCGCTCCCGGGATCGAACCAAGGCATGCAAGTTGTTGCCGGCTCGGAAAACCGGCGGCCTCACCCGGCGCTCGGCTGGGCGAGGCCTTCACGGGCGCGCGCCTCGGCCAGGGGCTCGGGCGCAAGCCACTCGTCCACGGAAAAGTCGCGGCCGACATAGCCGCGTTGCAGGAGGAAGGACTTCATCACCGCCAGCGCGTCCAGCAGATCTGCATCCAGCGAGGGCATAAGCTTGGCGGGGTAACGGGGCTCAAAGCAGGCGCCAATGTCTTCCGCGGCGATACCCGCCTCCGCCGCGATCGCTTGCGCCGCCTCGCCGGGATGTTCCTCCCCCCAGCACGCCGCGCGCACCAGGGTTTGCACGTAGCGCACCACGGCCTCGGGATGGTCTCGCACCAGCGATTCGGAGACCGTCAACAGGCGCGGCGTGGAATTGTTGACCCGGTCCGCGATCGTCGGTGAGGCAGCAACATCATACAAGCGGCGGATGCGCCCGCGAGCCTCGCGCTCCAGTTGCGCCACCTCGCCCCCTTTGGCAAAGATTGCATCCGCCCGCCCCTCCAGGAGTGCCATCAACTGGGCGTGGTAATACGAACGATTGTCGCGCGGTCGGCCGCTAGCGAAATCGGAGTTGATGATACGGTGTGGATCGTCAGATTCGACGACGTCGACAAACTTCACGTCGGTTTCGTCCATATCGTGCACCTTGAGCGCGGAATGGAACCCTTTTTCCGCCGCAAAGCGGAAGAAATTGAAAATCAGCTTGGGCCACACCGGTAGCGCGCAGCGCCGGCCGGCCAAGTCGGGCATCCCCCGTGCCGGATCGTCGGCGCGCACATAGACGCCCAACACCTCCTCCATGAAAGTGATGGCGAGCAGCCGGGTAGACGCCCCGTTGGACCGCGCCCAGATGGGCGGCGAGCCGCCGCCTTCGCGAAATGACGCATCCAGCGCGTGATTGAAATGGGTGTCCCAGCGATTCTTGTCCAACTCGTTGATGTTGCGCACGGCGTAATCCGTGCCGGCAAACAGCTCGCCGAACATGTTGCGCTGAAACGCAACGCCCGAAGCCGTTGGCACCGGGCAGCGCGTGTACCAGAGCGTGTGGGTCATAGCAGGGTGTGATTTCCCAATTAATTAAAAGTGGCGAGGATGCGTATCTATGCCTCCGAAGACAGTCTAATCGTCAGCCTTCGCGCCGGACTCCTTGATGATCCGGGCCCACTTCGGGGTATCCGAACTGATTCTTGCGGCAAACTCCTGCGGTCCCTCGGCGACGATGTCCAAAACCTGAGCCGCAAAGCGATCTACTGCATCCTTTGTCCGCAACGCCTTCACCGCTTCAACGTGCAGCTTGTCGATGATCGATCGGGGCGTGCGCGCCGGGGCCATCAGCCCCATCCACGCATAAATCTCGAAGTCCGGCAAACCGGCCTCCGCGGCTGTGGGTACCTGAGGCAATCCCGCGTATCGCTTCGAGCCGAGTATCGCCAAAGCCTTCAGCTTGCCGCCCTTTACATGACCAACCGCGGCCCCCACTGACCCGAACATTATCTCGACCTTTCCGCTCATCACGTCGATTGCCCCCGGACCGAACCCCTTGTAAGGAATGTGAACAAGGCGGATGCCCGCACGCGTGTTGAGAAGTTCCCCCGCCAAGTGGTGCATGCCGCCGGTGCCGGATGAGGCGAAATTGAATTTCCCCGGGTTCGCCTTGGCGAGTGCAATCAACTCGCGCACCGAGTTCGCGGGAAAGCTCGGCGCCGCAAGCATGATAAACGCGGAAGTGGCGGCGAGCGTAATCGGCGCGAGATCCTTTACAGGGTCGAACGGCAGCTTGGCGTAGAGGCTCGGATTCATCGTAATCGGGGGGTCCGCAGCGAGCAGGAGAGTGTATCCGTCGGGGTCCGACTTCGCCACGAGATCGGTGGCGATGTTTCCGCCCGCGCCGGGGCGATTCTCGACGATGAACTGTTGTCCGAGCGATTCCGAGAGTTTCGCGGCCAGCACGCGCGCGACGAAATCAGGGGAGCCCCCGGGCGGGTACTGAACCAGAATCTTCACCGGCTTGGCCGGGTAATCCTTATCCCCCTCGGCGGCCAGCCCTTGCAGACATATACCGAGTATTGCGACAGCCGCTATCCATGCCCTGAATTTCATCTTGCAACTCCTTGTGAATGTGCACTGAATGTACGCGCGCGATTAGCGCGAAGAACCACCGCTCATGATCACTCCTTCTCGTAGTAGCTAGCCGTCGCGCAGGTTCGTCTCGGACCCGGGCGATTCGATGCGCCGATCAGGTGTCAAGCACCGTCGGATGAAACAGCGCTTCCACCGGCAGCGGTTCGGGAATCAGCTTCTGGTCGACCATATACTCCATGAAGCGATCGAGATTCGCCCGGTTCGCCGCAAGCCCGGACAGCCAGGGATCGTCGCCTAAGGTCTCGATCTGCCGCTCGTATTCGTTGCGCGCGAAAGCCATTAACGCGTATCCGGGGTCGCGATAGAAATCGCGTGCTTGCCGTTTAGCCTCGTCCCAAACGTCGATCAGTTTCCGCGGAAGTCCGGGAATCGCCTCGGCGAGCTCGGCCTTGAGCGCAAGAAGATGCATTATCGGGAAGTAGCCATGGCGGCGGTGATACCGGACGCACTCATCGACCGCGTTGGGAAACAGCCGCCGCACGCGGTCGGTACGCTCCTCGATGATCGCCGGCGGGTGCGGATGAATCAAGGCGTCAAGCTCTCCGGACACCAGCATCTCGGCCAAGTCCTTGCCAGCCACCAGCTCAATGGGCAAGCCATCACCCTCCCACGCTATTTCCTCGGGGTGCTGCGTGACCCAGTGGATCCGTTCCCACGGCACGCCGTAATCGGACTTTAGGTCTCCTTTGGCGAGCACCGACATCGTGACTTGGAACGCCCAGATGCCGACCCGCTTGCCGATCAGGTCAGCGGGCTTATGCACCTTTGCGTCGACGTTCACGAAGATGTGGTTCTGGCTGAAAAGGCGCCGCGGAAACACGGGAACGGCCGTGAACGGCGCTCCCCGATGCTTGGCGATGATGTAGGAGGCGAGCGACACCTCACTTACGTCGAATTCGCGATCAACGAGCATGCGTTTATGGCGATCCACGCCGTCTCGGCGCGGCGGCAACATGCCGACCTCGAGCGCCTTGAGCAGGATCCCGTCCGATATCCTCAGGTCGTCGAGGAAAAAGGGAATATGGCGGTCATATCGGTCAAGCGCGATCGTCAGGGTTCGATACTCCGGCCACCCTGGGGCAGATTGGATGTTCGTCTGCTCGTTCCGCGTCGCGGCCTGCATTCGTGTGGTCCCCTTCAGGCGACGTGGCGCTCGCATATGCGGCGGCGGCTCGGCGTATCGGCGCGCGAAGATGCGAAGCGCTTCACGCCAAGCGTTAATCAAAGTGCGGGTTCATTCTGAGTAGGATCATTTGCTTTGTCAAGATATCGGTATTGATATCGGTATTGATTGTATCGGTATTGATCGCACTGACGTTGCCGCGGCCGTTTCGTGACAGAATAGCCCCCTATGAACGACATTAGCCAACTGCATCGGCACGTCGGCCAGGAAGTCGGCGTTTCGCCCTGGTTCGAGATCGGCCAGGAGCGCATCGACCGATTCGCCAGTGCCATCGTCGCTTCGCAGTGGATCCATACCGATCCGGAGCGGGCCCGGCGCGAGTCCCCCTACGGCGGCACCATCGCGCCGGGCTTTCTCACGTTGTCGCTGCTGTCGCACCTTCTGGAGAGCACGATCGACGTGAGCCGGATGAAAATGGGGGTCAACTACGGGCTGAATCGGGTGCGCTTCACCGATGTGGTTCCGGCCGGCTCGCGCATCCGCGGGCGCTTCGTGCTCGCCAAATTCGAAATCATCGAGGGCGGGACGCAGCTCACCTGGGGCGTGACCGTGGAGCGCGAGGGATCGGGCAAGCCGGCTTGCGTGGCGGAGTGGGTGACGCGGCAGTACGGCTGAGGCCGCCCGGAGAAAAACGCCGCGCGTCGCCTGCGCCCTCTGCAGTCAAATCCTTTCGTGAATATCCAGAGATATGCAAATTTCGGGAGCTAAATCATCGAACTGAAAAACGCAGTCTGCATCGTCACCGGCTCGGCTAGCGGCATCGGCGCCGCCAGCGCCATTCTGCTCGCCGGCAAGGGCGCGCGGGTGGTGGTCAACTACAGCAAAAGCGAGGACGCGGCGCGCGCAACGCAGAAGGCGTGCGAGGCCGCGGGCGGCGAGGCGTTGCTGGTGCAGGCGGACGTCGCCCAAGACGCCGATTGCCGGCGCCTGGCGCAAGCGGCGCTCGACCAGTGGGGCCGCATCGACGCCCTGGTCAACAATGCCGGCGCCACCAAGTTCGCCGATCACGCCGACCTGGACGCGCTCTCGGCCGAGGATTTTCAGCGCATCTACTCGGTCAATGTCGTCGGCGCCTACCAGATGGTGCGCGCCTGCGCGCCGGCGATGAAAAAAAGCGGGCGCGGCGCCGTGGTCAACGTGTCCTCGCTGGCGGGCAAGAACGGCATGGGATCGAGCATCGCCTACGCCGCGTCCAAAGGGGCGCTCAACATCCTGACCATGTCGCTCGCGCGCGTGCTCGGCCCGGAAATCCGCGTCAATGCAGTGTGTCCGGGCATGGTCGACACCAAGTGGTTGCGCGAAGGCTACGGCCCGCGTTATGCCGCGATGGAAGCGCGCTACCGGCAGGGCACGCCGCTCGGCCGCCCGGGCAAGCCCGAGGAAGTCGCTGCCGTCATCGTCTGGCTGATCAAGGGCGCGGATCTCATTACCGGAGACACCATCATGGTCGATAGCGGCATGCACATGGGCCTGATCCCGCGCAAACTATGAGATTCTATTTTTCCGGAAGGCCGGCATGAAGCAGAACCAGATCGGCGAGAGTGAACTGAAGGTGTCGGAAATCTGCCTGGGGAGCATGACCTGGGGCGAGCAGAACAGCGAGCGCGACGCGCAGTTGCAACTGGATTTCGCGCTCGATCACGGCATCAACTTCATCGACACCGCGGAGATGTACCCGGTGCCGCCGAGCGCGCGCAGTTACGCGCGCACCGAGACCTTTCTCGGCCCCTGGCTGGCGCAGCAGAAGCGCGACCGGCTGGTAATCGCGAGCAAGGTGGCCGGTCCGGGGCGGCGCGATTGGGTACGCGGCGGGCGCACCGAGCTCACGCGCGAGAACATCACCGAGGCGGCGAACGACAGCCTCGCGCGGTTGCGCACCGATTATCTGGACCTGTATCAGATCCACTGGCCGGGACGCAACGTGCCGATGTTCGGCGAGACCCGGTTCGATCTGGCCAAAGAGGCGTCGGCCGTTCCCATCCTCGAGCAGATCGAGACCATGGCGGGCCTGATCAAGGCAGGCAAAATACGCCATTATGGTCTGTCCAACGAAACCACCTGGGGCGTGTGCGAATTCGTGCGCCTGGCGCGCGAGCACGGCTTGCCGCCGCCGCTGACGATCCAGAACGCCTACAGCCTGGTGAACCGCATGTTCGACGCTGATCTGGCCGAGGCAAGCTTTCGCGACAAAGTGCCGCTGCTCGCCTACAGCCCGCTTGCCATGGGTATGCTCACCGGCAAATATGCGGGCGGCGCGAAGCCGCCGCGCGCGCGCCTGGCCCTGTACGCCGACTTCGGCGAGCGCTACAAGCGCGAGCGGGTGGCGCAAGCGGCCGACGAGTACTGCAAGCTTGCGCAAAGCCGCGGCCTCAGCGTCACCGAGATGGCGCTCGCCTTCGTGCGCACGCGCTGGTTCGTCGCCTCGACCATCGTCGGCGCGACCGATCTGGCGCAGTTGAAGCAGAACATCGACAGCGTCAAGGTCGAGCTCGACGCCGAGACGCTGGCCGGCATCGACGCCATCCACCGGCGCTATCCCAGTCCCGCGGCCTGAGAGATCATGGCTGCCACGCAAGAGCCCGCGCACGCGCCGCATGTGCGCAACGCACGAGCGGCGTAAGCGCGCGCTGCCGGCCGAACTCGGCTATTCCGAAACGGACATAACGCGGCCGCCGGCTGCAATCAAAATACCGAAAACATTCGCGCGGATGCACAATTGTTGCGGAGTAATTGCATAACGCGGCCGGCCACGGCCGGCGTGATTGCCGTCGAAGCGGAGCGCCGCAAGCGCGGGGGTTGAACACCGACGTCGCGGACCCCAGGTAAAATGCGTCCATGCTGGAACTCTCCACCTTGCTTATCCTTGCGGCGCTCGTCTGGCTGTGGTTCGACAGCATGCGCGCGCGCGAGCGCGCGCTGGCATTGGGCAAGCGCGCGTGCGAGCGCGACGGCCTGATGTTCCTCGACGAGACGGTGGCATGCGTGTCGCTCGGCTTCGCGCGCGACGCCGACGGACGCATGGCGCTGCGCCGCACCTACGGCTTCGAATTCAGCGACACCGGCAACAACCGCCGCAACGGCAGCGTCGTCATGCTCGGCGGCGAAGTCGAGTCGTTCTACACCGAGCCGTACCTGATTCAATGAGCAAATGGGCCGAAGGAACAGTCGTCGGCCCGCCGACGCGATCCGGGCAGATCGGCATGGAAAATTGCTGGTAAGCTCGACCGATGCGATTTCTGCCGAAATTTGTGCTCCTGCTGCTTGTCCTGGCCTCGCTCGCCGGCTGCAGCGGGGCGCGCCTCGCCTACAACAACGCCGATACCCTCGTTCGCTGGACGGCGGACGATTATTTCGCGCTCGAGGGCCCGCAGGAAGAGGGTTTCAAGGCGCGCCTGGCGCGTTTCCACGCCTGGCACCGCAGCGAGGAATTGCCGCGCTACAGCGCGCTGATGACGAGCGCCGGCGACAGGCTCACCGACGGCCTCACGGCGCGCGAACTCGTTTGGGTCTGGGACAGCGTCAAGGCGCGCTATCGCCACATGGTGGCGCATGCCGCGCCGGAACTGGCGGCAGTGCTGGCCACGCTGAGGCCGGCCCAGTTCGATCGGCTGGAGCAGAAGTTCGCCGAGTCCGGTGCCGAGTACGCCAAGAAACACCTCAAGGGCGGCGAGGCGGAGCAGCGCGAGCGGCGCGACAAGCGCAACCTCGAGCTGATGCGCGAATGGTTCGGTGATCTTACCGACGAGCAGGAGGCGCAGCTTGCGACCTCAAGCGCCAAGCTGCCGCTGTTGTACGCGTTGCGCCTTGAAAACCGGCAGCGGCGGCAGGGCGAATTCGTTGCCCTGCTGAAAGCATATCGCAGTCCCGCGGAACTCGAACCCAGGCTGAAACACTGGCTGACCGACTGGGAGGAGGGCGCATCACCCGAGTACCGGCGCCTGTCGGAGCTGCATCGGGAGCTGTATATCCAGATGCTGCTGGAACTGGATCGTGGCCTCACGCCGGCGCAGCGCGTCCATGCGGTGACGCGTCTCTACGAGTATGCGGAAGTATTCAAGGCGCTAGCCGAGCAAAGCAAGCTGGCGCGGTCGGGGTCCTGAGCCAGAACCACGCCAGATGAGCCGCGACATCTGTCGTGCCGCCGGGGAATAAGAGCTACAGCAGGGCTGTTAACGCGCCATACGCAATGGCCACGTCCGTTTCCGGATTGGTCGCGTACCAGCGGTCATAAGAGCCATATCGGACTCTGGCCCAAAATTCAAGGAGGAAAAGCATGCTGAACCATGTCTTGTTCGCGCTGACCCTGCTGGCCGCGTTGGCACTATCGGGACCGGCAGCTATTGCGGCCGGGGACGCGGGAGGCAGCAGCGTCCCTGCCGCGCCCGAGGATCCCGATTATGCCGCCGGCAAGCGGGCGGTTGAAGCGATGAACTGGCAAGCCGCGCTGGATGCTTTCAATAAAGTCGTGGCCAAGGATCCGGGTGATGCCAATGCGCACAACTACCTCGGCTACACCTACCGCAAGTCGGGCAAGCTCGACCTGGCTTTCAAGCACTATGAGGAGGCCTTGCGGCTCGAGCCCCGGCATCGCGGCGCGCACGAATACATGGGCGAGGCTTACCTGATGGTCAACAACCTGGCCAAAGCCGAGGAACACCTCAAGGCGCTGGACCAGATCTGCTTCTTCGGCTGCGAGGAGTACAACGACCTCAAAAAAGCGGTGGCCGAATACCGGCAGAAAGCCGCGAACAAGTGATCAACGGCGCGAGTCGCCGGTCATACCGAGCCCGCTCTTCGCATTAGCATTGACCCGGAAACGACAAGGGCGGCTCGAGGCCGCCCATGCCGTTTGGCACACGGGGCTCTACCCCAGGTGCTTGCTGACCAGCTTGGTCATTTCGAACATCGACACCTGCTTCTTGCCGCCGAACACGATTTTGAGCTTGTCGTCGGCGTTGATCATGCGCCGATTCTTGGCGTCCTGCAGCTTGTTCTTCTTGATATAGGCCCAGATTTTCTTGGTCACCTCGGTGCGGGGCATTGCGTTTGCGCCGATCACCGCGCCGAGCGAGGGACTCGGGGTCATCGGTTTCATGAACGCCGCGTTTGGCTTGCGTTTTACTTTAGCCTTGACGGTCTTTTTGCTAGCGGTTTTCTTGCTAGCGGTTTTCTTGCTTGCTGCCTTTTTCTTTGTGGCCATGAGTTTTCCTCTCCTAAAGTGATTGACGGCGACTGCGCTTGCTCTCGTGCGGAACACGCAGCGCGAGAATGAATCAGCCCGTTGGATTTGTCAATCGGTATCGTGCGCCGGTCGCCTAGGGGGCAACGCCTATTTTCCGTGGTGCGTTTGCGTCCCGTCTTCTATAATCCTGCCTTTCCCTCAGCCGACCGATACGCTTCGCCCGGGACCAGCCGGGGAACCATGCGTCCCCCTTCCATGGAAAATACCAAGAAAAACGTCGCCCTGCTCGCCGGCTGCCAGGCGATGCTGTTCACCAACAACGTCACCTTGATTTCGCTGGCGGCACTGGCCGGTTTCTCGCTTGCCGACAACAAGGCGCTGTCCACCTTGCCCGCCACCGCCTACGTGGTCGGCGCGGCGCTGACCACGCTGCCGGCCTCGTTTTTCATGAGGCGCTTCGGCCGGCAGACCGGTTTCCAGGTCGGCACTTCCATGGGTATCGCGGGCGCCGTGGTGTGCTGCCTCGCCCTGTGGCTGCACAGTTTCTGGCTGTTGTGCGCCGGCGTGCTGGTGCTGGGCGTCTACAATGCTTTCGGCCAGTATTACCGCTTCGCCGCCGCCGATGCGGCGACCTACGATTTCAAGGCCAAGGCGATCTCGCTGGTAATGGCAGGCGGCCTCGTCGGCGGCATCATCGGCCCGGAGATGAGCAAGCACACCAGGGACATGTTCGCCGTGCCCTTTCTCGGCGCTTATGCCTCGCTCATCGTGTTCTGTCTCATCACCATGGCGCTGCTCGCTTTCGTCCGCATTCCGCAGCCCAGCGTCGCCGAGCGCCACGAGGCGGTCCGGCCGCTCGCGCGGATCATGGCCCAGCCCGCCTTCATCGTCGCCGTGACGGGCTCGGCCCTGGGCTACGGCGTGATGAGCCTGCTCATGACCGTGACGCCGCTGGCGATGGGACTGTGCGGCCATGCCTACGACTCCGCCGCGCTGGTCATCGAATGGCACGTGATCGGCATGTTCGCGCCCTCGTTTTTCACCGGTTCCCTGATCAAGCGTTTCGGCGTGCTCAGCGTCATGCTCGCGGGCGCGGCGCTGGAGGCGTTGTGCGTGGGCGTCGCCCTGTCGGGGGTGCTGGTGGCCAATTTCTGGTGGGCGATGGTGCTGCTCGGCATAGGCTGGAATTTTCTCTACGTCGGCGGCACCACGCTGCTCACCGAGTGCTACCGTCCGTCGGAGAAGGCCAAGGCCCAGGGCATGCACGACTTTCTGGTGTTTCTCACCAGCGCATCGTCTTCCTTTGCCTCCGGCCTGCTGATGAACCGCAACGGCTGGGAGATGCTCAACTACGCCGCGTTGCCGTTTCTCGCCGCGATCGGCGCGGCGATCACCTGGCTCGCGCTGCGGCGGCGGTCTGCCGTCCGGGCCTGAGCCTGCGCTGTTTTGGTGAAAGGGTAGCCATGGCAGTCGATCCGCAAATGCAGGGGGTGATCGAGCGCGTCGCCAATTCCGCCTTGCCGCCGTACCACACGCTGAGCGCAGGCGAGGCGCGCCGGCTGTACAAGGAGACGCGCGCGGCCTTGAGCCCGCCCGTCCCCGAGGTGGAAGCGGTGCGCGACCTCGCCGCGAGCGGCCCGGCGGGGCCGATTCCCCTGCGCCTGTATCGCGGCCTGGGCACGGCGGCGGGCGCGCCGCTGCCGCTGCTCGTGTATTTTCACGGCGGCGGCTGGACCATAGGCGATCTGGATACGCATGACATCGTCTGCCGCACGCTCGCCAACAGGGCGCGCTGCGCGGTCATTGCGGTCGATTACCGCATGGGTCCGGAGCACAAGTTTCCCGCGGCGGTGGAAGACTGCATCGCCGCGACGCGCTGGGTGGCGGAGCAGGGGAGCGCGCTCGGCATCGATGCCAATCGCATTGCGGTGGGCGGGGACAGCGCCGGCGGTAATCTGGCGGCGGTGGTGGCTATCGCCCTGCGCGACGCGGGCGGACCTCCCCTCGCGTTCCAGGCGCTCGCCTACCCCGCGACCGACCAGCGCCTGGGTTCGGCTTCGCACGTCAAGTTTAGCGAAGGCTATCTGCTCAGCCGCGACAACCTGCTCTGGTTTCGCGACAACTACCTCGACCCCCGGGATTACGACGACTGGCGCGCTTCCCCGATCCGTGCCGCAGATCTCGCGCGCCTGCCACCGGCGCACATCATCACCGCCGGCTACGACCCGCTGCTGGACGAGGGCCGCGCCTATTCCGACCGACTGGTCGCCGCCGGGGTGCCGGTGCTGTACGAATGCTTCGAGGGCATGGCGCACGGCTTTCTCACCATGGGGGGCGTGGTCGCCGCGGCCAACCACGCTTTGTACCGCTTCGGGCAGAGCCTCGCGCAGGCGTTCACGCCGGCGCGAGGCTAAAGCTGCGCCGCCTGCCGCAGTGTCGATCGGATGCGCGCGCTGCGCTGCCGAGGCCGGCGTGGCGCTGCGCTGATCCTGCGCCTCTACATGCGGAAGACCGCGAACTGCGTGTCCTTGGCCGGGATGCGACCGGCCAGGTCGAGCAGCAGGGCGAGCACCGGGCGCGTTTCCACCGGGTCGATCACCATGTCGCACCACAGATGGCGCGCCCAGTTGAGCGCGCCGGAGAAGCCGTCCTGCTGCGGGCGCGGCGGCCGGCCCGGTGCCGCTGCCGGTTGATGCGGCCGCGCGAGGGCGGCGCGCGCGTTCGGCCACATCAGCATCGCGTTCGGCCTGAACGCGCGGCCGCACATCGCCAGGTAGGCCGCGCCGTAGGCTTCGCCGGTGATCAGCGTGTACTTCGGCACGTCGGCGTTGGCGATCGCGTTCATCAGCTTGGCGCCATGCTTGGCGATGCCCTGGCGCTCGGCCTCGCTGCCGCCGCCGAATCCGGGCGAATCGACCAGGAACAGCAGCGGGATGTCGCGCTGGCAGCAAAGCTCGACGAAGTGCGCGCCTTTGACCGAGGCTTCCGGGCTCAGCTCGCCGTTGTTGGCGACGATGCCGATCTCGAACCCGTGCAGGCGTGCGAAGCCGCACAGCAGCGTCTCGCCATGCAACTGCTTGAACTCCTGCAAGCGGCTGCCGTCGACCAGGCGCGCGACGATCTCGCGGCTGTCGGCCCGCGTGGTCGAGTCGATGCGGGCGATGCCGTACAGCTCCTGGGCGTCGTGCAGCGGGGGCTCGGGGTCGGCGAGCGTCCAGCGCAACTGCGGCGGCTCGCCGAGATTGGCGACGATGTGGCGCGTGATCGCGAGCGCGTGGCCGTCGTTCTCGGCGATGTGGTCGGTGACGCCGCTCAGCCGGCTGTGCATCTCGGCGCCGCCCAGCGCCTCGATGTCGATTACCTCGCCGGTGGCGGCGTAGACGAGCTGCGGGCTGCCGAGGAACATCGCGCCCTGGTTGCGGATGATCACCACCTCGTCGCACAGCGCCGGGATGTAGGCGCCGCCCGCGGTCGACGGGC
>Ga0156022_1324_pt3 | contig 15238 bp, 15 predicted proteins | sample RifCSPlowO2_02_FD_107676 | JGI IMG/M metagenome (GOLD analysis project Ga0156022, IMG submission 107676) | Betaproteobacteria bacterium RIFCSPLOWO2_02_FULL_65_24 | reverse complement strand
TCTCCTGGAGGATGTCCTTCACGTTCTTGACCAGGGTGTCCCAGAAATGGTTGGCTGCCTTGCTGGTTATCGAGGTGGTCGACTGATTGCCGCCGGCCCCGCCGCCCCCACCCCCGGGTGCGCCCGGCGTCGCCACCTGGGTCGAGGTGCCGACTTTGCTCTCGGTGTCGCGCTGCATGTTGACGTAATCGATCTTGTAGATGCGCAGGTACGGCGTATCGGGCATCACCGTCAGGTTGGGGCCGTCGAGTTCGTAGCGCATGTCTATCTGCTTGGCGATGCGCGCAAGCAGTTGCTGCAGCGTCTGGTCGATGGCGTTCAGCGTGACGTTGCCGATGATGCCGGAATGAACGTCGATGTTGAGCTTGGCGTCGCGCGCCAGCGCAAACAGCAGTTCCTGCGCCTTGACGCTGTTGACGACCACGCTATAGGTTTCGGGCCGCGCGGCGGGCTTGGGCTTGGGCAATATGGGGGAGACCCGCACCGGTTCGGGGATGTCGCCGGCAGGCACCGGCGCGGCGGCCTGCACGTGGCCGGGGGACGGCTTCATGGTCTGCGTGGCGCAGCCGCCGACGAGCAGGCACGCCGCGAACGTTAACCAGACTTTAAGATTTGTCACGTTCGTCATTGATATCTATATAGATTCCCCATCCGGATTATATAGCACAACGGCATTGGCGCAACTTCGATCCAAAAGCGCTTACCTAGTGGAATTTTGATGCCAATCATTGCGTGTTCGTATCGGCGTGAGTTCGGCAAGAGAACTGTTCAAAATTGGAGCACGCTGCCGCGTCGAGAAACACCTGCCACGACGCCCGCGCGCATTGCGCCGCGTCGGACGATGCGCAGGCCAAAACTTCGCCTACCCGCGATTTCGACTATTCGGTGACGCCCACCGAATTGGTGGTGACTACGCCGCTGGGCGAGGTTACGTTTACGGTAAAAATACCGGTGCTCCCGGTCGCGATAGAACAGGTTGCCGGGGTGGTTGTGCCGTCGGCATTGGTAATGCTCGGTGAAAAAACCGCATTGGTAGTCATGGTAACGGAGATATTGCCAAAGCTTGCCGACCCCGCGCCTGCTGGGCAGGCATACGCGACGCCGTCGGGACCGTTACCGATTCGACAGCCGGTCGTGTCCGGCACCGTATAACTGCGTGTCGAGGTGATCGTGCCGGCGGTTGCCAAAAACGTGACCAGCGTCCCGGCAGGCATGGCGTTGCCGTTTTGGTCAACGACCGTGACGGTGAACGTTCTGGAGTCGATCACCCCCGTGGAGGGCGTGCACGTAGGCAACGCGATCGTCGCGCCGCCGTTGATGATGATGTTGGCGGTCGAACTCGAAAAGACGATAACCTGGCTGTTGCGGACGTCGATGGTTTTCTGCGCGCTGCAGACGGCAGGATCGCCGTTGCACAACAGGCCGCGGTACAAGCCGCTGGATGGGTGCGTGATATCCCCCGCAGCGGCGATTTTCGGCGCAGTGTAATAGCCGTTTCCATTGAAATCGAAATACGGTTCATTGGAATCGCGCACGCCGTTCTCGTTGTAATCGACGAATGCATCACCCATGTCGGTCGAGGCGCCGTTGGCATCGATCATTTCGGCAAGTGTATTTACAAACCCGTCACCGTTGAGATCGGTGAACGTCTCCTCGCCGGTCGCGCGGGCCAGCACGGTCACGCGGCCATTGCTCGGACGCAGCGCCTGACTGGTCAGCGTCGAGGTGCATACGCCGCCGACGGTGGTGCAGCTAGGCAAGACCACCCCGCCTTCGCTGGTAAAGGCCACTGCGGTGCCGTCGGGTACGGGGTTGTGAAAGTGGTCGGCCATGCGTACGGTCAGCGTGGTTGTCGTTCCGTCAATGCTCCATCCCTCAATATTGTGTGTAGAAGCGCCGAGGGAAAACGAGTCCTGGGAGGGAATACCTGTCGAGACCACAAGCTGGTCGGACTGTGTGGAGAGGGTGCCATTCGCGGTCGTTATTGCGGCGGTCACGCGTACGGCTGTGCTTACTGTGCCGGCTTGCACGTTGGTTACGACCTGGCCGGTGACCGGATCCGGAGAGGCGGATACGGAAGACAGGGCCAGGCCGCCCTGGGCGGTATTGAGGCTGAAGTTGACCACAGTGCCGGGACCACCGAACGGATTGCCAGCGCTGTCCACTACTTTGAAAGTCACCCGCGCCGATTCGGATCTGCCTGTCCCACCGGTACCTTTCAGCGCGATCGAGCTGGGGGATACCGATACAAACTGAATCGAGCCGACGTTAGGCGTGTTAACCTTCAGGTTTCCGGTCGCGGTTACTCCGTTAAGCAGCGTTGCGGTTATGCTGTCTCCTGGATTTGGATTGTTGCAGCCGTTGTCCAGGTAGGAAGCCGACGCCGTCCCGTTCAGGCTGGTCACGGAAGCAGTCAATGTGGCCTTGCCGCTGGCGGCACAGGTAGAGGTGAACTTGACCGTAGTCGGCGAGGTGTAGAGCACGCCGTTATTTAGCACGTTCACGCTGACGCTCGCGGTGCCGTACGCCGAGAGCAGTCCCACCGGAAGCGTGATTGAACTCAAGGTAATGTTGGACGTGCCGATGGCATAACTCAGCGAGGAAGTGACGGCGGTACCGGAAACACTAGAACTCGCCGTCACCGTGGAGGCGCCTCCAGATGTGCTGGGCGTAGAGAGCGTTACCGACGCCACTCCGCTGGCGTTGGTCAGCGCGGTATTGGATCCGCCGGAAAAGGCGCCAAAAAGCGGATCGGTGGCAAAAGTCACGATGGCGTTCGGCACACCGGCTCCGCTGCCATTGGTGACCGTTGCCGTCAACATTGCGGGATTCGTGCTCGATATGGCGGTTGTTGCCGCGCCCGTCGCCGGATCAGTCAGTTTCAGGCTGAGCGTTGGGCCGGCAGCCGAACTGCTGCCGCCGCTGCTAGTGTAAGTCGTGGCAGCGCCCGTGGCCGGAGTGAGGGTCACGCCCGAGGCGGAGATGACGGTAATCTTTCCTAGTGCATCCAGCGCGGCGTCGTAGGGGTCGTTTCCGCCTGCCTGCGCAATGAATTTGCCGTACATCATGCTGAAGACCGGGTTCACGGCATTCGCCGGGAGCTTGCCACGCACGACCGTCTCTTTCGCCTGCACCGCCCCGGCGGTCAGGGTCACAAATGTCAGGCCGGTATACATCGTCGCCGGGTCTGCGCCGGCGTTCAGTTCGTACATGACCAGCGTGGTCACTGGCGTGATATTGACGTTTTGGCTGTTTGCGACGGCCATGTCCATTGCCGGCAACACCGAATACAGGTTGGATCCTGAAACGGGGATGGCGACCAGCATGAACGGCGGCGTCATGCCGGTGACGGCAATGCTGAACGTGCCGTCGGCGGCGGTGGTGCCCTTAGTGGTCTTGCCGGCGCTATCCTGAATGGTGACCGCTGCGCCGGCGAGCGGTGCTCCGGTTGCGGCAGTCCCGGTTATCGTTTGAGCTATTGTGGTGGTGCCTCCGGTAGATCCGCCGCCGGTTCCTGGGCCGGTAGGGACCGCCGAGCCGGAGCCGCAGCCCGCGAGAACGGCTAGTGTCGCCGCCAGGAAGAGCGATGCTGTACGCCGTGAAATTTCCTGGCCGAGGCAATTCTGACTGAAAGATTTCCGCACGCAAGCCCCCTCTTTACGCAACGAGCGTAACCGATATTGTGATGTTTGTGCAACGGTACAGCAATTGGCGCGGTTTGCGCAATTGAACCCGCGAGAATCTATTGGCGGTTCTGGCTGCGCATGCGCTCTACGCTGCGCTGATACGGAGCGAACTGCCGGTACACCGGAGGCAGAGCCTTGATCCCCTGATTGGCATCGGCGAACGTGGGGTAGAGTCCATAGGCGAGGCGATAGTGCTGCAGGTCGTTGATCTTGACGCCATAGACGTAGAAGTCCGACAGGTCGAGGTTCCTTGCCGTGGCGCGCGCGAGCAGTTCTTCGACGTGCCGCAGGTCGCGCGTGCCGGCGGTGAGCAATTGAATCGAGTAACGATCGCCGGGCGCGCTCTTCAGCCATTCCTGGGTGGCGGCAAAGCGCTCGCGCGTAAGCCTGCCAGCGGCCGGCATCGGTGGCAGGTAATTCATCGAGCCTGGTTTGGCGCCGGTGGGCGCGGCCACAGCAGCAGCTTGCGCGGCGGGCGCCGTCTGGGCCGCCGCAACAGGTGCCGCAGTCGATTTGGCCGCAGCGGGTGCCGCGACCTGTTTCGTCGCGGCGATTGGCGCGGGTGTGGCTAGGGCAGACGGGGCAGGCGTCATCGGTGGGTTACCGGCGGGTCGTGCAATCTGTTGCTGCGCTGGCGCCGTCGCGCCAGGTGAAGCCGTTGCCGCGCCGGCTTGCGCTGGCGCCACCGCAGCGCCCGGGGGTTCAGTCACTGGAACTGCCGGCGCAACTGCCGCAGGCTGCGCGGAAGCCGTGCTGATCGCTGCCGCTTGCGGCGGCGGCGCCGACGGTGCCAGCAGGTAATGCAGGCCCAGCCCCAATGCCAGACCCGCCGCCATACCGCCCGCCGCGAGGCCGATCTTGGCTTTACCGATGGAGGCGTGGTAGAACTCCGAATCGCGGATGGCGCGATTGACGTGCCTGGCGGTGATGCCATGTTCGTTGTCGGCGAAGGCGGCAAGCAGCGACTTGTCGGCGAGTATGTTGACGCGCCTGGTCAGGCCCTCCGAGGCCTTGACGATCCTGCGCACCGCGTCAGGCGCGAACACGTTCGGCCCGCGATAGCCGGCCGCGCGCATGCGGAAGTCCAGATAGGCTTCGACGTCGGAGCGCGCGAGCGGCGCCAGGCGAAAGCTGTGGGTGATGCGCTCCTTCAACTGGCGCATGTGCGGCATGGAGAGATGCTCGTCCAGTTCGGGCTGGCCGAACAGCACGATCTGCAGCAGTTTCGAGTGGCTGGATTCGAGATTGGAGAGCAGCCGGACTTGTTCCAGCGTTTCCTGCGGCATGGCGTGAGCTTCGTCGATCAACAGCACGACGCGCCGGTTCTCGCCGTACAGCGTGATCAGATGCTCCTGCAGCTTGAGCAGCAGCACCGACAGGCGCTCGCTCTCTTGCCTGATGTCGAGTTCCTCGGCGATGGCGTAGATCATCTCGTCGCGCGAAAGCGCCGGATTCGCGAGCAGAATGGTTTGCACTTGTTCGGGCAGACGCTCCATCAGCACGCGGCACAGCATGGTCTTGCCGCTGCCCACTTCGCCCGACACTTTGACGATGCCCTCGTCGTGCGTGATGGCGTAGAGCAGCGCCTCCAGCGTCGCGCCGCGGTTGGCGCCGCCGAAGAAGAAATCGGTGTGCGGGGTGATGCGAAAGGGCGGTTCGTCCAGACCGAAGTGATCGAGGTACATGGCGTCGCCTATTTCTTGTCCTGGTGTTCCATGCGCGAGTAAAGGGTGGTGCGGTTGATGCCGAGCATTCTGGCCGCCTGACTGACGTTGCCGTGGGTGAGCCGCATCGCGGCCTCGATATAACAATGTTCCCAGGCCTTGAGCATGTCGTCGAGATTGAACTGGCGCTCGCGCTGCAAGTGGCGCTGCGCCTGCTCGATCAGCGCCTGCGGATCGTCTGGTGGACCGGGTTCGGCGCCAGCCTCGGGCTGCGCTTCCCGGTCGAGCTCGGGCTCGAGTTCTCGCGGCGAGAGCTTCTGCCCGGGGTGCTTGGTGGTGAGGCGGATGACGATATTCTTCAGCTCGCGCACATTGCCGGGGAAGCGGTAGTCGCGCCACAGTTGCATCGCGCCCTCGTCCAGCGTAAACGGCGCGAGCTCCGCCCGCTCGGCATAGAGGCGGCTGAAGTACGCGAGCAGCAGCGTCTTGTCCTCGCCCATTTCGCGCAAGGGGGGGACGTTGATCGAAAATACCGACAGGCGGTGATACAAATCGGCGCGAAAGCGCCCGTTCTTGATTTCCTGGCGCAGGTCGCGGTTGGTGGCGGCGATCACGCGCGCCTGGGAAACGCGCTGCTGGGTCTCGCCGACACGCTGGAACTCGCCGTTCTCCAGCACGCGCAGCAGCTTCGCCTGCAGTTCGAGCGGCAGCTCGCCGATCTCGTCGAGGAAAAGCGTGCCTTCCTCGGCGTCCTCGAAATAGCCCGACTTGTTGGCGTTGGCGCCGGTGAACGCGCCCTTGCAGTAGCCGAACAGCGTCGGCTCGACCAGGGTGGGTGCAATCGCGGCGCAGTTGAGCGCGAACCAGGGCTTGTCGCGGCGCAAGGACAGGCGGTGCAAGCAGGTCGCGACCACTTCCTTGCCGCTGCCCGATTCGCCCTCGATCAGCGCCGGGAAGGGGGAATCGGCATATTGGCTGATCTGGCTTTTCAGCTTTTCCAGCGCCGGGCTCGCGCCGATCAGCGTCTCGCCTTCCGCCTCCGCGCCGCGCGAGATCTCCGCGCGGCGGAACTCCAGCGCGTGCAGCAGGAGTTTCTTCAGGCTTTCGGCATTGCAGGGTTTGGCGACGAAATCGGTCGCGCCGAGGGTGCGCGCGTGACGCGCGTTGGCGGCATCGTTCTGGCCCGAGAGCACCAGGATTTTCATCTCCGGCGAGTGCGCGAGCAGATCGGCTACGAGCTGGAAGCCCTCGTCCGGCCGGTGCGGCAGGGGCGGCAGCCCCAAATCAACCAGCGCAAGTTGCGGCGGGGTATCCAGACGGCGCAGCATGTTGACGGCGTGGACGCGCGAGTCGCTCACCATCACCGTGAAGTCCTTGCCCAGGGCGTAGGCGAGGGAGTCGGTAATGAGCGGGTCGTCGTCGACGATCAGCAGGCTGGGCCTGTCAGCCATGGGCGTCGCTTTGGATGCATTTGAGAAAGGCTTGCTCCATCGAGTCCTGCGCGAATCTCTGCATCAGCGCGTGCGGGCTGCCGCAAAAGCGCAGCCCGCCCTGGTGCAGCACCACCATATATTCGCAAATTTCCTCCACATCGGACAGGGCATGGGAGGTGAAGAACAAGGTGCGGCCCTGGTCGCGCAATTGCCGCAGCAACTGCTTGACGCGGGCGCGCGCCAGGGGATCGAGTCCGCTCATCGGCTCATCCAGAATCAGCAGGTCGGGTTCGGCCAGCAGGCATGCCGCCAAGCCCAGCTTTTGCGTCATGCCTTTCGAATACGAGCGCACCGGCTTGTCCAGCGCCGCGGCTTCCAGATCGAGCGCGGCAAACATGGCGCGCACCTTGTCCTCATCGGCGCCGCGCCGGTCCAGTTTGAGCATATAGCCGAGGAAGTCGCGGCCGGTGAGGAAATAGGGCGGCATGAAGCGCTCCGGCAGGAAAGCCAGCCGGGCGCGGGCGCGGCTATCGGTATGCCGGGTGCCGAATATCTCGATTGCGCCGCCATCGACGTGGCAGAAGTCGAGCAGGCACTTGATCAGCGTGGTCTTGCCGGCGCCGTTGATGCCGACCAGGCCGAAGGTCATGCCCGCGGCGATGTCGAGGTCGATCCCCTGCAGCACCGCCTGGCGGCCAAAGTTTTTCCTGACCCGGTCGAACCGGACAGCCGATTGCGTCATTGGATGAGGCACGTTTTGCAAAGCAAATACTATAACAGGCTAAATGCGGCAATGTGACCGGGGCCGCCGGCGCAGTCCATGGAAACGCGCAGCGGCAGGCGTCTGGTAGAATGCGCGCTCCACGCTTTTTGCCGATGCCGCCCCGTGCCGACGAAACCCGCAACAGACAATCTGGTCGAGGTAGAAGACGTTAATTTCGCCTACGACCGCCGTCAGATTCTCAAGGGCATCAACCTCACCATCGAGCGCGGCCAGGTGGTGGCCATCATGGGGCTGTCCGGCTGCGGCAAAACCACGCTGCTGCGCCTGATCGGCGGCGCGCTGCGTCCCACTCGGGGGGAGGTGCGCGTCGGCGGCAGGGCGGTGGCCAGACTCAGTCACGACGAACTGTTCGCGTTGCGCCGCAGGATGGGGATGCTGTTCCAGTTCGGGGCGCTGTTTACAGACATGTCGTGCTACGACAACGTCGCTTTCCAGATGCGCGAGCACACCGATTTGCCGGAGGAGTTGATCGACGATCTGGTGCTGATGAAGCTGCAGGCGGTGGGTCTGCGCGGCGCGCACCGGCTCATGCCTTCGGAACTGTCCGGCGGGATGGCCCGGCGCGTGGCGCTGGCGCGCACCACGGCGCTCGACCCGATGCTGATCATGTACGACGAGCCGTTCGCCGGTCTGGACCCCGTCTCCATGGGCGTCATCGGCCAGTTGATCCGGCGCTTGAACGACTCCCTCGGCGCCACTTCCATCATCGTCACCCACGACGTGGCCGAGGCCTTGCAGCTCGTGGACTACGTTTATTTCATGTCCGACGGCGTGATCATCACGCAGGGCACACCCGAGGAACTGCGCGTCTCGGACAAGCCGTTCGTGCATCAGTTCGTTCATGGAGAAATGGACGGACCGATGCCGTTCCATTTTCCGGCAGACGACTACGGGCGCGACCTGTACGCCAGGGACGCAGGATGAGTGCAGTGATCAGCTTTCTCGAACAACTGGGCGGCCGCGCAACCGGCTCCATCCACCGCCTCGGTTTTGCCAGCCGCTTTCTCCTGCTGACGCTGCAGAACTCAGGCATGAGCTTTCGCCGCTTCTCGCTGGTGCTGCGCGAGATCTATTTCGCCGGCGTGCTGTCGCTGATCATCATCCTGGTGTCGGGCCTGTTCGTCGGCATGGTGCTGGGCCTGCAAGGATACGACACCCTGGTGCGCTATGGCTCTTCCTCGGCACTGGGCGTGCTGGTCGCGCTGTCGCTGGTGCGCGAGCTCGGGCCGGTAGTGGCGGGTCTTTTGTTCGCCAGCCGCGCCGGCTCGGCCATCACCGCGGAAATCGGCCTGATGAAGGCTACCGAGCAGTTGGCGGCAATGGAGATGATGGCGGTGGATCCGATCGCGCGCGTGATCGCGCCGCGTTTCTGGGCCGGCGTGATCTCGATGCCGCTGTTGGCGGCGATGTTTTCGGCGATGGGCGTATTCGGCGGCTACCTGGTCGGCGTGCGCCTGATCGGCGTCGACGAAGGTTCGTTCTGGTCGCAGATGCAGGCCGCGGTCGACTTCCACGAGGACATTCTCAACGGCGTGATCAAGAGCGTGGTGTTCGGCGTCGCGGTTACCTGGATCGCGGTGTTCGAGGGCTATGACGCTCCGCCTACTGCTGAGGGCGTATCGGGGGCGACCACGCGCACCGTGGTGACCTCGTCGCTGGCGATCCTCGCGCTGGATTTCATGCTGACTGCATTCATGTTTCGAGGGGCGTAAAGATGATGAAGCGTAAGACACTGGACCTGTGGGTGGGCGTGTTCGTCGCCATCGGCTTGGGCGCGCTCTTGTTCCTGGCGCTGAAGGTGGGCAATCTTGCGTCCTTCTCCGCCGCCGAAACATATCTAGTCAAGGCGAATTTTGATAACATTGGCGGCCTGAAGAAGCGGGCGCCGGTGAAAAGCGCGGGGGTGGTGGTCGGGCGGGTCGAGGACATCGTCTTCGACACTGAAGCGTACGAAGCGACGGTCGCTTTCTCGATCGACAAGCGCTACGAGTTTCCGCAGGACACTTCGGCCAAAATCCTGACCTCGGGCCTGCTCGGCGAGCAGTATATCGGCCTTACGGCCGGCGGCGACACGGCGAAGTTGAAAAGCGGCGACAAGCTGAAGATCACCCAGTCCGCGGTGGTGCTGGAGAACCTGATCAGCCAGTTCCTGTTCAACAAGGCGGCAGACGGCAACAAAGACAACAAATAAGAAGGAAGAAGAAGAATGAACATCATGCTGCGGCGTTTTCTCGGATTGTCGTTGCTCGCCGCGCTGGTCGGCCTGGGCGGCTGCGCCACGACCGGCGGTACTCCCGGCGACCCGCTCGAAGGCTACAACCGCGCCATGTTCGGCTTCAACGAAGGCGTGGACAAGGCCATCATCAAACCGTTGGCCAGCGGCTACAAGACGATCATGCCGGAAGTTGCCCGCATCGGCGTGAGCAATTTCTTCGCCAATCTGGGCGACCTCTGGATCGGCATCAACAATATCCTGCAAGGCAAGGTCGGCGCCGGCGTGAGCGATTTCGGCCGCTTTGCGATGAACACCACCGCCGGCATCCTGGGCTTGTTCGATGTCGCCAGCAACGCCGGGCTGGAGAAGCACAACGAGGATTTCGGCCAGACTCTGGGACGCTGGGGCGTGGGCAGCGGCGCCTACGTGGTGCTACCCATACTCGGGCCGAGCAGCGTGCGCGACGGCTTGAGCCTGCTGGCAGTCGACTGGCACGGCGATCCGCTGTGGTATGTGGGCAACATTCCCACTCGCAACGAGTTGATCGGGGTGCGTGCCGTCGATAACCGCGCCAACCTGCTCGATCTCAGCCGCCTGGCCGAAGAGGCGGCGCTGGACCACTACGCCTACGTGCGCGACGCGTTCCTGCAGCGCCGCCGCAGTCTGATTTACGACGGCGATCCGCTACCCGAACCCGATCCGGCCAAGACTTCGGAATCCGGCGAAAGCAAGGACAGGTACACCTCAGCGCGTGCCGAAACCGAATTGGCACTGGCGCGGATCACCACCCAGTGGGGCGAACGGGTCATCACGGCTGCCGGCGAGGAACTCACCCCGGCGCAGGAATTTTCCGGGGCCGCGGCGCAGCCGGTCGCCGCGAGGCCTGAGGCAGCCGGCGTGAGCGGGACCGTCTATGAACCCAGGATCCCCTTGAATTATGAGGCGCTGCTCGTCGCTTCGGGCGAGGTGCGCGACGGGCTGGCGCGAACCAGCCTCGCGCCATGATGAAATTGTTTTTCGCGCTGTGTTTTTTCTTGTTCGCGACTACGGTGTCGGCACAGGAGCTCGCGCCCGACGCGCAGGTGAAAAAAATCACCAATGAAGTCATCGATATCATCAAGCGGGATAAGGACATCCAGGCGGGCAACCGGAAGAAGATCAATGAACTGGTCGAGGCCAAGGTGCTGCCGCATTTCAACTTCAGCCGGATGACCGCGCTCGCCATGGGGCGCAACTGGCCCAAGGCGAATGCGGAGCAGCAGAAGGTCCTGGTCAACGAATTCCGCACCTTGCTGGTGCACACCTACTCGGGCGCGTTGTCCACCTACAAGAACGAGGTGATCGAGTTCAAGCCGCTGCGCGCCGCTACGGGAGATGCCGACGTAACGGTCAAGACCCAGGTCAAGCGGCCGGGCACCGAGCCGGTCAGCATCGATTACGGCATGGAAAAGACGCCCGCCGGCTGGAAGGTGTACGACGTCGTGGTCGGCGGCGTAAGCCTGGTGACCAATTACCGCGAGACCTTCAATGCCGAGATTCGTGACGGCGGCGTAGACGGTCTGATCAAGTCTCTCGCCGGCAAGAACCGCTCCCTGGAAACTCAGGCCAGCGCCAAGCCCAAGTGATTACCCAACAAGGCGACCGGCTGCTGTTCGACGGCGCGGTCACGATAGCTACCGTCTCCGCGCTGTTGGCGCAAGTGCGCGCGCTGCTCGTGCCGGGCGTGTCGGTGCTCGATTTCAAAGGCGTCACCGAAGTGGACTCGGCGGCAGTGGCGCTGGCCTTGGAGTGCATGCGCGAGGCGCGCCGGCGCAAGCTCGCGCTGTCCCTTGCCAACCTTCCTGAAGCGATGCGGCACCTCGCCGAGCTCTACGCCGTATCCGATCTGCTGCAGGCCGATCCGGCCTGATTTTCACCCCGCCGTGACGCGGCGCCGCACATGACCCCCGCGATCCAGATCCAGCAGGTGCACAAGCGCTTCGGCGCAGTTCAGGCGCTCTCCGGCATCGACCTGGAGGTGGCGCCGGGCGAGTTCTTCGGCCTGCTCGGCCCCAACGGTGCGGGCAAGACCACGCTCATCAACATTCTTGCCGGCCTCACGCGCGCCGACAGCGGCAGCGTGCGCGTCATGGGGCACGACGTCATCGCCGACTATCGCGAGTCGCGCCGGGCGCTGGGCGTGGTGCCGCAGGAACTGGTGTTCGATCCTTTTTTCAGCGTGCGCGAAACCTTGCGTATCCAGTCGGGCTATTTCGGCCTGAAGCATAATGACGCCTGGATCGACGAGGTCATGCACCACCTGGACCTCGCCGGCAAGGCCGACGCCAATATGCGCTCGCTCTCGGGCGGCATGAAGCGGCGCGTGCTGGTGGCGCAGGCGCTGGTGCACAAGCCGCCAGTGATCGTGCTGGACGAGCCGACCGCCGGCGTGGACGTGGAGCTGCGCCAGGGGCTATGGGAGTTCGTGCGCGGCTTGAACCGCGACGGCCACACCATCGTGCTGACCACGCATTATCTGGAGGAGGCCGAGGCCTTGTGCGCGCGCATCGCCATGCTGAAGCAGGGGCGCATCGTCGCGCTCGATACCACCAATAATTTGGTCAATCGGCGCGACGGCCTGTATCTGAAGCTGCGCATCGCCGGCGCGGCGCTGCCGGCGGCGCTGGCGGCGCGGGTACGCGACAGCCATGACCCGGTGCATACGCTGCGCTTGCGCAGTTACGCCGAGGTCGAAGGCGTGCTCGCGCAGGTGCGCGAGTCGGGCGCGCGGATCGAGGAGTTGGAGTTGCTGCAGCCCGATCTGGAAGACGTGTTCGTGCAGATCATGAATATGGAAGAGGGAGGAGAGCGGAGCGGGGGACGCAGCGTCTCCTGCGTACTCTCGACGCCCGCCTCGCCGAATCGATGAGCGGTTTTGGCACGCTGCTGTACAAGGAACTCCTGCGCTTCTGGAAAGTGGCGTTCCAGACCATCGCCGCGCCGGTGCTGACCACGCTTTTGTACCTGCTCATCTTCTCCCACGTGATGCAGGGGCAGGCGCCGGTGTACGATGCGGTGCCTTACTCCGCCTTTCTGGTGCCGGGCCTGGTAATGATGGCGGTGCTGCAAAACGCGTTTGCCAACAGTTCTTCCAGCCTGATTCAGTCCAAGATCACCGGCAACATTATTTTCGTGCTGCTGCCGCCGCTGTCGTACTGGGATTTCTTTGCCGCCTACGTGCTCGCTTCGGTGGTGCGCGGCATGGTCGTCGGCGTGGGGGTGCTGCTGGTATCGCTCGGTTTCGTCGGCCTCTCGTTCGAGCACCCGCTGTGGATAATCGCATTCGCCGTCGCCGGCAGCGCCATTCTGGGCACGCTGGGGCTGATCGCCGGCATCTGGGCCGAAAAATTCGACCAAGTGGCGGCGTTCCAGAGCTTCCTGATCATGCCGCTCACCTTCCTGTCGGGAGTGTTCTACTCGATCCACTCGCTGCCGGCCTTCTGGCAGGGGCTGTCGCACTTCAACCCTTTTTTCTACATGATCGACGGTTTTCGCTACGGTTTTTTCGGCGTGTCCGATATCAATCCGGCGCTGAGTCTAGTCATCGCCGGCGCCAGCCTGCTCGTGCTCACCGCCCTTACCCTCGCGCTGCTCAAGCGCGGTTATAAACTACGTCACTGAAAGGACCACTATGGTTACAGCGGAAGACGTCAAGACTTACATCGAGCAAGGCCTTGCCTGCGAGCACCTCGAGCTTGCCGGCGACGGCCAGCATTTCCAGGCGCTGATCGTCTCTGCCGAGTTCCGCGGCAAGACCCGGGTCGAGCGGCACCAGCGTGTCTACCAGGCCCTGGGCGAACGCATGCGCGAGGAGGTTCACGCGCTGTCGATGCAGACCCTCACGCCGGAGGAGTGGCATGAACAGTCTGGAGACGCGGCGTGAACAAGCGGCCTGAATGGGCGTGGTCATGGATAAACTGCTGATCCACGGCGGCTCCCCTCTGGCAGGCGAAGTGCGCATCTCCGGCGCCAAGAACGCGGCGCTGCCGATCATGTGCGCGTCGCTGCTGTCTGCCGCGCCGCTGCGGCTCACCAATGTGCCGCATTTGCGCGACGTCACCACCTTGCTCAATCTGCTCGGGGGCATGGGCATTGCGGTGTCGCTGGATGAAAAGCTTGGGCTGGAACTCGACGCCGGGCGCCTGCACACGCCGCTTGCGCCCTACGAGCTGGTCAAGACCATGCGCGCCTCCATCCTGGTGCTGGGGCCGCTCCTCGCGCGCTGCGGCGAGGCGCGCGTGTCCTTGCCCGGCGGCTGCGCCATCGGCCAGCGCCCGGTGGACCTGCATATCAAGGGCCTGCAGGCCATGGGCGCGGACATCCGCGTCGAGCACGGTTACATCATTGCGCGCGCCGAACGCCTGAAGGGCGCGCGCATCGCGAGCGATCTGGTGACCGTCACCGGCACCGAGAACCTGATGATGGCGGCCTGCCTGGCCGAAGGCACTAGCGTAATCGAGAACGCTGCGCGCGAACCCGAAGTCGTCGATCTTGCGGTCTGCCTCAAGGCGATGGGGGCGAACATCGAGGGCGCCGGCAGCGGCATGATCCGCATCGAGGGCGTCGCCGCGCTCGCGGGCGCCGAGCACCGCATCATGCCCGACCGCATAGAGACCGGCACCTTCCTCGTGGCCGCCGCCGCTACGGGGGGATCGGTGCGGCTGCGGAATACCAGCGCGCGCATCCTCGAAGCGGTGGTAGACAAGCTGCGCGAGGCCGGCGCGAAAATCACCGCGGAGGACGACGCCATCGCCCTTGAGATGGACGGTCCGCCCACGAGCGTCAACCTGCGCACCGCGCCTTATCCGGCGTTTCCCACCGACATGCAGGCGCAATTCATGGCGCTGGATTGCATTGCGCGCGGCACGGCGGTGCTGACCGAGACCATATTCGAGAACCGCTTCATGCACGCGCTCGAACTGCAGCGCCTGGGCGCCGACATCGAGATTTCCGGAAACACCGCGGTGGTCAAAGGCGTGCCGCAACTTGACGGCGCGACAGTGATGGCGACCGATCTGCGCGCCTCTGCCAGCCTGGTGATCGCCGGGCTGGTGGCCAAGGGGGAAACCGTGGTCGAGCGCATCTACCACCTGGACCGCGGCTACGAGTGCATCGAGGAGAAGCTGTCCCAGCTCGGCGCCCGCATCAAGCGGATTCACTGAAATAAGCGATTAGCGCGGAGGACGCGGTAAAATCGCTTTTTCGATCAGGCGCCACTGTGCCCCCAATCACCATAGCCCTGTCCAAGGGCCGGATCTTCGAGGAAACCTTGCCGCTGCTGAAGGCGGCCGGCGTGGCGCCGCGCGACGATCCGGAAACTTCGCGCAAGCTGATCATCGCCACCAGCCGGCCGGAGGTGCGCCTGATTATCGTGCGCGCTTCCGATACCCCGACCTATGTGCAGTACGGCGCCGCCG
>Ga0156022_1319_pt3 | contig 15266 bp, 18 predicted proteins | sample RifCSPlowO2_02_FD_107676 | JGI IMG/M metagenome (GOLD analysis project Ga0156022, IMG submission 107676) | Betaproteobacteria bacterium RIFCSPLOWO2_02_FULL_65_24 | reverse complement strand
CCGCTCGCCTTGCCCTTCTTCGAGGCGTTCGAGCGTGCCACAGACTTGGCCGACCGCGTGCCTCGCCGCGCCAGATGCGCGCTGAGGCCGCTTTGTATGGCTTGTATATAGCGCCGTGTGGCGATGACGACGCCGGCCTCGCCGGCCTTCAGACCTTCGCCGATGAAGCGCGTGACTTCATCTACGAGAAAGCTGTCTTGTTCGTAGAACTGTACCAGGTGCGCGCCCATTGCCGTTGCCCGCGGCAGGCGCGGCTGCATTCCGGCCTCCCAGGCGGTATCAACACGAACACGCGCCGAGTATAGGCAACGAAAAAATGAAGGTCTATCGTGCTTCTGCTCGCTCTTCTACCGGGCGCGACGGAGTGTCGATGATTTCGCAGGCGTTCGATAGATCGATCCCGCGCGGACGGTTTTTTCTTCGTGGCAGCGCGAGGGCGGCGCGGATCCGCGCACTAAGGTACTGGCCGTAAGCGGCTTTTAGTGTGCCCTGTCCCAGTTGGGACCGAACCCGAGATCGACCACCAGCGGGACCCTGAGGCTCGCCACCCCGGTCATGAGGCGCGGCACCATCTCCTTGACGGCGCCGAGCTCCGCCTCCGGGACTTCGAGCACCAGCTCGTCGTGCACTTGTAAAACAAGGCGGGACGACATGCTATAGCGAAGCAGTGACTCGTCCACCGCCACCATCGCCAGCTTGATCAGGTCGGCGGCCGTGCCCTGCATGGGCGCGTTGATTGCCGCGCGTTCTGCGCCCGCGCGGCGTGCCGGATTGGAGCTCGCGATCTCGGCAAGAAAAAGCCGGCGCCCGAATACCGTTTCCACGTAGCCCTGTTCCCTGGCGCGCGCGCGTATCGTCTCCATGAACCGCGCGACGCCCGGATAGCGCGCAAAGTAGCTCGCGATATAGGCCTGGGCAGTGGCGCGTTCGATGCCGAGCTGCTGGGCCAGGCCGAACGCCGACATGCCGTACATCAATCCGAAATTGATCGCTTTTGCATAGCGCCGCTCCTCGGCAGTCACTTCATGCAGGCTGCGATTGAACACTTCGGCCGCGGTGGCGCGGTGGACGTCTTCGCGCTGCTCGAACGCCCCGATGAGGCTTTCGTCGCCGGACAGGTGCGCCATGATGCGCAGCTCCACCTGCGAATAATCTGCCGACACGATCACGGAACCGGCCGGCGCGACGAACGCTTCACGGATGCGCCGGCCTTCGGCGGTGCGCACCGGGATGTTCTGCAGGTTCGGCTCAGTCGAAGCGAGCCGGCCCGTCACGGCCGTGGTCTGGCCGTAGCAGGTGTGGACGCGGCCGGTGCGCGCATTCACCATCCTGGGCAGCTTGTCGGTATAGGTGGACTTCAGTTTTGCGAGCCCGCGGTACTCCAGGAGGGTCTTGGGCAGCGGATAGTCGAGCGCCAGCTTTTCCAGCACCTCTTCGTCGGTGGACGCGGCGCCGGTGGCCGTTTTCTTGAGCACCGGAAGCTGCAGCCGCTCGAACAGTATTTCGCACAGCTGCCGCGGCGAGTTGAGGTTGAAAGGCTGGCCGGCCTCGCGGTGCGCGCGTGCTTCGAGCTCGAACATCTTTTGGCCCAGCTCCCGGCTCTGCGCCTCGAGCTTCCTCGCGTCGATCAGGATGCCCGTGCGTTCCATGCGGAACAACACCTCGGACACCGGCATTTCGATGGAACCGTATACGAACGCGAGTTTCGCATCGGCGGCCAGGCGCGGGTACATCGCCTGGTGGAGTTGCAGGGTGATGTCCGCATCTTCGGCGGCGTACTGCGCGGCGCGCGCGACTTCGACCTGCTCGAAGCCGATGCGTTGCGCCCCCTTGCCGGTCACGTCGTCGTAGCTGAGGGTCTTCGTGCCGAGATACCGTTCGGCGAGGCTGTACATGTCGTGCCGGCCGTGGCTTTCCAGCACATAGGACTCGAGCAGCGTGTCGTGCGCGATGCCGGCCAGGCGCACGCCGTGATTGTCGATGACATGCTGGTCGAACTTGGCGTTCTGTGCGATCTTCCTGCGCTCCGGGTCCTCGATCCACGGTTTCAGGATCTCGAGCACGTGCTCCACCGGCAGCTGCGAAGGGGCGCCGGCATAGTTGTGACCCAAGGGCACATAGGCCGCCGACCCCGGCTCGATGGCGAAAGACAGCCCCACCAGTCGCGCCTCCATCGGATCCAGGCTGTTGGTCTCGGTGTCGAAGCTGGCGAGCGGCGCCGCCTGCAGCGCCATCAGCCAATCCAAGAGCGATGCTTCGTCCGTGACCATGTCGTAGCGGCGCGGCGCGGCGGGCCGGGCGGCCGCGCGAACGGCCGGCGGCGGCGCATCGGCGGCAGCCGGCCGCTGCGTCTGCTCGCCCGTCACTTCGCGCAACCAGTTCTTGAAACCGAAGCGTGAGAAAAGCTCCACGAGCTTGCCCGCGTCGCGCGGACGCATCACGAGATCGGCCAGCGTCTCTTTCAGCGGCACATCGCACTTCACGGTGAGCAACTGCTTGTTCCGGGGCAACCCGTCGAGGGCCTTCCTGAGGTTCTCGCCCACGGCGCCGCTCACCTCGTGCGCATTGGCGATCACGCCTTCCAGCGAGCCGTACTGCGTGATCAGCTTGCAGGCGGTCTTGGGGCCCACCTTGTCCACCCCCGGAATGTTGTCGATCGCGTCGCCCACGAGCGCGAGATAGTCGGTGATCAGCTCGGGCGGCACGCCGAATTTCTTGAGCACCCCTTCACGGTCCAGCGTTTCGCTGGACATGGTATTGACCAGCACGACCCGGTCGGTGACGAGCTGCGCCAGATCCTTGTCGCCGGTCGAAACGATGCAGCGCAGGCCGCGCCTTTGCGCCTGGTGGACGAGCGTCCCGATCACATCGTCGGCTTCGACGCCTTCTTCGCAGATCAACGGCCAGCCGAGCGCCCGGATGCAGGCGTAGAGCGGCTCCACCTGGCGCGTGAGATCGTCCGGCATGGCGGCGCGGTTGGCCTTGTACTGCGGGTACTGCTCGTCGCGGAACGTCTTGCCCTTGGCGTCGAACACGCAAGCCACGTACCGGGCGTCGCCCGGCTCCGCCTTGTAGTCCAGGAGCAGCCGTCGTAGCATGTTCAACACTCCGTAGATCGCCCCGGTGGGCTCACCCGCGGGGTTGCGCAGATCCGGCAGCGCGTGGAACGCGCGATACAGGTAGGACGAGCCGTCGACGAGCACGAGCAAACCGCTCAAGGGTATCCCTTCATGACCGACAAGATTCCCAGACACATAGAGCAAAACTTTGAACGCGGCGAATCGCCGCACGAAATGGTGGCGCGCGAAGCCTGGCACCTGCTGGGCATTATGTCAGAATTCGTCGATGCGACTGAGCGCCTGGCCAACATCCGGCCGGCAGTCTCGATTTTCGGCAGCGCGCGCGTTCCCGAAGACCACCCCTATTACGCGCTGTCGGAAAAAATAGCGCGGCTGCTTTCGGATGCCGGTTTCGCCGTGCTGTCAGGCGGCGGGCCGGGACTGATGGAAGCGGTGAACAGGGGCGCGCACGCCGGCCGCTCGCCCGCGGTGGGGCTCAACATCGAGCTGCCGCGCGAGCAGTTCGGCAACACCTACCAGGACGTGAGCCTCGCGTTCCGCCATTTTTTCGCGCGCAAGGCGACGTTCGTGCGCTTCTCGTGCGCTTACGTCGTGATGCCGGGAGGCTTTGGAACGCTGGACGAGCTCACCGAGGCGCTCGTTCTCATCCAGACGGGCAAGAGCATGCGCTTCCCGGTGATCCTGGTGTGCGAGCCGTTCTGGCGCGGCATGCTCGACTGGTTCCGCGACAAGCTGGTCGGCGAAGCGATGATCGCCGAAGAGGACACCGAGCTCATGCACGTGGTGAACCACGCCGAGGAAGTGGTCGAGGTGATCTTCAGGCACTACCAGCACCGCAGCTTCGCGCCTTCGCCTTCGGAGCGCCAGTCCTTCCTCAAGCTTTGACGCAAGACCGGGGGTGCCTTCTGGTAAAATCGCGGCAACTCTTCGAGAACCCCCATGCGCCGTCTCGTCCCGATCCTCCTGCTCTCGGTGTGCGTACCGGCCTGGGCTCAACAACCGCCGAAGCTCGAGCCTTTGCCAGAACCGCCCCCTCCACCGCCAGGGGTTGCGGTGGAAGCCCCGGGCGAGCCGCCCGTGCGCATCACGCCGGGACAGAACGAACAGGTGGAGGAGTTCCTCATCAACGGCCGGCGCGTGGTGCGGGTCACCACGCCGAACGGCGCCGTGTATTACCTGCAGGACGACCCGACGAACGCGGATCCCGCGGGAGGCCTGGACCGCAATTTCCGCGTTCCCCTCTGGCTGATCCACAGCTTTTAGCCACGATGGGCAGCTGCGGGCATTGTCTCTCTCTCGGGGAGAGAGCCAGAGCCGGGGCGCTTTGCATCCGCTGCCCTCCCCATGTCCGTTTTCACTAAAGTTTCCGCGCACGAGCTCTCAGCGTGGCTCGAGGACTACGCCGTCGGCTCGCTGGTGGAGCTGAAAGGCATTGCAGCAGGCATCGAGAACACCAATTACTTTGTGACCACGACGCACGGGCGCTACGTGCTCACGCTGTTCGAGAAACTCACCGAAAAGGAGTTGCCCTTCTATCTTCACCTGATGGCGCACCTGGCGCGGCACGGCGTTCCCTGCCCCGCGCCCGTCGCGAACCGCGCCGATGCGTTGCTTTCGCGCCTGAATGGCAAGCCGGCGACGCTGGTGAGCTGCCTGCCCGGGGCGCCGGTGCTCGCGCCGTCGGTGCGGCATTGCGCGCTCATCGGCCGCGTATTGGCCGAGATGCACCTCGCGGGGCGCAGCTATTCAGGGCATCTGGAAAACCCGCGTGGACCATCCTGGTGGCGCGAGACGGCGCCCAAAGTCATGCCGTTTCTCAATCCGGCCCGCCGCGCGCTGCTCGAATCGGAGCTCGCCTGTCAAGGCGAGCAGGCCCGGCAGGCACTGCCCCGCGGGCCGATCCACGCGGACCTGTTCCGCGACAACGCGCTATGGGAGGGCGAGGCCGCCTCGCCTGCCGGACCCCGGCTGGGCGGGGTCATCGACTTCTATTTTGCCGGCGTCGATTGCTGGCTGTTCGATGTGGCGGTGGCGCTCAACGACTGGTGCGTGCGGCCGGACGGCGAGCTCGACGCCGACCGCGCCACTGCGCTGCTCGGCGCCTACGCGGGCGTGCGCAGCTTCACCCGGGAAGAGCATGTCGCCTGGCCGATGATGCTGCGCGCTGCAGCGCTCCGATTCTGGCTGTCCCGGCTGTATGACTTTTACCTGCCGCGACCGGGCGAGCTCACCCACGCGCACGATCCGGAGCATTTTCGCCGCATTCTGCAAAGCCGACGGCAGGGCTCGATCGGGTTGGTATGAGCACGCGCTCCTCGCCCACCATCGCCCATTAGATATCTATGCGTGTCGTTCCCTCAAACCATGGATGGGGCTGGCTGGTGGCCGGCTGGCAGCTGTTCCGCGCGAGCCCCGGCATGTGGACGATGTCGGTATTCACTTACTGGCTGCTGGTCGCGCTGGTGGAGCAGGTGCGCTACATCGGGCCGCTGGTCGTTGCCGTATCCTTGCCCGCTTTTTCGGTGAGCTTCATGGCCATGTGTGAGACCGTGCGCGAGGGCAAGCCGCCGCGGCCCGCGCTGCTGTTTGCCGGGTTTCAGCGCCGGCCGGACACGCTGCTGATACTGGGCGCACTGTATCTCCTGTGCATCGTGGCGGTGCTCGCCGTGTCCGCGCTGGTGGACGGCGGGGCGCTGTTCGACTGGATGCTGCTCGGGAAGCAGCCCCCCAAGGAGGCGCTGGAGAACGGGCGGCTGCTGAACGCGCTTCTGGTCGCGGCGCTCGCAGCGACCCCCGTGCTCACCGCTTTCTGGTTCGCCCCTGTCCTCGCTGCATGGGATGACATGGGGGCCGCCAAATCCCTGTTCTTCAGCTTTTTCGGCTGCTGGCGCAACTGGCGGGCCTTTCTGGTCTACGGCGCGGCGCTGGGCGCGATCGGATTCACCCTCACCATACTGATCGCGCTGGCCGCTGCCGCCGCAGGCGGCAGCTTGAATACCGTGCGAGGCATGAAGCTCGGAGCCACCCTGGTGCTGCTCCCAACCCTGTTCGGCAGCTTCTATGCCGCCTATCGCGACATCTTCCCGCGCACGCCCTCCCCCGCGGCGCCGCTCGCTCAATCGGATTCCGGGGCGGACTGAACATGCTCGCGGCTGTCGATCTTCAGTGTATCCGGGGCGAGCGTACGCTCTTTACCGGCTTGGCTTTTACCGTGCAGGCGGGCGATCTGCTGCGGGTCGCGGGCGCCAACGGCCAGGGCAAGACGAGCCTGCTGCGCATGCTTTGCGGGCTGCTCTCGCCCACCGAGGGCGAAGTGCGCTGGAAAGGGAGCACTATCCAGCGGCTGCGCGAGGAATATTGGCGCGAGCTGCTCTATATCGGTCACGCCAACGCGGTAAAGGATGACCTGACCGCGCTCGAAAACGTGATGACCGCCTGCGCGCTGGCGGGCCTGGAGGCGGGCCACGAGCAGGCCGGGACGGCACTGCGACAGCTCGGGCTGGCAGGCTGCGAGCGCCTTCCCGCCCGCGTGCTGTCGCAGGGCCAGCGCCGCCGCGTGGCATTGACGCGCCTTGCGCTGAGCGAACAGCTGCCCCTGTGGATACTGGACGAGCCCTTCACCGCGCTCGACACGGCCGCGGTCAGCTATGTGCGCGAGGCGATCGAGCGGCAAGTCGCCCGAGGCGGGGCCGTCATCTACACCACCCATCAGGACGCGGGCATCGCCGCTGCCCGATCGTGGTCCATCGATCTGGACCGGGGGGGCCGCTAGCGTGGCCCGGGCGCTGCTGGCCATCCTGAGGCGCGACCTGCTGCTGGCGCTGCGGCGGCGCTCCGATGTGCTCACCGTGCTGCTATTCTTCGTCATTGTCGCCAGCCTGTTCCCGTTGGGCGTAGGCCCCGAAGCGGAGCTGCTGCGCACCATCGCGCCCGGGGTGATCTGGGTGTCGGCGCTGCTGGCATCGATGCTCGGCCTGGGGCGCATGTTTGCCGCCGACCACACCGACGGCACGCTGGAGCAGATGTTGCTGGGCGCCACCCCGCTTGCCCTGGTCATCGCCGCGAGGGTGTTTGCTCACTGGCTGGTCACCGGGCTGCCGCTGGTGCTGGTGGCTCCCCTTATCGCGCTCCAATTTGATTTGGCTCAACAGGCCTATGGCGTGCTCACGATAACGTTGCTGCTGGGTACGCCGGCGCTCAGCCTGATCGGCGCGATCGGCGCCGCTCTTACGCTGGGGCTGCGCGGCGGAGGGGCGCTGGTCGCCCTGCTGGTGCTGCCGCTTTACATTCCCGTCCTGATCATCGGCGCGGGAGCGGTGGACTCAGCCGCGGGCGGGCTGGATGTCACACCACATCTTCTGCTCCAGGGGGCGTTTCTGCTGCTCGCAGCGGCGTTCGCGCCGTGGGCGGTGGCCGTGGGGCTTAGAATTTCGATGGAATAGGAGTTCGGGTGGTTTCTTCCCGGATCAACTGGTTCAAGTACGCTTCGCCGTACAGCTTCTACCCGCTCGCCGGGAAGCTGGTGCCGTGGTTTTCCGCCGCCGCAACCATTTGCATCGTTTTCGGTCTCTATATCGGTTTTTTCGTAGCGCCCACCGACGCGCAGCAGGGCGAGGCTTACCGCATTATCTTTATCCATGTCCCGGCGGCCTGGATGTCCATGTTTCTGTACCTGATCATGGCGTTCTGGGCCGCCATGGGGCTGATTTTCAACACCCGGCTGTCCGGCATGATGGCCAGCGCGCTGGCACCGACCGGGGCGCTATTTACGTTCATAGCGCTGTGGACCGGCGCCTTGTGGGGCAAGCCGACCTGGGGAACCTGGTGGGTCTGGGATGCGAGGCTCACCTCCGAGCTGATATTGCTGTTTCTTTACTTCGGCTTCATGGCGCTGCAGGCGGCCATTGACGACCCGCGCCGGGCGGACCGGGCGGGGGCCGTGCTGGCGCTGGTGGGCGCCGTGAACATTCCGATCATCTATTTTTCGGTGCAATGGTGGAACACCTTGCACCAGGGCGCCTCGGTCAGCGTGACCGGCGCCCCGACCATGGCGGCGACCATGTTGGCGGGAATGATGGTGATGGCGTTCGGCTTCTGGTTCTACAGCTTTGCGGCCGTGCTCATACGGGTGCGCTGCATCATGCTGGAACGCGAGCGGCGCAACGACTGGACGGCGCAATACGCCGAGAGGACACAATGAACTGGCAGAGCTGGAGCGATTTTCTTACGATGGGCGGCTACGGCCTTTACGTGTGGGGGTCGTACAGCGTGACCCTGGTGCTGATGGTGCTGGAAGTGGCTCTTTTGCTCAATCGCAAGCGCACCGCGCGCCAACAACTTCGTCCCGGCACGGCGGAGGCTGCATGAAGCCGCGTCACAAGCGTTTCGCGATCATCGGCGGCGGCGTTGCCGTGCTCGGCATTGCCACCGCGCTGGTGCTGAACGCCTTCAACCGCAACCTGGTGTTCTTCTTTTCGCCCAGCCAGGTGGCGGCGAAGGAGGCGCCGCTCGACCGCACGTTCCGAATCGGCGGGTTGGTGGCCCCGGGCAGCGTGAAGCGCCAGCCCGATGGCGTGACGGTGGAGTTCGCCGTGACCGATACCGCGCACACCCTCACGGTGGTCTACAAGGGCATCCTTCCGGACCTGTTTCGCGAAGGCAAGGGCGTGGTCACGCAGGGCCGGCTGGACGAATCGGGCGTGTTCCAGGCGAAGGAAGTGCTCGCCAAGCATGACGAGAACTACATGCCGCCCGAGGCGGCCGACGCGCTCGCCAAGGCGCAGAAGGGCGGCGCGAGCCTGATCACGCAGGACAAGCCCGCCGCCGGAGCACGCCCATGACGCCGGAAATCGGTCAGTTTGCGCTCGCCCTGGCACTGTGCCTGGCGTTCGCCCAGGGCGTGGCAGGCGTCGCAGGGGCTGCGCGCGCGAACAGCGCGTGGATGAGCGTCGCCGCACCGGCAGCGCAAGCGCAGGCGGTGCTGATCGCCATCGCCTTCGGCTGCCTCACATACGCGTTCGTCACCAACGACTTCACCGTGCGCTACGTCGCCTCCAATTCCAACAGCGCCCTGCCCCTGGAATACCGCATTGCCGCCGTCTGGGGCGGCCACGAGGGGTCGCTGCTGCTCTGGGCGCTGATGCTGGGCGGCTGGATGGTCGCGGTGACGCTGTTCAGCCGCGATCTGCCCGAGGAGATGACCGCGCGCGTGCTGGGCGTGATGGGGCTGGTGAGCGCCGGCTTTCTGTCTTTCATGCTGTTCACCTCCAACCCCTTCGAGCGCCTGTTCCCTGCGGCCCCCGACGGGCGCGATTTGAATCCGCTGCTCCAGGATCCGGGCATGGTGTTTCACCCGCCCATGCTGTACATGGGCTATGTGGGGTTCTCGGTGGCTTTCGCGTTCGCCATCGCCGCGCTGCTCGGCGGGCGCCTGGATGCGGCCTGGGCGCGCTGGTCGCGCCCCTGGACCACGGTGGCCTGGAGCTTTCTTACGCTCGGCATCGCGCTGGGCAGCTGGTGGGCGTATTACGAGCTGGGCTGGGGCGGCTGGTGGTTCTGGGATCCCGTCGAGAACGCCTCCTTCATGCCCTGGCTGGTCGGCACGGCGCTCATCCATTCGCTGGCGGTGACCGAAAAGCGCGGCAGCTTCCGCAGCTGGACGGTGCTGCTCGCCATCCTCGCCTTCGCCTTGAGCCTGCTCGGTACATTCCTGGTCCGCTCCGGCGTGCTGACTTCGGTGCATGCCTTCGCGACCGATCCGCTTCGCGGCGTGTACATCCTGGCGTTGCTCACGCTGGTGATCGGGAGCTCCCTGGTGTTGTTCGCGTGGCGCACCTCGCGCATCGGCCTGGGCGGGCGCTTCGACATACTGTCGCGCGAGTCGCTGCTGCTCACCAACAACGTGCTGCTCGCCGCCGCCGCCGGCTCGGTGCTGCTCGGCACGCTCTATCCGCTGGCGCTCGATGCGCTCGGCCTCGGAAAGATCTCCGTCGGAGCGCCCTATTTCGAGGCCGTGTTCGCGCCGCTCATGGCGCCGGCGTTGTTTCTCATGGGCGTCGGGCCGCTCGCGCGCTGGAAGAAGGCCGAATTGCCCGACCTGGCGAAGCGACTGCGCTGGGCGTTCGGCGTGAGCGTGGTCGCGGCGCTCTTGCTGCCGTTTGCCTTCGGGCGCTGGAGCGTGCTGGTGAGCCTCGGACTGTTGCTCGCGCTGTGGATCGCCGCGACCAGCGTGGTGCACCTGCGCGAGCGCGTGAAGAGCTCGGGCAGCGGCCGAACCTGGCAACGGCTGCGCAGCACGCCGCGCGCCTATTACGGGATGCTGCTCGCCCACCTCGGCATCGCCGCGTTCGTGGTCGGCGTCACGCTGGTGAAGGGTTATGAGCTGGAGAAGGACGTACGCATGGAGCCGGGCGACACCGTGGAAATCGCCGGTTACACGTTCCTGCTGCAGGAGGTGCAAGACGTCAAGGGGCCCAATTACGTCGCGGCGCGCGGAACGATGCAGGTGACGCGCAACGGCAAGACGGTCGCCGTCATGCAGCCGGAGAAACGCGTCTACACGGCGCAGCAACAGCCCATGACCGAGGCCGCCATCGATACCGGATTTACGCGCGACCTGTATGTCTCGCTGGGCGAAGCGGTGAGCGCAACCGCATGGCTGGTGCGGGTGCACTACAAGCCCTTCGTCGACTGGATCTGGGGCGGATGCCTGCTGATGGCGCTGGGCGGTCTGCTCGCCGCCAGCGACCGGCGCTATCGCGTCGCGGCCGCCCGCAGGGCCGGGGACGTGGCACGAAGCGCCGTCCCGGCGGGATGAGGCCGGCGCAGACGCACCTTCCATGAGCTCGGCCAAACGCATCATCGTCACGCTCGCGGGGTTCGGCGCGCTGGTCGCGCTGCTGGCGGTGGGCCTCACCCTCAATCCCAGGGAAGTGCCCTCGCCGCTGGTGGGCAAACCCGCTCCGGCGTTCGAGCTGCCGCTGCTCAACGAACCGGCCAGGACGTTCTCCAGCAGGGACATGGCCGGCGAAGTCTGGCTGTTGAACGTGTGGGCCTCCTGGTGCGTGGCCTGCCGCGTGGAGCACCCGGTGCTGCTGGAGCTGGCGAAAAGCGGCGCGGTGCCGCTGTACGGGCTGAACTACAAGGACCGGCGCGAAGACGGGTTGCCTTGGCTGCAGCAGCTGGGCGATCCCTACGTGCTTTCCATACACGACCTCGACGGCCGCCTGGGCATCGATTATGGCGTCTACGGCGTTCCGGAGACCTTCCTGATCGACAAGCAGGGCGTCATCCGCTACAAGCGCATCGGCCCCCTGACCGAGGACATCGTGAAGCAGAAAATCCTTCCCCTGGTGAGCGAGTTGAATCGTGCGAGTTGAAGCGTTCCTTTGGCTGGTGGTGGCGTGCGCGACGCTGGCCATCGCGGGGGGCGCCTGGTCCAGGGAAGCGGCTCCGGCCGCGGCGGACCCGGTGCTGGAAAAGCGCACCATGGAGCTCGCGGGCCAACTGCGTTGCCTGGTGTGCCAGAACCAGACCATCGCCGACTCGAACGCCCCGCTCGCCGTCGATCTCAAGAACCAGATCCGTGAACAGCTCTCGCAAGGCGCGAGCAACACTGACATCGTCGATTACATGGTGGCCCGCTACGGCGATTTCGTGCTGTACCGTCCGCCGTTCCGCGCCGCCACGGTGCTGCTGTGGCTGGGGCCGTTGCTGCTTGTGCTCGCCGGACTGTTCTGGCTGTTCCGGGTGCTGCGCAACCGCAAGTCGGAGCCCGATATCGAGCTTTCCGAGGCGGACCGGCGACGCGCCGAGGCGTTGCTCTCACCGCCGGAAAAGGATGCACGATGAGCTTTTTTCTGGCGGTTTTTCTCGCCATGGCGCAGGGCCGGCGGCTGCAGGGCGAACCCGAAAAGCTGATCGCGCGCGCTCTCACGCGCGCTGAACGGATGGCTGGAACTGGCCTAGAGAACCCCGGAAATCAATCCCAGGGCTACGACGAACAACATGGCGGCAACGATGCCCTGGATGGCGCCCATCGTGACCTTGGGCAGATAGCGCTTGCCCAGGATCGCGCCCAGAAAAGCGGATATAACGGCGGCGCCGAGCACTCCATAGTCGAATTCGGTTCGGTGCTGCAAGATCAAGCCTGAATAAACGCCGAGCCGCGTCACGTCAACAAAGAAGGCGATAGCCGCTCCCGTCAGCGGTTGATAGCGTGGCGAAAAGGAGAGGTTGCGCCGTGCCCTTGCTGCGGCGCAATAAGCCGGCCGGGGCGCGCCCGTGGCAAGGAGGGTGCTTTTCTTGCCCTGTTTGACTTAGATCAGACAAAGCTGCGCCACGGGGAAGAAAATACGGGACTAATATCAAATTTCCCCAACGAACAGGCTCACCATGTCCAAGCAGCCCATCCCCTTGGAGCAATTGCTCGTTCACCTGCCGCTTTTCAAGGATCTGAGTCCCGAGAAGCTGGCCCTGGTGGTGGCCGATGGCCTGCTCGAAGTGAACGCGCCCCGGGGCTCGGTGCTGTACAGGCGCGGAGAACCGTGTCGCGGGCTGCACATCGTGGTATGGGGGGAAGTGAAATGCACCTTCGAGACCCGGGACGGCGGTGAAAAGGTGCTCGAGGTGGCGCGTGCCGGCCAGTGCCTGGCCGACGTGGTGTCCTTCGTCGACAAGCCGCATCTCGTGACGGCCGAGGCGCTCACCGACAGCAAGCTCGTCTACATGCCCAAGGCCAAGGTGCTGGCGGAGATGGAGCGCTTCCCCGAAGTCGCCCGCGCCATGGTCGGCGTGTTGTCGTCGCGCCTGGTCGACCTGGTGAGCGAGCTGGAGAACTGCACGCTGCGCACCGGCAAACAGCGCGTCATCCGCTACATTCTCAAGCACCTGCCACAGCACGCCGCGGGAACGCAGAAGGCCGTGTTTCTCCCGGCGAAGAAAAGCATCATCGCCTCCCAGCTCAACCTCACGCACGAGCATTTTTCGCGCATCCTGCGCGACCTGGCCACCGCGGGACTGATCGACGTGCGCGGGCGCCAGATCATGATTTCGGACATCGCCACGCTCCAGGCCCGCCTGTGACGTAGCGAGCCGGCTGGCGCGCCTCGGTTTGGTTACTAGCGCGCGCCGGGAACGCGCCGCGTCTTGAGGAATTCTTCCAGCGTCTCGCCGCGCATGTGCGCGACCATTTCAGGGTTCGAGACGCCTTTTACCCTTCCGAGTTTTTCCAGGCAGAAAAAGCTCGCGCCATAGCGGATCATGGCGCGCCAGTCCAGCTCGCGCACCATGCGCCGCTCCTCCTCGGTGAGCTTCGCCTGGTCGAAGGCCGCCTGGGGATCGTCCTTGAAGAGCTGGCGCCTGGCCGGATAGATCAGATCGTGCAGGAAGCGGTTGAGCCGCAGCCCCTTGGCGCTGCGCTGCAGATCGAACAGATACGTGCCTTCGAGCTGCTCGATGCCTTTTAACTGCGGATTCACACCGCCTCCTCCTGCGTCTGCGACACGCCCGGCTCCTCGAAAAGCGCCACCGCCATGGTGGTGGTCATCGCGAGGTAGTACGCCGAGTGCAGTTTTTTCACCTTGTCCGAAAGCGCGCCGCGCATCGCGAGCCACATGATTTCCTCGGCGCCCTCGGTGCCGCCAAGCCGCGCGTACTCCGCGAGCGTCATGCCGGTGAGCTGGCGCGGCTCGCGATGGATGAGATCGAGGAAACGCTCGTCCCAGTCGGTGTCGTTGTAGCCGGCGCGCTCGCCGTTCATCTGGTGCGAGAGCCCCCCGGTGCCGGCCACCACCACTTTGAGATCTTCGGGGTACGACTCGATGGCGCGGCGCACCGCTTTGCCCAGTTTGTAGCAGCGCGTCGGCGTGGGCACAGGATGCTGCAGCACGTTGATGGCGAACGGCACCAGCGCGGCCGGCCATTTGCCGTCCTTGACCGCCTGCGGCCAGAGCATGGTCATGGGGGAATTGCAGCCGTGGTCGAGCGGCAGGTCCTGGAAGATGGTGAGGTCGAACTCGTCGTTCACCAGGCATTCGGCAAGGTGCCGGGCGAGTCCGGGATGCCCCGTGATGTCGGGCACCTTGCGCGGCCCAAGCCCTTCGTCGGCGGTCGGGAACTCCGCGCTCACGCCGAGGGCGAACGTCGGATAGAGATCGAAGAAGAAGGTCGTGGCGTGATCGTTGTAGAAGTACACCATCACGTCGGGCCGGTGCTGCGCAAGCCAGGCGACCAGCGGCTCGTATTGCCGGAACAGCGGCGCCCAGTCCGGGTCATCGCGCTTGTTCCGGTCGAACGCCACCCCTATCGTGGGCACGTGCGAGGTGCCGATGCCGCCGATGATTCTTGCCATGACCGCCTCCGTATGGGGACGTACCACGTTTTCCAGGTTTTCATTCCACCTGGGGGATGCCGGTGGTCTTGACGATGGTGGCCCACTTGGTCATTTCCTTGCGCACGTAGCCGGCGAATTCGGCCGGCGAGCCGGGGTGCGGGTCCATGCCCAGCGCGGTGAACCGCTCCCTGATGTCCGGCAGAGCGAGGACCTGACTGATCCCGGCATTGAGCCGCTGCACCACGTCGGCGGGCGTTTTCGCGGGGGCGAAATAGCCCACCCAGGAGCGCTCCTCGAAGTCCTTGAAGCCCGCTTCGCTGACCGTCGGCACATCGGGCAAGCCGTTGACGCGCTGCAGGCTCGATACGCCGAGCGCCTTAAGACTCCCTTTTCTCACGAACGGGGCGACGGGCGGCATCGAGCCGCTGATGACGTCCACCTGGTTGGACACCACCGCCGTGATTGCCGGCGCGCCACCTTGAAAAGGAACATGCACCGCGTCCAGGCCGGCGAGCACCTTGAACAGATATTCACCTGCAAGGTGCGACGACGTGCCCACGCCCGCCGTGGAAAAGGTCAGCCGCTTGCCCTTGTGGGCGCTGATCAGGTCGCGGAGCGAATTTGCGCCGTTGGACGAATGCACGGCGAACAGGCCGGGCGTCGACCCCGTGTTGGCCACCGGCACCAGGTCGTTCAACAGATCGAACCCGGGATTCCTGTACAGGCTGGGATTGATGGAAATGGCGGCCGTATGCACCAGCAGCGTATAGCCGTCCGGCGCCGAGCCGACGACCTGGCGCGCTGCAATGTTGCCGCCCGCGCCGCCGCGGTTTTCCACGATCAGCGGCTGGCGC
>Ga0156022_1342_pt3 | contig 15381 bp, 14 predicted proteins | sample RifCSPlowO2_02_FD_107676 | JGI IMG/M metagenome (GOLD analysis project Ga0156022, IMG submission 107676) | Betaproteobacteria bacterium RIFCSPLOWO2_02_FULL_65_24 | reverse complement strand
GACCCGTGGTGCCGACGCCTGCCGAGCCGTAATTGATCTTGGCGGCGCGCGATTTGGCGAGCGCGATGAACTCGTTCAAATTCCTGGCCGGCACGCCGGGATGCACGCACAGGCACATGGGGGTCTTGGCAATGAGAAAGATGGGCGAAAAATCGCGCAGCGTCTCGTAGGGCATGTTCGCCGTCATGCTGGGCGCGACGGTGAGCGGACCGATTGCCCACGAGGAGCGTATAGCCGTCCGGGGCGGCCTTCGCGGCGGCGTCGCTGCCCGGAACACCGCCTGCACCGGACCGGTTCTCCGCGATGACGGGCTGGCCCAGAGCCGCGCTGATATGCTGCGCGGCCCACCGTCCCTGGACATCGCTGGAACCGCCCGGCGTGAATGACCCGATGCAGGGCAAAAGGTCTCGCAGAGTTCCAAAATTCACTTAATGGAGAATAAGATCATGAAACGAGCAACGAGAATTGTAATCGCTGTCGGTGCAGCAATATCCCTCGGACTCGCGGCCGCCGCCGCGGTCAGTGCGCAACCCTCTGGCTACGGCATGGGCTGGGGCGCCAGGCACATGGGCGGCGGAATGATGGGCGGTGCAGGACCCGGCTACGGCATGGGGCCTGGAATGATGGGCGGCTACGGTCCGGGCTACGGTATGGGGCAGCAGGCCATGTTCAACGCTCACTCTGGCAATGCGGATGAAGGTCTTGCAGCGCTGAAGTCGGAACTGGGAATCACGGCCAAACAGGATCCGGCATGGCAGGCATTCGTCAACAACGCCAAGCAACAGAATGAAAGCCGGCAGGCGTGGTTCGCCAAGATGCACGAAGCGCGCAGCGCGGGTTCGGCGCCGGAACTGCTGGCGCAGCAAACGGAGCTGATGAAGCAGCGCCAGTCCGAGATGGAAACCAGCACTGCGGCGCTGAAGAACCTCTACGCGACGCTCACGCCGGAACAGAAAGCAATCGCGGATCAGCGCTTCGTTGGCTTCAGGAGATAGAGATGATGTGGGGATATGACGGATTTGGATTTGGAGGTGGCGCAATGGGTATCGGCATGCTGTTGTTCTGGGGGTTGATCATCGCCGCCATCGTGGTGCTGGCGCGTGGATTCGGCGCAAGGACAGGCGGGAGCGAACCCAGGCTGCGCGAGAAGACGGCACTCGACATTCTCGGCGAGCGCTATGCCAGAAGTGAGATCGACAAGAGTGAGTTCGAGGAAAAGCGCCGCGATCTGGAAGGGTCTGGCACCATGCCCATGGATAAGCAGCGGCGCGAGTTCCTGAAAGCGGGCGGAGTGGAGGCATCATGACGGCGAACATAGGCAAAGTGATGCTCGCGGGAATCGGCGCCGCGCTGCTGCTTCTGGGGCTGTATTTCGGCGTGCTTACGCTGGTCTCTGGATGGGACTTCACGCTCGAGCAGTTTCTCATCTATCGCTACTTCATCATTGCGCTGGCCGCGGGCTTCGGCATTCAGGTGGGACTGTTTGTGCATTTGAAAGATCTGGTGCAGGGCGCACGCAAGCAGGGGGTCGTGCTCGCCACCTCGGGTACGGCCTCGACGGCGGCAATGGTATCGTGCTGCACGCATTATCTGGCCAACATCGCACCGGTTATCGGGGCGGCGGGGCTGGTCACCTTTGCGACGCAGTACCAGGTCGAGCTGTTCTGGGTAGGGCTGGCGTTCAACGCCGCCGGAATCCTCTACATCACATCCAGAGTAATTCAAGCAACCAAGGAGCATGCCAAATGCGTAGCCGTATCCTGAAACGTTTTCCCTAGGATTTCGGCACGCAGGAGCGCCGCGTGGGTTCACCATCTGGATTTGCGAAAGCGCTCGCGTTCACATCGCGTTCAATGGCAGCGACATGTCGGCCAGCCTTTCGGGGTCGAGCCGTCTGCGAGCTGCAATCCACTTCCGGGCCAGCATGAAATCGGCCGCCCGATTGATGGCATTCATGGCGAGAAGCTCGCCCCCGCGCAGGTGCCACACGGAGAAGGCGTTCGTTCCCGGGTCACCGCGCGCCACGGCAGTATCGAACCCTTCGGCGAGGCCGGCGATCTGCAGCTTGACGTCGTACTGATCCGACCAGAACCAGGGAATGGCAGCCTGCGCTCCGTCCACGCCGCACATGGTCGCGGCGGCGACCCGCCCCTGCTCGAGCGCGTTGTCCACGGACTCGAGCCTGACGCGTGCGCCATAGCGAACGCTGGGCGCGCGTGCGCAGTCGCCGGCGGCATAGATGTGCGGGTCTGACGTGCGGCACTGCGCGTCGACCACGATACCGTCGTCGCATTCGATTCCGGCCGCGGCCGCCAGCGCCGTTTCGGGAACGTTGCCGATGCCCACGACCACCAGGTCAGCCGGGATTTCCCGTCCCTCGCCCGTGATCACGGCCCGCACGCGTTCCTTGCCGGCAAACGCGCTTACCTGCACGCCGCAGTGCAGTTTCACTCCGGCCTCAGCATGGCGCCGCGCGAAAAACTCCGACACCAGGGGAGCAACCACACGGCTCATCGGACGGTCCTCGCTCTCCAATACCGTGACGTCCCGGCCCATCCGGCGCGCCGTCGCCGCAAGCTCCAGCCCGATGTACCCGGCACCGACCACCACCAGGCGCTTGCAGGCCGCCAGCTCCGTGCGAAGCGCCCGTGCATCATCCATGGTCCGCAGGTAATGGATTCCGGCCAGTGCCTTGCCCGGGATATCGAGCGCACGGGCGCGCGCGCCCAGGCACAGCATCAGCCTGTCATATGGAAGCTCTCTTTGATCGGCGAGCCGCAGGCGTTTGCCGGCGCGGTCGATGGATGTCGCCCGCGCCTTCAGATGCAGCGTGACCTGCTGTCTTTCGTAATAAGGCGCGTGCCGCAGCAGCAGGCGATCGCAATCCACCGGACCGGCGAGAAACTGCTTCGACAGGGGCGTCCTGTGGTAAGGGAGATAGGCTTCCTCGCTGACCAGGGCGATCCGTCCGCTGAAGCCCGCGCGCCGCAGACAGTCCGCGGCCCGGTTCCCGGCGTAGCCTCCACCGACGATCACATAGGTGGCCGTCATGATGGGTCCCGGCTCAAAGGCGAATGACGGTGCGGTGTGATGACGAGCGACGGCAGGGTGAGCCGGGGATCCGGCAGCGGCTCGATACCGCTCACGGCACCGTGCTTTGTCTTCAGTGCTCCTATATCCCCAAAGGCAAGAGCGCGTTGCGGGCAGGCGGCAACGCAGGCCGGTTGCGCGTCGCCGGCGCAGCCGTCGCACAGCGTCATGACGCCACGCTTTTCGTTGAACTGGGGCGCGTCGTAGGGACACGACTTGCACAGGCGGCACCCCAGGCAGAGCTCCTGGTCGACGAGCACCAGGCCGTGCTCGTTCTTGCGAATGGCCCCGGCCGGGCACACTTCCATGCATACGGGGGCCGCACAGTGATTGCAGGAGACCGAAATCGAATAGGCATATACCTGCGGCGTCCACACGCCGGGGCGTGCCGGGTGGGGCTCCCAGCGGCCGCCCTCGTGGTGCATGACCCGGCGGAAATTGACCCCGACGGGATGGTCGTGCCTGTCCTTGCAGGCGATCACGCAAGTCTTGCAGCCGGTGCACGCGCTCGCATCGAAGTAAAAGCCGAGCTGCATGCTCACGCCTTCGACTCCTTGACGGGGATGACGGCCGGCCAGCGGTGATCCGGTTCGAGCGGCTCGCCGGGCCACTTCTCGACTTCGACGATCACGCTGTTCCAGCCCAGATGCCCTCCGCCGGTGGGCGTCGCACCCTTCAGGACATTGGCGCAGCCGCCTCGGTCTATGCCCGTCTCATCGTCCAGCTCCAGGCGCGCCCCCTGCCCGAGCGCGGTGACGCCCGGCATGATGAGAGGCGTGACCGAAACGATGCGCAGCACCTTGCCCCAGCGGCTGCGGATCAGGACGGTGTCGGCGTTCCGGATGCCGCGTGCATGGGCGTCGAGCGGGTTCATCATGAATTCGTGCGCGAAGGCCTCGCGCAGGACGGCCGCATTGTCGAAGAACGTGTGGGCGTTGCGCGGCATGTGCAGGTTGTAGAGCTGCAGCGGATAGTCGCCCTTCAGCTTGTTCGTCCAGTCCTTGAAGGTCGCTTCGTAGCCTTCCAGGGGCGGGTTGTAGGTCGGAATGGGCCGGATCTCGGTCCAGCCGCGGCGACTGACGAAATCGGCGAGCGCCTGGCAATGAATTTCGAGCTTCCCGCTCGCGGTCTTGAGAGGACGCTTTTCGGGGTCCTCGCGGAACGCCTTCAGATAGACATAGCCGAAGTTGTCGTCCGGGGAGCGAGGCAGATGGTAGATGCCCTTTTCCTGGAATTCCCTGATGGGAATGCGCCCCTGCTGCGGCTCGCCTTCCACGCCGTACTCCGCCAGGTCCTGCTCGGTGATGGTGACGAGCGGCTCATAGGTCTTGCCGTCTTCCTTCACCACCCGCGCGTCGGCGACCTGGTTGAAGATTTCCTGTTTCCACGCCCAGGGTTCGACTGCCTCGGGGTCCAGTCCCAGGCGCTTGGCGAGCTCCACACCGATCCACAGGTCGTCTTTCGATTCGAACCAGGGTTCCATGACCTGGCTGTGCCAGAGCAATTGCTCGCGATGGCCGATGCAGACGTTTCCGTAACGTTCCCAGCGCGAGGTGACCGGCAGCACCAGATCCGCATACCTCGCCTCGGTGGTCATGAACATGTTCTGCGCGACCACGAACTCCACCTTGCGGTGCGCCTGCACCCCCTGCAGGGTGTTCGGGAGCTGGTTCATGGAGGCGCCGTGCGCGTGGTAGATCATCTGGATATTGATGGGCCGAATGTCCCCTTTGCCCACGGTGTACCGACCCGTCAGCACGGCGCTGTTCAGCTCGTTCAGGTTGATGCAGCCTTCGATCGGCTCGCCGTACGAATCGCCCGCGCGGCGGTTGCCGGCCAGCGGATTGGGGATGTCGGGCGCACGGGTGTGCGAAGGGTTGTAGGAGCGCGAATTGTGCCCCCGCACCAGCTGCGGCCCGCCGTTGGTGCCGAAATGGTGCGCGACGCTCACCAGGCTGCCCGACTTGCCCAGATGCCCGGTCATGGCACCGAGGGCCAGCAACGCCTGCGGCATAGAATCGGCGTTGTCCACCCGGGCCGGACCGCCGGACATGCACAGGGCGGCGTTTTCCGTGCGCGCGTACTCCAGGGCGAGCGCACGGATGCGCTCGGCAGGCGCGCCGCAGATCTCCGAGGCCCACTCGGCGTCCTTGGGCTGGCCGTCGCAGGTGCCCAGGACGTAATCGGTCAGGTTTTCTTTTGGATCGGCGCCGGGCGGCATGTGTTGGGCGTCGAAGCCCACCGTGCACCGTTCCAGAAAGTCGCGGTCGATGAGCGCACCCGCCCGGTCCTCCACGAGCACGGTATGGATCATCCCGAGCAGCATGGCGTGGTCGGTGCCCGGACGAATGGCGATCCATTCATCGGCCAGCATCGAATAGGTCGGGTTGTAGAACGGGTCGATGGCGATGAATTTCGCCCCGGCCTTTTTCGCCTGCCAGTAGGTATAGGCGGGAAGCCCCGCCTGGCTCCAGACCGGATTCGCGCCCCACAGCAGGAAGAGCCTGGACTTCAGCAGGTCGTACCGGTCGTTCCATTCGGCGGAGAACCCGATCAGCGGCGCGACATGCGCCCACACGCCGCTCGAGTACTTGCCCCACTTGTCGGTGAAGCCGCCAAAGAGCCCCAGCGCGCGGGCCGCGATGACGCCGATTTTCGTGGCGAGGATGGCGCTGTTGCCGTACGTTTGCTTGATGCGTTGGAGCTCGCCCGCCAGGATGTCGAGCGCTTCGTCCCAGGAAATGCGCAGCCACTCGTCTCTTCCCCGCAGCTCTTTCTTCCCGCCGCCGGGCGCCCAGTGCTTGCGCTTCATCGGGTACCTGAGCCTGTCCGGGCCCGTCAGCCAGAAACGCAGGGCCTGTCCCCTGGCGCAGGCCCGCAGCTGGGGCCGATCCCAGCTGTCGGGAATGGTGTCGTCGGTGCCCATGCGCACCACCACGCCATCCACGACGTAGGCCTTGTTGTAGCCCTTGCTGCCGCAATCGGCCCAGCAGTCCGCCGCCACCCACCGGCCCTGACCCGCAGAAAAGGTCTTTTCACGGGTCACGGCGCCGGCAGTGCGCTGTTCGGCGGGCCTGGTGGTACTTATTGCCGCGCCAGGCAGGTGCGCAGAGCGCCCGCGCTGTTCCTCCAGCGCGTCGGGAGTGCGAGCGATGACCTCGTCGTCCTGCATGAAACCCTCTCCAGGAAATCGGTCTTAGGCCACGCCAGCATCCCGGAGTGCCGTCACAATGTGATTGATCCACGTCAAGTTTTCGCCATGGCATCGCCTGACGGCGGCATGAGCCGAAAGGCGGGACTTGCGCGCTAGAGCAGCCGGGTTGGACTCGGGTATAAACTGGTACCGTCTCTGGAAGCTCGCATCCCGGCGGCGCCCGCTGCCATTTTCAAGGAGGGGGCCATGACCATCGTTGCTCATCTTCTCAAGTCCAAGCCCGACCAGGCTGTCCACACGGCCTCGCCCGACATGTCGGTGCAGGAGGCCATGACGCGCATGGCGGACAAGAACGTCGGCGCCCTGGTGGTGTTGGACGGCGACTCGATCGCCGGCATCGTTTCGGAGCGCGATTATGCCCGCAAAGTCCCGTTCAAGGGACGGTCTGCGAAGGACACGCTGGTGCGCGACATCATGACGTCCCGGGTCCTCTACGTCCGCCCGGGCCAGACCAGCGAGGAGTGCATGGCGCTCATGACGGGGCATCGCCTGCGCCACCTGCCGGTGCTCGACAAGGGCAAGCTGGTCGGCGTGATCTCCATCGGCGACCTGGTGAAGGACATCATCGCCGAGCAGCAATTCATCATCGAACAGCTCGAGCATTACATCATGGGCGACCTGGTGGCAAAAAGCCATTGACGTCCCCAGAGGGCGGACATAATCCGCCTTCCCGGTGCGCGGCCCGAGGCAGGCGTCTCAACGAGGCGTCTCAACGCGCTGGCTTGGTCTTGGGACCCGGCAGGTAGGAACGCTTGGTCTTGTGCAATGTGCCTTCAGGCTTGGTCGAAAGGGACGGCAGAAAAACGTAGCCCCGTTCGCAGGCGTTCGCCAGGCAACCCTCATAGTGCTTGTAAGCGGAGGCCGATTGCTCGACCACTGACCCGTCAAATGCCAGACGCTGCCATCGCCACCGTTGATCGGCGGTTGAATAGAACCGCCAAATGCAATTCATTTAGGCCTTTCCCTCCCGAAGCCTTGATTATATCCCTCGCGGATGAAATAAGCCGGTCTTTCGACTGAATCGCATGAGGTTTTTGCCTTGCCGGGCGGTCAGTGCCTCACCGGCCTTTCCACACCGGCTGGCGTTTTTCCATGAAGGCGCGGCGGCCCTCCTTGAAGTCCTCGCTGTCGAAGCATTCGGCGGACACCCGCGCGCACAGCTCGTTGTCGCGCACGGAGGCATCCTTCATCAACTCTTCGATCGCGAGCTTGGTGGCGCGTATCGAAAGCGGCGCATTGTTGACCAGCGTCCCGGCGTACTCGCGCACCATGGGCTCCAGCTCGGCCGCCGGCACCACGCGGTTCACCAGTCCCACGGAGAGCGCTTCCGGCGCCTTCAGGCGGCGCGCGCTGTAGAGAATGTCCTTGGTGTTCGACGGTCCGACCAGCTCCACCACCCAGCGCAGAAAATCCAGCCGGTAAGCGATGGAGAGCCTCGCCGCCGGGATGGCGAACAGCGCGTCCTCGGAGCAGAACCGCAAGTCGCAGGCCGCCGCGAGCGCGAGCCCTCCGCCCATGCAGTAGCCGCGGATCATGGCGATGGTGGGCTTCGGCATGGTGCGCACGGCACGATGAACGCCGCCCGTGTTCTGCTCGTATTTCTCGGCCTGCGCCGCGTTGGCGCGGTTCTGTTCGAATTCCGAAATGTCGGCGCCCGAGACGAACGCTTTGTCCCCCGCCCCGGTCATCACCACGACCCGCACGTTCTCGTCGGCGGCGAATGCCTGCAGCACCCGGGTGGCTCCGTTGGACATCTCGAGCCCCATCGCGTTGTGCTTGCCGGGATTGTTGAATACCAGCCAGCCGATGCCGTCCTCGATGCGGGCGAGGACCTTGTCGGTACCGATGCTCTCTACGGCGGTCATTGCCTTTCTTTCCTGGTTGTTTGACGACGGCGCGGGCGGTTCATTGCGGCTGAATGCCGAGCTCGCGGAATATTTTCTCCCAACGCCGGCGCTCCTGCTGCAGCTCACCGGCCCACCCGTCCGAAACCGGGGACGTACCCCGGTTTTCCGAGCACGTTGCGCAGGCGGCGGCCAAGGACTAGATTCTTGCCACGAAACTCTTCGCACAAAGGGGCGGACATGGCAACGCACGTGTTGGAAGGCAAATGCGGCTCGACGCAATTCAAGATGCTGCTCGACAAGGACGTCGAAATCCGGCTGCGCGACGGCGCCATCGTACGCGCCGACGTGTACCGCCCGGAATCCTCGGGCAGATGCCCTGCGCTGGTGACCTACGGTCCCTACGGCAAGGATTCGCACATCAGCCAGTTCATGGGCAGCGACACCTGGGAAAGGCTGAAATCGCGCCGTCCCGGCATCACCGGCGGCACCTCCGGCAAATACATCGTGTTCGAGCGCCCCAACCCCGAACAGTGGGTGCTGCACGGTTACGCGGTCGTGCACGTCGATTGCCGCGGCGCCGGGCGCTCGCCGGGCAAGCTCGACGTCAATTCGCCGCAGGAATTCCGCGATTTCCATGACGCCATCGAATGGGCGGGCGTTCAGCCCTGGTGCAACGGCAAGGTGGGGCTGCTCGGCATCTCCTATTACGCGGCGGGCCAGTGGATGGTGGCCTCCTACCGCCCCAAGTATCTGGCCGCCATCCTGCCCTGGTCGGGCACCTGCGATTTCTATCGCGATCGCACGCGCCACGGCGGCATTTTCGTCAACGGCTTCGTGCACCGCTGGTGGACGCGCAGCGTGCTCAACAACCAGTATGGAAACCCGCACACGAGGTGCACCGATTTCATCAACGGCGAGCGCTCCACGGGCGAAGCGGCGCTCTCCGAGGAGCAGCTGGCGGCCAACCGCAGCGACTACATCGAAAGCGTCCGGGCCCATCCCCTGCTCGACGTGTGGTACCGGCAGCGCAGCGGCGAGTTGGGCAACATCGATGTCCCGGCGCTGGTCGTGTCGAACTGGGGAGGACTCGGACTGCACCTGCGCGGCACCATCCAGGGGTTCCTCGGGATCGCTTCGAAACAGAAATGGCTGAAGGTGCAGACCGGGCCCTATTTCGCCACCTTCTTCGAAAGCGCCGATCTGCAGCGCCGGTTCTTCGATCGCACCCTGAAGGGCATCGACAACGGCTGGGACTCCGAGCCTCGCGTCGATCTCACGGTGCGCAGCGCCGACGACGGAATTCACCGGCAGCTGCAGGCGGCCGACTGGCCGGTGCCGGGCACACAGTTCACCCGGCTGCATCTGGACGCCTCCAGCAGGACGCTCGGCTTCGAGCCGCCGAAGGCCGGCGCGCAACTCAGTTACGCCGCGCTCGGCGAAGGCGTCACGTTCAGCACGGCGCCCATCGGGCGCGACATGGAAATCGCCGGACCGCTGAAGGCGAAGCTGCAGCTCGCGTGCTCCCTGCCCGACATGGATCTTTTCTGCACCGTGGTCGGCTTCGACCCGGCCGGGCGCGAAATCAGCTTCGCGGCGAACGAAGGACGGATCCCGCTCTCCCAGGGCTGGCTGCGCATCACCCAGCGCAAGCTCGATGCGGCGCGCAGCTCCGCCTGGCAACCCGTGCACACCCATGACGAGCGCCAGCCCCTCAGATCCGGCGCAATCGTGGAGGCCGAAGTCGAAGTCTGGCCCACCGCCGTTCACCTGCCGAAAGGCTCGCGCATCGCCCTGGTGCTGCAGGGCGAGGACTGGGCCGGCCTCGCCCAGCCCGAGTCGAGCACGTCCAATGTTTTCACGCACACCGATCCCGTCGATCGACCGCCCGAAAAATATTCCGGCGAGCACACCGTGCACACCGGCGGCGGAACAGACTGCTATCTGCAGATCCCAGTGATCCCGTCCTGAGCGGCGGGCCTCAAACCCGAATGAGCCCGCCGGGACGAATCAACCCGGTGGCGGCGCCGGAGGAATCGCGACCCTCACGTTGAGGAGCGCCTGCCGCTTCTCTGTGCGGATCACGTTGAGGGCACGCTGAATGGCCCCGGGCAGCTCGGCGGGCGTTTCCACGTTTTCGCTCCAGCCCCGGCTGGCCGCGGCAATCTGCGCGTAGTCGGGCGCCGGTTCGAGCGAGGTGATGGGCAGAACGTTCATGCTCGCGGCCTGCCCCTTGGGATACATGGAGAGCGTCGCGCTGCGCACGGCGTTCCAGATGCCGTTGTTGTACACCACGACCAGCAGCGGCAGCCGGTGCGCTTCGGCGATCTGGTGGCAGGCGACCGGATTCGCAAAGATGTAGGAGCCATCCCCGACGGTCGCGATGACCAGCCGGTCGCGCTCGGCGAGCGATGCGCCGAGCGCCGCGGGCAGACCCCAGCCCAGCCCGCCGGAAGGCGCCGTGCTGAAACAGCGGTTTGGCCCCGCCAGCTCGAGAAAGTCCTGTTTCGCCGAAAGCTCGGTGAACATCACGGCGTTCGGGTCCATCGCTTCGGACAGGCAGCGGCTGACATAAGGCGCGGTCATGGGCGTCGCCTTGCCGCCCGCCTGCGCAATTTCTTTTGCCTTCTCGCGCCGGGCGCGGCTGCGTTCTTCTATCGCCTTGTATCGGCCGGCCGTCTGCGGCGCCAGACGCTTCAACTCTTCGTGGAGCGCCTTGAGCGCCGCGGCGGGGCTGCTCACGATGGCGAGGTCGATCGGGTGGCTGCGCGCCGGCATGCGCGAGAACAGCGGATCCGGACCGACATGGATCACTTTCGCGCCCGGCCGGGGCTTCAAGCTCCTCTGCACCCAAGGCACCTGCGAATCGACCACGAGGATCACGTCGGCCTCGGGCAGCCACTGCGCCAGGTCGAACCCGCAGTGCATCGGGTGGCCGGTGGGAAGGACATTGCGCACCGACCAGTACTCGACCACCGGAAGGGCGAAATCGGAAGCGAGGCCGGCGAGCGCCTGCGACACGCGCCCCTCGGGGTCGCCGCGCTGACAGATGATCAGCGGATTCTTGGCTTTGGCGAGCAACTGCGCGGTTTCGCGGATGGCGAGCGCGTCCGGCGCGGGCGCCACGGGCACCGCCTGCAGCGGCCGCCCCATCGACCAGTCGCCGCCCAGCGCTTCGGCGAGCGGCTCGCGCGGCAGGCTCAGATACACCGGGCCGCGCGGCTCGTTCATCGCGATGGTCATGGCGCGGTCGATGAGCACGTCCACCTGGTCGCCGTAGCGCATTTCGTAGTCCCACTTCACCAGCTCGCGGATCATGCCGGCCTGGTCGCGCATCTCCTGGCCGTACTGCACCGGCGACATGCGCGCGCCAGGGCGGCCGAACTCGGTGAGCGGTGTGCGGCCGGAAAGAACCAGCATGGGAATGTTCTCGCCCGCCGCGTTGATGATCCCCATCACGCAGTTGCCAAGGCCCACGTTCACATGGACCATGACCGCCTGCGGCTTTCCGGTCGCCAGGTAGTAGCCGTGCGCCATGCCGATCGCAGCCGTCTCGTGGGGCACGATCACCGGCCGCGGCATGGCCAGCTCTTTTGCCATGCCGTTCGCAAAGCCTTCGATGACGGGCGCGAAATCGGTGCCGCCGTTGGCGAACAGGTAATCGATGCCGTGCGCCTTGAGGCGCATGAGCAGGCCTTCGGCGGCAAACGTCGGCGTCGTCATGGAGGTCATCGGAGCGTCCTTTGATCGAAAGTGCGAAACGCGAGGCCATGCCGACCCCGCGGCGGAAAGTCGAATGCTAAGCCTTTTCCCGGTCCCTGAGGCTTTGACCTGGATCGTATTTTGCCGCTTCAGCGTCCCGCGGCGGTACGCAAGGCTTCTGGTCCGGCTCTTCCTTCTCTGTCATCATTCCAGCGGACCCTTGTCGCCGGAGAAAGCATCAATGACCCCAGTGCGAAGCACCGAGCGCATTTTGACTACGCATGTCGGGAGCCTCCCGCGCCCCAAGGCGCTGCTCGATTCGATGAAGCTGGCGCTGCAGGGGCAGCCTTACGACCGGGATGCCTGCGCTCGCCAACTGCGCGGCGCGGTGGCCGAGGTGGTGCGCCGGCAGATCGAGAGCGGCATCGACATCGTGACGGACGGGGAGCTCTCCAAACCCGGTTTCTTCACTTACGTGCAGCAGCGGCTGGCAGGCTTCGAGCCCCGCCCCCGGGTCAAGCGCACCCAGTTCGCGGCCGAGGTGGCCGCCTTTCCCGAGTATTACGAAGAGTATTTCAAGCAGGCCATGCTGGGCGGGACCCTGGCGCCCATCGTCCCGATGGCGTGCACCGGACCGGTCGCGTACCGGGGCGAGGAGGCGCTCGCGCGGGATATCGAGAACCTCAAGGCTGCCGTGGCGGGGCTCAATCCGGTGGCGGTGTTCATGCCGGCCATCGCGCCGAGCGGTGTCGGCCTGAACGAGTATTACGCGACCGAGGAGGAGTACTACACCGCGGTCAGCGAAGCGCTGCGCAGCGAATACCAGGCGATCGTCGATGCAGGGTTCCTGGTGCAGATCGACGATCCCCGGCTGAGCGATATTTTTGCGGATCCCGCGCTGGATGTCGCGCAGCGGCGCAAGCGCGCCGACCTGTATGTCGAAGCGGTGAATCACGCGCTTCGCGCCATACCGGCGCAGAGCGTGCGCTACCATACCTGCTACGGCATCAACGAAGGCCCGCGCATCCACGAGGCCGATTTGCAGGACGTGGTCGGGCACATGCTGAAGATCAATGCCGGCGCCTATTCCTTCGAGGCCGCCAATCCACGCCACGAGCACGAGTACCACTTATGGGAAACCGTGAAGCTCCCCGAGGGCAAGGTGCTCATCCCCGGCGTGATCACGCACGCGAGCAACATCGTCGAGCACCCGCGGCTCATCGCCGAACGGCTGGTGCGCTTCGCGAGGCTGGTCGGCCGGGAAAACGTCATCGCGGGCGCGGATTGCGGCTTTTCCTCCCAGGCGACCTATCACACCGAGGTGCATCCGACGGTCGTCTGGGCCAAGTTCCAGGCGATGGCCGAGGGGGCGCGGCTGGCCACCGCCCAGTTGTGGCATTGGGCCGAATAGGAAGTCAACCGGGCTTCACCCCCGACGCCTTCACCGCCTTCGCCCATAACCCGCCTTTCTCTGCCATCATTGCGGCTCGCCGAAAACGAATCGCCTCGGGCAGGGGCAATTCCGTACCTTGGAACCAGATCAGCATGCGCGACATTGTCATCCTACACACCTCCGACTTGCATCTCGATGCGCACCACGGAACGGCGAACGGCAGTGAGCCGAACAGCTTGCTGGTGCGGACACTGGAGGGTGCGCGCCGTCTGGGCGCGGACATCGTCCTGCTGGCGGGCGATACGTTCGACAACCATCGGCAGCCTGCGCAGTTCATAGCCTGGGTCACCGAGACCATCGCAGCGGCCGGTGTGCCCGTCGTCATCCTGCCCGGTAACCATGACCCCGCCATCGCGGAGGCGGTCTATCACCGGATGAGCGCTTCGCTTGCCAGGAACCTCCACGTGCTCGGGGTCACGCACGAGGAATCTGTCGTTTTCCCTTCCCTCGATCTCGAAGTGTGGGGCCGCCCTCACCGCGACTACGGCGACATGATTCCCTTCGAGGACGTTCGACCGCGCCGCACGCGCTGGCAGATCGCCATGGGGCATGGCCACTATCATCCGCTGCCCGATCGAAGCACACCGGTTCGTGCTTCCTGGTTGATCGGCGACGCGGAGCTGGCGGCGACGCGCTCGGACTACGTTGCACTGGGCCACTGGAATCGGGCTGCGCAGGTCGGCAGCGGCACGGTGCAGGCCTATTACTCCGGGTCGCCGGATTATGCGGGCACGGTGAATGTGGTGCGCTTTACGGTAGAGGGCGAAGTGCGGGTGGAGCTGGAAACGCTGGGGGGCCTCGAGTCCCTTGAGCTCTTGACTACGTAGTACGCTCCCATAGGCCTGCCCGATTTTTGGCAGTTACGCGGAACACGCTTAACCTTTTCTGCCAAAGTGGGCAAGGCACCCGCTCCAGGCCCGATCCGTCACTGCGTCCGGTAGCCGCTTGCCTTCAGCGCCTTGGCGATCGCTTCGGCAACGACTCGGCCGGCTTTCAAGTTCTGCGCGAACTCCTCCGGCGTGTTGCCGATGGGCTCGTAATACTGGGCTTCCATGAATTTCTGGCGATACACCGGATCGGATATCACCTTCACGATGTCCCGGTTCAGACGAGTGATGTGTTCCTTGGGTGCTTTTGTTGAACCCACCACGCCCCACCAGTTGCGTATGTCCAGGCCGAAGCCCTGCTCGCGGTAGGTACCGATACCGGGGAAAACAGACATGGGCGTGTCGCCGTTCACCGCAAGCACTTTGATCTTGCCTGCCTTCAGCAGCGGGGACGCCGTCGGCGCAACGGCCACCGCCATATCCACCTCTCCCGCGAGCACGCCCTGAAGCGCTGGTCCGCTGCCCTTATAGGGCACGTGCACGATGTCAGTGCCCATCTGTTGGTTGATCACCGCGATCAGCTGGTGGGCTCCGCCGCCTTCCCCGAACGACCCGAAGTTGAGCTTGCCCGGATTCGCGCGCGCGTATTCGACCATTTCCCGAAAGTTGTTGTACGGCGCTCGCGCATTGGCGATGAGGAATTGCCGGAAATAAAGCAACTGGGTTATAGGCGCAATGTCGCGATCCAGATCGAACGGCAGCTTCATCAGGTGCGGAAGTATCATGAGATCCGTGGTCGCCATGCAGATGGTGTAGCCATCCGGTGAGCTCGCACAGGCGTTGTAGCCGATGGTCCCGGTAGCCCCGGGACGGTTCTCAACCACCACCTGCTGTCCCAGACCCTGCGCAAGCGACGGGGCAATGCTGCGCGCCAAAGGATCAAGCGGCCCTCCCGGAGGAAAAGGCACGATGATGCGGATCGGTTTCGAAGGAAAGCTCTGTGCCGAGGACGGGACCGGCGCGCACAGAACAAGACCCGTGGTGATCAACGTGCAAAAAAGGAATTGCCGCATGGTCTTTTCCTCCTTAAGGATCGGCGCCGCCCCGCTCACGCTAAACGCCGTACCGGTACTATCGCGTCTCATGATACCGCCTACCACGCCGAGGCAAGGAACCTTGGTGCACTTCTTCCCGTGAGTTTCGGTGCGATTCTTCTACGGGCGGTGGGCCTGGCCATGGATGCCGCGGCGG
>Ga0156022_1026_pt1 | contig 15383 bp, 13 predicted proteins | sample RifCSPlowO2_02_FD_107676 | JGI IMG/M metagenome (GOLD analysis project Ga0156022, IMG submission 107676) | Betaproteobacteria bacterium RIFCSPLOWO2_02_FULL_65_24 | reverse complement strand
CGCTCGAATCGCCGTGGCGGTGCTTGACCAGGCGCGTATCGACGCGGTCGGAGAACACGTGGGGCAGCCAATGCCGCGGCACTTCGCTGTACAGCCGCTCGACGTTGGACATTCCGCCGCCCAGCACGATCACATCGGGGTCAACGATATTGATGACTATGGCGAGCGCGCGCGCGAGCCGGCGTTCGTAGCGCTCAAGCGAAGACATAGCCGCAGCGTCGCCGGCCTCCACGGCGGCGACGATCTCCGCAGGCTGCAGCTTCTGGCCGGTGTGACGTTCGTGATCCTGCGCAAACGCAGGCCCCGACAGGTACGCCTCGACGCAGCCGAAGCGGCCGCAGTTGCAGCGCGGCAAAGGCAGATCCTCCTCGGGAGCCAGTGGAAGCGGGTTGTGCCCCCATTCACCGGCGATCGCATTCACGCCCACCACCGGGCGCCCGCTGATCACGAGGCCGCCCCCGACGCCGGTGCCCAGAATGACGCCGAACACATTGGCGGCGCCAGCGCCGGCGCCGTCGGTCGCTTCGGACAGCGCGAAGCAGTTGGCATCGTTCATGATCCGCACTTCGCGCTCCAGCAGCCGCTCCAGGTCGTCCTTGAGCGGCTTGCCGTTGAGGCTGAGGCTGTTGGAATTCTTGATGAGGCCGGTGGCAAGCGAGAGCGCCCCGGGCGTTCCCACTCCCACGGTACCGGTTTGATTGAGCTCGCGTTCGGCTGAATGCACCAGAGCCGCGATGCGCTGGAGTGTGGCCGCGTAGTCGTTCGCGGCCGTGGCCACGCGGCGTCGAAGCAACTGCCGTCCGTCCGCATCCAGGGCAATGATCTCGATCTTGGTGCCGCCGATGTCGATGCCGAATCTCAACATGCTGAAAGTAGCGCCCAGTCAGGAACGTAAGACAGTGGGGAAGCTGTTTGATTTCGCTGCCGCCGCAGGCCTTTTCAGATTCCGTGGTAGCTCTTGTACCACTCCACGAACCGCGCGAGGCCGGCTTCCAGCGGCGTGTACGGCCGGAAGCCCACCGCCCGTTCCAGATCGGTGATATCGGCGCTCGTGACATGCACGTCGCCGGGTTGCATGGGCAGCATCTCCAGCTCGGGCTGCACGCCGAGCGTCCGGCCGAGCGTTTCGATGAACGTCATCAGCGGAACCGGGGAAGAGTTGCCGATGTTGTACAACCTGTAGGGCGCCGAGCTGGTGGCCGGTGACGAAAGCGCCGCTTCGCCGGCTCCCGCAGCCGGCCGGTCCACCACCCGAACGACGGCTTCCACGATGTCGTCGATGTAGGTGAAATCCCTCATCAGATCACCATGGTTGAACACCGGGATGCGCGCACCCGCGAGAATTTTTCTGGTGAAGCTGTAATACGCCATGTCCGGCCGGCCCCACGGCCCGTACACGGTGAAAAAACGCAGCCCGGTGACCGGCAGCCGGTAAAGATGGGCATAGGTATGCGCCATCAGCTCGTTGGCACGCTTGGTGGCCGCGTACAGCGAGACCGGATGGTCCACCGGGTCATGCTCGGAATACGGCGTCTTGTTGTTGGCGCCGTACACGGAGCTGGAGGACGCGAACACCAGGTGCCGCACCTGCATGGCACGGCAGCCTTCCAGCACATGGCCGAAGCCGGCGAGGTTCGCGTCCAGGTAATCCTCCGGATGCGTCAGCGAGTGCCTCACCCCCGCCTGGGCCGCCAGGTGCACGACGGCGTCGTAGCGGTTCTCGGAGAACAGCCGGCGGCAATGGGCCCGATCGGCGAGGTCGAACCGAATGAAGGAGAACCGCGGCAAAGCCTGCAGCCGCTCCAGACGCGCCTGCTTGAGCGCCACATCGTAATAGGCGTTCATGTTGTCCACACCGGTCACCGCGTCGCCCCGCTCAGCGAGCCGGCGCACGAGGTGAAAACCGATGAAGCCGGCGGCGCCGGTGACCAGGACTTTCATGAAATGCTTCCCGCGGTGCGGAATACCGACGCGAGCCAACTTAGGCCGGCGCCGTGAAATGAACGTGTCATGCCTCTAGTGCGTATGGCCTGTCACTGACTTACCCTGCCACTTGCCCCGCGAGCTTTCAGCTTGCAAGCCAGATCAGGCTCGCCATGCGGCCCGTTTCACCGTCGCGGCGATGGGAAAAGAACCGTTCACTGTCCGAAAAAGTGCAGTGGCTTCCGCCATGGATCGACATTATTCCCGTTTTCTCCAGCCGCTGCCGCGCCAGTGCGTACAGGTCGGCGAGCCACTTGCCCGGCCGTCCAGGAGCAAACGCCTCGCGAGCACTCGGATCCTGACGCGCAAACGCATCGCGCACCTCGGGCCCCACTTCATAGACGCCGGGACCGATGGCAGGCCCGAGATACGCCATGAGGCTCGAGGGAGGCGCCTGGAGGCTGGTGACGGTCCGCTCCAGGATGCCGGCGGCCAGGCCGCGCCACCCGGCATGCGCAACGCCCACCACGGTGGCCCCGGAATCGCAAAACAACACCGGCAGGCAATCGGCCGTAAGCACCGCCAGCACATTGTGGGGTGTGCGGGTGACGGCCGCGTCCGCCTCCGGCACCTGCTGGGCCATTTCCGCGATCAGCACTTGCGTGCCGTGAACTTGGCGCAGCCACAGCGGCTCCCGGGGAAGCAGTGGCCGCAGGCGGGCGCGGTTGCGCTCAACGCCCCGAGGGTCATCCCCGACATGGGTTCCCAGGTTGAGGGACGCATAGGGCCCGCCGCTCACGCCGCCGAGACGCGTGGTGACCAGACTGCGAACCCGCGGCGGTGCCGGCCAGTCGGGCACGAGGGGATTCATGGTGCGCTGCCGCCCAGCGACTCGAGCAAGCGCTGCATGTCCAACGGCAGTTCGGAACGGAATTCACAGCGCTTTTTTGACAGGGGATGCACGAAAGCCAGTCTTGCGGCATGCAGCGCCTGCCGCGGAAACGGTACCGGGAGGTTGCCGTAGCGGCGCGACTTGTACACCGGGTCGCCCACGAGCGGATGGCCGATCGAATGAAGATGCACGCGTATCTGATGGGTGCGCCCCGTCGCCAGGCTGCATTCCAAAAGGGTTGCCTGGGCAAATCTTTGCAAAACGCGGTAGCGGGTGAGCGCAGGCTTACCGGCGGACACGACCGCCATTCGCGTTCTCACTCTCGGATCGCGGCCGACCGGTGCTTCTACGCTGCCATCCTTGGAGACCGCTCCATGCACGAGCGCGAGATACACCCGTTCCACTGAACGAGACTGAAGCTGGCGGACCAGAGCCGTTTGCGCCTCGAGTGTCTTCGCGGCGACGAGCAAGCCGCTGGTGTCCTTGTCGAGGCGGTGCACGATGCCCGCCCTCGGCACGGCGGCCAGCTGGGGTGCGTGATGCAGCAGCGCGTTCAGGAGCGTGCCGCTCCAGTTGCCGCTGCCGGGATGGACCACCAGGCCGGCCGGTTTGTCGATCACCAGGACCGCCTCGTCCTCGTACACCACGTTGAGGCGTATGGCTTCAGCCGCGGGGGGTTGATCGCGCACATCGGGCTGCGCTTCAAGCTGCACCGTTTCTCCGCCCCAGACCTTCTGATGGGCTTTGGCTTGCGTGGCGTTCAGGCGAATGCGCCCCTCGCGCAGCCAGCCTGCCAGCCGGGTGCGCGAGTGCTCGGGGAACATCCGGGCGAGCGCCTGGTCGAGGCGCATGCCGGCACACTCGCGCGGCACCTGCTGCAACGTCGGGGGCGTACCCTGCACGCTATAATCGGCCACGTCTTAGCGGAACTCGGACATGAAACAAAGATCAGCGAACGGCGCGAGCGTTCTCTCGTGCCCGCCTGTACGCAGGCCGGCCCAGGCCCTGCTGAAGCGGCGCGTTAGTGTAGCGATTCTCGCCGCACTGCTGTTGGGCGGATGCGGGCTTTCCGATTTCGATGAGACCCTCGGCTGGTCGGCCACGAAGCTGTACAGCGAGGCGAAAGACGAGTTGTCCTCAGGGAACTATCAGGCGGCCATCAAGCTCTACGAAAAACTGGAGGCGCGCTACCCCTACGGCCGGTTCGCGCAGCAGGCTCAGCTCGAGCTCGCCTACGCGCACCACAAGGACAACGATCCAACCAGCGCCGTCGCCGCCGCAGACCGATTCATCAAGCTGCATCCGAATCATCCCAACGTCGACTACGCCCACTACCTCAAGGGCATCATCTGGTTCAACGAGGACCTTGGCCTGCTCGGAAAAATAGGGAAGCAGGATCCCACCGAGCGCGACCCGAAGGCGGCCAGGGATTCCTTCGAAGCGTTCAGGGAGCTCACGCAACGCTACCCGGAAAGCAAGTACACGCCTGATGCGGTCCAGCGCATGAGCTGGCTGATCAACGCACTGGCGTCGCACGAAGTCCACGTCGCCCGTTACTACCTGAAGCGCGGCGCCCATGTCGCCGCGGCGAACCGGGCGCAGTATGCATTGAAGAACTATCCGCAGGCGCCGGCGCTGGAAGAAGCGCTTTATGTCCTTGTCCTTTCCTACCAGGCACTGGGAATGAAGGATCTTCGGGACGATGCCGAGCGGGTGATGCGCGCCAATTTTCCGCAGAGCGCTTACCTGAAAGGAACGGCGGGCCGCAAGGACCCGTGGTGGAAGCTGTTTTAAGCGGCGGCGCCGGGCTGGGCCGCGCCCCGGTCTTCGCTGAAGCTCTTCAGGAACCGGGCCGTTTCCTCCGCGTCACGGGTGAACATCATGGGCGGCAGGCTCGCAATCATCCTTTTGCCGTAGGATTTCGAAAGCAGACGGGCATCGGCGATCATCAGTACGCCGTGGTCCTGCTCGTCGCGGATCAGCCTCCCCGCGCCCTGTTTGAGGGAGATCGCCGCCTGCGGCAGCTGATACTCCATGAAGGGGTTGCGCCCGGCTCGCGCCAGGGCCTTGAGCCGCTCTTCCATGACCGGGTCGTCGGGCGGTGCGAACGGAAGCTTGTCGATCACGACCAGCCGCAGCGCCTCGCCGCGCACATCCACGCCTTCCCAGAAGCTTGCGCTCGCGACCAGCACCGCATTGCCCAGCCTGCGAAAGCGCTCCAGGAGCTCGCTTCGCGGCGCTTCCCCCTGCACAAGGAGCGGCACGCCGCAGTCCGTTCCAAGCGATTCGGCAAGCAGCTCGTGCGCGAGTCGCATGGCACGCAGGGTAGTGAACAAGAGAAATGTTGACCCGCCCGCGGCCCGTATGAGAGGCAGGGCTTTGCCCACGACGGCTCGCGTATGCTCGGGCGTCCCCGGGTCGGGCAGACCGCGCGGAACATAGAGCCGCGCGCGGCCGGCATAGTCGAAGGGGCTGCCCCAGTAGCCGGTGGCGGCCTGTTCCAGGCCCAGCGCGTTGCGGTAGTGTGAGAAATCCTGCCCGACGGCGAGGGTGGCCGAGGTGAATATCCAGGCACGCGCCCGGCCGTCGATCTGTTTGCGGAAGATGTCGGCCACCGAAAGCGGCGAAGAATGCAGCACCATCGATTGGACGAAGAGCTCGGCCCAGCGCACGCGGGAAGGATCATCCTGCTCTCGCCAGCGTTCCAGACGCCCCTGGGTTTCAAGGCTCCGTCCATGGCATCGCGCCAGGCCTTCGTCGCGCTCGCGCACCGCGTCCAAGGCCGCCGCGAGCTCGCCGAGCGCCCCCGATAATGCCTTCAGCGCCTCCATGAAGTCCTGATCCGCGAGCAGCGCGTTTCCGGGCAGGCGCGCGGCCTGCTTCGGTGCGGCCAGCCGCAGGTCCCGTGTCGCCTTTTCCAACCGCGCCGGCAGCCCAGCCAGCTCGGGCATGTCTGGCGCGGCCGTGGCGAGCGCGACCCGCGCATCACGGGCGAGATCGAGCAGCTGGCCCATGCTGAGCGATTCGCCGAAGAACAGCGTTGCGGTCTGTGGCAACTGATGCGCTTCGTCCATGACCACGGTGTTGCACGCCGGCAGAAGCTCCGCCATGCCCTCGTCCTTGAGCATCACGTCCGCGAAGAAGAGATGGTGATTGACCACGACCACATCGGCCGAGAGCGCCGCCCGGCGCGCGGCCAGGACGAAACAGCGGCCGTAATCGGGACAGAGCTGCCCCAGGCAGTTCTCGCGGGTGGAGGTGGCAAGGGACCACGCGGCCGCATCTTCCGGCACTTCGGCCAGTTCGCTGCGGTCGCCGGACTGCGTCGTCCTGGCAAAGCGGGCAATCGCCTGGAGGTGAACCACGTCCTGGCGCGACGCGAGCCGCCCTTCAAGCAGGTTGCGCTGAAGATGATAGTGACACACGTAGTTCGCCCGCCCTTTGAGCAACGCCGTAGTCACCGGAATGTTGAGCGCCCGGCATGCGGTCGGCAGATCGCGGTGATAAAGCTGATCCTGCAATGTCTTGGTACCCGTCGATATGATCACCTTACCGCCCGAGAGCAGGGCCGGAACGAGATAGGCGAAGGTCTTGCCCGTGCCGGTGCCGGCCTCACAGACCAGGACAGCGTTATCGCGGATGGCGGCTGCCACTTTTTCGGCCATTTCCACCTGCTGCGGCCGGGAACTGTAACCCTCGACGCGGCGCGATAGCGGCCCCCCTGCATCGAACAGGTCTCGCAGGCCGTCCATGAGATGGGTCTCTTCCACCGTCCCGGTGGGGCTCACTCGTTGGGTTGTGGAGGGCATAAGGCACCTTAACGCGCCGTGCCCCGGGACGTTACCAGGCAACACCGCTTTACAGGAACTGCCATTTTCTCTAAATTACTTCAATGCATCCTGGCAAGCAATTGTTTTTTGGCGCGATATTGGCTGCGTCCCTGGTCGGCTGCGCGTCTGTGAGCGCGCCTCGCACGAGTCGGCCGGGGCCGGCGGCGGGCGAAGCGCTCTTTTTCGCCCTCTCGACTCTGGACATCGATTACCGCTTCGGGGGCAGCGCGCGTGAAAGCGGCTTCGATTGCAGCGGCCTGGTGCAGTACGTCTTTCGCTCAGCCTATGGGATCGAGCTTCCGCGCCTCGCTGTCGAACAGAGCCGCGTCGGGCAGGGCATCGAGCGCCAGCGGCTGGAACCGGGGGATCTTGTTTTTTACAACACCTTAAACCAGCCCTACTCGCACGTCGGAATCTACATCGGCGAGGACCGCTTCGTTCACGCCCCCCGGGCTGGAGCGCCCGTGCGGGTGGACAGCATGCGTTCGGACTACTGGACGCGCCGCTTCAATGGCGCTCGACGGATCCTTACCGGGCGCCTGGTTTCCGGCTGATTGCGAAAACTTGCCTGCATCACGTTCCCGGAACGGCGCCCTATTGATATTGCGAATGAGTCGCGTTACTATGCCGACCCGCCCTCACACACAATTAGACGGATCCATAACCCATGATCAAGCGATCAAGAACGGTTTTCCATGTTTGCCTGCTATTGGGCGGCCTGGTGAGCACCAGCGCCCAGGCTCAAAGCAGCGTGCTCAATCTCTATTCGTCGCGCCACTACAACACCGATGAAGCGCTCTACAGGAATTTCACCAAGCAGACGGGCATCAAGATCAACCGCATTGAAGCGAGCGAAGACCCGTTGATCGAACGCATCCGCAACGAAGGCGCCCGCAGCCCCGCGGACGTGCTGATCACCGTCGATGCCGGACGGCTCTGGAGAGCCGAGGAGCTGGGGTTTTTTCAGCCCCTGAAATCCAAGGTGCTCGAATCGCGGATCCCGGCAAAGCTGCGACACCCGGACGGGCTTTGGTTCGGTTTCTCGACCCGGGCGCGGGTGGTGTTCTACGACAAGTCGAAGATCAAGCCGGGTGAAATAGCACGTTACGAAGATCTCGCCGATCCGAAATGGAAAGGAAAGATCTGCGCACGCTCGGGCGGGCATGTGTACAACCTGTCGCTGCTTGCCAGCATCATCGCCCACTCCGGCGAGCAGGCGGCTGAAACATGGGCGAAAGGCGTCGCGGCCAACCTCGCCCGCACGCCCAGGGGCGGCGACACCGACCAGATCACCGCGGTGGCCGCGGGCGAATGCCAGATCGCGATAGCCAACACCTATTACTACGCAAGGCTGGCTCGGTCGGCCAAAGCCGAAGAGCGGGCAGTGGCCGAAAAGGTCGGGGTCGTATATCCAAACCAGGCAGCCGGTGACCGCGGTGTGCATGTGAACGTGTCGGGAGCGGGCATGCTGAAAAACGCGCCGAACCGCGACAACGCCGTTCGCTTCCTGGAATATCTCGCAAGCGACCAAGCACAACGCTACTTCGCGGAAGGCAACAACGAGTGGCCGGCCGTGCCGAGCGTCGAGGTCGACAATCCGGTGTTTGCCGCACACGGCAAATTCCGGCAGGACACGCAAAGCCTGCCCGGATTTGGACGAAACCAGCCGGTGGCGCAAAGGATTTTTGACCGGGTCGGCTGGAAATAGGCGAGACCGGCCGATTTTGGGACCGGTGATTTTATTTTTTCGCGATAGCGCGCGAGAGCAGGATCACCGGGACGAGGCTGACCGCCACGATGACCAGCGAAGCGGAGGCGGCCTGGGCCAGCCGTTCGTCGGAGGCATAGTGATAAGCCTGCACGGCCAGCGTATCGAAATTGAACGGGCGCATGGCGAAGGTCGCGGGGAGCTCCTTCATGACATCCACGAACACGATCAATCCCGCCGTGAGCAGACTGCTCCACATGATGGGTGCGTGCACGCGCATCAGCATGCTGGCCGGCCCGTGCCCAAGGCTCCGAGCCGCATCCTCCATGCTGGGACGGATCTTGCCTAGCCCCGCCTCCACCGTCTGCAGCGCGATCGCGAGAAAACGCACGAGATAGGCGTAAATGAGCGCGATCACGCTGCCGGTGAAGAGCAGCCCGATGTTCATACCGAAGCGGGCTTCGATCCAGGCAGCCAGCCAGTTATCGAGCCGCGCCACCGGGACGAGAATCCCGACAGCGATCACGGCCCCGGGCATCGCGTAACCGAGTGAAGCCAGCCGATTCGCGACGCCCACCGGCCTCCATCGGGTAATCCTTGCCGCGTAGGCCAAGAGCAGGGCGAGGCCCACTGCAGCGAGCGCCGTAATACCGGCCAGGGTGAAGCTGTTCGCGGCGAGCGAGACGAACCGCTGGTCGAACAGCGGTTCGGGTTCGGTGGCCACGCGGTGGATAAGGATCATCGCGGGCAGCACGAAGCCGAGCGTCGGCGGCGCAGCGCACACCAATATCGCCGCGGCCGAGCTGCGCTTTGACAGGCGGTGCAGATGTTCATGGGATCGGGTGAACGCGTTGTAGTAGCGCGCCTGGCCGCGGTTCCAGCGCTCGAGCAGCAGGATCGCGAAGACCACCGCGAGCAGGGTCGCCGAAAGCTGCGCGGCGGCAACGGTATCTCCCATGGAGAGCCACGCCCGATAGATGCCCGTCGTGAACGTCTGCACCGAGAAATAGGAAACGGTGCCGAAATCAGCGAGCGTTTCCATGAGAGCGAGCGAGGTGCCCGCGGCAATGGCCGGCCGGGCGAGCGGCAGAGCCACGAGGAAAAAAGTTCCCCAGGCTCCGCGCCCCAGCAGCCGCCCCGCCTCGATCAGGTTGGCCGACTGCTCCAGGAACGCGGCGCGTGCCAGCAGATAGACGTAGGGATAGAGCACCAAAGAGAAAACCACCCCGGCTCCGCCGAGCGAACGAATATCGGGGAACCAGTACTGTCCCGCCTGCCAGCCGGCGAGGCTCCGCAGCGTGCTCTGCACCGGGCCGGAAAACTGAAGAAAATCGGTGTACGCATACGCGACGACATACCCGGGAACCGCAAAGGGCAGAACGAGCGCCCACTCCAGGACTTTGCGGCCGGGAAAGCGATAGGTCGTCACCAGCCAGGCGCTGGATACCCCCAGAAGGATGACGCCCACTGCAACGCCGCACACCAGCAAGAGCGTGGAGACGATGTAATCGGGAAGCACCGTGGAAGCCAGGTGCTGCCACGTTCCGCGACCCGGCGCGAGCGAACTGCTGAGGACGACCACGATGGGAAACACCAGCACGGCGGCCACCGCAATGGAGGCTATGGCGAGCCCGGCAGCCGAGCGGGGGCCGCGCAGCGCGAAGGCGGGGACGGCGGCGGGCAAGGTCATCGTTCTTGTCGCAGTAGAAACAATAGGGGCCGATTCTATCAAGAATGATTCTTGTTCTTGAGGGGCTCGCTATAATGAGATGCTATGAATGCGCCTGCCGAGTCCGTGAGCCCGCCGGTACTAGAGCTGTCCGGTGTGCGCCAGTCGTACGGTGCGAACGAAGTCGTTCGAGGCTTGTCCTTTCAGCTCCGTCGCGGCGCCATCGCCTGCCTGTTGGGCCCGAGCGGCTGCGGCAAAACCACGGTTCTGCGGTGCATCGCCGGTTTCGAGCCGGTCCAGGCGGGGGAAATAAGGATTGCAGGCTCGCTGGTCAGCGCACCGCGGCTGCTCATACCCCCGGAACGGCGCCGCATCGGCATGGTATTCCAGGACTATGCACTTTTTCCCCATCTCACCGTGGAAGGAAACATCGCGTTCGGGCTGCATGGCGCGCCGCGCGACGCGCAGGCACAGCGCGTGGTCGAGTCTATCGACATCGTCGGACTCTCCGGGCTCGCTCGCAAGTATCCTCACCAGCTTTCCGGCGGACAGCAACAGCGCGTCGCCCTGGCGCGCGCCTTCGCTCCCAAGCCTGAGCTGCTGCTCCTCGACGAGCCGTTTTCAAACCTCGACGTTGATTTGAGGGAGCGCCTCGGGCAGGAAGTGCGCGATATCATCCGGCGCGCCCGCATTACCGCGGTGATGGTCACGCATGACCAGCACGAAGCGTTTGCAATGGCCGACGAGATCGGCATCATGCACGAGGGCCGGATCGAGCAATGGGACGGCGCTTACAACCTGTACCACCGTCCAGCCAACCGCTTCATTGCTGATTTCATCGGCCAAGGGGTGTTCCTGCCTGGGGCCGTGCTCTCCCCGAGACAGGTCGCGATAGAGCTCGGCGTGCTGAACGGTAACATTCCCGACACCTGCGGATTCGATTGCAACACCTGCGGCAAAGGCTGCCACGTGGAAGTGCTGCTGCGTCCCGACGACGTGGTGCACGACGATGCCAGCCGCCTTCAGGCCGAAGTGGTCCACAAGGCGTTTCGCGGCGCAGAAATTCTCTATACGCTCAAACTGCAGAGCGGGCGGCTCGTGCTGGCGCTCGTTCCCAGCCATCATAACCACGCCATCGGCGAGCGCATCGGGATCCGCCTGGACGTCGACCACGTGGTGACCTTCCCGCCTCAGGAGCAGCCGGCGTAAGGCAGCTTCAGCCCGTCTGCAAATCGAAAATGACCGGGATATCCACGGAGAATTCACGTCCGCGGAGCGCCGGTGGAATCATCGTGAGAGGCTTCGCTTTCTTCACCATGTCGAGCGCCTGGTCGTCCAGAACGCGATAGCCGCTCGAGGACTTGATGAGCGCGTCCCGCATCACGCCGTCCGGGGCGATGACGAGCCTCACCTCGACCGTTCCCGCCCAGCCTCGTTCCACCGCCTGTGCCGGATAGCGCTTGTAGCGTTTGGCCTGCACGATGAGGGCGAGGCGATATTGATCGAGTGAGCCGGCATCGGATTCGCCAGCAAGCCTTGCCTGGGAAGGGAGGCGCGCGGTTGGCTCGCCCGCGGCTGGAGGGTCCGGCGTGCGCGGCGCAAGCGCGACCGGGGCGGAAGGCGCTACCTGCTCGGTTTGCGCGGGCGCAGCCTCGGGAACAGCATCGACCCCCGCCGGCGGGGGCGCTTCCTGAACGAACGGTACAGCCGTTTCCGGGGCGGTCCGCACGGCAGGTGCTGGATCGGCCGGCGGTTTCAGGGCGGGTTTGGGTGGCGCCGGATCACGTGGCCGTGTCGCGCGCGCGGCGCTCGGCGAGTCCGTTTCAGGCTCGGCAATGCGCGGAGCAATCGTCGCGCTCAGCACCGGGACGGCCGACGGGACAGGCGCGCGCACATTGATGTCCGGAAACAGCGCGAGCATCAAGGCATGCAGCGCGAGTGACATGACAACAGCGATCCCCAGCTCACGGTGGCCAGCGGACGGCGTGAAAGGCTTGAAAAACAAAGGGTGGGAAGTTGTCGCAGACATGAAGACCGGGCGCGCGCGTCCGCCGTAACTAACGATACCCCTCGAAGCGCGTTGACTCAACCGCAGTAGGGCCGAAAAACCGGCGACAATTGAGCTCTTTCCATTTCTGCGCCGTTCCTCGCCCATGACTTCGCTGAACAGCCTGTCCGCCGTTGAAGCCGCCCGCCAGCTCTCGGAACGCCGCATCAGCGCCGAAGCACTGGTGGGCGCCTGCCTGGAGCGCATCGAGGAACGCGAGCCGATCGTCGGCGCGTGGACGTTTCTTGATCGGCATCTCGTCTTGTCGCAGGCACGCGATCTCGACCGCGGGCCCATAAGGGGCCTGCTGCATGGGCTGCCCATCGGCGTGAAGGATATATTCGACACGCACGACATGCCCACCGAATACGGTTCGCCGATCTACAAGGGGCATCGCCCCGCCGCCGATGCGGCTATTGTCGGCGTGACGCGCGCCACGGGCGGCATCGTGCTCGGGAAAACGGTGACCACCGAGTTCGCCACCTTTCCCCCGGGCAAGACGCGCAATCCGCACAACCCGGAGCACACGCCCGGGGGATCGTCCAGCGGCTCGGCGGCCGGCGTCGCAGATTTCATGATGCCGCTGGCCTTCGGCACCCAGACCGCCGGTTCGGTCATCCGTCCGGCGTCGTACTGCGGCGTAGTGGGTTACAAGCCCACGTACAACGTGCTCGCACGCGGCGGCATAAAAATGGGATCCGATACCCTGGACACCGTCGGTGTGTTCGGCAGGTCGGTGGCCGATGCTGCATTTTTCGTCGCAGCCCTGACCCGCCGTCCCGAGCTGGTGATCGGCGAGGAGCTGCACTCCACGCCTCGCATCGGTCTTTGCCGGACCTATGAATGGGCCAAGACCCTGCCCGAAATGGCTAGCGCCATGGATCGCGCGGCGTCGCTCCTTTCGAAGGCAGGGGCGCGTGTGAGCGAGATCATGCTGCCACCGCTCTATGCCGGGATGGCGGCCGCACAGACCACCATCATGCGTTACGACGGATCGGTCAATCGCTCCGACGAAATGCTGCGTCACGCGGACAAATTGCATCCCAGGCTGGCGCAGCTGTGCCGCCAGGGGCTTGAAATCGGCGGCGCGGAATACGAGCGGGCACAATCACTGGCCCGTCAGTGCCGCGACCGGCTGCCGGAAGCGTTCGGGGCCTTCGATGTGTTGCTCGTCCCCGCGGCTCCCGGCGAAGCGCCTGCGGGACTGGAGTCCACCGGCGATCCCATCATGAATTCAGTGTGGACGCTGCTCCACACGCCGTGCGTCAGCCTCACCGCGAGCCGGGGCCCGAACGGGCTTCCGGTTGGTCTGCAGGCGGTGGGAAGAATCGGCGAGGACGCGAGGACGCTCGCGGTGGCCGACTGGATCGAGCGCCGGCTGCGCTAGCGCGGATTACGGCGCAACGCGCGGCGGAGCGTTCCGGGACGCCGTATCACAGCCGCTTTCATCGCGGCCCGCTCAACACACCATGGTCACGGGGCGCGGCCGTGAGCCTTCGTAGAAAGCCTGGGCGAAAGACGGCCGGTTCCTGATGCGCGCGTACCAGTCCGCCACTCCGGGCAGATCGCTCCAGAGATGGGAAAGCGCAAGATCGTCCAGCCGAACCACGGTAGGAACCAGGCTCAGATCCGCGAGCGTAAGAAGATCGCCCAGCAGCCACGGCCCTGGCGCCAGCGAACCTTCCATACGCAGTAGCGCGTCACGCAGCCGCTCCAGCGCCTCATCGACGTCGGACTGGCTGAAACCGGTCCGGCCCATGCGGCGGTAGAAGTGTTTGCGCACCGTGCGCCTCTCGACCGCGAGCCGGTATTCGTCGTCTGTCAGACCTGACCAGCCCTGCAGGATGAAAGCATTGAAGGACGGGATCCGGATGGCGGGCGTGGGCACTTCGTCGATGTACTGTCGCCAGGCCCGCATGCGAGCCCGCCCGTAGGGATCGGCCGGCATGAGTGGCGTCGCGGGAAACACCTCCTCCAGATACTCGTTGATGACCGACGAATCGATGATCGGGCGTCCGTCATGCATGAGGGTCGGCACGACACCGTTGGGATTCAGCGCGAGATACCAGTCCGTCAGGTGCTCGTTGGCGCGGAGATCCACCCGGCAGTCCTGCCAGGGCAGGCTCTTTTCCGCGAGCACCAGCCTCACTTTCTGGCTGCAGGTCGAGCCTGGCGCGTTGTACAGCGCAAGACCCGGGGCGCGGTGGCTGGGACCTGACATCGCCGACCTTATTGCACCTTGGCGCCGGAGGATTTCACAGCAGCCGCCCACTTGGGCACATCGGCTTTGATGATTGCGGCGAATTGCTCCGGCGTGCTGTGCGCAGGCTCGAGCCCGAACTTGACCAGCGTAGCGCTCAGGTCCTTCATGCCGATCGCTTTCACGATTTCGGCATTCAGGCGCTTGACGATGTCGTTAGGCGTTCCTCGCGGCGCCACCACCCCGAACCAGGAAACGGCCGTGAACCCGGGCAAGCCCGCTTCAGGCGCTGACGGCACATCGGGCAGCTGCTTCACCCGCTTTTCGCTCGTGACCACCAGCGCCCTCACCTTGCCGGCGGCGATGAGCGGCAGCGCGGCAGCGAACTGGTCGACCACCACCTGCACGTGGCCCGCCAGCAGCGCAGTGACCGCGGCCGCCGAGGCGTTGTAGTTGATGCCGACGATATCCACGCCCGCCTGGCTCTTGAACATTTCCATCATGAGATGAGGCGGGGTGCCGCTCGTGGACGCTCCGTAATTCAACTGGCCGGGCTTCGACTTCGCCAGCGCGACGAGCTCCTGCAGGCTCTTCGCCGGCAAGGAAGGATGGACGAACATGACGAAGGAGGTGGTGCCCACCAGGCTGATCGGGGCGAAGGAGCTGACCGGGTCGTAAGCCACGTTGGGGTACAGCGCGGGCGATATCCCGAGGGACGCGATGCTTGCGAAGAGCATGGTGTAGCCGTCCGGCGGCGCCTTCGCCACGGCTTGCGAACCGATCGTGCCGCCCGCGCCGACGCGGTTTTCCACGATCACCGGCTGGCCCAGACCTTCGGCCATTTTCTGGGAAATGACGCGCCCCAGGATATCGGGAGGCCCGGCGGGGGCGAAGGGAACGATCATGCGGAGCGGTTTCTGCGGAAAAGACTGGCCCAGGACCGGCGGTGCCCACAACGCAGCGACGATGTATATGGCGGCACCCAGCCAGATCCAGAGCGAGTACAGCCGCGAACGAACACCGAAATGTTCCATGCCAGGGCCCCTGCGGTTATTGGAATATTGTTGGCAGGCCATTTTAAGCTGCTCAGGCCCAGTACACGAAGCCGTTCGCG
>Ga0156022_1330_pt1 | contig 15455 bp, 13 predicted proteins | sample RifCSPlowO2_02_FD_107676 | JGI IMG/M metagenome (GOLD analysis project Ga0156022, IMG submission 107676) | Betaproteobacteria bacterium RIFCSPLOWO2_02_FULL_65_24 | reverse complement strand
TCACGTCGGCGAACTCGTTCGATTCGTTGGGGATGATGTCGATGGCGAAGATGAAGCGCATGCTGCGCATGATCTTGTACCAGGTCTCGCGGTCCCCGGGCACGTTCCACAGCGGATTCGCATGGCACAGCATCACCGTGTCGGGCCGGTACGGCAGCTGGTACTTTTCCGGGTTCTGCAGCACCTCGTGGTTGAGGTGGCCCGGGATCCAGCCGAACGGGAAATAGCCGCCCAGGTGCGATTCGTTCGGCGGGTAGGAGAACGGCGACGCCGGCACCAGCGGATGGGTCACCACGTCGATCATGCCGTTCTCGCCCGGCTTGATATGGCCGCGGTCCTCGAGCTTGTCATCGAGCGTGACGCCCATGTGTCCCCCGGGCGCATCGATGTTGCCCAGGAGCATGTTCACCATCTTGAACGAGTGGTTCGAAATCGTGGCGTACTTGTGCGCCTGCGCGCCGCGGTAGTAGATGTAGGAAGCCGGCCGCAGCGGGAGCCTGCGCCCCTCGATGTCGATCGTGGCGCCGATCTGCGCGGCCTTCGCCATTTCGCGCGCGATGCGCCGGATGGTCGCCGGCGGCACAGTCGTCAGCGCCGACATCTCTTCCGGCGTGCACTCGTCCAGGATCTCCTTGAAGAGCTGAAAACCCGGCTTGCACGCCACGCCCTCGACCGTGTACTCGCCCTCCAGCGCGTAGTCGCGCACCGAGGGATCGTCCCAGAGCTTCGCCTTGCCCTCCACCGCATCCCAGACGTACACCTTGCCCTCGGCATTGCGGACGAAGTAGCCGTCCGCGCCCACCAGGTACGGCGCGTTGGTGTCCTTCTTGAGAAAGGCCTCGTCGTAGAGCTTTTCGCTCATCAGCACATGGCACAGGCCCAATGCAAAAAATCGGTCCGAGGCGGGGCGGATCGGTATCCACTCGTCGGCCTTCGCTCCGGCCACCGACAGCCGCGGCTCCACGCACACCACCCGCATGCCGCGCTTGACGCGCGCGTCGGCCACCGCCGCGGCCTGCGCCGCCACCTGCATGTGCGAGGAAAAGCCGTCCCCGGAACCGTTGGTGAGCCAGTAGTTGCAGTAGTTCGCGTCGTTCGCCACCGAGAACGTCGACTGGATCAGCCCGTTCATGGAATGGTAGCCGCCGCCGCAATAGTTGCTGAGCGAGGAAAACACGTTGTGGCTGCCGAACACGGCCGGCCAGGCCGGCAGGTATTCCTTGTGGAACGTGCCGATGGTCGGCAGGAGCTTGCGCGGGTCGTCCTCGCGCGTCTTCTTCAATTCGCGCACCACGATGTCGAACGCCTCGTCCCAGCCGATCGGCACCCACTTCGGGTCGATGCCGGGCCCTTTCTCGGGGTTGGTGCGCTTGAGCGGCGTCTTGAAGCGGTCGGGATCGTAGTGGCGCAGGATCGCCGCGTTGCCCTTGGGACACAGGCGCTCGCCGTTGGCGACGCTGGTCTGGTTGCCTTCGACCTTCAGCACGACGCCTTCGTCGGAAACCAGCACGCGCATGTTGCAGGTGAACAAACACATCTTGCAGGACGTGTTTACCCACCGGCCGGGCTTGATGGAGTTCTGGACCGGGTGCGGCAAGGCCATAGGAGTCTCCTCAACGTGGCGGCGAGCACCGCCTGCCGGCAACAGCCCGCGCGGTGTCAGCGCGTGATCCTCGCGAGGACGCTACCGCGGCCTCCGCAAATTCCACTTGATGCACATCAAGGAATAAAAGGCCGGGCGGGGGCCTGCCGGGTTCACTCCAACCGGTGGAACGTCCGATCCGGTTTCTGGCCCTAAGATGCAGGATCCGCGCTTGCGCGGCGCAGCTCGAAGGAATCGAACATGGCGCCCAGGCGCTCGCCAAGCTCGGCGCAGTCGCCCGGAGGCGAGCTGCTCAACTCGGCGTCGCTGCAGCCGTGGGCGCGAAATTCCTGCAGGACGTAACGCCGCACGCCCAGGGACGCGAGCTCCGCGGCGAGCTCGAGCAGCGCCGCCCCGCTCACGAGCTTAGCGTGGACGGTCGTGCGCACTTCATGGGGAACGCCGCTCGCCAGCAGCGCGCGCAGGCTGCGCCGCGTCGCCTCACCCGAGCCCGCGGCGCCGGTCAGCTCCGTGTAACAGTCGAACGCCGTCTTCACGTCGAAACCGACCCAGCTCACGTACGGCAGCACGCGTTGCAGCCGCCGCGGATAGGGCCCGGCGGTGTGCAGGCCGACCTTGAACCCCATGTCGTGCGCTTGCCTGATCGCCGCTTCGAGCGCGCCTTGCGCCGTCGGCTCCCCGCCGCTGAACACCACGGCGTCGAGGAGCCCCCGCCGGCGGGTGAGCCAGTCGCGTACGGCGCCCCAGCCAAGCTGCTGCACCGCGCGCGGCGGCTGCAAGTGCGGGTTGTGGCAGTAGCGGCAGCGCCACGGACAGCCCTGGCAGAACACCACGGCGGCGAGCATCCCGGGGAAATCGCAGGCGGAAAACGGCACCAGCCCGCCGAGCTTCAGCTCGCCGCGCTTGGCTACTGGCAGGCGATGCACTTCTCGCATGCCGTGCCGCGCACGTCTTTACGAAGATGCGCCTCGCGCAGCTCCCGGAAGGCCGCACTGTGCCAGGCTTGCATGAAAGGCGTGGCGCGCAGGTCCCCCATGACGAAGCGGCCGTCATGGTCGAAACAGCAGGCCGAGAGGCCTCCGTCGTAGGTGATGAACGCCTCGCCAAACAGCGCCCAGCAGGGCAGCGGATCGCGCAGCGCCCCGCTGCGGCCGCGGTTGCCCGGTGTCGGGCGCGTGCCGCGCGCGCCGGCCGTCAGGCCGGCCTGCCCGTACAGCGGCAGCCAGTAGTGTTCGTCGACGTACTGCACGATGCCCTCGACCGCGCGCTGCATTTTCACCTGCTGCTCGCCGTCATAGAGGATGCTGGAGGCGTACAGCCCGCAGCGACGGCCTGTGTCCGCGGCGGCGCGATCGCGGACTTCGCGTGCCGCCTTCAGGTTTTCCACCAGCTGGCGATATTGGGAGGCCTTCACGCCGGTGACCTCGTGGAACTGGTCCACGTCGCCGAAGTTGAAGCTGAACTTCAGGCTGTCCAGGCCCGCGCGCAGGCACGCTTCGACGCGTTCCGGCGTCGCGAGCCGGCCGTTGGTGGTGAGAAAGACGTACGGGTAGCCGCAGTCCGCCTTGGCATGGCGGACGGCTTCAGGCAGCCACTCGCACAGGAAGGACTCGCCGAGGTAGAACACGCCGAGCTCTTCCACGCCGAGCTGGCGCAGCTCGCGGGCGAGGCGCCGGTACAGGTCCGGGTCCATGTCGGCTTTTTTTCTCAGCCGCGCCTGCGAGGCGCAGAAGAAGCACTTGAAGTCGCAGCGCGCCGTGAGCTCGATCTTGACGCTGCGCGGCACGGGAGGCGTCGCCGAGCGGCGGCCGCCTTCGAGCAGCGTGATCGCATCGATCCGCTGCGTGATGCTCACGCGCAGGGATCGAGCTGCGCCCGGCCTTCCTCGAAAAAGCGCCGCTCGCCGTGCTCGCCCTGCTTGCCGATGTTGAACGACGACACCGGCCGGTGGTAGCCCATGACCCGCGTCCACACCTCGCAGCGCTGGCGTTCTTCGTCGGACAACAGGCTCGGGTCGGCGGCTTGAACGGGTTGGGACATGAATCCTCCTTGGTTGGTTAATAGGGGACAGACCACGTTTTCCCGCGGAAAACGTGGTCTGTCCCCGGTTTATTCGAGCACCAGGTGAAACACGGATGAATCGACAAAAACCTTCTTGCGCAGCTCCCGGTCGAGCACGACCGAGACGCGGTCGCCGTAGCGCTTCAGGCGCTCCAGCAGCTCCTCCAGCGGCTGGCGCTGCTGATCGCGCAGCGCTTCGATTTTGAGCGTGAGCGTCACGCGGGTGCGCGCGAGCAGCCGTTCCAGGTGGCCCGCCGCGCGCTCGAAGAACACGCCCGGAAGACTCGCCGACACCGAAATCGACAGGTGGGGCGCCGCAAAGTGCGTGGCGAGCGTCACCTGCGCCGCGCGCGCATGCGGCCCCGCGATGCGCGCGATCGCCTCGGCCAACTTGCGGGTGAGCTTCGCTTCGCCGCGCCGCTCGCCGAAATGGCGGTCGACGTAATCGCGCATGGACAGGCCCGCGATCCAGTCCATGATGGCAAGCGGCAGCCGCCGCGGCGAGCCGACGGGAAGCGAGCGCGCAAAGTGCCACCAGCGCAACGGCCCGCCGCGCAACACGCCCTTCACCAGCAGCCGCACGATGATGATGTAGCGCTCGCGCGCCGTGTACTCGCCGCGGTAGAGCGGGAACGGCATGTGGCGGAGTTTGTTCCGCACCCGCGCCGCGATGGCGCCGTCGCGGGTGAGGCGCCGGTACATCGCCTCGTACGCCTGCACCAGGGCCTCGTAGGACATGCGCTTCGGCGTGATGTTGGTGGCGGGCTTGGTGTTGTCGCTCGCCTCGGCGAGCGCGCGCAGCCGCCCCTCTTTTTCCAGCCGCGCGTACAGCGGCGTCTTCGGAAGCGCCGTCAGCAATCCCACCATGGCGGCCTGCACGCCCGATTGCACGATGAAGCGATACTGGTGCTCGAAGGTCTCGAGCCGGTCGTTGTCGAAGCCGACGATGAAGCCGGCGAGCACGTCGATGCCGTAGCTGTAGATGCGCCGCACCGAAACCAGCGTGTCCTCGCGCAGGTTCTGGGTCTTGCGCGTTTCCTTCAGCGTCTCGGGGTCCGAGGATTCGATGCCGATGAACACCCAGCCGAAGCGCGCCTCGCGGAACAGCTCCAGGAGCTCCCGGTCCTGCGCGAGGTTGATCGACACTTCGGTGCCGAAGCTGAACGGGTAGCCGTGGCGGCGCTGGTAGCCGGCGAGCGAGCGCAGCAGCGCCTTCGCGGCCGCGCGGTTGCCGATCATGTTGTCGTCCACGAAGAACACGTTCGAGGCGCCCGCGGCCCGCAACGCGTCGAGCTCGCGCTCCACCTGCGCAATGGTCTTGTGGCGCGGCTTGCGCCCGAACATGACGATGATGTCGCAGAACTCGCACAGGTAGGGGCAGCCGCGCGAGAACTGCAGCGTCGCGGTGGTGTACTTGTGGAGCTGGAGCAGGTCGAAGCGCGGCGCCGGCGAGTCGGCCAGCGCCACCACGCCCGCTTCCCGGTACAGCGGCTGCGGCGCGCCGCGCTCGTAGTCGGCGCAGAAGCGCGGCCAGATGTATTCGGCCTCGCCCGCCACCACCGCATCGGCGAGCTCGGTGTAGCGCTCGGGACAGAGCGAGGCGAAGCTGCCGCCGGCCACTACGTAATAGCCGGCGTTGCGGTAATAGGCGAGCAGCTCCGCCTGGCGTTGGAACTGCACCCCCATGCCGCACACGCCGACGATGTCCGCGTCGGGCTCGAGCGGCACCGACTCCACGTTTTCGTCCACGATGCTCACCTGCCAGTGGCCGGGCGTGAGCGCGGCGAGCGTCGCCAGCCCGAGCGGCGGGTTGAGCGTGCGCTTGTTGGGCACGATGGTTTCCACTGCCCAGCGGAAGCTCCAGAAGCTTTCCGGAAAACGCGGGTTGATGAGCAGCAGTTTCATGGCAAGGCTCCGGCCTTACGCGGCGGCCGCCTGGCGCTTGCGCGCGAGCAGCGCTTCGTCGCACTTCGGGCAGAAGCGGTGCTCTCCGGCGAGGTAGCCGTGCCTGGGGCAGATCGAAAAGGTGGGCGTGACCGTGATGTAGGGCAGGCTGAAGCGCTCCAGCGCGCGCCGCACCAGCAGCTTGCAGGCCGCGGGCGAGCTCAGGCGCTCGGACATGTACAGGTGCAGCACCGTGCCCCCTGTGTATTTGCGCTGCAGCGCTTCCTGCCGCTCCAGCGCCTCGAACGGATCGTCAGTGTACCCCACCGGCAGCTGCGAGGAGTTGGTGTAGTAGGGCATGTCGCGCGTGCCGGCCTGGAGGATCCCCGGGAAGCGGCGCAGGTCCTCCTTGGCGAAGCGGTAGGTGGTGCCTTCGGCGGGCGTCGCCTCCAGGTTGTACATGTGGCCGGTGTCTTCCTGGAACCCGACCAGCCGCGCGCGCACGTGATCGAGCAGCCGGCACGCCATGGCGTGCCCCTCGGGGTGGGTGATGTCCAGCGCACCCTGGCTGAAGTTGCGGATCATCTCGTTGATGCCGTTCACGCCGACGGTGGAGAAGTGGTTCCGCAGCGTCCCGAGATAGCGCTTGGTGTAGGGAAACAGGCCATCGTCCATGTGCCGCTGGATCACCTTGCGCTTGATCTCGAGGCTCGCGCGCGCGAGCTCGAGCAACTGATCAACGCGCGCGGCTAGCGCCGCTTCGTCGCCCTTGTAGAGGTAGCCCAGGCGCGCACAGTTGAGCGTGACCACGCCGAGCGATCCGGTCTGCTCGGCCGAGCCGAACAGGCCGTTGCCGCGCTTCAGGAGCTCTCTCAAGTCCAGCTGCAGCCGGCAGCACATCGAGCGCACCATGTGCGGCTTCAGGTCCGAGTTGAGGAAATTCTGGAAGTAGGGCAGCCCGTACTTCGCCGTCATGGCGAACAGCAGCTCCGTGTTCGGGTGGTCCCAGGTGAACTCGGGGGTCACGTTGTACGTGGGGATCGGAAAGGTGAAGACGCGCCCTTTCGCATCGCCCCGCGTCATCACCTCGATGTAGGCGCGGTTCACCAGGTCCATTTCGGCCTGCAGCTCGCCGTAGCAGAACGCCATCTCCTCGCCGCCCAGCACCGGCACCTGGTCCTTCAGGTCCTCGGGGCAGGTCCAGTCGAAGGTGAGGTTGGTGAACGGGGTCTGCGTGCCCCAGCGCGAGGGCACGTTCAGGTTGTAGATGAGCTCCTGGATGCACTGCCGAACCTCGCGGTAGTCGAGGGCGTCCTTGCGGATGTAGGGCGCGAGGTAAGTGTCGAACGAGCTGAAGGCCTGCGCGCCCGCCCACTCGTTCTGCAGCGTGCCGAGGAAGTTGACGATCTGGCCGACGGCGCTCGAAAGGTGCTTCGGCGGCGAGGCCTCCACCTTGCCGGGCACGCCGTTCAGGCCTTCGGCGAGCAGGCGCCGCAGCGACCAGCCGGCGCAGTAGCCCGAGAGCATGTCCAGATCGTGGATGTGGATGTCGGCCTGGCGGTGCGCTTCGCCGACTTCGGGCGGGTAGACATGCGACAGCCAGTAGTTCGCCACCATCTTGCCCGACACGTTGAGGATCAGGCCGCCGAGCGAATAGCCCTGGTTGGCGTTGGCGTTGACGCGCCAGTCCTGGCGCTCCAGGTATTCGTTCACCGAGGCGACCGCGTCGACCAGCGTCCTGCGCGTGTCGCGCAGTTTCTTGTGCTGCTCGCGGTAGACGATGTAGGCGCGCGCGGTGCGGAAGTGGTCCGCGGCGATCAGCGTCTGCTCGACGATGTCCTGGATGTGCTCGATGCCCGGCGCGCGTCCCGCGAAGCGGTAGGCGAGCACTTTCACCACCAGCGCGCACAGCCGCTCGGCCTCGGCCGCGTCGAACTCTCCGGTCGCCTCGCCCGCGCGCCGTATGGCGCGGGTGATCTTGGCAGCGTCGAAGGCGACCACCGAGCCGTCGCGCTTGACGGCCTGCAGGGGGCGCGCGGGGTGCGAAGGCGCGACGGGCATGAGTTTCTCCTCTTGTACGCAATATGTAGTGTTTGACCCGGACGGGCCACGCGATATATTGGGGGAGACTCGGCCGCGCCGGCGGCGATTTTCTTGATCTAGGTCAAAAATGGCGCGACTCGCCGCTCGCGTCCCGGCTGCCCCGCCCGGGCCAGGGCAGCCCCAGCGCCGTCGCGAGCGCCCGCGCGAGCGCCCCGGGGCGGGGCGGCCGGGCCGGGAGCCCGGGATTTTCCAGCGCGTCGAGCCGGTTTTTCAGCATGAGCCCGAGCTCCGTGTCGCCCTCGATCACCAGGCGGCGCGCGAAGAACAGGGTGTCGGGGTCGGCGCGCCGCAGGGCGACGTCGAGAAAATCGCGCGCCGCGGCGCTGATGGTGACCGCCGGCCAGCCGGCCTCGCGCAGGGCGACGAAGCCGCCCGGCGTCACGGTGAACTGGAAGCGCAGCCCTGCGTCGTCCACCCGGATCGCCACGCGCTTGCCGTACAGCGCTTCCAGCTCTTCCGGCCGGCTGAACACCATGTTCAGCGCAGCGGCGAGCAGCGCCGAGGGAGGGAAGGCGGGCAGGCGCGCGGTGACCGGCGCGGCGAACGAGGCGAACCGGAGCAGGAGCCCCGGGAGGCCGGTGTTCTCCCTCCCTCCCCCGCTTGCGGGGGAGGGTTGGGGTGGGGGCACGCCTTCAAATGACATCGAGCAGCGTTTCAGGCCGGCACCAGGGTCATGCCCGGCCGCCCGTGCCAGAAGCCGTTGCACATGCTCGCGTGGAGCACCCCCGGCATGGCGGCGGCCGCCTGGGCGGGCGCCACGGCGCCGTCGATCGCCGAGCGCAAAAGATCCAGCGCCTCGAAGCAGCCGTTGGATTGCGGGCTCACGCGCGCCACCCCTAAGCCGAGGTCACGCATGGGGCTGAGCTCCCCGACCAGGTTGTAGACCGAATGCGACAGGGTCTGGATGCCGTTCAGCACCATGAACTGGTTGTTCTCGCGCGTCGCGAGCACCAGGCCGTCGCCGTAGTCCACGCAGGCGATATCGCAGGTGTCCTTCTCCAGCCCGCGGCGGCGCGCGGTGAAACAGCGCGCCGAAAAAGCGAGCGGCACCCGCCCCAGCACGAAGAGCTCGGTCTCCACGGGCGGCTGCTGGCGCTCGACCATCCCGGCAAACGCCTCGCGCGAAAGCTCCATGGGCATGACCCAGCGGCGCGCGCCCAGGCGGCACAGCAGCCCGAGGGTGGCGGCGTTGTACACGTTCAAGTGCGGCCCGGCGACGAACGGCAGGCCGCGCTCGCTCAGCACCGACACCGCGCCCATGTCGTTCGCTTCCACGACGTAGCGGCCGTTGTCCGCGATGCGCCGCAGCAAGCGCAGATCCGCCTCGGCTTCCATGAGCGCGAGCGTCGAGAGCACCACCTCCTTGCCGGCCGCGGCGAGCCGGCCGCCGATGTCCAACCAGTCCTCGTAGCGCAGCGCGCCCCGCCGCGCGCACACCACTTCTCCGAGGTAGACGATATCGACCGGCGAGGCCGCCGCGCGCTCGTAGAAATCGAACAGCGCCTGCCGCGTCCATCCATAGAGCACCGGCCCGAGCGCCAGCTTCATGGCGCTATCTCCAGTGCTTGTTGAACGCGCCCAGCGTGTGCTGCTGGCCTTCGGCCAGCCGGCCGAGCACCGCGCGCCACTCGTCGCGCACCGCAAATGCCGAAGGCCGCTCCAGGCAGGCGTCGATGGCCGCACGCCAGGCGCGCGTCACGTCGCGCACGTAGGCGGGGCTGCGTTGCCGCCCTTCGATCTTGACGGCCGCGACGCCCAGGCGCATGAGCTCCGGCAGCAGCTCCATGGTGTTCAGGCTGCACGGCTCCTCGATCGCGTAGTAGGTCTCGCCATCCACCTGGTAGCGTCCCTTGCACAGCGTCGGATACGCCGCCTTCTCCGCCGGGCCGTAGCGGTCCACCAGCACGCCGTTCAGCCGCGACTCCAGGCCGCGCGGCGTGGACTGCCAGGTGACCGCGGACGCCGGCGAGCACACGCCCGACATGTTGGGCGATTGTCCCGTGGCGAACGACGACAGGGCGCAGCGGCCCTCCACCATGACGCAGAGGCTGCCGAAGCCGAACACTTCGATCTGCACATCGGTGGACTGCATGAGCCGCTCCACCTGCGCGAGGGTGAGCACCCTGGGCAGCACCGCGCGCTGCACCTTGAAGTGCCGCCGGTAGAAATTGATCGCCTCGTAGGTGGTCGCCGAGCCCTGCACCGACAGGTGCAGGCGCAGTTGCGGATGCCGCCTCGCCGCATAGTCCATGAGCCCGGCGTCGGCGACGATGACGGCATCGGCGCCCGAGCCGGCGGCGCGATCGATGGCGGCGCACCAGCGCTCGAAGGCGGCGGCCTGCGGATAGGTGTTGATGGCGATGAACACCCGCCGGCCCGCCGCGTGCGCGTAGCGCAGGCCGTCTTCCAGCTCCTGCGCGGTGAAATTCAGGCCGGCGAAATTGCGCGCGTTCGTGGCGTCGCGGTAGCCGGTGTAGACGCAGTCCGCGCCGGCATCGACCGCGGTCTTGAGCGCGGCCAGACTTCCGGCGGGGCAAACGAGCTCGAGCGGCGTTGTCGCCCTTTCACAGCTCAGCATCGCGCGCGACAGTCCTGTGGGTTGGGGTATCGGGAGCCTCGCCGCGACGGGCAGGCGCGCGGCGCCCCGCCCCCGCAGCGTGGGGGGTCCCTAGGCTAGCGCGCCTGCGGCCCCGGTCTTTGACCCGGATCAAGGATTCCGGGGCGCGTACTCCTGCGTGCGCACCGCGTCGATCATGACGAAGGCGAGCCGGCACATTTCGCTGGAGCGGTTGCTCCAGGCATGCCGGGTGCCGCGGTGGATGAGGATGTCGCCCGCCTTGAGCAGGGTTTCCTCGCGATCCACGACGGCGTAGATCTCGCCGGCCAGCACGATGACGTAGTCGATGGAATCGGTCCGGTGCATGCCCGGATGCCGGTTCGGGCCGGAGGCGCGCTCGGCGTCCCTGAAGGTCTCGAACGTCGCCCGCATGCGCCGCTCGGTCTCGGTCAGGTCGCGGGGCTCGGGCGGATAATCGAGGATGCGCAACACCGTGCCGGCGAGCGGCGGCATAATGGCCTGTACCTCGCGCGCGCGGTCGACGTCGCGCACATAGGCCGGCGTGCCGAGCGTCGCCCAGAGATTGACCACCTTGAATCCGGGCCGCTCCGGCACGGTGCGCACCACCGTGGGTGGGCCGTCCTGCTCGATGAAGGATCGCCCCGCGTCGTCTTCCGACACGACCACTCTGCGAATAGGGGGAAGTTGGGCCATGGCTCCTGTCTGCTCCTTCGTTCGAGCCGAACCGCAAATGCGAGCGATCAATCTAGGCGGCGCGACCCGAGCGATCCTTGATCTCCGTCAAAGAGCGGCCAGACTGGAAATTTGCAGCCGGGCACAGCGCGGGTAAATTCCTGAATTCCGTAGTGTGAGAGCGGCCCCTGCCCGCGCTGGAGAACATCATGCGATTCGATGTCATTGCCGTCGGCGGAGGCTTCGCCGGACTGATCACCGCCAACCGCTGCGCGCAGCTCGGGCTGCGCGCAGCCGTGCTGGAGAAGCAGCAGGGCGAGCGTTATGCGTGCAACTCGCGCTACAGCACCGGCATCAGCCACATCCTGTTCCAGGACATGCGGCTGCCGGGCGAGGCGCTGGAGCGCGTCATGACCGAGGCGACCGGCGGGCGCGCCGATGCCGCCCTGGTGAAAGCCTTTGCGCACACCTCGAGGCGCTCGATCGACTGGCTGCGCGAGGAAGGCGCGCGCTTCATCGAAATCAACACGCCCACCGGGCGCAGCCTCTGCCTCGCGCCGCCGCGGCGCTTCAAGGAAGGCCTGGACTGGGAAGGCCGCGGTCCCGACGTGCTGCTGCGCAGGCTGGAAGATAACCTCAAGAAACGGGGCGGCGAGCTGCTGCGCGGCGTCCAGGCCGAGTCGCTGCTCATGAACGAAGGCGCTTGCGTCGGCGTGCAGGCGCGCCAGGGCGGCGGGACGACGCGCTTCGAGGCCGACTCGGTGATCATGGCGGATGGCGGGTTCACTTCGAATCTGGACATGATTCGCCGCCACATCACCCCGCGCGCCCATCGCCTGCTCGTCCGCGCCGCCGGCAGCGCGAGCGGCGACGGGCTGCGCATGGCCGAGGCCGCCGGCGCGCAGCTCACCGGCTTCGGCAAGTTCTACGGCCACCCGGTGCACCGCGACGCCTTCACGCTGCAGAACGGCGAGCTGTGGCCTTTCCCCATGATCGACGCGCTCACCCAGTGCGGCCTGGTGGTGGCCGATGACGGCAGGCGTTTCGCCGACGAAGGGCGCGGCGGCATCGCGCTCGCCAACGCCATGGCGCAGCTGCCCGATCCCCTGTGCACCACGCTCGTGTTCGATGAGGCCGTCTGGAACACCGTGGGCAAGGACGGCCCGACCGGCAACCCGATGATCGTCTCGCTCGGCGCCACGCTGCACAAGGCGAACGAGGTGAGCGCGCTCGCCGAGCAGGCGCAGCTCCCGCCGGCCAATCTTGCGGACACCGTCGCCCGCTACAACGACGCCATTGCGCGCGGCGCGACGGCCGAGCTCGATCCGCCGCGCTCCATGAAGCCGCTCGCCGCGCAGCCGATCGCCAAGCCCCCCTTCTATGCCATGCCGCTGTGCTGCGGCATCACCGCCACCATGGGCGGCATCGCCATTGACAGCGAATGCCGCGCGCTCAAAGCCGATGGCAGCGCCATCCCCGGACTGTACGCGGTGGGGACGACCGTGGCCGGGCTGGAAGGCGGGCCGGGCTTTGCTTACCTGGGCGGACTGTCCAAGGCGTTCATCCTTGGGCTGCTGGGGGCTGAAGCGATTGCGCGACGCGCGGGGAAAGGTTGATCAAAACCAATCACTAAAGACCTGACGATCTCGCCAAGAATTGCGTTTACCAGGTCTGCCCGATTTTGATAGTGACGCGGAAGGCGCTGGTGCGAAGTGGAGGCGTTTTACGCGTCACTATCAAAATCGGGCAGATATATGTAAACGTGCCCCTGGCAAGGACGTCATTAGTATCACGGTCGTAAGACCTGTTGTTTCGCTTTAGGAGGAGCTTGATGCCCACCGCCCCGCTCGATGAACACCGCGTCTGGGAAGCGCTGCGCACGGTGAACGATCCCGAAGTCGGGATGAACGTCGTCGAGCTCGGCCTCGTCTATGGCGTGCACGTACAAGCCGACCGGGTGCGGGTGCGCATGACCCTCACCAGCGCCGCCTGCCCGATGGGCGCGTCCATGGTGGAGGAGGCGCGCGAAGCGCTGGCGCGGGCGCTGCCCCCGGCCGATATCGACGTCGAGCTGGTGTGGGATCCGCCCTGGACCCCTGCGCTCATGTCGCTTCAGGCGAAGCAGAGCCTTGGCTGGGAGGAGTGACCTGCCGCCCGCGGCCCGGGTGCCGCTGCTCGCCCTGGGCTTTGTCGCGCTCGTCCTCGGCATGGCAGGCGGCCTGGCGCGCCTGGGACTGCCGATGGAGCCGCAGGCCGCCGCCGCGTATCACGGCGCGCTCATGGTCGGGGGGTTTTTCGGCACGGTGATCGCGCTGGAACGGGCGGTGGCGCTGGGCGCCCTCTGGGCCTACGCCGCGCCGCTCGCCGCCGGCGTGGGCGCGCTTTTTCTGCTGGCCGGAAGGCAGGCTGCGGGCGCGGGCCTGCTCCTGCTCGCGAGCGTGCTGCTCGCGGCGGCCACGCTCGCGGTGCTCGCCAGGCAAAGGGCGCTCTTCACGGTCACGCTTTCGCTGGGCGCGCTCGCGTGGGCGGCGGGCAACGTGCTGTGGCTGCTCGGCGCGCCGATCGCAACGGCGGTCCCCTGGTGGATCGGGTTTTTCGTGCTCACCATCGCCGCGGAGCGCCTGGAGTTGAACCGCCTGCTGCCGCCGAAGCCGCGCGCGAAAGCGCTGTTTGTCGCCATCGCGGCGCTGCTCCTGCTCGGGCTCGGGGCGAGCCTCGCCTGGCCGCAAGCAGGTGTGCTCGTGCTCGCCGCGGCGCTCGCTGCCATGGCCGTGTGGCTCGCCATCAACGACATCGCGCGGCGCACGGTGAAAGGCCGCGGGCTGCCGCGCTACGTCGCGGTGAGCCTGCTCTCGGGTTACGCCTGGCTGCTCGCCGGTGCGCTCGCCATCGCCGCGGCCGGGGGGCTTGCCGGCGCCGGCCCGCTCTACGATGCGGCGCTGCATGCCATCCTGCTCGGGTTCGTTTTTTCCATGGTGTTCGGCCACGCGCCCATCATCTTTCCGGCGGTGCTGCGCATTTCGATACCGTATACGGCGTGGCTGTATGCGCCGCTCGCCCTTTTGCATGTCACGCTGGCGCTGCGCTGGGCCGGCGACTTTGGCGCCTCGCCCGCACTGGCGCAGGCAGGCGCGCTCGGCAACGCGAGCGCAGTGCTGTTGTTCGTGGCCGTCATGGCCGGCACGGTGATCCTGCAGCGCGGGTTGCAGCGTGACCGCTCGGCTTGATCTGGGTCAAAGCGCGCGCAGCACCGGCCGGTAAGGTCGGGGGCATGACCAGTCCGATTCACATGAAGATTTCCGAGCCCTCCGTCCCGGGGCCCGCCCCGCGCCGTGTCGCGCTGTTCAACCTGGGATTCCGCCCGTTCTATCTGCTGGCGGCGCTGTTCGCGGCGGTCGGCATGCTCGCCTGGATGGCGGCCCTGGAGGGTGTGGGCTGGGAAGGCGAGATGTCGCCGCTCGCCTGGCACCAGCATGAAATGGTGTTCGGCTTCGCGCTCGCCGTCATGGCCGGGTTTCTTTTGACCGCGGGGCAGGTGTGGACCGGGGTGCGCATGCCGCACGGCTGGACGCTCGCGCTCATCGCCGCGCACTGGCTGGCCGCGCGCGTGCTGCTGTTCACCGGGCCGCCGCTCGTGGCCGCCGCGGTGGACGTGGCGTTTCCCTTTGTCCTGGCGGCGGTGCTGGGCCGCGCCATCATCGCGGCGGGCAGCCGGCGCAACTATTTCGCCGTGGCGCTGCTCTGCGCGCTCGGGCTCGCGAACCTTTGGTTCTATCTCGAGCAAGCGGCCGTGGGCGGCATTGTGCCCGGCCTCTCGGTGCAGGCGGCGCTCTACCTGGTGATGCTGATGGTGGTGGTGATCGGCGGCCGCGTGGTCCCCTCCTTCACGGCGAGCGCGCTGCCGTTGGCGGGGGTGCGCGTTCGCAATCCGGTGCTCGACTGGAGCGCGCTCGGTTTCACGCTGCTCGCTTTCGCCGGCGCGCTGGCGGCGGCGCCGGCGTGGTTCGTCGCGCCCGCGGCTGGCGCCGCCGCGCTGCTGCATGCCGTGCGGCAATGGCGCTGGGCGCCCTGGGCGACGCGGCACCGTCCGCTTCTGTGGATCCTGCACGTGTCGCACGCCTGGATTCCGCTGGGCCTGGCGCTGCTCGCGCTCGCCTCGCTCGGCTGGGTGGCGCCGGACGTGCCGCTGCATGCCTTCGGGGCCGGGGCGATCGGCGGCATGATCATGGGCATGATCACGCGCACCGCGCTCGGCCACACCGGGCGGCCGCTGCAGGTGGGCTGGCCGGAAATCGCTTCCTACGTGCTGGTGCACGCCGCCGCGCTTGCGCGCGTCGCCGCCAGCCTGCTTCCCGCCGATGCCTATGCAGCGCTCGTCTCGGCCGCGGGCCACCTCTGGGCGCTCGCCTTCATCCTCTATTTCGTGGTGTACCTGCCGCGCCTGGTGTTGCCTCGCATCGACGGCAAACCCGGCTGAGCAGGATCGTTCGGCGGATGACGGCCGTCGGCCGAATTCGCAGTTCTGATTGCCAACCATGACTCCATGGGCGATGG
>Ga0156022_1282_pt2 | contig 15577 bp, 16 predicted proteins | sample RifCSPlowO2_02_FD_107676 | JGI IMG/M metagenome (GOLD analysis project Ga0156022, IMG submission 107676) | Betaproteobacteria bacterium RIFCSPLOWO2_02_FULL_65_24 | reverse complement strand
CGGGGCGGCTTCGGCTTACGCCTTGTCGGGCGTTTCCATGCGGCTGCGCCAGTCTTCGAGGGTGCGCGTCGCGAGCCGCCTGATTGCATAATCCTTCGAAGAGCTGGCGAGCTCAGGTAGCGCCGCCATTTCTTCGAGCAGCGGATAGTTCAGGGGATCCAAGAACAGCGCGCGGATGAGCCGGGTAAGCGGCCAGTCCGGGTGGGGCCGGTATTCGAGCATGAGAGCTTCCCCCGCGCCCAGGGAGCCTTCCTCCAGGACACGCAGGTACCAGCCCATGCGCCCCGAATCCTGCACCCGGTGCGCCATGCGCGGATCGCCGAACCGGACGTTGAGCCTCCAGCAGGGATGGCGGGTTCTGGTCACTTGCAGCCGCGCCGTGCCGCAACGATAAATGTCTCCCAGGCACACCGTCATTTCGGTCATGTCCAGGGTGGACAGGTTCTCGCCAAAGGCACCGGGTGCAGCGAGATGAGGTGCCAGCTCGGGCCGCTCGCGGCACCAGGTCGCGTAGTGGTCGAAGGGGTACTGGTGCAGGGCCTGATCGGGTCCGCCATGGTGGATCTTGTTGCCCTGCTCGTCGCCCGCGATGCCGGCGCGCGTCACAAGAATCGCGCCTGCGAGCGTTTTCTTGGACGTAATGGCGCTGCGGAAAGCGCCTTTCGGCCCGAACGGAATCGCGGCCCCGCTCAGCACATGCAGGACTTCTGCCACCGTCTCCTCCAAGCATTCTTACTCCGGGGCACTTTAGCATGGCCGCCCGCGCCTGCCATTGACCCTTGATTGATCATGGGTATGACCGGTTCACCGGGTGCGCCATTCGTGTTACCTAAGCCTTGGCGCGCCTGAACGCCGGCCGGGTCCTACCGCCGAGTAGGTAGAGATGGCGCTTGCCTGATTGCCTGCCCAAACCACCGCGCGCTCCGGGTGCATTGCGTTCGCATGACCTAGATCAGTATTTGCAGCGCGATGATCCATGAAAATATGTGCGACGCGGCACTCCGGCACGATGCGATCGAGGCAGCGCGCCGTTCACGCGATGGATCAACTGCAACAGGACGACCATGAGTCACTTTCTCGACCGCCTCAGGTACTTCACCCGCGAAAGGCAGGCCTACGCCGGCGGCCACGGAACCGTGACGCGCGAAGACCGCAGCTGGGAGGACGGCTACCGCAAGCGCTGGCAGCACGACAAGATCGTGCGTTCCACCCACGGCGTGAACTGCACCGGCTCGTGCTCCTGGAAGGTGTACGTCAAGGGCGGCATCGTCACCTGGGAGACGCAGCAGACCGATTACCCGCGCACGCGGCCCGACATGCCCAACCACGAGCCGCGCGGCTGCTCGCGCGGAGCCTCGTATTCCTGGTACCTGTATTCGGGCAACCGTCTGAAGTACCCGATGGTGCGCAGCCCGCTGCTGAAGCTGTGGCGCGAGGCGAGGAAATCGAGCGATCCGGTGGAAGCCTGGCGCTCCATCGTGGAGAGCCCTCTGGCTGCTGCGTCGAGCTACAAGAAGCAGCGCGGCCTGGGCGGTTTTCTGCGTTCCTCGTGGGACGAGGTGAACGAGATCATCGCGGCGGCGAACGTCTACACCATAAAGAAATACGGGCCCGATCGCATCATCGGCTTCTCGCCCATCCCGGCCATGTCGATGGTCTCCTATGCCGCGGGCAGCCGCTACCTGTCGCTGATCGGCGGCGTGTGCATGAGCTTTTACGACTGGTACTGCGACCTGCCGCCGGCCTCGCCCATGACCTGGGGGGAGCAGACCGACGTGCCGGAGTCGGCCGACTGGTACAACTCGACCTTCATCATGATGTGGGGCTCGAACGTGCCGCAGACCCGCACCCCGGACGCGCATTTCATGAGCGAGGTGCGCTACAAGGGCGCGAAAATCGTCTCGGTGTTTCCCGATTACGCCGAAGGCTCCAAGTTCGGCGACCTGTGGCTGCATCCCAAGCAGGGCACCGACGCGGCGCTCGCGATGGCCATGGGCCACGTCATCCTCAAGGAGTTCCACGCGGCGGGCAAGAGCGCGCATTTTAGTCACTACTTCCGCGACTACTGCCGCCAGTACTCGGACATGCCGATGCTGGTGCGCCTGGTGAAGCAGGGCGAGCGCTACGTTCCGGAGCGCTTCGTGCGCGCCTCGGACTTCGCCGACCGGCTGGGCGAGGCGAACAACCCGGAATGGAAGACCGTCTGCTACGACGAGGCGAGCGGCAAGCTCGCCGTACCGCTCGGCTCGATCGGCTTCCGCTGGGGCGAGAAGGGCAAGTGGAACCTGGAGGAAAGGAGCGCCCGGGGCGACGCGATCAAGCCGCGCCTCTCGCTCCTGGAGGTGCGTGACGAGGTCGTGCCCGCGGCCTTCCCCTATTTCGGCGGCCAGCAGCACCAGCATTTCACCCACACCGACCACCCCGACGTGCTGGTGCGGAACGTCCCCGCGAAGAAGCTCAAGCTCGTGGAGAACGGCGTCGAAACCGAACACCTCGTCGCGAGCGTCTATGACCTGTTCCTCGCCAATTACGGCGTCGATCGCGGGCTGGGCGGTGAGATCGCGAAGTCCTTCGACGACGACGTTCCCTATACGCCCGCGTGGCAGGAGCGCATCACCGGGGTGCCGCGCGCCGATGTCATCACCGTGGCCCGCCAGTTCGCCGACAACGCCGACAAGACCCACGGCAAGTCCATGGTGATCATCGGCGCGGCGATGAACCACTGGTACCACATGGACATGAACTACCGCGGCATCATCAACCTGCTGGTGATGTGCGGCTGCGTCGGCCAATCGGGCGGCGGCTGGGCGCACTACGTCGGCCAGGAAAAGCTGCGTCCGCAGACAGGCTGGAGCGCGCTCGCGTTCGCGCTCGACTGGGCGCGGCCGCCGCGGCAGATGAACTCCACCAGCTTTTTCTATGCGCACACCGACCAGTGGCGCTACGAAAAGCTCTCGGTGGCCGAGATCCTGTCGCCGCTCGCCGATCCGGAGCGCAACACCGGGAGCCTCATCGATTTCAACGTGCGTGCCGAGCGCATGGGGTGGCTCCCCTCGGCGCCGCAGCTGCAGCGTAACCCCCTCAGCATCGCCAAGGCCGCGGCCGGCGCCGGGCTGGAGCCGAAGGACTACGTCGCTCGCGAGCTGCAAAGCGGGAAGCTCAAGCTCGCCTGCGAAGACCCGGACCACCCGGACAATTTTCCGAGGAACCTCTTCGTGTGGCGCTCCAACCTGCTCGGCGCGTCCGGCAAGGGGCACGAGTATTTCCTGAAACATCTGCTCGGCACGGTGAACGGCGTGCAAGGCAAGGACTTGGGGCAGACGGGCGGCCAGAAGCCCGAGGAAGTGGTCTGGCACGACCGCGAGCCGGAGGGAAAGCTCGATCTCCTGGTGACGCTCGATTTCCGCATGAGCACCACGTGCCTGTATTCCGACATCGTGCTGCCCACGGCCACCTGGTACGAGAAAAACGACCTCAACACCTCGGACATGCATCCGTTCATTCACCCGCTGTCGCAGGCGGTGGATCCGGTGTGGCAGTCGAGGACCGACTGGGACATCTACAAGGGCATCGCGAAGAAGTTTTCGGACGTCGCCCGGCACCACCTCGGCGTCGAAAAGGATGTCGTGCTTACGCCGCTCATGCACGACACGCCGGGCGAGCTGGGGCAGCCCTTCGACGTGAAGGACTGGAAAAAGGGCGAGTGCGCCCCCGTGCCGGGCAAGACCATGCCGGCGGTCACCGTGGTGGAGCACGACTACCCCAACACCTACGCGCGGTTCACGGCGCTCGGGCCGCTCATGAGCAAGGTGGGCAACGGCGGCAAGGGCATCGCCTGGAACACCCAGCACGAAGTGGAGCTGCTCGCCAAGCTCAACTACACGGTCACGGACCGGGGACCGACCCAGGGCCTGCCGAAGATCGAGTCGGACATCGATGCGTGCGAAGTCATTCTCGCGCTCGCCCCGGAGACCAACGGCCAAGTCGCAGTCAAGGCCTGGGCGGCGCTTTCCGAAATGACGGGCCGCGACCACACGCACCTAGCGCTGCCGCGCGAGGATGACAGGATCCGCTTCCGCGACGTCCAGGCGCAGCCGCGCAAGATCATTTCCTCGCCGACCTGGTCGGGCCTGGAATCGGAGCACGTGTCCTACAACGCCGGCTACACCAACGTGCACGAGCTGATCCCCTGGCGAACGCTCACCGGCCGGCAGCAGCTCTACCAGGATCACCCGTGGATGCGCGCATTCGGCGAAACGCTGTGCGTCTACCGTCCGCCGGTGGACACCAAGACCATCGCCCCGATGCTCGGCAAACGCCCCAACGGCAACGCCGAAGTGGTGCTCAACTTCATCACGCCCCACCAGAAATGGGGCATCCACTCGACCTACACCGACAACCTGCTGATGCTGACGCTGTCGCGCGGCGGGCCGATCGTGTGGATGTCGGAGGTGGACGCCCAAAAGGCGGGCATCGTCGACAACGACTGGATCGAGGCCTACAACATTAACGGCGCGCTCACCGCGCGCGCCGTGGTGAGCCAGCGGGTGCCGGAGGGCATGGTGATGATGTACCACGCGCAGGAGAAGATCATCAACACCCCGGGGTCCGAGGTCATGAAGACCCGCGGCGGCATACACAACTCGGTCACCCGCACCTGCCCCAAACCGACGCACATGATCGGCGGCTACGCGCAGCAGAGCTACGGCTTCAATTACTACGGAACGGTCGGTTCGAACCGCGACGAATTCGTCATCGTCAGGAAGATGGCGAACATCGACTGGATGGACGGGCCCGCGAAGGAACAGGCATGAAAGTCAGAGCCCAAATCGGCATGGTGCTGAATCTGGACAAGTGCATCGGCTGCCACACCTGTTCGGTCACCTGCAAGAACGTCTGGACCAACCGCCCCGGCGTGGAGTACGCGTGGTTCAACAACGTCGAGACCAAGCCCGGCGTCGGCTATCCCAACGACTGGGAAAACCAGGAGCGCTGGAAGGGCGGCTGGGTGAAGAACGGCAACGGCAAGCTTCACCCCAGGCAGGGCGGGAAGCTCAAAGTGCTCGCCAACATCTTCGCCAATCCCCACCTTCCCGAGATCGACGACTACTACGAGCCGTACACCTTCGACTACGAGCACCTGCACAACGCGCCGGCGTCGCGGGCCGCGCCGGTGGCCCGGCCGCGCTCGCTCGTGACCGGCCAGCGCATGGAGAAAATCGAGTCCGGCCCGAACTGGGAAGAGATCCTGGGCGGCGAATTCGAGAAGCGCTCCAAGGACGCCAACTTCGAGGCGATCCAGAAGGAGATGTACGGGCAGTTCGAAAACACCTTCATGATGTACCTGCCGAGGCTGTGCGAGCACTGCCTCAACCCCACCTGCGTCGCCTCCTGCCCGTCGGGGTCGATTTACAAGCGCGAAGAGGACGGCATCGTCCTCATCGACCAGGACAAGTGCCGCGGCTGGCGCATGTGCGTCTCCGGCTGCCCCTACAAGAAGATCTATTACAACTGGAGCACGGGCAAGGCCGAGAAGTGCATTTTCTGCTACCCGCGCATCGAAGCGGGTCAGCCCACGGTGTGCTCGGAAACCTGCGTGGGCCGCATCCGCTACCTGGGGGTGATGCTCTACGACGCCGACCGGATCGAGCAGGCGGCGGGCGTGGACGACCCGAAGAACCTCTACGAGGCGCAGCTTCGGGTGTTCCTCGACCCGTCGGACCCGGAGGTGATCGAACAGGCGAGAAAGGACGGCGTGCCCGACGCCTGGATCAGCGCCGCGCAGGCCTCTCCGGTGTACAAGATGGCGATGGAATGGAAGGTCGCCTTCCCGCTTCATCCCGAATACCGCACGCTGCCGATGGTCTGGTACGTGCCGCCGCTCTCGCCCATCAGCGCGGCGGCCAACAGCGGCGTGCTGGGCGCGAACGGCGCGATTCCCGACGTGTCGCAGTTGCGCATCCCGCTGCGCTACCTCGCCAACCTGCTGACCGCGGGCGATGAGGCCCCCGTGAAGCGGGCGCTGGAGCGCATGCTTGCCATGCGCGCTTATATGCGCGCGCGGCACGTGGAAAAGCGCGAGGAGGCCGACGTGCTGAAGCAGGTGGAGCTCACTGCAGCCCAGGTGGAGGAGATGTACCGCTACATGGCGATCGCCAATTACGAAGACCGTTTCGTCATCCCCACCACGCACCGCGAACATGCCGAGGACGCCTACGACCTGCGCGGCTCGTGCGGCTTTTCCTTCGGCAACGGCTGCTCCGACGGAGTGTCCGAGCCCAGCCTCTTCGGCGGCAAGAAACGCGTCATTCCTCTCAAGGCTCTGACCAAATGAAGACTTATGTCGCCCTTTCGGCGCTGCTCTCCTACCCGGACCCCGAGCTGATCGAGGCCCTGCCTCAGGTGGCACGGCTGCTGGACGAAGAAGGTTTTATTCCGCCCGCCGCGCTCGGCAAGCTGCGCGCCCTGGTGCGCGAGTTCGCCGAGGAAGACCTGTACGAGCTGCAGGAGCGTTATGTTTCTCTGTTCGACCGCAGCCGGGCGCTGTCGCTGCACCTGTTCGAGCACGTTCATGGCGAGTCGCGCGACCGCGGCCAGGCCATGGTGGATCTCGCCAGGCTCTATGAGAGCCAGGGCCTGCAGGTGGTCGATCACGAGCTGCCCGATTACCTGCCCGCGTTCCTCGAATACCTTTCACTGCTTCCCGGCGCTCAGGCGCGCGGCCTGCTGGTTGAAACGGCCGACATCCTGCGCGCCCTCCATAAGGGGCTCGCGCGGCGCGACAGCCGCTATGCCGCGGTGCTGGAGGCGTTGCTCGCGCTGGCGGGTGAGACGGTGTCCGAGCCGGCCGTCACGGCGGGCGAAGTGGAGCCGGACTCGCCCGAGGCGCTCGACCGCGAATGGGCCGAGGAGCCGGTGCTGTTCGGCGGCCCGTGCAGCGCGCCCAGGCCCGAAGCCAAGCCGGTGCACATTTATCGACAAGGACTCCCCGTATGAACCAGTTCCTGTTCGGGATCTATCCCTACATCGCCCTCGCGGCCTTTCTGGTTGGCTCGCTGATCCGTTACGACCGCGAACAGTACACCTGGAAGAGCGATTCGAGCCAGCTGTTGCGCCGCGGCCAGCTTCGCTGGGGCTCGAACCTGTTCCACCTGGGCATCCTGGGCATATTTTTCGGCCACCTTGTCGGGCTGCTCACGCCGGTTTCGGTATGGCATGCGCTCGGCTTGTCGCTTGCGGCGAAGCAGATGATCGCCATGGTGGGCGGGGGCCTCGCCGGCCTCGCCTGCCTCGCCGGGCTGCTGCTGCTTATCCAGCGGCGGCTCTACGAATCGCGCATCCGGAGCACTTCGCGGGTCATGGATCACGTGGTGCTGTATCTGCTGCTGGCGCAGGTGCTGCTCGGCCTGTACAGCATCACGGTGTCGGTGCGCCACCTGGACGGAGCCGAGATGATGAAATTCGTGAACTGGGCCCAGGCGATCTTCACGTTGCGGCCCGGCGCGGCAAACCACATCGCCGATGTCGCCTGGGTGTTCAAGGCGCACCTCACGCTCGGGCTCACCATCTTCCTCGTCTTCCCGTTCTCGCGCCTGGTGCACATCTGGAGCGGGTTCGGTTCGGTCGCGTACCTGACGCGCCCGTATCAGATCGTCCGCACACGCAGTTAGTTTTTGGGGACAGACCGCGTTTTCCACGGGGAAACGTGGTCTGTCCCCGGTTTACTGTGCTCGGCGCCGTTGGCAGTGGCTAGATTTCGGCTTCCACGAGCTCGCGGCGCTCGTTCACCCGGTAGAAGATCTCGCCGAACCAGCGGCGGTCGGCCTTGCACAAGGGGCAGATCACTTCGAAGGACGGGTAGCCGCATCCTGCGCATTGGCTGACCGCCGCGCGACGCGTTTCGTCTGCGGCTGGCAGTAGCGTCTTCATGAAAGCCTCCTCAACTGGTTGAAACCGGCGCACGCTGGTGCCGTTCCCAAACGATTACGGATTACGCGGTGTGCGCGCCGTGATGATTCCACCATACGGTCTGCGTCAGGCTTGGAATTGATCTAGGTCATAGGACGCGCACGGCGCGGTTGACCTAAATCAATGGGCGCCGGGCTTGGTGCAACGACAGGGTGTAGCGGCGCGCCTAGATCGCTGCCTGCTTGACGTGGCTCAACGTACCTGCCGGCGGCTTCGCTAGGCTGATACAAGGAGCGCGCCGGGAATAGCCGTATGTTGAAAGAGACCGAAGAACGAGCCGTCATCCTGGAGGCCATTCGCAATCGGCGCGCGGTGCGTTCTTACAGCGCCGACCGGCCCGGCGAAGGCGTCATTCGGGCGCTTCTGGATGCCGCGATCCACGCCCCGACCGCCATGCACCTGGAGCCTTGGGCCTTCGTCGTCATCCAGAACAAGGCGCTTCTAAAGCGCTACTCGGACCGCGCGAAGACCCTGCTGCTCGAGGGACACGCCGAGCTGCTCAAGCCCTTCGGACCTTCGCCGCGCGACCGCATGGCAATGCTCGCCGACCCGGGGTTCAATATTTTTTATGACGCGGGAACCCTGATCGTCGTGTGCCGCACGGTTTCCGGGCCGTTCGCCGAAGCCGATTGCTGGCTCGCCGCGGAGAATCTGATGCTGGCCGCGTTTGCCGAGGGCCTGGGGAGCTGCTGCATAGGGTTTGCGGTAGGCGTGCTCAATGAACCCGATGTGAAGCAGGAGCTCGGCATTCCCGAAGAGGGCGCCGCGGTGGCGCCTATCATCGTCGGCGTTCCGCTGGGACCGGCGTGGCGGGCGTCGCGCAAGCCGCCGCAAATTCTTCGCTGGGTCACCTAGGGCCGCGAACGAATCCGGCGCCAGCGCACCCTGGGCCGGGCGGGGCATGGTGATGCCGATCAGAAGAGCGGTCCCCAAGGCTCACGGCATTGGGACCGCATTGAAGAAGATCCAACGGAGCTGCGCCGCCCGGGCGCGGACGTGGCTCGGGCAGCGCTAGCGGATGGCGCGTTGCTCCTGGAACCGTTCGCGCGACATGACTCGGCCCAGAATGGTGAGCTCATCGCCCATGACCTTCAGCAGGTCATCGAGCGTGACGATGCCGACCAGCCCGCCGTCCTCGTCGACCACCGGGAGGCGGCGCACGCCTCTGAAGCGCATCAGCTCGGCCGTCTCGTACGCGTCGTTCGCTTCGCCCGCCGTGATCAGTTCCCCGCTCATGATGTCGGCTGCGGTCACTGCCGTGGGATCGACCTCGCGAGCCAGCACTTTGACCACGAGATCGCGATCGGTGACGATGCCTGCAGCCAGTTTCTTTCCGTTGGGCTGGTCGATGACGATGACATCGCCGACGTGGGACGTGCGCATGAGCTGGGCTACCTCGAGCGCCGTGGCAGTCCGCTCGCATTGCACCACATACCTCGTACAGAATTCGCCTATGCGCATGTTCGGCTCCTTTTCATGTACCGAATAAACACTCTGTCACTGCGCGGGCTGCATGTCTTGATGCGGGTCAACATCCCGCGAGGTTTGTTCCGTGCGGTCTATTCGCTGCGCCCGTGTCGCCTGCCGTTGACCTCTGTCAATACGTCGTTCGCGCCTGCGACTAAGCTGAACGACGGGGCAACAAACGGGAGATTTCAAATGCGACTCAAGACCGTTTGCGCAATCCCGGTTTGCGTCGGTGTGCTGCTGTCAGGCTGCGCGACCCAACCGAGCCAGGAACAAACCGGAATGGTGGTCGGCGGCATCTTAGGCGGCGTTCTCGGCTCGCAGGTCGGCCGGGGCCACGGAAGCACCGCCGGGACCATATTGGGATCCATCGCCGGCGCGGCGATCGGCGGCGCGCTCGGGCGCTCCATGGACCAAACCGACCGGATGAAGACGGGCCTCGCGCTGGAAAATGTGCGCACTGGCGTGCCCTCGAGTTGGCGCAACCCCGATACCGGCAATAGCTACACGGTGGTCCCGACCCGCACCTACGAAACCGCCCAAGGCCCGTGCCGGGAATACACCGTCGACGCCGTGGTCGCCGGAAGGAAGGACAAGGTCTACGGCACGGCCTGCCGGCAGGCGGACGGCAGCTGGCGCGCCACGGGTTGACAGCGGCGCACCGAGCGTCGGCAAGAGCGGCGAAGTTGCGGGCACTTGCGCACGCCGTCGGTTTCGACGACGCGCCTTTCGAGCGCGGGTACCGTGGCGATGTGCTTGTGGTCGGCGCGCTCTATGCGGGGGCTCGTCTGGCCTAGTGGTCTTCGATGCGGGGCGAGACGTCTTCCGCGGGCTCGCCGGTGTCAGGATCGATCCAGTTCGCGATGCCGAGCTCCGCCTCCGCTTCCTCGAGGGATTCGCCGGGCTCGATGGAACCCTCGTCGCTGCGCTGCATGTCCTGTACGGCATCCAGCAACGTAGCGAAAGGCCCGTATTCCCTGCCGCCCGTTTTCTCGTGCCAGTAGAAACCGTCCGGGCGCTCGAAAACGCGCGCCTGGTCGTAGTCCGGGGGGGTCTGCGGAATGAGTCGCGTCATGGTTTTCTTGAACTTTGTATGGCCTCCCGGAAGGAAGACCGCACTGGCAAGTGTAGGAACGGCGAACCGGCGGCCGTTTGACGAATGTCAAAGGGAACGCACGCGCCCTATAGTTCGCGCGGGCGACATTTGACCTTTCGCAACGCCCCCGCCCGCAAAAACGGAATAATATCCGCATGCGCAGGTTGTTCGAGTCCCGGGTCGATGCCGCACGCAGGCTCGCCAAAGCGCTCGCGCGTTACGACGGTCAGAACCCGCTCGTGCTGGCCATTCCGCGCGGAGCGGTCGCGATGGGCCGGGTGCTGGCCGACGAGCTGCACGGGGACCTCGATGTGGTGCTGGTCCGCAAGCTCCGCTCGCCCTACAGCCCGGAGTTCGCCGTTGGCGCCATGGATGAAACCGGCTGGGCGTACGTCGCGCCGCACGCCAAAGGCGCGGGCGCCGATGACGCCTACCTTGCGCGGGAGACCCACGAGCAGCTCCAGCTGCTGCGCCAGCGCCGCGCCCTGTACACGCCTGCACGGCCCCCCATCGATCCGAAGGGACGCCTGGTCATCGTGGTCGACGACGGGCTTGCCACCGGCGCGACAATGATGGCGGCGCTGCATGCGGCCCGCGCCAAAGGACCCGAACGGCTGGTGTGCGCGGTGCCCGTCGCTGCGCCGGACAGCCTGCGGCTGGTGCAGCCCTACGCGGACGAGCTCGTGTGCCTCGAGGCGCCATCGGACTTCTACGCCGTGGGACAGTTCTATGCCGACTTCCCGCAGGTCGAAGACGAGGAGGTGGTCGAGCTGCTGTCGCGAGCCCCGAAGACGGGCCGGGGCGAGAAGCCATGAGCGCATCGACTGTCAGCGTCCCGGCGGGTACGGCCCTGCTCGAAGGCGCGCTCGAATTGCCCGCCACGGCGCGTGGCATCGTGCTCTTCTCGCACGGCAGCGGATCGGGCCGCCATTCGCCGCGCAACCGCTTCGTTGCAGACGAGCTCAGGGGCAACGCGCTCGGCACGCTGCTGATCGATCTGCTGACCGTGGAAGAGGACCAGACCTACGAAACCCGCTTCGATATCGATCTGCTCACCGAGCGCCTGGGACACGCCGTGCGGTTCGTGCGCGGCCACAAGAGCACCCGTTCGCTGCCGGTGGGGCTGTTCGGCGCGAGCACCGGTGCCGCTTCGGCGCTGCGCGTCGCTGCCGCGATGCCGGACACGATCGCGGCGGTGGTGTCCCGCGGCGGACGCCCCGACCTGACGGGCAGCACGCTGCTGCAAACCGTGCGCTCGCCCACGCTGCTCATCGTCGGAGGCCGCGACCACGGCGTGATCGAGCTGAACGAATCAGCGCGCGACGACCTGGTGAGCTGCGAGCGCGAGCTCGTCATCGTCCCGGGCGCCACGCATCTGTTCGAAGAGCCCGGGACGCTTGCGGAAGTCGCGCGGCTTGCCGCCGCGTGGTTTGTGAGGCATCTGGCAGCGCAGACCGGACACCCCTAGAGCCGGCTAGACGCCGTGCCGTCCTACGCTCACGCGCTTCGCCTGCGGGCCCTCGTCGGCCCAGTCTTCGATGAATTGCACCGGGGTTCCGTAGCTCAGCTCTTCGAAGGTAGGATGCATGACGTTGTCGCGGCTGAAGTAAAGCTCCCGGCCGTCTTCGGTTTCGATAAATCCGTAACCCTCGTCGGTGATCAGCCGCGTAACCTTCCCGTGTTGCGGCACATCGTGGGCCTTGATGTCCCCGCGCATTTCGCGAGCGACGTCTTCGAGCTGGCGACCGGCGTCATCGAAGGCGTCGCGAAGCGCCACGTAGACGTCTTCGTCATGCTCGCGGGTGACGGCGATTTCACGCCCTGGCACGCGCACGTCGAGGCGAACGCTGAATTGGCGGCCCCGATGGTGGTGCTTGCGGGCCTCCTCCACCATCACTCGGCAGCGGGTAATGCGCGGGTGGAACTCTTCCAGCTTGGCAGCCTTCTTTCGGATGCGCGCTTCGAGTGCATCGGACGCGGGGATATCGCGGATCGTGATCTGGAGTGGGATTTTCATGAAATCACCTCCTGTTTCGGCCGCCCGACGCAGCACAGCGGGGCCGGGCCTTATCAACATAGTCCTTATGTACAGCGGGCCTTTTGACGTGGGTCAAGGCAATCCCTCGATTGCAGGCCATGCTTTGAATCAGGGCGAACGAGCCGCGTTCTACCTGGAGCACACCATGATCGAACCCCATGTGCATCTCGCCTATGCTGCCCGCGGCGCCGGGGTGCTGTGCGCCATGTTCTGGTTTCCGGAGAAAAACGACGTCTACGGCTGGTTCACCGGCGCCAGGGCACACGAGCACCCGGCGCGCTTCTTCGCGCTCCAGCACTATTACGCCACGCGTGACACCGAGTGCTACCTGTCTGCAGAGGACGACCTTTACGGCGAATGGCGGATGGCCGTGAAAACCGGGACATCGCGAATCGACCGTCCCATTCCCGTGCCCGCTGAGCTGTGCCCGGAATTGGATCGGATTCAGGACGCGTTCGTGCAGGAATGGCTCGTTTTCGAGACCGATCCGCTGCATGACCAGGAGGAAGCGGCGCTTCGAGCGCACGAGTTGCCCGTGTTCGCCCTCAACATCCGCGCCTCCAGGATCAACAAGTTGACCCACGAAGGACCGGTGTGGACCTACTGGACACCCGGTGCCGACATCCACGTTGTCGACTACCTTTCGCAGCGTTGGCCGCTGGACTACTTGCTGGAGTGAGCGGGCTGCCGGGTGGAGGCAGTGCAGCTCACGCCCGGTCGCATCATGCAAGCGCAGCGGATGCCACCGTGACTCGTATGGCGTTGTGCTCGGCGACGACGGCGAAGCGCACCGGCAGGAATTGCTCGATCAGCCACATGGCGGTTCGCGCATGGCTGGTCAATTCGCGCACGATGAAGCATGAAGGACCCGCGGCAAGCGCCAGGTAGCACAGAATCTGGTCCGACGCGTGCACGTCGAGACTGGCATTCGCTCCCCAGTCCGCGGCGAGCTCGTCGCCCACCGCTGCACCGAGCGCTTCAGCGCTCACGCCGCGCTGCGCCACCCGGCCTGCGCCAAGGAGGGTGTGCTCGCATTCCATCCACATCACGACTGCGCCGCCAGGGCCCGCTGCTTCCTCAACGGGAAGGGCCGCAGGGCTGCACCGCGCCGGCACGCCACGCATGCCCAGATGATCGAGCGCCGCAGCGCCCATTCTCTCTGCGATACGAGCGGGTAAACGAGATACGTGCGCAAACCCCTCGACGCGGATCAACCGGCCCGGCGAGTCGAGGCGAAGCGGCCGGAGCCTGGCGGGCGACGTCTTGATGTCGACCAGGCCGCCGCCGCGCGGGTAATAGCCCCGGCGCAGCGTCACGACCTGCGGCTGGGCGCCCATGCGCTGGAGCAACCCGAGCAGCACCATCCTGAGGTAATCGAGTGGCGGCGCACCGCGCACATCGGTGCCGCCGGCCAGACGCACATGGAAGCTCGCCGGGCTCGCCACCATGACGGGCAGCAGCGCCTGCAGCACCAGCGTTATGCTTCCTGCGGTCCCGACATCGAACGTGAACGCTCCTCCGCGAACCCTCCCCGGCTCGAAGACCACTTCCTCGGAGCGCAGTTCCAGACCCTGGACCCGGGCGTCGCAGATTGCGGCCACCGCGTGCACGGCTGTGAGATGCTGCGGTGCCAGCCCGGGCTTGCCGCGCTTGGCTCGAACCGACCGGATTCGAATCGGCGTCCGGGTGAGTGCGGCCAAGGCGACAGCGGTGCGCACCAGCTGGCCGCCGCCCTCGCCGTAAGAACCGTTGATCTCGAGCACGTTTTGCTGCCGTCGCGGCTTTGAGCCGCCGGAAACCTCCGGCGGGATCTGCGCGGGACTATTCCTTGTCCGGCGCTTCGCGCGGCTCGACGCTCTCCACCTGCGGAATGTCGCGGCGCGGGTGCTGCCTGATGATGCGCTTCAATGCTTCGTCGCGCGCGATGCTCAGCCCGCCGCCTTGCTGCAGCTCCGGCAACGGCAGCTCGTTTCGAGCTGCGGCGAGCTTTTGATCGACATAGGCTTCAGCCGCAAGCCAATCATCCAGCTCGTGGCCATGTATCAGCCCGCCGCGCTCATGGAGCGTGTAGGCCGCTTCCTGGATCATGCGATGGCGTTCCGCTTCGTTGGCAGGCAATGTCGGGGAATCTCGCTTTGGCGTCATGTTTCTCTCACTGGAGGCGCCGTGCGGCGAAGGCGCACCTTCGCCGTCCGGCAGGGGAGGTGCTGAGGAACCCGCGCTTACTGTGGTCCTGACTGCCGCGTTTCGCATTGATTTAGCGCAAGCCGGAGGCAGATTCGACCTGGCACGAAAGTTGGAGCAAGCTATCGAGGGCTTGGCGGTGGCTCGGCGTACCGGAGCTCAAGCGTATTGTCGTTCTGCCGCTCCACTCTCGTGCCGAGGCTCCGCCCCTCGCGGTTCAACGTGTCGATGAGCCACGCCACGCCCTCCTCGGGCGCGCGCCGCACGCGAAAGCGCTGCATCTGCGTCGGCACCGCGCTCAAACGCAGCAGCCGGCCGCTCGAGGCTTCCACGACGGCAAAGTACATCAGTGACAGATCCGGGCGGTACGCCTCGTGTCCCGCGATGCCCTCGTAGTCCGTCAGCAAATCGCCGCAGCCGTAGAGGATGAGCTTGCCTTTGTAGACCTCCATCCCCCTGACGTGGTGCGAGGAGTGGCCGTGCACCAGGTCAACGCCCGCCGCGTCGATGAGCTCGTGGACGAACGCCCGCTCTTTGCGCGAAATTTCGAAACCCCAGTTGCCGCCCCAGTGTATGGACAGCACCACCACGTCTGCCGGGCGTTTCCTGCCGCGGATCTGCCGCGCGATGGTTTGCACGGAGCGCGACGACAGGTCTTCCAGAAGGTGCACGCCCGACAGTGTTTTGCTCGCCGCCCACTCGCGCGGCACGCCGCTGCCGGTTGTGCAGCAGGCAAACACCCGCACGCGCCCTTTGTCCGCCACCGGAATGGTTGCCGGGGCCGCCGCGCGGGCGAGGGTCCGTCCCGCCCCCGCGGTGAGCAG
>Ga0156022_1329_pt1 | contig 15712 bp, 18 predicted proteins | sample RifCSPlowO2_02_FD_107676 | JGI IMG/M metagenome (GOLD analysis project Ga0156022, IMG submission 107676) | Betaproteobacteria bacterium RIFCSPLOWO2_02_FULL_65_24 | reverse complement strand
CGCCTGCTGAATCAGTTCGAGCAGATGCAGAAAATGATGAAGCAGATGCAAAAGGGCGGAATGGCGAAGATGATGCGCGGGATGAAGGCGATGATGCCCGGCATGCGCTAGCTCGAATAGGGGCCTGCGGCTGGAGGTATTTCGTTGAAACCTTTGAAAAATCCGCGTTCTCGCGCATGAACACGCCCGCACAAAGCCCTTGCCAATGAGACCAAAATCATCGTAGAATCGCGCTCTTTTTTGAGTTTCAGGACAACAACATGGTTGTAATTCGCCTCGCCCGCGGTGGCGCGCATAAACGCCCCTTTTACAGCATCGTAGTGGCGGACTCGCGCCGCGCCGCCGGCGGCAAGTTCATCGAGCGCGTCGGCTTCTACGATCCCAAGGCACCCGAAGGTCGCGAGAACCTGCGCGTCGCCATGGACCGCCTGAGCTTCTGGCAGGGCAAGGGCGCCAAGCCTTCCCCCACGGTCGCAAGGCTGGTCAAGCAGTTTGGCAAGAAAGTCGCCGGTACTGTCGCAGCAACTGCGTAAGCAAGCTGAGAGGCTCGTCGTGATGGGGCGGATCGTCGCCCCGTACGGCCTCAAGGGCTGGGTCAGGATCGAGCCCTACAGCGCGCATCCGGACGGTTTGAGCGCCTACCCCTCGTGGTGGGTGGGCAGGAATGGCGACTGGCGCGAATTGAAAGTTGCCCAAAGCGTGCTGCAGCATGGAGCCAGCCTGGTGGCGCGCTTCGAGGGCTGCGCGGAGCGCGATGCGGCACTGGCCCTGAAGGGCAGCGAGGTTGCGATCGAGCGCAAAGCGCTGCCGCAGAACGCGAGCAACGAGTTTTACTGGGTCGACCTGGTCGGCCTGAAAGTGGTGAATGTGCGGGACGAGGAGCTCGGCGTGGTTGCCGAGCTGTTCGACAACGGTGCGCATCCGGTGATGCGCGTCGTCGATGGCGAGACCGAGCGATTGCTGCCATTTGTCGAGCAGGTGGTGCGGCAGGTGGAATTGGCCCAAGGCCGGATCCGTGTGGAGTGGGAGCTGGACTGGTGATCCACTTCGATTGCGTGACGCTGTTTCCGCAGATGTTCGCGGCGCTCACTGAATCGGGTATCACCGGCCGCGCGCTGAAAGCGGCGCGCTACAGTCTGGAGTTGTGGAATCCGCGCGACTTCGCCAGCGACAACTACCGCACGGTGGACGACCGGCCGTATGGCGGCGGGCCCGGCATGGTGATGCTGGCCGAGCCGCTGGAGCAGGCGATTCGCGCGGCCAAGGCGCGGGTCGCCGGCAGTGAGCGCAAGGTGATCTACCTTTCGCCGCAAGGAAGAGTGCTCGATCACGGCAAAGTGATGGAGCTCGCGGCCGGGCCCGGCGCAGTATTGTTGTGCGGGCGCTACGAGAGCGTGGACGAGAGATTGATCTGCCGCGCGGTCGACGAAGAGATATCAATCGGCGACTATGTGCTCTCCGGCGGGGAGCTGGCGGCGATGGTGCTGATCGACGCGGTGGTGCGGCAGTTGCCCGGCGTGCTGGGCGACGAGGATTCGGCGGCGAAGGATTCGTTTGTGAACGGACTGCTAGATTGTCCGCATTACACCCGGCCCGAGGAGTATGCGGGCGAGCGCGTGCCGCCGGTGCTGCTCTCCGGCAACCACGCCGAGATAGACCGCTGGCGCCTGAAGCAGGCGCTGGGCAGGACCTGGCTGAGACGGCCGGATTTGCTGGCGCAGCGCGCCTTGAGCGCGGCAGAAGCGAAGCTGCTTGAGGAATTCAAGCGGGACGAGAACAAGTAGGGGCTGTTGCAGGTGCGGCAGCTTTTGATTCAGGGGAACACGGGGGATGTGTACCCTCGCGTCCCTAGATACTAGGAGCCGAGTCATGAATCTGATAGATAAACTGGAACACGAAGAAATCGCCCGCCTGGGCAAGACCGTTCCCGTATTCGCTCCCGGCGACACCGTCGTGGTGAACGTCAACGTGGTCGAGGGCGAGCGCAAGCGCGTGCAGGCCTACGAAGGCGTAGTCATCGCCAAGCGCAACCGCGGCCTTAATTCCTCCTTCATCGTGCGCAAAATTTCCGCGGGCGAAGGCGTGGAGCGGACGTTCCAGACCTACTCGCCGCTGATCGCATCGGTCGAGGTCAAGCGCAAAGGCGACGTGCGCCGCGCCAAGCTCTATTACCTGCGCGACCGTTCGGGCAAGTCGGCGCGCATCCGCGAGAAGCTCACCAAGCGCGCGGTCGTGGTGCCGGAGACTGCTGCCGAAGAGGCGGCGGCAGAATAAGCCTTTCAATTCGTATCAAGACAAACGGGACGCTGCGGCGTCCCGTTTGTGTTTGTGTCGGGTGCGCCCACGCCTCCCGCACTCGGCACCAAATGCCGTGGCCGTACAGGACACGCCGGGCCACGAATAGCAAAGAAAAACGCCGTCACTTGGACGGCGTTGGAACCCGTTTTGGTGTTGACCGCCACATTGCGGGGATGCCCGCCTGCTGGAACAGGCCGCCCTCGGTCGTGTAGGCTACTTTGGCGGTCGACTTGTTGCGCGACAGGGCCTGCGCAAGATGGGTGACCTGGTCCGCTTCGGTCGTGTTGAGTCCGGGGATCTCGGCCCTGGTCTCGATGCTGATGTCGGTGTCGGGGTCGGTCCTTTGCATTTCCGGCAGGATCACGCGTTTGGCGTAGTCCTTGAGCAGCGCTCCGCCTGCGCAATACTCCGGCAACCATTTCGGCTCGCGCGAGGCACCGGGACCGCTTTTGGACTACCTCGCATTGACCGACTATGACGCAGAGTTTAAACTAGATCAACTAGTTAAATTATTTGGGGATGAATATGGGTCACATAGGCGCATTTGACGCGAAGACGCAATTGTCTCGACTGCTGGACCAAGTCGCCGCCGGCGAGTCGTTCACCATCACCAAGCATGGCAGGCCGGTCGCGAAGCTGGTGCCGATCGACGCGGCACAGCGAGCGGCCAAACCCGACGTGCGCACAGCCATCGCGCGACTGCACAAGCTCAGTAAAGGCGTGAGGCTCGGCAACATCCGATTGCGTGATCTGATTGAGGAAGGCCGCAAATCTTGAGCGCCGGACTGGTGCTCGACTGTTCAATTGCGGCGGCGTGGTTTTTCGAGGACGAGAAGGACGCGCACGCGGGCAGCGTGCTGGATGCATTAGCGAATGAATCCGCGCATGTGCCGCCGCTTTGGTGGACCGAACTGTGCAATGTCCTCCTGGTCGGCGAACGCCGCAAGCGCATCAATACGGCCAAAGTAGCGCAAGGGCTGTCGCTTCTGTCGGTGCTGCCCATCGTCGTCGAGCATCAGTTGCCGAATCCGGAGGCTCTGCTGGCTCTTGCCCGAAAACACGAACTCTCCTGTTACGACGCAACTTATCTCGAATTGGCGATGCGCCTCGGGCTTGCCTTGGCTTCCAAAGACAATGCGCTACGCAGTGCGGCACGGCGGGTCGGGGTCGTCTTGCGATGACGAACAAGCGCGAGATCGGAAATCTGTAGCCGAGCACAAATCAACGAAACAGCGCGGTTGATGACGAGGCTGCGTCGTTCAGATGGCAGGCGGAGAAATGCAGCGGCGCGATTTCGCGCAAATCGGGTTGCTCGATTCTACACCGGGGCATGGCGTGCGGGCAGCGCGGGTGGAAATGGCAGCCCGGCGGCGGGGCTAGCGGCGAGGGGATTTCGCCTTTGATCGAAACGAAATTCTTCCTGCGCGAATCGAGGCGCGGCACTTCGGCCAGCAGCGCCTGGGTATAGGGGTGGTTGGCCCGGGCGTAGATCTCCTCCGTCGGCGCCGCCTCGACTACCCGTCCGAGGTACATGATCACCACGCGGTCCGAAAGGTGTTGCACCACGCCCAGGTCGTGGCTGATGAAAAGATAGGTCAGATTGAGTTCTTCGCGCAACTTAATGAACAGGTTGAGCACCTGTGCCTGGATCGAAACATCGAGGGCCGCCACGGCCTCGTCGCATACCAGGAACTCGGGCTTGACCGCCAGCGCGCGCGCGATGCCGATGCGCGCGCGCTGGCCGCCGGAGAACTGGTGCGGAAAGCGGCGCAGGAGCGAGGCGTCGAGGCCGACGCGCGCGAGCAGTTGTGCGACGTACTCCTGTTGTTCGCGCTTCCCGATCAGGCCATGCACCACCGGCGCCTCGCCGACGATATCGGCCACGCGCATGCGCGGATTGAGTGAGGCATAGGGATCCTGGAAAATCATCTGGATCTTGAGCTGGATGGCGCGCTGCATCGAAGCGGACAGTTGGGCGATCTGTTCGCCGCGCCACAGGCGCGTGCCGGCGGAGGGTTCGAGCAGGCCGACGGCGAGGCGCGCTAGCGTGGACTTGCCGCAGCCGGATTCGCCCACCAGGCCCACCACTTCGCCCGCCTGTACGTCAAGATCGACCTGGTCCACGGCGTGCACGATTTCTTCTTTTGCGTCGGCGCCGAGCAGCTTGGCGAGCCTGGCGGCGGTATCCAGGGTCTTGACGAAGCGCTTGGACACCCCGCGGAGTTCGAGCAAGGGCGCCAGCAGCGCGCTCACTGGACTACCTTGTCGCTTCGCGCCAAGGCCATATCGAAAATGCGGCCCTTGAGGCGGCCCGTCGGGCTCATGCGATCGCGCTTTGCGTCAAAGGATGGAAGCAACGCACCTGCCTGCCGGCGACGGGGCTGGACAATGCGGGATCCAGAGCGCAGGCGCTGTCGGCGCGGGTGCAGCGCTCGCGGAAGGCGCAGCCGGGGGCGAGAGCCAGCAGCGAGGGCGTCATGCCCGGAATCTGCCGCAGCGGCTCGCCCCTGCGGTTGCGGCTGGGTACCGAGTCGATGAGTCCGTGCGTATAGGGATGCAGCGGCGCATCGAGCACCTCGTCGACGCTGCCGTGTTCGACGATGCGCCCGGCGTACATGACGCAGACTTCGTCGGCCAGCCCGGCAATCACCGACAGGTCGTGGGTGATCCAGATGAGCGCGGTGCCGGACTCGCGCGCGAGCTTTTGCATCTCGAACAGAATTTGTCCCTGGATGGTGACATCCAGCGCCGTGGTCGGTTCGTCGGCGATGATCAGGTCGGGTATGTTCAGGAGCGCGATGGCGATGGCCACGCGCTGGCGCATGCCGCCAGAGAACTGGTGCGGGTAGGCCGACAGGCGTGCCTCGGGCGCAGGGATGCCGACGCGCGCCAGTGCGTCGCGCGCACGTTCCAGCGCCGCTCGCTGACTCACGTCGGCATGCGCGCGGATCGCCTCGACCATCTGCGTGTCCACGCGCAACACCGGGTTCAGCGTCATCATCGGATCCTGGAAGATCATGGCGATGCGCTTGCCGCGGACGCGGCGCATCGCCTCCGGCGCAAGCGTGCGCAGGTCCTGACCGCCGAGCAGGATGCGGCCGGCGACCACGCGCCCGGGCGGATCGACCAGGCCCATGATGGAGAAGCCCGTCATGGATTTGCCCGAGCCTGACTCGCCCACCAGGCCGAGGATTTTTCCCGGAGCTACCGAGAAGCTCACGTCCTCCACCGCCTTCACCACGCCCTGGCGGGTGAAGAAGTGGGTGCGCAGGTTCTCCACGCGCAGCGTGGGTTCGCTCATTTCTGCAGCCGCGGATTGAGCACGTCGCGCAGTTGGTCGGCGACCAGGTTGATGCTGACGATGGTCAGCAGCAGGGCGATGCCGGGGAAGAAGCTGATCCAGTACTTGCCCGAGAGCATGTAATCGAAGCCGTTCTTGATCAACAGGCCAAGCGAGGGCTCGGTGATGGGGACGCCGATGCCCAGATAGGACAGGGTGGCCTCCAGCGCGATCGCCGCCGCCACCTGCACCGTGGCGATGACGAAGAGCGGCGGCAGGCAATTGGGCAGCAGGTGGCGAAACACGATGCGCGCGGGCGGCAGCGCCAGGCACACGGCCGCTTCGATGTATTCCTTCCTGCGCTCGATCAGCGCCGTGCTGCGTACGGTGCGCGCATAGTAGGCCCATTGCACCGTGATCAGCGCGAAAATGGTTTTTGCTATCCCCTGCCCCAAGAGGGCGAGCAGAATGAGGGCGATCAGGATCGCTGGAAAAGACAGTTGGATGTCGACCAAGCGCATGATGAGGCTATCGGTGCGCCCGCCGAAATAGGCGGCGCACAGGCCCAGGGTCAGACCGATGATGACCGCGCACAGCGTGCTCGCCACGCCGACCACTAGGCTGATGCGCAGGCCGTAGAAAATGCCCGACAGGATATCGCGCCCCTGGTCGTCGCTGCCGAGCCAGAAAGTCAGGCCCTCGCCTGACCTCGCGCCGGGCGGCAGGCGGCTGTCCTGCACGTTGAGCTGCGCCAGGTCGTAGGGATTTTGCGGCGAGATCAGCGGCGCGAACAGGGCGGCGAGCAGGATCAGCGCGAGCAGCGCAAGCCCTGAGAGCGCGAGCTTGCTCTCGGCGAAATCGGCGGCGATGCGCCGCAAGGGAGTTTCGTCGCGCTGCATTGCCTATCCCTTCGCCTCGCTGATGCGCACTCGCGGATCGAGCAGCGAATAGACGATGTCCACGGCGAGGTTGATGAGAATGAACAGGCTCACGATGACGAGCAGGTAGGCGACGATCACCGGCCGGTCGAGCACGTTGATCGAGTCGATGATCAGCTTGCCCATCCCCGGCCAGGCGAATATCGACTCGGTGACGATGGCGAACGCGATCACCGAGCCGAACTCCAGGCCGATCACCGTGACGATGGGGATCATGATGTTCTTGAGCACGTGCACGCCGACTACGCGCGCGTTCGAGAGGCCCTTGGCGCGGGCGAATTTGACGTAATCCTGCAGCAGCGCCTCGCGCGTGCCGGCGCGCGTGAGGCGGATGATAAGCGAGAGCTTGAACAGCGCCAGGTTGGTGGCCGGCAGGATCAAGTGCCGGATCCCCTCCCAGGAGAGGAAGCTCAGCGCAACGCCGAGGAGCTCGGTGGTCGGGCCGCGGCCGCTGGAAGGCAGCCAGCCGAGCTCGACCGCGAATAGCATGATCAGCATCAGCCCGACCCAGAAAGTGGGCAGGGAGAAGCCGAGGATGGATCCGGTCATGATCAGCTTGCCCGCCCAGGAGTCGGGCGCAAGGCCCGCCCACAGGCCGAGCGGAATGCCGAGCAGGACGGCCATGCCGGTGGCGGCCAGTGCCAGCTCCAGCGTGGCCGGCATGCGCTCCAGGATCAGTTGTATCGCCGGGATGTTGTAGGCGAAGGACTTGCCCAGGTCGCCTGCCAGCGCCTGCTTGAGAAAAATCAGGTACTGCTCCGCGAGCGGCTTGTCCAGGCCGAGCGCGGCGATGGCGCGCTCGATGTCGGCCTGGTCGGCTTGCGGGTTGATCAGGATGTCCACCGGATTGCCGATGGCATATACCCCGACGAACACCAAGAGCGACATGAAGCACAGCACCAGCACGCTTTGCAGCAGACGGCGGATGATGAATATGGTCATGAGGTCTGCGCTTATTTCGGCCGGAAGTCGTGGGCGAAGGTGTATTCGTCGGTGCGCGGGATGTAAGCGATGCTTTTTTTCATCGCCCAGGAAGCAAGTTGGTGGTGCAGGAGTATCACCGGCACGTCTTTTAGCGCGAGGCTCGCGGCTGCGCGCGCCAGCGCCTCCCGCTTCGCTTCGTCCGGCGTGGCGAAGCCCTGCTCGAGAAGGGCATCCACCTTCGGATTCGAGTAACGGCCCCAGTTCCAGGCGCCATAGCCCTTGTCCGCGTTGGGTGTGGCCAGAAGCGCGCGCAGCGCCAGATCGCCCGAGAACGAACCCCAGCCGAGCAGCGCGAAAGCGAATTCGCCGGCGCGCGCCTTGGCGAAATACACGCTTGCGGGCATGGTTTCGACCCTTGTTTGGATGCCTACCCGCGCCAGCATTTGCGCCAGCGCCTGTGCCACCTGCTCGTCATTGACGTAACGGTCGTTGGGCGCGTAGAGGGTGAGCGCGAAGCCGTCGGGGAAACCCGCTTCGGCGAGCAGCTTTTTCGCCGCTGCCGGGTCATAGGTTTCGGGCTTGAGCGCATCTACATGGCCGAACACCGGCGGCGAGACCAGGTTGCCCGCCGCGATGGCATAGCCTTCCATCACGCGCTCCACGATCGCGCGGCGGTTGATGGCCTTGGACAGTGCCAGCCGCACGCGCGCGTCCTTGAACGGGTTTTTTGCCAGCGGCCTGCCCGACTTGTCGCTCAAGTGGGGCGGATGCTCGCGGTACTGGTCCATGTGCAAGAACAGGGTGCGCCAGGAAACCTTCTGCTCCAGGCGCAAATGCGCGTTGGTGTTGAGCCGGGTGAGATCGGCGGTGGGTATGTTCTCGATCGCGTCCAGGTCGCCTGCGAGCAGCGCGGCGATGCGCGCCGTATCCGCGGGCAGGATGCGCAGCGTTACCTTGTCCCAGGCGGCGAGTTTTCCATTTTGTCTCCCCCAGTAGGCGTCGTTGCGGGCGAGTTCGATGCGCTCACCGCGGGCAAAGCGCACGAGCTTGTACGGGCCGGTGCCGACGGCTGCCTTGCCGCTGTTAAAATTCTCGGTGGTGGCGCCTGCGGCTGCCTTCTTCGACACGATGAATATGGAGTCGAGGTCGTAGGGCAGCATCGCGTAAGGCGCGGCGGTCTTGAACCGTATCGTCCAGGGATCGATGATTTCCTTGGCGGTGATGGGTTTGACGAAGCTGGCGAACGGCCCCGGGCTCGCGGCCAGCGTCGCCGCGCGCTCCAGCGAAAAGACCACGTCTTCGGCGGTGAAGTCCGAGCCGTCGTGGAACTTGACGCCCTTGCGGAGCTTGAATTCCCAGGTGATCGGATCGATGGCGCGCCAGGACACGGCGAGGCCGGGCGCGAGGCGCGCATTCGCATCCACGTGCACCAGGGCATCGAATACATGCCAGGCGGCGTTGTTGTTGGGTGCGACGTTGAGGAAATGCGGATCGAGCGAGGTCACGTCGGCACCCAGGCCGATGCGCAGCTCGGCGGCGGCCGCGGAAGGCGTGCCGGTCAGCGACAAGGCCGCGCAGATCAGACTGGCAACGGCAAGTCTTGCTTGTTGAACAACCATGTGCTGAATCCTCTCGGCATAGGGGATGGAAGGGGATTTTTTCGGCGCTTGCCGCAAAACCGATTTCGAGTATAGCGGAAGGAGTGGGCACGGCGCCGGGGGATGCCCCCGCGCCGCTGAAAACGCGGTGGTGCAGGCGCAAGCGCAGTCGGGATTCCGGTCCTGCTGCCGCCGGCGGTTCAGGTATAAGATTACCCAGGAAGAAACCAGGCCGCCGGCGGCAGCGGAATTCGCCGCGCGCGCGTTCGGTGGCCGCGTCGGCTACAATTCGGGGATCAAGAGTCGGGAGGCCAATGGGAACAGTCGTTGCGTTGTCTGGTCAGGTGGGCGGCGCAAAGCTCGCCGACGGGTTGCGGCGCCTGCGCGGCAAGGATCTTGCCGTCGTCGTCAATACCGGTGACGACCATGAGGTTTTCGGCCTGGCGTTCTCGCCCGACATCGATACCATGCTGTACACGCTCGGCGGGATTGCAAGCCCCGCAGCCGGCTGGGAGCCGGCCGGCGAGACTTACGCGCTGCACGAAACGCTGCACCGTCTCGGCTCGGAACATCGGGTTCGCGTCGGTGATCGCTCGCTCGCGCTGCCGCTGCTGCGCACCGAGGCGATGCGGGCGGAGCGCTCGCTCAGTCAGATTACGCTCGGTTTCTGCAAGACGCTGGGCATCGAGGCGCGCGTGCTGCCGATGAGCAACGACCCCGTGCGCACCGTGGTGGTCACCGAGGGCGGGCATGTGAGTTATCACGAGTACCTGACCGAACTGGAGTGCGAGCCGGTGGTGAAAGGCTTTTTCTACGCCGGTGCGGACGTGGCGCGCATTCCGGACGAGGTTCTGGAAGCGCTGTACGCGCCCGACCTTGAGGCGATCGTGCTCTGCCCCGCAAACCCCTACCACACGATTCAGCCGATCCTGGCGGTGCAAGGCCTGCGCGAACTGCTGCGCGAGCGCGGCGTGCCGGTGATTGCGGTGAGCCCCATCGTCGGCGATCGGGCGCTCAAGGGCGCGGCGGGCAAGATGATGCGGGAACTGGGCCATGAGGTGTCGGCGCGCAGGGCGGCGCTCGAGTATTACCGGCTTATCGACGGGTTTGTGATCGACAGCGTGGACGAGGCGGCCGCCGATGACATCCGTGCCTGCGCCATCGAGGTTGCGGTGGCGCCGACGATCATGCGTTCGGAGGAGGACCGGGTCGCGCTGGCGCAGGTGGTGCTCGATCTCGCCCAGGTGGTGCGCGCGCGCAAGGAAGCGGAACGCAGCGGCTAGTGGCGAGCGCGCGCGCGTCTGCCCCGGACCGGCGCGCGCTCGCGGCGCTTGCCCTGGCCCTGCTGCTGTGGGCAGTCTCGTTTCCGGTCACGCGTATCGCGCTCGCGGCTTATCCGCCGGAGCATCTGGCGCTGGCGCGCTATGGCCTGGCCACGCTGGTGCTGCTGGCCTACTGCATGTTGGTGCGCGCGCCGCTGCCGCGTCGCTCCGATTTGCCTGCCTTGGTCCTCACCGGTTTGTTATGCGGCACCCTCTATCAGCTCGGCTTCAACTACGGTATGCGCACGGTGGCCTCGGGGCCGGCCGCGGTGCTGGTCGATACCGTACCCATTTTCGCCGCGCTGTTCGGTTTTCTCTTCCTGCGTGAGCGTCTCGGCTTCTGGGCCGTGGGTGGCATCGCGCTGGGTTTCATCGGCACGGTGCTGATCGCCTCGGGCGAGGCGGGTGCCGAGGGTTTCGCCTTCGAGCCGGGTGCGGGGTATCTGCTGCTCGCGGCGCTTGCTTTCAGCCTGGGCTCGGTGGTGCAAAAGCCGCTGCTCTCGCGCCTGCCCGCCGTTGCGGTTACGGCCTATTATTTCGTCGCGGCGACCCTGGGCCTGGCGGGGTTCGCGCCCGGATTGCCGGCGAGCGTCGCCGCCGCGCCGGCGGCGGCGAATTGGGCATTGCTGTTTCTGGCCTTGTTTCCCGCGGCGCTGTCTTTTTCGCTCTGGTCTTATGCGCTGGCGCGCCTGCCCGTGGCGCAAGTGTCGAGTGCGCTCTACCTGGTGCCGGTGTTCACGTTCCCGATCGCCTGGATCTGGCTGGGCGAAGTGCCGGGCGCGCTGTCGTTCGTCGGCGGCGCGATCGCGCTCGTAGGCGTGTCGCTGGTGCAGATGAAGAAACGTTGATATTGTTTTTTGGTTGCGCAATCCTGTGCACTTGAGGCAAATTCACGAAACGGCCACTGCGAGAGATGAACTTTATGCAAACGCAAAATCCTATTTCGCCCCGCATCGGCTTCATCGGCGCGGGGCGCGTAGCCAAAGCCCTGGCTTGGGGCCTGGCCGGGAGCAAGCACGGCGTCGTCGTCGCTGCCAGCCGCAGCATGGGCTCGGCCGAACAGCTGGCGGCGAGGATTCGGGGTTGCCGGCCGGCGGCAGACGCGCAGGATGTCGTCGACCGCGCCGATCTGGTTTTCATCACCGTTCCCGACGATGCGATTGCCGCCGTCGTCGCAAGCCTCAAGTGGCGCCAAGGCGTGGCTGTGGTCCACTGCAGCGGCGCGACCGAAGTCGCGGTGCTCGAGCCTGCCGCGCGCGCCGGCGCCGAGATCGGCGGTTTTCATCCATTGCAACTGTTTGCCGATCCGGACGTGGCGCTCGCCGGCCTGCCTGGCTGCACCATCGGCATCGAAGCCGATGGGCCGCTGTTGCCGCAACTGGAACTGCTCGCGGCAGCGCTCGGCTGCCGGACCATGCGCCTGCCGCCGGGCTGCCGCGTGCGCTATCACGCCGCCGCTCATTACGCCGCGGGCTTCGTTATCGCCTTGTTGAAACAGGCGACCGACCTGTGGCAAAGCTTCGGCGTCGAGCGCGAGGACGCGATACGCGCGCTGCTGCCGCTGCTGCGCGGCACTGCGGCTTCGGTGGAGCGCTCCGGCCTCGCGCAGGGCCTGGCAGGCACGTATTCGCGCGGCGACATCGGCACGATCGAAAAGCACCTGGCCGAACTTGCGCGCGCCGGCCCCGACGCTTTGCACCTGTACTGCGAGCTGGCGCTGCGCTCGATTCCCCTGGGGCTGGAGCGTGGAGGCTACGACGAGAAACATGCCGAGGCCATACGCGTGCTGTTGCGGCACGCATTGACGCCGTAGCTGGAGCGCATCGCGCGAGTGCAAGTAAGTGCGCGTTTGCGCAGCTTCAACGACTGACGTCCTCGCAATCCGCAGGTACGTGGCTTGCGCCCAGCTCGGCGAGGCAAGACTGGCCGGGTTCGGCCGTGAGCTGCCGTTCAAGCCTCGCCCACAAATCGCTCTAAACCGGCCGTTAGCGAACTGCTGCTCGAAGCTAGCGCGCACTGGAAACGCCGCCTTGGCACGGCGCATGCCATGACCTGCCATTCGCCGAATCACCACGAGCAAACAACCCCGCCGAAGTACGGCTGTCGTCGTTGCTGCTGGTAATGCTTTCCTGCGGCAGCTCATTCCGAGTCGTGCAGCGACGGTCGCGAGAAGGACGAGTGTAGCGGGCGTCGTTCCGGGACGCTGCCGCGGCGCTGCGTCCAATCGCTTATGTCAACTCGGAACAATTGTCGGGCGGAACGTGGCCGCAATTGTCGAAAAGCGCTCACCGATCCCAGGCTTAACGAACTTCGGCTCTGCCGCGTTGACGCGCGTGCCCCGATCGCACTCGATCGTGTGCAATCGAGGCAGCGCGATGACACCGACGCGCCCGTCGCCGCGTTGTTCGCATCATGTCAAGATGCGGCAAGCAAAGTGCGGGAGCGGCGGGGAGAACGCCAAAAGGCGGCGTGTATCGCCCGCGCAACCCCCGCGCGAGCCCGCTCTACCAATGCGCCGATCGCCACATGGCCGAACTGCGATCAGAGGGGCGGTTGCAGCGGCTGCTCGAAGAGCGCGTCATCGATCGCTTCCTGAAATACGGAGATCCGCACCACGGATTCGCGCGCATTTATTGTCCGGGATGCCGGCACGATTTCCTGCTTGCCTTCTCATGCAAGGCGAGATATTTCTGCCCGAGTTGCCATCAGAAGCGGGTACTCGCGTATGGGGATTGGGTCGAGGAGAACGTTCTTGCGCCTGTTCCTCACCGGCAATACGTCTTTACCGTACCCCGTATGTTGCGGCCGATCTTTTCGCGCCGGCGCGGATTGCTCGGGGAATTGTGCCATCGCTCAGGACATGCGTACGTCTGCAGAAATTGTGGCAAATCAAATGTTCTCTCACTGACGATATCCATGGATAAAGAATTCGATCCCTTGCTTGCCGGTTGGCGACAACACACTCTGAGCGGATTTGTTCAATTGGTCGGGCCGCTTTGGAGCAGGCGTGACGAAGGCGAGTGGAAATACGGATTTCTGACCGACGCAAAGCATGCGAATCCTGCTGGAGTTATCCATGGCGGTTTGCTTACGACGCTCATGGACCACGCCTTGAGCGCGATTGCGCGGGAAGCGGCGGGGCGCCTGCCGTGCGTCACCATTCAGATCGACACCCACTTTACTCGACGAAGCTCCACTCTGGTCTTCATGCAAGGAGTCTTGTCGGTCGAGAAGGACGACGTCGTAACGGGAAGCGCAATCTTGAAAATCATCAAGACAGCTAGCCGATAATGAGCTAAGGGATCTGCAGCGTTCAGTCCTTGCGTTTTTCCGGATTCAGATCGAGCGCAATTGCGGCGGTCGCGTCGCGCATCACCCTGCCAGCCTCAGCGATGACGCGCCGCCCCTCAGCGAGAACTTGATGGTATGTTGGCCAGATGTGTACCATGCGTGGCCAAATCTCCAAATGAACTTTGACATCGGCAAGTCCCGCCGCGCGCGCTAGCTGGATGGAGTCATCCAATAGCGTCTCGGTCGCGCCAACATAGATTCTCAAGGGGGCGATTCCCTCGAGCGCGGCGCGGAACGGTGAAGCGAGCGGCGAATCTGGATGCGCGTCTTTCAGATACTGTTTGGCGACAAAATTGATCATCTCCGTGCTAACGACGGGGTCGCGCAACGCGTTCACCTTGAAGCTATCGCCGGTACCTCGCATATCCACCCATGGCGACATAAGAAATGCGATGGCTGGCTGAGGCAGACCGAGCTCGCGCAACCTGACCATCAGCGAAATGGCCAACCCACCGCCCGCGCTGTCCCCCGAAATGGCAATCCGCTCCGGCTGGAAACCGGCATGCAGCAAGAACCGGTATCCGGCCACGGCGTCTTCCACCGGCGCGGGAAAGGGGCACTCCGGCGCGAGCCTGTAGTCCAACGCCAAAGTCCTGGCGCTGGCAGCACGCCCCAGCTCGGATACCAAGTGGCGGTGACTGTCGAGAGAGCCGAAGACATACCCTCCGCCATGAAGATAAAGAATGACTCGAGAAGGGTCGGCCAATTCCGTTGAAGTCCATTCCGCCTTAACGCCATTCGCAATCACGCGCTCGACCGCCACGTCAGCAGCCGTCGGAAACATGCCCGCCAAGGCGTCGTACGCCGCACGCCGTTCCTCGAGATCCAAGCTTTTGGTGCGATTCCTGAGCATCGCTCCCAAGTTGTCTATTTCCGAATTGCTCATTGGTGTTCCTTCAGATTCGATGCAAGCGCGCGACCGTGCGCGATTGCGATTGTACAAGCCTCGAATGCGACGCGCTTGGATGCTGACGCGGTCTGCAGTCTCGCCCAAAGGGGTTTGAGTGTGAGCCGAGGAAGCTTGGGCCTGAAGCGCGCGGCGCGAAGCGCAATGGGTAAGCCGCAAACAGCAAAACGAGGCCCACCGCGAGGTCCCGCCGTGTTCATGGATCTCGGTTTATTCGGTAGAATTGCCGCCATGCACAATCGAGGACCCAAAACGATATGAAGCACATCCTTGCCCTCGATCAAGGCACCACCAGTTCCCGCGCCATCGTGTTTGCCGAAGACGGCAGCGTGCGCGCCATGGCGCAGCAGGAATTCCGCCAGATTTTCCCGCACCCGGGCTGGGTGGAGCACGACCCGGAGGAAATCTGGGCCTCGCAGCTGAAAGTTGCCCGCCATGCACTCGCGCACGCCGCTCTGAAAGCGACCGACATCGCTGCACTGGGAATTACCAATCAACGCGAGACCACCATCCTGTGAGAGCGCAAGTCCGGCCGGCCGGTGCATAACGCGATCGTCTGGCAGGATCGGCGCACCGCCGCCGCGTGCGACAGCCTCAAGCGTCGCGGCAAAACGCAGGCCGTGCGCAGCAAGACCGGCCTTGTGCTCGACCCGTATTTCTCCGCCACCAAGCTCGCCTGGCTGCTGGACGGCATCCCGGGCCTGAGGCTGCGCGCCGAGCGCGGCGAGCTCGCATTCGGAACCGTGGACACCTGGCTCGCGTGGAAGCTCTCCGGCGGCGCCTTGCACGTCACCGATGTCTCGAACGCGTCGCGCACCATGCTGTACAACATTCACGCCGGCGCCTGGGACGAGGGGCTGCTCGCCCTGTTCCGGATTCCGCGCTCGCTGCTGCCGCGGGTGCTGCCCTCTCAGCAATTTACCACTAAACTCGCTCCGATCGCCCCCTCCCTGCCGGGGGTTCGTAGCGGAGCGAAATTAACATAATGTGCGATGCGCGATTCGGGGCGGGTTCAAGCACGCAATTGCGGCGCGCCGGCAAGCCTCTCACACTTGGCGGCCGGATTGATTCGCCTATTCCTTATGGCACTACGA
>Ga0156022_1274_pt1 | contig 15771 bp, 10 predicted proteins | sample RifCSPlowO2_02_FD_107676 | JGI IMG/M metagenome (GOLD analysis project Ga0156022, IMG submission 107676) | Betaproteobacteria bacterium RIFCSPLOWO2_02_FULL_65_24 | reverse complement strand
CTTCCTTGCGGCCGCGTTCCGGATCGAGCAATATCGTCTGGTCCGACTTCGCGCTGAGATAGTCCGCCGCCTGCTCCCAGGTCATGTCGCGTACGAACTTGAAAGCAATCTTTGCCTGGCGCAGCGCCGTGGGATTCTTTTCCATCAAGGTTTTCGCAAGCTCGCGCGTTTTCGCGCGCAACTGATCCTTGGGCACGGCCTTGTTCACCAGCCCCATCTCCGCGGCTTTCTTCCCGTCGAAGGTCTCGCCGGTCATGACGTAATAGAGCGCGTCGCGGTGGCTCATGGTGACCGCCACCGCCTTGGACACCACACCCGCCGGGATGATGCTCCAGTTGATTTCCGAGATGCCGAAGCTGGCGTCCTCGGCCGCGATGGCGAGGTCGCACGACACCAGCGGCGTGAAGGCTCCGCCGAAACACCAGCCGTTCACCATGGCTATGGTGGGCTTCGCGTAGTGCTGCAGGCGGCGCCACTGCCACATGCTGTTGGTGCGGTACACGCGCGCGCGCACGGCCTCGGGGGCGTTGTCGGTGGCGCGGAAATAGTCGCGCAGGTCCATGCCCGCGGAGAAGGAATCACCGGAGCCGGTGAGCACCAGCACGCGGCAGCGGTCGTCCATTTCCAGCGCATCGACCACCGCCACCATTTCGAACGCCATATCGGCGCTCATGGCGTTGCGTTTTTCCGGCCGGTTGAGGCTCACCCAGGCGATGCCGTCTTCGAACTCCACCAGGACGTTCCTGCCCCAGGGGGCCGGGCGCTCGGTGCCGCTTTGCTTATCCTTGTCGCTCATGTGCTGTCTCCGTTGATGTGGGCCGTAAAGGCGTACATCGTCATTCTACCCGCCGGGCGACGATCTCCTTGGGCAGAGCAATCAGCCTATACTCTCGCCCCCGATGCGGTCGCCGATCTGAATCAAGCAAACGGACGGGATGAAAACAAGAATGGAAACCGCGATCCTTGGCGGGCGGTGCCCTTAGATATGGAATGGTGGCTGGGCTATCTCGCCATAGGCGCGTTCGTGGGCTTGTTCGCCGGCCTGCTGGGCATCGGTGGCGGTGCGGTGATGGTGCCGCTGCTGGTGATGATGTTCGAAGCCCAGGGGCTGCCGCGCGAGCTCTGGGTTCACATGGCCGTCGGGACAGCGATGGCGACGATTCTCTTCACCTCGGTGGCGAGCGTGCGCGCGCATGCACGGCGCCAAGCGGTGCTGTGGCAGGTGGCACGTACCATGACCCCGGGCATCCTGGCGGGCGGCGTGGCGGGCGTCGCGCTCGCCGGCATGTTTTCCACCTTCGCTCTCGCCGTGGCCTTTACGCTCATCGTGTACGCAGCGGCCATCAACATCCTGCTGGACCGCGCGGCCAAATCGAGCCGCGCGCTGCCTGGCCCCGCGGGCATGTTCGGCGCGGGTTTCGTCATCAGCGGCGTTTGCGCGCTGGTGGCCATGGGCGGGGCTTTCATGACCGTGCCGTTCCTGCTCTGGTGCAACGTCTCGATACGCCAGGCGATCGGCAGCGCCGCCTTCGTCGGCTTCCCGATCGCGCTGGTCGGTGCGGCAGGGTACCTGTTCATCGGCTGGAAGGTGAGCGACCTGCCGCCGTGGAGCCTCGGCTACGTCTATCTGCCCGCGCTGCTGGGCATCAGCGTGGCGAGCGTGCTGATGGCGCCGGTCGGCGCGGCCGCTTCCCACCGGCTTCCTACGCGCCTGCTGCGCCGCATCTTTGGCGTGCTGCTGTTGTTGCTCGCCACCAAGATGCTCGCCAGCTTCTGGTAGAGGTACAGCGACGCTGCATGCGCGCCTCTTCGCACGGCAGAAGCTCGAACTGCCCATGCTAGACTAGCGCCCCCTGCACTGGCTCGCCTGCTGTTCCGAAACCAACTCTCGCATTGCGCACACCCATGTCCGGACCGCTCTCGCATATTCGCGTACTGGATCTTTCCCGCGTGCTCGCCGGCCCGTGGGCGGGACAGAACCTTGCCGACCTCGGCGCCGAAGTGATCAAGGTCGAGCGGCCGCGCAGCGGCGACGATTCGCGCGGCTACGGGCCGCCGTGGATGAAGGATCCCTCGGGCAAGGAGACCACCGAAGCCGCGTATTTCCTGGCCGCCAACCGGGGCAAGAAATCCATCACGGTGAACTTGACGCACCCCGAGGGCCAGCAGGTGGTGCGCGCGCTCGCCGAGAAAAGCGACGTGCTGATCGAGAACTACAAAGTCGGTGACCTGGACCGCTATGGCCTGGGCTATCGCGATCTGTCGAGTCTCAATCCGCGCCTCATCTACTGCTCGGTCACCGGCTTCGGCCAGACCGGACCGTATCGGGAGCGCCCCGGCTACGATTTCATGGCGCAGGGCATGAGCGGCCTGATGAGTATCACCGGAGAGGCCGACGGCGTACCGGGCGGCGGCCCGATGCGGGTGGGCGTGCCGGTGATCGACATCTTCACGGGAATGTACGCGACCATCGCCGTTTGCGCGGCCCTCGCTCAACGCGCCGAATCCGGCAAAGGCCAGCAGCTGGACATCGCACTGTTCGACGCGTCGCTCGCGCTGCTCGCCAACCAGGGCATGACCTATCTCGCCACGGGCGAATCGCCGGGACGCATCGGCAACGCGCATCCTTCCATCGTGCCGTACCAGGTGTTTCGCACCGCCGACGGCGCGATGATCCTTGCCTGCGGCAACGACAGCCTGTTCGGCAAATTCTGCTCTGTCGCGGGTTGCCCGGAGCTCGCCACGGACGGGCGTTTCGCAAGAAATGCCGATCGCGTGAGGAACCGTGGAGCGCTCGTGGCTCTGCTCTCCGAGCGCATGGCGGCGCGCACCACGGCCGATTGGGTGCAGGCGCTGGAGGGCGTCGGTGTGCCGTGCGGGCCCATCAATACCGTGAGCCAGGCGCTGGCAGAGCCGCAGGCGCAGGCGCGCGGCATGATGGTGCGCCTCGCGCACCCGCTCGCCGGAGAGGTGCCGCTCATCGCGAGCCCCATGAAGTTCTCGCAGACCCCGGTACGCCACGAAGTGGCGCCGCCGGTGCTGGGCCAGCATACCGACGAGATCCTGGAGCACCTGCTCGGTTTCGATGCCGAGAAGCGCAATCATCTACGCTCCTCGGGGGCTGTGTGAGCTGCGTGCCTATGCGCGCGTTGGCTCTTGCGGCGGCCTTCCTGCTGCTCGCCGGTTGTGCAGCCATGGCTCCGGACTACGCGCGCGAACAGCGCTGGGCCGACGAAATCGTGCCGGGTCTCGTGGTCGGTGAAGCGGTCCGCATCGATTTACCCAAGCAAGCCGGCGGCCATCGTTTCGTCGGGTTGATGACCCGGGCTTCGGGCAAACCCAAAGGCGCCGTGCTGCTCGTGCACGGCATGGGCGTGCATCCGGATTTCGGCGTCACGGGGGCGCTGCGCGCCCGACTGGCCGATCTGGGCTACACCACGCTCTCCATTCAGATGCCCGTTCTGAACGCCGATGCGCCGGCCGAAGGCTATCTGCGGTTGTTCCCGCAAGCCGCTGCGCGGCTCACCGCGGCCATGCAATATTTGAACGAACGCGGTTACGCGCGAGCCGCCGTCGTTTCCCACAGTCTCGGCGCGCGCATGGTGAACTACTGGCTGTCGCGGCAACCGACGCAGCCGGTGACGGCGTGGATTGCACTCGCTGTTTCCGACGGCGAGCTGCAAGCGCTGAAGGGCCTGCCGTTTCCCGTGTTCGATGTCTACGCCGAAAAAGACCTGGACGTGGTGCTCGGCAACGCACGGGAACGCGCCGCGGTGCTGCGCCAGCTGCCCGGATCAAAACAGGTGATGGTCTACGGCACCGATCATTACTTTACCCGCCGGGAAAAAGAGCTCGCGGTGCTCATCGACCAGCTGCTGCGCGGCGTGAAATAGAAAAACCGGGGACGTACCACGTTTTCCGCGGAAAACGGACTTGCGGTTATGCTTCCTTTCAAACGTTGATGCACGCCACGAAATGCCCGGGCTTCACTTCGCGAAGCTCTGGCGCCTTGCGGCGGCATTCATCCGAAGCGAAGGAACAACGGGGTTGGAACAAACAGCCCTGGGGCGGATGGTGCGGGCTGGGCGCTTCGCCGGGAAGGCGGGGCCGGGCACGGGCGCGTTCGATGGCGGGATCCGGGATGGGCACTGCCTCCAGCAGCGCTCTAGTGTAGGGATGAAGCGGATCGCCGTAAAGGCTGTCCCGGTCGGCGAGCTCCACGAACCGCCCGCGGTACATGACCGCCACCCTGTCGGAAATATGGCGGACCACCGCCAGGTCATGCGCGATGAAGAGGTACGTGAGGCGCAGCTCGCGCTGCAGCCGTTCGAGCAGGTTGATGATCTGTGCCTGGATGGAGACGTCCAGCGCCGACACCGGCTCATCGCACACGATGAACTCGGGCTGCATGGCCAGAGCGCGCGCGATGCCGACCCGCTGGCGTTGCCCGCCCGAGAGCTGGTGTGGGTAGCGTTCCACCATGTGCTCGAACAGGCCGACTTGTTCGAGCAGCTCGGCCACCCGCACGCGAGCTTCGCGGCGCCCGCTCGCCAGCCGGTGCACGAGCAGCGGCTCGGCAAGGATCTCGCCCACGGTCATGCGCGGGTTGAGTGACGAGTAGGGATCCTGGAAGACTGCCTGCGCGCGGTGGCGGTACTGCCGGAGCTCGCCTTGGCTCGCGCGCGTCAGCTCGATGCCGTCGTAATGGATGCTCCCTGCCGTTTCGCGTTCCAGACGAAGCAGCGTGCGGCCCAGGGTCGTTTTGCCGCAACCCGATTCGCCCACCAGCCCGAGCGTTTCGCCGGCCTGGATATCGAAAGACACGTCGTCCACGGCGCGCACCACGCCGGCTGAGCCTGTGAACCAACCGCCGCCGGTCTTGAAGTGCGTCTTCAAGCCACGCACCTGCACCAGCTTCCGGGAAGCAACGGTCTTGACTGAAATAGAGGGAAGCGCCGCTGACGGGGCCCCCAGCGCGCCGGCGGGCACCAGCTCCCGGGTGCGGATGCACGCCGACGAATGGTCCGGCGCAATGGGTTCCAGATCAGGCAGGCGCGCCTGGCACGCCTCCAGGCGGAACGCACAGCGTGGCGCGAAGCGACAACCGGGCGGCGGCGAGCGCAAGTCGGGCGGCGCGCCTTCGATGGTTTCCAGGACCTCTCCACGCGGGCGGTCGAGCCGGGGCACCGAGCGCAACAGGCCTGCCGTGTAGGGATGGAACGGCTGTGCGAAGAGAGCCTGCGCCGGCCCGTGTTCGGCCAGGCGCGCCGCATACATGATGTTCACCCGGTCCGCATAGCGTGCCACGATGCCGAGGTTGTGGGTGATCATCAGCATGGCGATGCCCCGCTCCCTCGACAGGTCGCGTATCAACTGGAGGATCTGCGCCTGCAGCGTGACATCCAGGGCCGTGGTCGGCTCGTCGGCGATAATGAGCTTCGGATGGCAGGCGAGCGCGATCGCAATCATGGCGCGCTGCCGCATGCCGCCGGACAGCTGATGGGGGAATTGGCCGAGGCGCCGTTCGGGATCCGGAATCCCGACGCGCTCGAGCAGCTCCACCGCGCGCTTCCTTGCCATGCCCTGTGACAGGCCCAGGTGAATGATGAGCGGCTCCATCAGCTGCAATCCCAGCGAGAGCACCGGATTGAGCGCGGTCATGGGCTCCTGGAAGATCATGGCGATTTCGCGGCCGCGCAGGGCGCGCATGTCGTCTTCGGCGAGCGCGAGCAGCTCGCGCCTCTCGAAGAGGATGCGCCCGGCCACGCGCGCCGATTGCGGCAGCAGCCGCATGAGCGCGAGCGCGCTCACCGACTTGCCGCAGCCCGATTCGCCCACGAGTGCGACGGTCTCCCCGGCATGGATGCTCCAGGAAACGCCATCGACCGCGCGCACCACGCCGCGCGCGCTCGCGAAGTGCACGTGCAGATCCTCGACTGCGAGCAAGGGGGCCGCCTGCGCGGGCCGCGCTTCATTCGCAGAGGACAGTACAGCGAGGGGGTCCATGATCTGAACGGAGCTGAAGGCCGCCCGGAACAGCCGTCGAGCTACGTTATCATAGAGTGGCTTCGGCGGGTCCACGGTGCCGGTGCCTGTGTTCGGTTCATTGAAGGAGGAGCCACGATGAACGTCGCACGAGTCTTGTTCTGCACCGCAGCGCTCACGCTGACGGGGACAATTCCGGCCGCGGCGCAGAACTACCCGGCGAAGCCGGTGCACCTGGTGACCCAGTTCGCACCGGGCAGCACCGGCGACAACCTGTGCCGGATCATGGCGGCCAGCATGAACGAAGTCATGGGCCAACCGGTGATTGTGGATAATCGCGCGGGCGCAGGCGGGGTGCTTGCGGCCGAACAGGTGGCGCGCGCCGCGCCCGACGGCTACAGCCTCCTGGTGGGAACCACGGGAACGCAGATCATGCGCATTTTCCTCGCCCGCAAGAGCTCATTCGATCCGGTGAAGGATTTCACGCCGATCACAGAGGTTGGAGAAACGGTCACCCTGTGGGTGGCGAACCCCTCCTTTCCGGCCAGCTCCTTCAAGGACATGATCGACTACGCGAAGCGCAATCCCGGCAAAGTCGCCTACGGCACCTCGGGCATCGGCTCGCCGCACCATCTGTCCGGCGAGCTGGTAAAGCTGCTGACCGGTGTCGAGATGATCCACGTGCCTTACAAGGCTTCGGCGCAGGCGCTGCAGGACACGGTTGCGGGTCAGATTCCCACCACGTTCGCCATTTCCGGGCTGGTCGTGCCGGCGGTGCGCGCCGGAAAATTGAAGGCCCTCGCGATCGTGCGCGACGTGCGTTTCAAAGCGCTGCCCGACGTGCCCACGGTCGGCGAAATCGTGCCGGGGTTCGAGACGCCGCCGAGCTGGACGGGGTTGTTCGGTCCGGCCGGCCTGCCGCAGCCGCTGCTGCGACGCATTCACGCCGACGTGCTGAAGGCGCTCAACAAACCCGAGATCCGCGCCAAGCTCGCCGACCAGCATTTCGAGGTGATCACCAACGAAACGCCCGAGGAGTTCGCCGCGCAGATCAAACGCCAGATCGATCTGGTGGGGAAGATCGTGAAGAGCGCGGGGATCAAGCCCGCCGATTGAGCAGGCGCTACGCTGCGTCGACGCTCTGCTCGGCCGCGCGCAGCTGTTGCCGCAGCGCAGCGGTGGCGGCTTCATCGATCGAAGCGTCGTCCTGCAGCACGACGCCGTATAAATCGCGGGCTGCTTTGCGCGATACCAGGCCTTCGATGACGTCCCAGCGCACGCGCTCCGGCTCGCGCTTCAGCGCGTCGCCCCACCCGGCACCGCCGCTCGACTGGCACACGACCCGCGTGTCGGCTGGAACGAGATAGCGCACCGCGTCGATCGACTGGTAGCCCGCGTCGTTCTGCCGCTTGATGAGATAGTTGCCGGGCTCGCCCGGCTCGCCGCCCCACAAGCCCCACGGAGGACACAGCTGGCGGCGCGGCTTTCTCAGGTTCCAGCGGCCTTCGACGAAATTGCGCACCCGCAGGTTGATGCCCAGGCCGCCGCGGTAGCGCCCGGCGCCGCAGGAATCCTGGCGCAATTCGCGCGCTTCCACCAGCAGCGGGCACTTCAGCTCGATGCCCTCGATCGAGCCGTTGCGCACGTCGCCCTGGCAGACCGACACCGTCGCCGACTCGCCGTCCTCGAACGGGCGCCCGCCCCAACCGCCGCCTTCGATGGTTTGCAGCACGAAACGGCGCTTGGTCTTCGGATCCACGCCGAAAAACACGTGTCCGCCGAGCACGCCGTGATGCGTGGCCGGAATGCGTTGCGGCATGGCGGGCGCGAGCGCCGAGAGGATGGTGTCCACCGTGATGGGGATGCAGGTGCTCCAGCCCGCCATGGGCATGGGATAGCGCGCCATCATGATGCTGCCTTCGGGGATGATGGCCTGGAGCGCGCGGAACGACCCTTCGTTCACCGGATCGTGCGGGCTGGTGAGCGCCTTGTAGGCGATGCGCGGGCCGGCGAGCGTGCGCGAATTGATGCCCACCGGGCGCTCGCCTGAACATTTGGACAGATCGATGGTCATGTGGCTCGAGCTGATCGTCACTTTCGCGTGGATTTTCACGCGATCGCCCGCGTTGATGCCGTCGTCGTCGAGGAACGACTCGGCCTCGTACTCGCCGTCTTCCAGCTGCGCCACCACGTTGCGGCACTTGGCTTCGGTCTCGTTGAAAATGCGCTGCAGGGCCGCGAGCAGGGTGTCACGCCCGTACTTGCGGAACAGCTCGTCCAGGCGCCGCACCGCCAGGCGGCAGGCGGCGATCTGGGAATTGAGGTCGCCCAGCGAGGACTCCGGAAAACGGATGTTGTCCTTGATCATCCGGTAGAGCATTTCGTTGCGTGTGCCGGCTTCGAAAATTTTCAGCTGGTCGAACTGCAGACCCTCGAGCCAGGGATCCTGCACGTGCGAGCCGGCGCCAAACCCGGTGCTCATTCCGCCGACGTCGATCCAGTGCGCGCGCACCATGGTGAACATGAGCAGCTCGCCCTGGAAGAAATAGGGAATGTAGGTGACGACATTGTTCAGGTGCTGGCCGGCCACCGCCTGGTGGTTGGTGAGGATGACGTCGCCGGGCTTGAAGCCGTCCTTGCCGTAGCGCTTCACCCCGTCCACGATCAGCACGCCCAGGTCGGCGACGAAGTGCGACACGCCGCCGACATTCTGGCTGACCAGCTCGCCGTCGGCGGTCAGCACCGCGGTGCAAAAGTCGCGCACCTCGTAGATCATCATGTTGTACGAGGTGCGCTGCAGGTCCGCCGCCATTTCGGTGGAAATGGCCGGAAGCGCGTTGCGGATGACCTCCAGGGTCACCGGGTCGAGCTTCGCGTGCGTCACTGGTGCGTCCATCGAATTCCTCCGAACTGTGTTGCCGGAACGTGCCGATGCTAACGGATATGACTGCCCTAAGCAGCGGGAGGGTCCTCGAAGCGGATGATGTGCTTGCCGCGCGAGCGTCCCGACTGGCTCGCGGCATACGCGGCCGGCGTTTCGGCGAGCGAATAAAGACGGCCGATCTGCGGCTTGAGCGCGCCGCTCGCGACGAGCGCCATGAGCTGGCCGAGTCGCTCGGCCGTCGCGCGCACGGCCGCCTGTTCCACACGAACGTCCCGACGTGGCGCAAACAGGTGCTGAACGGCCCCCTCGCGCATGCGCCAGTCGATGGGATTGACGCTCGCGGCGCTGACGCGCACCAGGAGACTCGCCCTCTACGGGTGTTGGCACGGGTGCCTCTTCGTGGACGAGCTCCTCCAGGCCGCCGTACCGGTGGATGCGCCAGGCGCGCATCGTCTGGTTCATCGGGCCTGTCGTTAGGAAAAGTGCTTTGCCGCGAGCGTGCCTCGCCACGCCTGGTCAAACAGGAGATCACACACTACCCTTTGCCCATGGGGAGAAACGAGCTCAAGCTCACCCACGCGGGCGCGGCTTTCGTCCTTGTATATACGGGTGAGGGTCTCGAGCAGGCGCTGCTTGTAAGCCGTGTCCTCGTTGTTCAAATAGGCGCCTTTGGTCTCCAGCACAATCAGGGTCGTCTTGCCCTCTACCGGCACCTTTGCCAAAACGAAATCGGGATAGACCTTGTTCCGCTTCCAGCCTTGCAGACCATACTGTGATTTCGCAACATTTCGGTGCCACCACGACAAGGCGGCTTGGCTGTCGGCGTAGCACGCAAATTCAGTCTCGAAACTGTTGTCGAGGAGCGGCTCATAGAAGGGCGCGAACAGGCTTTTCTCCACCGCTTTCCCATCTTCTCGATACAAGATTCTTGCATGATCGAGCAGCTCAGCCTCGAACCAGAACGGGATCTCGTAGTCGGCTGAATCTGCACGCAGCGAAAACTCGATCTGCCCCTCTCGCACCAGCGCGTCGAACACCGCCTCCGCCAGCGTATCGCGCTGCGATTCCAGGTCCACCCTTAGGCGCTCGATGAGCGAAGCGAGCGACCGCGCGATGGCGGATTCCGCCAGACCGTCCCGGGTCAAACGGCCGACGACCTGCTCTATGATGTGCCAGGCGATCCATGCATTCGGCACTAGGTCGAGCAATGCCCGCGTCGCGAACTGCCGGTCGATTCGTCTGGGCTCTCCGACGCTCGATGGGGCAGCCATTGCAACCGAACCGTCCAGCACGTCCAGCCCTATTCGCAGATTCTGAGCCACAGGTGCCGTGGAATCGGGCGCCCAGGTGGTGCACAGCGCCGTGCCATCGATCGCATGCCAGGGCAGCCGCGCGAGCACGTCGCTTTCATACACGAGTTCGCGCCGTTCGGCGCCTTCGCGCCAATTCACCTTGGGCAGGAAGATGCGCAGCTTTTCGAATTCAGGACGTCGGTGGATTCGGCGCGTCCCCGATCCGGGGTCTTTCCCATCGCCGGCCCGCACGCTCACCGCCAGATCGCCCATGCCCTCGGTTTCCAGCGATGCTTTGATGTTGGCGATGACCTGTGCGGTCCGCGCGTCGTGACAGAACACGTAGCATTCGTCGAGCGCTGCCCGGCCGGTCTTGGACACTTGCGGCTGGCGCAGGATGCGCCCGACAAGCTGCGTGAGCGCGGCGGGATTGCGGCCCGCAGCCAGAGCGCACAGCACGTACGCAAACGGACAGTCCCAGCCCTCCTGCAGCGCTTGCTTGGTGATAATGGCGCGCACTTCGCAGGCAGGTGCGAGTAGATCCATGTTCTCCGGCTGCTTCAGCTCGTCCTTTTCAGAGGTTTTGACAGCGATCTGCCGCTCCTGGAGGCCAAGCTGCAACAGGTAAGCGCGGGCGTCCTCGGCGTGGATCAAGCCCGCGGCACGCTGCTCGGCCCCGGTGCGCTCCACTTGCACGAGCATCATCGGACGGATGTAGCGCGCCGTATCCGCCTCCAAGGCGCGTGCCTCGCGTTCGAGTGCCTCGAGCTTTTGCATTGAGGTGGCAAGGCAGCTCTGCCAGTCCGGCCAGGGCTTCACCTCAACGTTGATCGGCAGCTTGATCATTTCCGCCCGATCGAGGTCCTTACCGCGCACGTCCACAAGGATGTTCGCACCGTGCTGGCCCGCATTCCCCACTCGCGGAGTGGCCGAGAGCTCGAGCACGAAAGACGGGTTGAATCCGTCAATTGTCTTGAGGGCATTCTCGGTATAGGCGTGATGGCCTTCGTCGATGATGACCATGGGGCGGACCAGGCGCATGACATTACCGAGCGAATCCTTGATCACTGAGCCCTTGGTCGCCGCGGCCTCCGGTGCACTCGTTCCGAAAGGGGCGTACACGTCGTAGTTAGGCGTGTCGGCGAGCATGGCCCAATGGGCTTCTAGATCGTCCTCGCGCGGGAAAAACCCATGCACGCTACCCCGGTCGCGAAAGAATCGCAGGGTTTCCTTCGATTGCCGCGCAGCCGACTGCAGCATCAGGAGCATCACGCACAGGTTTCCCTCGATATCCAGACGCGACAGCGGGGAATCCTTCTCCAGGATCTTCACCCGGCCGGCGCCAGCGACGTTCAGCATCTGGCGGTAGGGATGGTCGCGATCGACGAGGGTCTTTTTTGTCTGGCTGTAGATCGCCTCGTTCGGGACGATCCAAAGCACCAGCCCCGTGTGTAACCGGTAGTAGCAGGCGAACACGCGCGCTATCGAAGCCGAAGCGAGCAGAGTCTTGCCGCCGCCCGTCGGAATCTTGAAGCAAACGTTGGGCGCCGGGCGTTTGGCGCCGTCGAAGCGGCTGGAATACGCACGTTGGGCGAACGCTGGTGGCAGCTTACGCGCCGCGCGCAATGCGTCCCAGGCCTTGCGGGGGAAATCCTGCGTTTCCAGTTCCACTGTGAGATCGGCGGCTCGCAGCGCCGCGGCCGCCCTTTCCGCGCGAATCCGTTCTTTGTTCAGTTCATCGAGGTACGTCGCGAGCTGCGTTAGCACCTCCCTCTGAAACTCCTTGAGCTCCACCCCGCCCAACTCCGAAGCATCAGCCGCGAAACGGCGCGGTTCCCAGAACAGCTTCTTGTCGTGTTCGATGCGGGCGCGAAAGCTCTCATCGGCGACCCGCTGAAGATGAACGAGATCGACCTTGTAAAGAAGCTGCGTAGCCTCAACGGCCCGCCATGCCTGGCTATAGGCCTCTTCAGAGGCTGCGTCCACTGCAAGATCGATGTCGGATTCTTCGCGATAGTCACCGCGCGAGCGCGAGCCGTGGATCCACACCCTCTCAACGCCCGGCGTCTGCTCGAAGGCGCGTATGAGCTTGGCACGTACGGTCGGCGGAAGACCGAAATCCACGGCGCTCATGACCGTTGCTTCAGTTCCGCAAGGAGCGTGTCGAAGGCCTGCACGGCAGCGGACCGCACAAATGCGGCTACCTCGATAGCGGTTTCTTCCTTGTAAGTGTGGCTCGTCAGATTGCGATACTCACGCACCTTTCCCCACAAATCGGCATCCGCAATGAGCTTGCTCTTGAACGCGCTTGTGAGGACTTCGTAGGCATTCTCCGAAAGTCGCTCGCCGCGGTCATTCAAAAAGCGCCAAAGGCTTCGCCAAGCCATCTCGAAGGTGAACTCGAACCGCTGGATGAGCGCGTCTCGAACTACGTCTGTCTCGTCGAGGGCGAGAACTTCGTGAAGGCGATGCAGCGCTTTGTCAAATTGCTCGATCTGCAAGCGCGTACGGTCGGCAGTCATCTCATGCCTCTCGGTAGAGGGCGAAAGGCAATGGCGCGAACTCGACTCCAAGCTCCAAGAGCTGCCGGTTGGACAGGAATTTTGCCGCAGCGAAGACGAGGTTCTTTTTGTCGCGATGTTCGCCGTGAAGCTTCCTCGCGAAGGAGAGCGTGAGCGCTGCTTCTGGCGATTTGAGGAAAGCGAGATCGGGCTTGTAGATCAGCCACACATGGCGGTCCTTCGCCTCGCCGAGGTAGAAGGAAGACGGCTTCACCTGGTTCTGTTGCAGGGTGCCTCCGGTGGCGGTGTGGAAGAGCCATGCGCCCAGGCTCGCATAATCAGGCAGAGACTCGCCGGAGAGAATGCGCTCGGCGTCGATCGGCTCGCCAAGAGTGCAAAAGGTGAATTCGCCGCCCAGGCCCTCGACTCGCTCGGAAATTTTCTTTTCGCCCTCGACGATCAAATCGCCGTCTTCGACTTTGACGTTGATCTTGTCGAAACGCCGCATCTCCTTGCCTTTTGCGGCGAGGTCGGGTTGATCCGCGAAGCCTTCCCTGGATTTGATAGCCTCCACTTTCTTGGTAAGGGTTTCGGGCTTTTGCAGCTTGGTCCAGCTCAGTTTCTCGCGCAGAAGGTCTTCGCGCTGCGTCCCGGACCAGGCATAGCCTTTTATTACGCGGCGGACGCGCTCGGCGGTGATGCGATCGGCGTACTCCTCGGTTTCTACAAGAATGAAACGACGCGTACCGTCGTCCTTGGCATTGGCTTTGAGAACGGCGTGAGCGGTAGTGCCTGAGCCCGCGAAGGAATCCAAGACGATTGACTCCCGGCCAGAACCGATCGCCAACACGCGATCTATGAGTCGCGAAGGCTTAGGCGTAACGAAAACCTCGTGTTCCGCGCCGCCGCTAAGGATGTTCAGAAGCTCCGCCTTTGCGTTACGGGTGCTTCCAACATCTTGCCAATGCCAGAGGGTTTGAGGTACGACGCCCTCTTTGACTTCGCTGAGAAATCGCTTGATATTGGGCGCGGCGTTGCCGTTCGCTCCCCACCAGATGCGGTTGTCTTCGTTCATCTGATCGAATTTCTCTTTACTTATCCGCCAATACTTGCCTTTTGGTGGTCCACTAATTACGCGACCCTTTGGAGTAATGATGGAGTAGAGACCTTTCGAATATGGATTGCGAGCGTCCAAGTCGCTGAGGAGCCACGGTCCGCGTGGGTCGTTGTCTGGGTTTTGATATCTGGCGAGCATTTGTTCGGAGCGTGGAAGCAAGTTCAAGCTCCAAGCGCCTGCATCCTTGGCATACACCAAGAGATAGTCGTGATCTACGCTGAAGTGCTCTGCAGTGTTCTTGGGGCTATCCATTTTGTGCCATACGCACGTAGCGATGAAGCTCTCTTCCCCAAAAACCTCATCGAATAGCGAGCGTGCGCGATGCACCTCATTGTCATCCAGCGTCATCCACAGACTTCCACGTTCCGACAGCAACTCCCGCAACAACACAAGTCTTGGCCACATCATGCACAGCCACTTATCGTGGCGCAGCATGTCCTCGACGTTCACTGGATTGGAGCGTAGCCACTCCCGCATGACGGGTGAGTTGACGTTGTCGTTGTAACTCCAGTTCTCGTTCCCGGTGTTGTACGGCGGGTCGATAAACACCACGTCCACCTTGCCCGCGTAGCGCGGCAGCAGGCTTTTCAACGCGTGCAGATTGTCGCCGTGGATAATTAGGTTACCGCCCAGATCGGCAGGCCCCACGGATTTCTCGGTGACCGGGACGAGCGGCCGATACGGGACGGTCAAGTGGTGGTTGTAGACGTACTCTTTGCCCTTGAATACCAGCTCCGGCATCAACCCCGCCCCAGTTTTAAGTGAAATCCGCGGTCTCCCCAACTGGAAATTGTAAGTCCAATTCCACCCTGCCGCACCCGCGCGGGCGAACCGGCCCATCTTCACACACGGTCGGATAGAATCAGGTTTGGCTTCGTATCCTCGACCACCCATGCCACACCAACCGGCTTCTAGCGCGCTCTCGCGTTTCCGCCTCCTGGACCTTTCGCGCGTGCGGGCCGGCCCGACCTGCGTCAAGACATTCGCCGACTTCGGCGCCGACGTGATCAAGATCGAAACGCCGCCCGAGCTCGAGCGAAACGACGGCATGACCGGCGAGCGGCACGGGTTCGACATGCAGAACCTGCACCGCAACAAGCGCTCGATGACCCTCAACCTGAAGGATGCGCGCGGCGTGGAAATCTTCATGAAAATGGTGAAGACGGCCGACGCGGTGGTGGAAAACTATCGGCCCGATGTGAAAGTGCGGCTGGGCATCGATTACGAATCGCTGAAAAAAACGAACCGGCGCATCGTGCTGGTCTCCATTTCCGGTTTCGGCCAGGACGGCCCGTATGCGAGCCGCCCGGGTTTCGACCAGCTTGCCCAGGGCATGGGCGGCCTGATGATGGTCACCGGCAAGCCGGGCGGGGGCCCGATGCGCGCGGGCGCGGCCGTGGCCGACATGACCGCCGGGTTTCTCGCCACCATCGGGCTGCTCACGGCCCTGCACGAGCGCGAAGTCTCGGGCGAAGGCCAGTGGGTGCAGACGAATCTCTTGCAGGCCCAGATCGCGCTGCTCGATTTCCAGGCGGCGCGCTATCTCATGAAAGGCGAGGTGCCGCAGCAGGTCGGTAACGACCACCCGGTGGGCATGCCGACATCGGCCTACAAGACCCGCGACGGCTACATCAACATAAACGCGCTGGGTCAGGCGATGTGGCTGAGGCTGTGCAAGGCGCTGGGACACAATGAGCTCGCCGCGCGCCCCGAGTACCAGGACGCTGCGGGCCGCTCGAGCAATCGCGTTCAGCTCAACCGCGACCTGGAAGCGATCTTCGTGCATAAGACTTCGGCAGAATGGACGCGCATCCTCCTCGAGGCGGACGTGCCCGCCGGACCCATCTACACCATGGACCAGGTGTTCGCCGACCCGCAAGTCGAGCACCTGGGGGCCGCCGCCACGGTGAACCATCCGAAACTGGGTGAGCTCCGGCTGGTGAATCAGCCCGTCAAGCTGTCGCGCACGCCGGCCTCCATGGTGAGGGCGAC
>Ga0156022_1313_pt1 | contig 15890 bp, 15 predicted proteins | sample RifCSPlowO2_02_FD_107676 | JGI IMG/M metagenome (GOLD analysis project Ga0156022, IMG submission 107676) | Betaproteobacteria bacterium RIFCSPLOWO2_02_FULL_65_24 | reverse complement strand
CTCGAGCCCCATGGCTTCGAGGCCGGCTTTCAGCGCGAGGTGATGGCGCATATGCCGCGCCCACGCGTTCTCGATGCCCTCTTCCTTCAGGATCAGCAGTGCCTCGTGCAGCGCGTACAGGCTGTTGGTCGGCGCCGTGTGGTGATAGGTGCGGGTGGCCGCGCCCCAATAGCCGAGCAGCAGGTTCATGTCCATGAACCAGGAATGGATCTTGTCCTTGCGCGCCTTGACGTGCTCGACCACGGCGTCGCTGAAAGACACGGGCGACAGGCCCGGCGTGCACGACAGGCATTTCTGGCTGGCGGAGTAGATCGCGTCGACGTTCCATTCGTCGGTCAGCACCGGCGTGCCGCCGAGCGAGGTCACGGCATCGACGATGGCGAGCGCGTCGTGCTTGTGCGCGACCTCCACCAGCGTCTTCGCGTCGGACTGCACCCCGGTCGAGGTCTCGGCATGCACGAACGCCACCAGGCGCGCGTCGGGATTTTTCTTCAGCGCGTGTTCCAGCTTGTGCGGATCGACCGCCTCGCCCCAGGCATCCTCGACGATGATCGGCGTGCCGCCGGCGCGCTCCACGTTCTCGATCATGCGCCCGCCGAACACGCCGTTCCTGCAGACGATGACCTTGTCTCCGGGAGAGACCAAGTTGACGAAGCAATACTCCATGCCGACCGAACCGGGGCCGGAGACCGGGAAGGTGAGCGCGTTCTTGGTCTGGAAGGCGTAGCGCAGCAGCGACTTGAGTTCCTCCATCATCTCGACGAACACCGGATCGAGATAGCCGATCGCCGGCAGGCTCATCGCCGCCATCACGCGCGGGTTGATCTCCGAGGGCCCGGGCCCCATCAGCGTGCGCTGCGGCGGATGAAAAGAATGGATGCGTTTGGGTGGTGCGAAATCGCTCATGGTGTCACTCCCTGGAAGGTGCGACCCGAACAGATCGTCTGGGCGCGATTTGACTCGGACCGGTCGCTTGGCATTGGCTTCGTTGAGCACTTCGACCGCCTCGACCTTGCCCTGGGTGGCACGCTCGACCTCCATCGCCCAGCGCGCCGGAACATAACCGGATTTGACCCAGTTGTTGACGACCGCTCGGTCCAGGCGGAAGCGCCGGGCTACCTCGGCCTGGCTGCCGAAAATCGAAACCAGTCGCTCAGCGCAGTTCATATGAAAATATTAGCATGACAAGCTAAATTTGACAATCTACGACTGAGCGCCGATCTATTTCGGCGTCGGCATGATCCTCAGCGGGGACGGCGCGATAGAAGAAAAATCTTCTGCATCAAAGGCTTTATCTCCATCCTCGGTCGTCATACCGCTTGCGGCAACGGCAGGGAAATCGAACAGCTTGCGGTCCAGTAGATGCGAGGGCGCAACCCGCTGCAGACTGTTGAACACGGTTTCGACCCGGCCAGGGAATTCCTTTTCCCACAGCCGCAGCAGTTGCTTCACCTGCTTTCTCTGCAGGTGGTCCTGCGAGCCGCACAGGTCGCAGGGAATGATGGGAAAGGCGCGCACTTTGGCGTAGCGCGCGAGGTCCTTTTCCTTCACATACGCGAGCGGGCGGATCACCACGTGCTTGCCGTCGTCCGACGCGAGCTTCGGCGGCATGGCCTTCAGCTTGCCGCCGAAAAATAGGTTGAGAAAAAAGGTTTCCAGAATGTCGTCGCGATGATGTCCCAGGGCGATCCTGCTTGCCCCGAGCTCGCCCGCCAGGCGGTAAAGCACGCCGCGGCGCAGGCGCGAGCACAAAGAACACATGGTCTTGCCTTCGGGGATCAGGCGTTTGACCACGGAATAGGTGTCCTGCTCCGCGATGAGAAATTCAATCCCTAGCGACTTCAGGTAATCGGGCAGCACGTGCGCCGGATAGCCCGGGTGCTTCTGATCGAGATTGACCGCGACGATGTCGAACGCGATCGGCGCGCGCGCGCGCAGCTTGAGCAGCACGTCGAGCAAGCCATAGCTGTCCTTGCCGCCCGAGAGGCAGACCATGACGCGGTCGCCGGCTTCGATCATGTTGAAATCGGCGATCGCCTGCCCGGCGAGGCGGCACAGGCGCTTCTCCAGCTTGTTCGCGTCTACGCGCTGTTTCTCCAACTGCTTGTGATCCGGGGCGTTCATCTACATGTTCACACTGCGACCACCATCGACCGCGATGATCTGGCCCGTGACATAGGGCGCTTCGGCGATCAGATAGTACACCGCGCGGGCAATGTCATCGGGCTCGCCGATGCGCTTGAGCAGCGTATGCGAGATCACGCGTTGGCGCGTCACCTCGTCGAACGAACCGTCTTCGGGCCAGGCGATCGGGCCGGGCGCGACCGCGTTCACGCGCACCTCGGGACCGAGCTCGCGCGCGAGCGACTTGGTGAGGCCGGCCAGCCCCGCCTTGGCAATGCTGTAGACCACATAATTTTTCAGCGGCTGCTCGGCGTGGATGTCGGTGATGTTGACGATGCAACCCGCAACCTTTTTCAGATACGGCGCCGCCGCCTGGGCGAGAAACAGGGGTGCTTTCAGATTGGCGCCGACCAGCTCGTCCCAGTTCTCCACGCTGATCGCGCCTACGGGCGTGGGGTAGAATACCGAAGCGTTGTTGACCAGGGCATCGAGAGAACCGAAGCGTTCGGCGCAGGTTTTCACGATTTCCGAGAGGCCGCCGGTCTCCAGCAAATCGGCCTTCACCAGGATCACCGACCGGGCGCGCTGCAGGTTGAGCTCGGACTGCAGGGCATGCGCCTGGCGCTCCGACGCATGGTAGTGCAGCGTCAGATCGGCGCCGGCCCGGTGCAACCGGCGCGCGATCGCCGCGCCGACCCGCTTGGCCGCGCCGGTGACGAGGATGGTCTTGCCTTGCAGTTGCTTGGACATGATTTGAAGATTTTACCGGATTCGCGCACTATCTCGGATATGAGTGATTTGCCCACCCCGCCGGCCGAAGCGCTGGCGCACAGCGAAAAGCTCACCGCGCTGATCCACGGCGACATCGCCGCCAGTGGCGGCTGGATCCCGTTTGCGCGCTACATGGAGCTGGCCTTGTATGCGCCGGGTCTGGGCTATTACAGCGCCGGCGCGAGAAAACTGGGGCGCGAGGGCGATTTCACCACCGCCCCCGAAATGACCCCGCTCTACGGCCAGACGTTGGCGCGCCAGGCGGCCGAGGTGCTGGAATCGGGCCTGGATCAGATCCTGGAAATCGGCGCCGGCTCCGGCGCCCTCGCCGCCGCCCTGCTGGCCGAGCTGGAGCGCATGGACCGGCTGCCGCGCCATTACTACATCCTCGAAGTCAGTCCCGACCTGCGCGAGCGCGAGCGCGACCTGCTCGCGCTGAAGCTGCCACACCTCGTCGAGCGGGTGATCTGGCTCAACCGACTGCCGACGCTATATCCCGGCCTGATCGTCGCCAACGAGGTGCTGGACGCGATGCCGGTGCACCTCGTCAGAGCCGGCGCCTCCGGCCTGGAGGAAGCCGGGGTCACGCTGCAGGACGACACCTTTGCCTGGGCTTACCGGCCCGCGGCAGCGGAGTTGCTCTCGACGGCCGCGGCGCTACAGTTTCCCGAGGGCTATCAGACCGAGATCCAGTTAGTGGCCCGCGGCTTCGTGCGCACGCTCGCGCAATCGATGGCGCGCGGCGCGATCCTGCTCATAGACTACGGTTTCCCGGCGCACGAGTACTACCATGCCGAGCGCAGCGAGGGCACGCTGATGTGCCATTACCGCCATCGCGCGCATGCCGATCCTTTTTTTCTGCCCGGGCTGCAGGACATCACCAGCCATATCGATTTCAGCGCCGTGGCGCGCGTGGGCGAGGAAGCGGGGCTGGAACTGCTGGGCTACACCGGGCAGGCGCAGTTTCTGATCAACTGCGGCATCACCGACATCCTGCTGCGCACGCCGCCGGAAAATGCCGCGGCCTATCTGCCGCAGGCGGCCGCGGCGCAACAGCTCCTCTCGCCTTCCGAAATGGGCGAGCTGTTCAAAGTAATTGCGTTTGGTAAAGAGCATGCCGCACCGCTGATGGGCTTTACCAGTGGCGACCGGCGCGGCTCGCTCTAGCCGGCACACCGCTATGGATATCGTTTCCGCCACCATCCTGCTGATCCTGGTGATGGATCCGTTCGGAAACATGCCGCTGGTCATCTCGGTGCTGAAAAACGTAGACCCGGGCGCGCGTACCAAGGTGGTGCTGCGCGAATGCGCCATTGCCTACGGCGTGCTGCTCGCCTTCATGTTCGGCGGCCACCAGTTCATGCAACTGCTGCGGCTGTCGGACAACGCGCTCGCAATCGCCGGCGGACTGATCCTGTTCCTGATCGCCCTGCGCATGGTTTTCCCGCATGCCGATGGCGTGCACGGCGACACCGGCGACGAGGGCACGTTCATCGTGCCGCTGGCGATCCCGGCCATCGCCGGGCCGTCTGCGCTCGCCACGGTGCTGTTGCTGGTGTCGCGCGAGCCGCAGCGCGTGTTCGACTGGGTTGCGGCGCTCAGCCTCGCCATGTTGATCTCCACCCTGGTGATGATTTCCGCGCAGCGCATCAGCGGCTGGATCGGCAAACGCGGCATTACCGCGATGGAGCGCCTGATGGGGCTGGTGCTTACCGCGATCGCCGTCGAAATGCTGCTCGCGGGGATCGAGCGCTTCGTCGTCCAGCTGCCGCGCTAGAGCCGCCCCACAGGCGCGCGGCGTTCGCAGAAATGGCGGCGCCGCAAAGAGACGGCGCGGCCGGCGCGTTCCGTGAATATGACCGGTTTTGATTCCTTTATATCGCCAAATTGCCTGTTCTGTGCACTAGCGCACAGATGAGCGCCGTCCCAAGGCACATATTGCGATGTCGCGGGGCCGAGCATGGTCCGCGTTCCATTTTCCCGCCGGCGTTTTTCGCGGCCACTTCAAAAGGCAAACAAGATGAAAACTTTCGACAATTATCCCAAGTCGCGGTCCTTCGCGTGGTTGACGGCATCGCTCCTGGCGCTCGTTGTAGCCGGATGCGGCGGTGGTGGCGGTGGAGGTGACCCGGCAGCGATCGCCACGGCGCCGGGTACGCTCGGCGTTTCCCTGACCGATGCGCCGGCCTGCGGCTTTGACAAAGTGTATGTGACCGTCCTCAAAGTGCGGGTGCACCAAAGCAGTTCAGCCTCGGACACCGATGCCGGCTGGACGGATATAACGCTCAACCCCGCGCGGAAAATCGATTTGCTCAGCCTGACCAACGGCGCGCTCAACAGCCTTGGCGAGACACCGCTGGCAGCGGGCCATTACACGCAACTGCGCCTGGTGCTGGACCCGAACACCGCAGTGGGCCTCGCCAACTCGGTCGTCCCCACGGGCGGGGTTGAGACCGCCCTGGTTACCCCGAGCGCGGTGCAAAGCGGAATCAAGCTGATCAACCAATTCGACGTGGCCTCGGGGCAGCGTGTCGATCTGCTGCTCGATTTCGACGCCTGCAAGTCCGTCGTGACGCGCGGCAACGGTACCTATGCGTTGAAACCGGTGATCAAAGTCATCCCGTTCGTGCTCAACGGCATAAACGGTTTTGTCGATCTCGCGTTGCTCGGCAGCACCGTCATGGTTACGGCGCAGCAGAACGGTGTAATAGTTCAATCCACTGCGCCGAACGCGCAAACCGGCGAGTTCTTCCTCGCTCGCCTTGCGCCGGGAAACTACGATGTCGTCGTCACCGCAAACGGCCGCGCCACGGCAGTGGTTGCCACAGTACCGGTCGCAACCACCACCAGTGTTACGGCCCTCAGTAACAACGTCACGCCGATCGCATTGCCGGTATCTGTCACGCGCAGCGTCGGCGGCACGGCAACCTTGAATCCGGCAAGTTCGACGGAACTCACCTACGTGGCGGCGAAGCAAACCTTCGGCACCGCCCCGATCGTGACGGTGAAGTTCGTCGCCGCCGATGATTCGACGACAACCCTCGGTGCCTATGCGCTCACCTTGCCCATAGGCGCGCCGATGTTCGGCCAGTACAGTGCGACACTGCCGATTGCGCTTGCCGCCCAAACTGCCGTTGCAGGCAAATACACTATCGAAGCGTCAGCGACCGGCTACAAAACCCAATCGGCGAGCAAGGACATCATCACAGCCGACGCAACGCAGAACTTTATTCTGGTGCCGTAATTCGAAGCGCGGCTCGATCAGAAAGGAGAACATCCCGAGATCGGGCCGGCGGCAGTCATGCGCGTCGACGCGTGCGATCGGGGTCAGACCTCATAGGCGTTCACTGGAGATCTGACCCTCGATCGTTTCTGGCGTTTCCGGGGGGGCAGACCCAATTTGTTTTTCGTCGCCACGCTCGCGCAGCGTGTTCGGCCCGCCCCTGAGGTAGGCCTCAGGATCGCGTAGTATGCACATTGCGGAGCCGTCGCTTTCTCACGCCGCGACAGTAAAGGGAACATTGCCTGAGTTTGAACTTGAATCTGTTAGCGCACCTGCTGGAGAATGTCTTGCCGTTGCGGCTCTCACACCCTGCTGCCCGGCTGCATCGAACTGCCGCATGGTCGTGTATGGCGATTTGCGGCTTTCTGCTGGCGGGATGCGGCGGTGGCGGCAGCGACGGCCCATCTGCGCCGGCCGTTGGCATCGAGCCCTCCGCACAGTTCGAGGGCATGCTGGTGAGCGCCGCGCCGGGTGCGGGCGCCCTCATAGGCGACTGGAGCGCGGCGACCTGCACCGACAATCGCCAGAAGAACTGGGTGCGCTCCTGGCTGAACGAGAACTATCTGTTCTACCGTGACGCGCCGCTGGCGAGCATCGATCCCAATACCTACGCCAACACGGCAAGCAACCTTTTTCTCGACTATACGGTGCGCGGAGTGCCGTCGAAAGACCGCTTCAGTTTCGTGCTGACCCAGGCGGAGGCCGACGCCGTTTTTCAGAGCGGCACGGCGACGAGTGTCGGCTTTACGCTGAGGCGCGATAGCGGCAATGGCGGCATTATTCGAATCGCCTATGTGGATCCGAAAGGGCCCGCGGCGGCCGCCGGGTTTGCGCGCGGCATGGTGCTCGCTACGGTCGACGGCGTAACCACTTCGCTTTCCCTCCCGGCGGCACTGTCGGACAAGCTGTTCAACAGCGCCGCCGGCACGTCGTCGGTAATCGGCGTTCAGGACGCGCCCGGCGGACCGGTGCGCACCTTGATCGTGGCCAGCGCGACCTTCGGCACCACACCGCTCATCGTCGATCGCGTCTTGCCCGGCACCAGCACGGGATATCTTGCTTACAACAGTTTCGCCACGCCCGTGGGTGAGGTACAGCTGGCTGACGCGTTCAAGCGATTTGCCGCGGCGGGCGTCACCGATCTGATTGTCGATCTGCGCTACAACAGCGGCGGTTTCGTCCATATCGCCGCGCAGCTCGGCTACATGGTGGCGGGCCAGGCCCAAAGCAGCGGCAAGGTATTCGACAGCCTTGTCTACAACGACAAGCGCGGCGCCGGGAACATCAATATCGAATTCGTCGATGCGATCACCACGTTTTTCGGCAACAGCGCCCGCGCAGGCGAGCCCTTCAGCGCGCTCAACCTGCGGCGGGTTTCGGTCCTTACGAGCGGCAGCACCTGCTCGGCGAGCGAGGCGTTCATCAGCGCGCTGCGCGGCATCGACATCGATGTTGCGCTGGTGGGCGGCACCACTTGCGGCAAACCATACGGATTCTCCCAGACCGACAATTGCACCCTGGCGTTCTTCGGCATCGAGTTCGAAGGCCGCAATGACAAAGGTGCGGTGACCCCGGTTACCGGCATCCCCGCGACCTGTGCCGCCACCGATGATTTCGATCACTCGCTGGGCGACCCCGCCGAGCGAATGCTTGCCACGGCCATCGGTCACCGGCTCACGGGGAGCTGTCCGGCACCGGCGCTGGCGGCCGCTTCCGCCGCGCTTTCGCTTCCCGCGGTCGGCGCACAGACTGCAGACTCAACGAACGCCCCTGCGCCGAATCCCTTCGCCCTGAACGCAGACATGGAGTTCGTCACCCGTCCGCTCGAGACCGTCAAGCTGTACCGTATGCCCAAATGAAACGCCTCGCGGCCGGCTCACTCCTTTGCCTGCTCGGCGGCCCGCTGATTGCGGGTTGCGCGAGCGCCGGCTCGCGCATGCCGCCGGCGCCGGCTGTGCTGATCGAAAGCACGGCGCAATGTCGCGCGCAACTGAACGATGCAGTGCGCGAGCTGCGTGGCAAGGTCGTGGCGCTCACTGCTGATTCGTTTACCGAGAATGATTCCGTTGTGCTGTCAACGGTCGGTCAGTCGGCAAGCGGCCGAATGATGCCGCCGACGGAGATGTTGCGCTTGCAACTTGCGTCACAAGGCTGCCAATTGCAACTTGACGGTCGCGATCGGGTGGTGGCGTTGCCGCACTGTACCTGCCGCGCGATCGCCCGCAAATAGTCGATCAGGCAATATCCCGTGAACTGTTGAACCGGGAATGAGGACCCGCCGGGCTCTAGATCCTGTCGAGTTCGCCCGCCCGCATCCACCCGATGACGCGGTCGGCGACCTTCTGCCAATCGGCTTCGAGCATCATCACCGAGACCTTGCGCCCGTGGGGCGTCTTCCAGGTATACAGATCGATCATTTTTCTCCCGGCCGGTTCTTTTTTGCGCCGGTCAGTTTACAATGATTCTATGCAGAAGTGGCTATTGACGCTGATCCTCGCGCTCATCGTGCTGACCCTGTGCGCACCCTGGCTGAGAAAATACGGACTCGGGCGCCTGCCGGGCGACATCACCCTGCGCCACAAGGGCAGGCACTACTACCTGCCCCTCACCACCACCATCGTGTTGTCGCTCGCGCTGACCCTGCTCGCGCGGCTGATCTGATCACCGCGCAAGCAGGCCGCCTACGCTTTGTACTTGCGGCTACGCTTTGCCTCGCGATAGGCACGCAGCTCGTCCTGCGTCAGCTTGCCGTCCTTGTTGCTGTCGATCTGCTCGAACTTCTTCGCCAGGCGCGGCGCATGCTTCTCCGCTTCGGCGCGACTGATAGCGCCGTCGCCATCGGTGTCCGCGTGGCGGAAACGCTCGGCTGCCTTCGCCTGGCGCTCGCCCCGGTGCGCTTTCTTCCATGCGCTCAACTCGCTGCGCGACAACTGGCGGTCCTTGTTGGCATCGATGCTGTCGAACTTGCCCGCGAGGTGCGGCATGGCCTTCTCGACTTCGGCGCGCGACAGCTTGCCATCGCCATTGGTGTCGGCCCTGCTGAAATGACCGGCGGCACGGTGGCTTTTGGCGCCGGCGGTATTGTCCGCGGCAAAACCGATGACGGGAACCAGAATCAGTGCTGCAATCAGGCTGCGTTTGAACATGTTCGTCCTCCTAAAAAAGTTGGTAAGGACAATAACGCCGGGGCGGCGGATGAGCGTACAGCGGCAACAAACTGTTACACGTTCACTCCGCCCTTAACCTTGCCTCCAGCCCGGCCAGCTTGTGCTTGATCGCGGCGCCGGCGTACATCTGCGGATTGGACGCGGTGAGCTTCTGCTCGCGTTCTCGTTGCGCCACCGCCGCGCGGGCGAGCTCGAACGCTTCGGCGAAGGAACGGGTCCGGCGCAAAGCTTCGTCGAAATAGGCTTTGCCGAACCAGGTGAAGTCCTCGCCGTTGTCGCAGCCGAAGGACTGATTGCGCGCATCGGTGGCGGTGATGATGAGCGTATTCTGGTCCTTGAGCGGTTCGATGAAGCCGCCCGAATAGCAGGCCGAAATCACCAGCACCTTCCACTTGATGCCGCTGTCGTGCAGCATGCGCGCGAGCGCCGCGGGCCTGATCTGCGACAATTGCAGCGGCGGCAGTTCGACCGACAGCTCGCCGTCCTCTGAACCGTGAGTGGTGATGTACAGGAACAGCACGTCCTCTTCCGCATCCATGATCCGGCCCACGCGCGCGAGCGCCGCGCGCAGATTGGTGGCGCTGGCGATGGGCAAATTGCCCAGTGTCGCCGGATCGTTGCCAAGCAGGAGCGAGCGCCCGGCGGCATCGAAGCGCTCCTCGATCAGGCGCGACACCGTCTGCAACTCTTTGCCGAACACGTCCTGGGTACCGTAGGGCGCAAAACCGACGAAATACAAATCGGCGATTCCGGCGCGCTGCGGCTGCAGCGCGGCCAGATTCGCATCGAGCAGCCCGCCCTGGGCGTGAAACAGATCTTCCCGCAGGATCGGACTTTGCGTCGTGTCGGCGCTGGTTTCCCGGTAGACGGCCCAGAGCTCGGTGCGCGGCATGTAATTCAGCAGAAACACAAACAGTACAATCAGCAGCACGCTGCCGTGGACGAATTGCCGCCTGTGCCAACCGGCCGCCACCCATAGCGCGCGCAAGGCCACGGCAAGCACCCATGAGAGATACGCCACGTAGGTCGTGAGTTGCACTGCGGGCGGGGTATCCGCCGCCGCGAAGCGCAACCCGATCACGATGGCCGACGACACGAGTTCGAACAAAGCGCCGGGCGAAATCAAGAACAGCGCCAGAGCCAGAAGCAGCTCGCGCTTGCGGTACAGGGAGGCGATGATCAAGCTCGCCAGCAGCACCAGCGGTATCTCGGCCAGCGCCATCGGCAGCGCGCCGTAGTCGACGTAACCGGGGAAACCTCCGCGCAGCATGCCGCCGGCCAGCCATGCGAGCAGATTGAACGCCCAGAGCAGGACGAAATCGCCGGGCGAGACGCGGAAGTCGTAGCGGCTCACGCGAAGGAAGGCCGCCAGGCGCACGCCGGCGAGCAAGTTGCGCTTCAGGCCCTGTAGCAGCAGCGCCGCGGTGGATTTCATGCCTGAATCTTCCAGCCGCAAATCTACTTGACGACGAGCGCGGATTTCACCGCGGCCACGCGCGCCGTCCGCAGCCGGGCGGCGATCCGGTGCGGCTCGGACTCACGCGCGGCGATGGCGCCGGCGTCCACGGCGCGCGCGACACGCAAGGCAGCGAGCAGGCGCGGTGCGGCTGCGCGCGCGCAGCTTGCGTTGCAGCTTCCTACTGCCTGCAACAACTGCTCGAAGCGCGCCGGCCTGCGCCAGCCATCGCAAGCCTGCAGCAAAGCGACCACCGCTTCGGGCTCGAGCTTCGCGCCGAGGCGGATCTGCTCAAAGTGGCGCAGCGCGAGCAGAGCCAGGTCGCGCGCGTCCGCCGGCGCGCGCAGGCGCACATTCATATGGCGCAGTTCGAGTTCCGGCGCATCCAGGCCGGCAAGCGCGCGCGCGAGCACGGCGTAGCGCACTTCGAGCGCATAGCCCTGGGCCGCAGCGTAATCGAGCGTACGCTGCGAGCGCGCGTACTGCGCGCGGCTCGCCCAGGCCGCGGCCAGTTGCGGCAGCACGCGCGCGAGAGCGCCGCAGTTCCGCAGCAGCGCGAACATTTTCGATGGCGCCGCTTCCATCAGACCGACGGCCAGTTCCTGCCAAACGCGTTCGGCGACCAGGGCATCGGCTTCGCCCGCCGCCACCATCGCGCGCATCAGGCGCAGGGTGGCCGGCGCCACTTTGAAGCCGAAGCGCGCGGCAAAGCGCGCCACCCGCAGGATCCGCACCGGGTCCTCGACAAACGCCGGACTCACATGGCGCAGCACGCCGCGCTTCAAGTCTTCTGCGCCGCCATAGGGGTCGACGATGCGCCCCTGCGCGTCGCGGGCGATGGCATTGATGGTGAGGTCGCGCCGCGACAGATCCTCATCCAGCGTCACCTCGGGCACGGCATAGACCTGGAAGCCCTTGTAGCCGCGCGCCGTCTTGCGCTCGGTACGCGCCAGGGCATATTCCTCGTGCGTCTTCGGGTGCAGGAACACCGGAAAATCCTTGCCCACCGGCTTGTAGCCCAGGCGGGTCATGTCCTCCGGCGTGGCGCCGACCACGACGTAGTCGCGGTCTTTGACCGGCAGCCCGAGAAGTTCATCGCGGACCGCGCCGCCGACTGCGTAAATCTTCACCGGGAACCTGTTGCATGATTATGCGTAAGGCTCGCCGGCTCGCAACAGACACGGGCTATTGCGAGCTTGAGCGGCTTCACACTTCGCGCGTCTTTCTGCCGGCGTGGTAGCGCAGCAGGCTGTAGCGCGAACGCGCGCAGATCCCTTGCGGGTAGACCGGCGCTACCGCCTCCATCGCGGTAGGCTGGATGCCGAAGGGGAAGGGCGCGGCGCTGACGCTATCGGCCGACATCGACAGCACGTTGTCGCGGCTCATCAGCTTGCCCGGCAGCCATTCCATGACCCATGCCTGCAGCATCGAGTACTTGGCGTTGAGGCCGATGATCGGGCGCGGGTGGCCGCTCGCGCGGCCGGCGAATCTGACCAGCTCGCGCAGGCTGTAGACCTTCGGCCCGCACAGGTCGTAGGTGTTGCCGAAGCTCGCTCGCTCGCCGAGCGCATGCACCAAGGCCCGCGCCACGTCCTCGACATAGACCGGCTGGAATTTCGCCTCGGGGCAGGCGAGGAATACCAGCGGCAGAAAACGTTGCAGCAGGGCGAACAGGTTGAGGAAGCTGTCTTCGGGACCGAACACCACCGAAGGGCGGAATACGGTGATGGCAAGGCGCTTCCTTTCGGCGAACATCCAGTTCTCGCCGTCGCCCTTGGAACGCAGGTAAGCGCTGGGGCCCGTGCTCGACGCATTCAGCGCGCTCACGTGCACGAGGCGCGGGATGTGCAAATGCTCGCACGCCGCGGCGAGATCGCGCGGCAACTCGGCATGCGCGCGGCGGAAATCGACTCCGTAAGGCTCGCCCGGTCTGCTTTGCAGCGCGCCCACCAGGTTGATCACCGCGTCGCAGCCGCGCAGAACGGCGGCGAGCTGCGCCGGATCGCACGCGTCGGCTTCGACCACCTCGACCGTCGGCAGCATGAACAGGTGCTTGGCACGCTCGCGCCGGCGCGTGGTCACGACCACCCGCTTGCCCTGCTCGACCAGCATGCGCACCACGTGACGGCCGATAAATCCGCTGCCGCCAAGCACAGCTATCCGATCCAGTTTCATTGCGGTTCGTCCTCTGCGGCCGCGCGCTGCGCCACGAGTTTGTCCTTGCCGCCGCGCGGCGCGATGACACCCAAGCGGGCTTTAAGGGAGCGCACCTGACCTCCCAGCATGGCTGCGTAATACATGGTGTTGTTCATCACTTTCTTGACGTAGTCGCGGGTTTCGTTGAACGGTATGGTCTCGGCGTAAATCGCGCCTTCCAGGGGACGCGCGTCGCGCCACTTGCGCGCCCGACCGGGCCCTGCATTATAGGCCGCCGCGGCCAGCACCGGATTGCCGTCCAGGTCGTCGAGCACGTGGCGCAGGTAATAGGTGCCCAGGGCGGCGTTGACGCCCGTATCGGTCACCCGCGCCCAGGAATAGTCGCGCATGCCCATGCGATGGGCCACCCACTTGGCCGTGGCCGGCATGAGCTGCATCAGCCCGGCCGCTCCGGCCGAGGACTTTATCGCCGCAATGAAGCGGCTTTCCTGGCGCACCAGCCCCAGCACCCAGGCTTCCTCCAGTTGCCGCGCGCGCGCATTGTCGCCCAGCGCCTCGCGATAAGGCGCAAGATAACGCACGCTGAAATCGTGCAGCGCCAGGGTCTTGTCGGCGGTGTTGATGGCGCGGTCGAACATTTCGTTTTGCCGCGCGAATTCGGCCGCGGCGAGGAGCTGCTTGTCGTCCATGCCGCGTATCGACCAGATCCATTCGCGCGCCGAGTCGAAGCGCTGGTCCAGGCGGTACAAGGCCAGCGCGCGCCGGAAGCCGGTCTCGCGCGCGATCGCGGCCACCTCTTCCTGCGCCGGCGTGTATCCCTTGGGCGGAACGCTGAACGCGAGACCCAGTTCCTCGGCTGCGAGCCGGGCGTAGAAATGATGCTCGCCGGCGATGCGCGCAAACAGCGTGCGCGCCTCGGCGACATTTCCCAGCGCCAGGTCGGCGCGCCCCTGCCAGTAGATCCAGGCCGGCTCGTTCCTTTGCGGCGGCGACATTTTTTCCGCTGTCACTTTGACTTCATTCCAATTGCCCTGGCGCAAGGACGCGCGCATGCGCCAGGCGAGCTGTTCCTCAGCGAGCGGCGCTGCGGCAGCTTCGGCGTACCATAGCAGCGCCTCGGGCAGGTTGCGCCGCGCGGCGTGCAGCGCGAGCTGGCCCCAGACGTAGCCCTGCTCGCCGGCGGAGAATTTCGCGCGCAGCTTTTTGTCCCAATAGCCCGCGGCCGCGAGCGGATCGGTGCGCGCCAGCCGATGCAAGGCGAACATGACGAGCTCGCGCACCTGGCGGCGCGACCAGTCCTTCTTCTTGCCGTCGAGGTAGCGCTGCGGTCCGGCGGCTGCGCCAAAAAGCTGCCCTCGGTCCGGCGCCTCCCTCGGCGGCAGGTACCCGGCGGTGTGCCACGCCGCGCTCACCGCCCCCGCCTCGAGCAGGAGGCGTATGCGTTCCCACACTTGGCGACTGGTGAACTGGCCGCGAGAGATTAGCGTTTCGGCAAGCGGTACGCAGCCTTCGGGCAACTCGCGCGGCGCGGTCCACTGCGCGCGGACTTCGGCCAGCGCCGATTCGTCCCTCTGCTGCCAGCGCGCCTGCAGCGCGTAGCAAGCGACATCGTTGTCCTCGCCAATCAGCAGCGGATGCTCGGCACGGAACAAATCCCATTGCTGCTTCTTCCCCAGCGCCTTCAGCCATTCCTTGCGCATCTGCTCGGCGAGGAAGCTCCCCTGCTCGCGCGCGAGGAAGGCGCGCACCTCGTCCGCACTCGCATCTTCCAGGCGCGCTCGCAGCAGCCAGGATTCGACATAGGGTTCGAGCAGGTAACCTTGGAGCTGCACCTCGTACCTGGCGAGCTTGTCGTAATCGCCCGCGCGCGCCGCGGCATGCGCGGCAAGGAAGATCTCATCCTGCGTCTGCGGGCGTGAGGGCGCCGCTTGTGCCACCAACGCCGCCAGGGCGAACGCGAGCATCAGAGCGCGCAGCATCGGTGCTATAGTGAGTTTAATGGCTAACTCCATGATGAGAATAGTATAAACGCTCCACCGAGCGGATGGATGACGAGCATCAAAAATATGCAGCATGCTGAACTGGTGGCCTGGCGCAAAAACCTGCGGCGCGAGCTGCTCGCGCAGAGGCAGGCAGTGCCCGCGGACCGGCTCCACGCCTGGCGCCTGGCCATGGACCGGCATCTGCAATACGGCTTCCCAGGGCTGGCCAAAGAGGTGGTGGCTTTCTGCTGGCCGATCCGGAACGAGTACGACGCGCGCCACCTGATGCGCCGGCTGCGCGAACAGGGCGCGAGCACCGCGCTGCCGGTGGTGCTCGCACCGAAGACGCCGCTCATTTTCCGCGAGTGGCATCCGGGCGTGGAGATGGAACTGGGCAAGCTCGACATCCCCTATCCCAAGGCGGGCGCCGGGCTGCTACCGGACACGGTGCTGCTGCCGATGATCGGATTCGATAGCGAGGGCTATCGCCTCGGTTACGGCGGCGGCTTTTTCGACCGCACGCTCGCGAGCCTGCGCGATGCGAAGCCGCTGGTGATCGGCGTGGGCTTCGAGCTCGGCGCGATCCCCACGATCCGGCCCCAGCTCTGGGACATGCCCATGGATTACGTCGTCACCGAGCGCGGCGTATACCGGCGCGATGCCGGCAAGCTCGAATTCCTGGGTGTGCCGAGTAACGCGAAGGGATCGAGCCTCAGTTCGCCGGTGTGTTACGCGGACGAGATTGCGCCGGGGTATTTCGGCGAAGAGCCGGAGACGCCGCGCTGATTCCATCGGCGGCCGAGGAGATCCTGCGCTTCGAGTCCCCGGTGCAGATGACCCCGCGCCATGCGGTCGATGACGGCGAGCTCGCCGGACGCAAGGTGAAGGCCGGCGAAGGAGGGCCGCTTGCGCGTGCTCGCGACGCTGTTGCCGCAGCGCAGCCCCGCGGC
>Ga0156022_1111_pt1 | contig 16040 bp, 13 predicted proteins | sample RifCSPlowO2_02_FD_107676 | JGI IMG/M metagenome (GOLD analysis project Ga0156022, IMG submission 107676) | Betaproteobacteria bacterium RIFCSPLOWO2_02_FULL_65_24 | reverse complement strand
CCTGAAAGAGGAATTCGGCCTGTCGCTCATCGCGGCCGGTTGGCTGGTGTCCATGTTCAACGTGATCGCGGTGGGGAGCGCCATCTTTTTCGGCGTCTTCTCAGACCGCGTCGGGGCGCTGCGCTTCTGCCTGGCGGGCCTGGCCACCCAGATCCTGGGAGGCGTCCTGGGCATGATCGCAACACAGGCGCCCTTGCTGCTCGCTTCGCGGTTGATCGAAGGCGTCGGCTTCGTCGCCACCGTGGTGGCGGTGCCGATTCTCATGGCGGCGGCCGCGAGCCCCGCGCACCGCAGTCTTGCCTTCGGGCTGTGGGCCACTTACATGCCGGTGGGCGGATTCAGCATCGTGGCGCTGAGCCCGCTGCTGCTCGCCCTGTGGGGCTGGCGCGGCGTCTGGGCATCGCTCACCGTCGCCATGGTCGCCTGCACGCTGCTGCTCGCCGCGCAGGCGCGCCGCTATGCCGCGGTCACGTCGGGTGCGCCGCGGTCGCTCGCGAGTATCAGACAGACATTGGCGCAGCCCGTGCCGTGGCTGCTCGGCACGGCGTTCGCCGCGTATACGCTGCAGTTCTACACGGTGATGGTGTGGCTGCCGACCTATCTGCTGGAAACGCGCGGGATCGGGGCGACCCTGTCGTCGCTGCTCACTGCGCTCTACATCCTGGCAAACGCCTTCGGCAACCTGATGGGAAGCTGGCTTGTGCACCGGCAGGTGGCCCGGGGCCCGACCATCGGCACGGCGTTTCTCGCCACTGCGGTGATCTTTCTCGGAATCTTCTCGCCCGCGCTGCCGGACCTGGTGCGCTTCCTGCTGGTGCTGCTCTATGGCTTCATCACCGGCTGCATTCCGCCCACCGTGCACTCGGGCGGCATGCATTACGCGCGCACCCCCGCCGAGCTCGGCAGCCTGCAGGGGCTTATTGCGCAGCTGTCCAACATGGGCACCTTCGTCGGATCGCCGATCATCGCCACGGCCGTGACCTGGAGCGGAACCTGGGACGCGGCGTTATGGGTGCTGCTCGCGAGCGGCGCGATCGGCCTCGTCATGGCGTGGGGCGTGCACCGCTTCGAATCAGCGGGAACACTTGCATCGCGTAAGCCGGGCTAACGTGCCGAAGTCCCGTTGTAGCCGTAAAGCTACTTCGATTTGAGATTTGCGGTGACTGCACACGCCTGTTCGAGACCAATAAGATTCCCGGCAATTTCAAGGGAGCTGCAACATGCGGTACTTCACTCTCGAACAACGCGAATCACTGCGAAATGCCTTGACGAGCCATGCCGTCAAGCTTCGTGAACAGATTTCCGGTCATCCTGCTCGTTTTATCGCGCAAGCCCCGATCAAGGACGTAAGCGAAGAAACGCTTCAGCTTCGGAGGGTGGAGGAGACCCTGGCAAGATTGCGTTCACCTGACTTCGGTGTCTGCAAGGAATGCCATGGGGACATTCCATACAGCCTTCTCAAAACCAACCCGTTTACGAACCTGTGCGGGCAGTGTCTCCATCGTGGAGATCTGGCACTGTTCATACCAGGCGAACTATAGATACGAGCGACAAGTCGCCGAAACAACTATTCGGTCGAAGGCCTGCTGCGATCGTTCGAGCAGCTCTTGCCGAACTCCTCGAGGGCACGCTGATATTCGGAGAGCGCCGCAGCACTCACCGGCGCGCCGCACTCATAGCAGGCGTCATGCAGGCGATCGAACCAGCGGCAGCCGCATTCGTCGCAGGCCAGCTCGGGCGCGCCGGCCGGGTTGGTGAATATCATCGGCAGGCTCCCAGAAACGCGAGGCCCAGCGAATCCAGAAAATCCTCGTAACCGGCGTCCTGCAGCTCCCGCTTGGTGCGCATCACGTAGAAGAGCACGTTGCCGCGGCGGATGAGGCCTTTCATGACGGTGAGCGGGTCGCCGCCGAGGTGCCGGCTGATCGCCTCCAGCGCCTCGTCATCCGCGACCAGAAGCAGGTCCAGCCGCAATTCCCGGGGATGGCGGCACGATGCGCAACCGGCTCGCATTCCGTCCTCGCCGCATTCCCAGGTCAGCAGCGTTGCCGCGGGCGAGTCCGCTTCCGTGGCAAACAGCGCAGCGGCGCGCTTGCCCGCGTCAGCGCCGTTGCGCCGCATCAGGCCGATGCGCGACCCGGGGGCCATGTCGCAGAACAGCTCCCGGTTGCGATCGAGCATCTGCTGCCAGGCCGGCAGCTCGCTGAACATGCGCTCCGCAACAGAGGACATGGGGAGTCTAGATTCTAACACCCAGCCGGTAGCCTTCATGGATGGCGGCGTCCAGGCCGCGCGGGACGAGCGCGTCCCCGCAACCGTGCAACTCGTCGATCGTCCACTCGAATTCCTGGAACAGCTCCTGGTTGGATTTCCGCGGCGTGGCGGCGATCACCGTATCCGCCGCCACCTGCAGTTCGGCGCCTTTGCCGTTCAGCACGATGACGCCTTCTGCCGTGATGCGCACCACGCGCGAGGACGTGAGCGCACGTATGCCCAGTTCCTCGACCCAGGAGTTGTGGCGCCATTTGAAGGAGGGCATCACGTCGCCGGCGATCCTCTTTTCCGCTTCCACCACCGTCACTTCGGCCCCGCCCTTGCGGATCGACTCGGCGAGCGTGAGGCCGATCTTGCCGGCGCCGATCACCACCACGCGCGCTCCCGGAACGACGCGGCCGGAAGCGACATCCTGCGCGCTCACCAGGCGCTCGTGGCCCTCGATCGCCCGGTACACGTCCATGTCGATGCGTGCGCCCGAGGCCACCACGCAGACATCGAACTGATGCAGGAGGCTGCGCATGAGCTTCGCATTCGCCTCGGTGTCGAGGCGAACCTCGACGCCGAGCTTCTTCGCCATCACTTCATAGTGCGCGACCACGCTCGCCAGGTCCTCGGGCCGCGCCAGATCGCGAGCGGCATAGGCGCGCAGGCTCCCGCCGATCGCCTCGGATTTTTCGAACACCGTCACTGCATGGCCGCGCCTGGTTGCGGTGAGTGCGAATTCCATGCCCGCGGGTCCTGCCCCGATCACCATGATTCTTTTCTTCACCGCTGCGGGCCGGATCTGATACTCGGGCTCCACTTCATGGCCGAGCGCCGGGTTCATGGTGCACGTATAGGGCAGGTCGCGGAACAGCCGCGACAGGCAGTTGAGCGAGCCGATGCAGCGCCGCACTTCGGGCAGGCGGTCTTCGGCCGCCTTGTGCACGAGCTCGGGGTCGGCGAGCAGCGGCCTGCACACTTCCCAGTAGTCGAATTCGCCGCGCGCGATGCAATCGTTCGCCATGACGGGGTCGGGCAGGCGGTTGCCGAAGGCCACCGGCGTATCGGGGAACATCCGCTTGGCGCGAGCGGCGAGATGGTTCCAGTGCCCCGGCGCAATGTCGCGTCCGATCGACGATTCCGGCGCCTCCTGCCAGCCGACCGTGACGCTGATCATGTCCACGCCCGAATCGACCGCCTGCTGCATCAATTCGAAGCATTCGTCCTCGGTATTGCCGCCCCAGCGGTCCATGAGCTCGGCGCCGTTCAGCCGGATGGCGAGCGGGTTTTCCGGCGTCGCCTGCTTGATGGCATCGATCAGCTCGCGCATGAAGCGGCCGCGGTTCTCGATAGACCCGCCGTATTCGTCGCTGCGCTGGTTGGTGAACCGGGAGTTGAAGCTGGCGAGCAGATAGCCCATGAAGCTGGTGACTTCGGTCGCGTCGAAGCCGGCCTTGACCGCGCGCCGCGCGGCATCGGCATGCTGGCGGATGCAGTCCTGAATATGGTCGCGCGTCATTTCCCGTGGCGGGCGGAAGTGCGGCAGGGTCTGCGGCACTTCCGAAGGCTGGACGCAATAGCCGATATCTATGCCGCCATAACGGCCGGCATGCAGGATCTGCTGGACCGCCACGGCGCCGGCGTCATGGATATAGCGGGCGATGGTCTCGAACTGGGGCAGGAACTTGTCGTCGAACAGGGCAATCTGCCGGAAGTAGGCCTTGCCTTCGCCCAGCGGGTCGGGGTAGGCGCCCTGATTGGTGATCAGCCCGCAGCCGGTGCCGGCAATGACGCGCATGCGCGCCAGTTCCCGCGGCGTGATGAAGCCGTCCCGGGTGTTGTAGTTGGAAACGCAGCACGCGCCGTACTTGATGGAATTCGGGGTGGTGAACCCGCCAAAGCGGGCCGGCTTGAACAGATGAGGGAGCTTGGCTTCGCCGGGTCGGGTCATGGTTGGCACGGTGCCTGTTTAGGGTTTACTGAATCTGCCCGATTTTGGCAGTTGCGCGTTTGGCGTTGGACCACGAGTGGAATGCCTCCCGCGCAACTGCCAAAATCGGGCAGACCTATTGGTCTTGAGTCTCGGAAAGATCTTCCAGCGCGCTCAAGCGCGCTATATTGATTGCCATCCATCGCCTCCTTCTTGATGCAGATCAAGAACTGAAAGAACTCGCCCTCCCGGGACGGCTCACTGTCCTTAGCATAATTGCCTCGTTTCCACGCAACCCCCCGCACACGCTCGGAAAGGACTTCCATGACCCGCCCAGAAGAACGACTCCACCATCCCATCGCCACCCGGGAGCTCGAACGGCGCTGGTCCGCCGTGCGCGCCGCCATGAAAGAGCGCGGCATCGACGTGCTGCTCATGCAGAACAACAACGATTTCATGGGCGGCTACGTCAAGTATTTCACCGACATGCCGGCGAGCCACGGCTACCCGCAGACGGTCGTCTTTCCGGCCGACGACGCGATGACGGTGATCGTGCAGTCCAGATTCGGCGAAGACCAGGAATTGCCGCGCGAAGGCAACTGGCTGCGGCCGGGCGTGAAGCGCGTGCTCGGCGCGCCCTATTTTTCCAGCGCCTACTACAGCATCGTCTACGACGCCGAGCTCGCGGAGAAGGCGCTTACACCCTATGCGCACGGCACCGTGGGGCTGGTCGGGCGCGGCACGCTGCCCGTGTCCATGATCGACCATCTGAAGAGCGGCCGGCTCTCGGGCGCCAGGTTCGTGGACGCGAGCGACATGGTGGACCGGATCAAGGTCATCAAGAGCGAGGACGAGTGGGCCCACATCCGGCGCACCGCGGCGGTCCAGGACGGCGCCATCGACGCGGCGATGAAAGCCGTCGCGCCGGGCAAGCGTGAAATCGAAATCGCTGCAGTGGCCGAACACTGGGTGCTGGATCACGGCGGCGAGCAGGGGCTGTTCCTGTGCTGCTCGCACGCTCCGGGCGAGCCGACGTATTGGGCCAACCGCCACCTGCAGAACCGAACATTGCGCGAAGGCGACATGTTCAGCCTCCTGGTGGAGAGCCAGGGTCCGGGCGGGTTCTACACCGAGATCAGCCGGACCTGCGTGCTCGGCAAAGTGCCGCAGGAAATGCAGGACGAGCTCGGGGTGCTGCTGGAGGCCCGCAAGCTGACCCTCGACAGGCTTAAACCCGGCGCCTCGTGCAAGGACATCTGGGATACGTACAACGCTTTCCTGCGCAAGCGCGGCAAGCCCGAAGAGGAGCGGCTGTACTGCCACGGGCAGGGCTACGACCTGGTCGAACGGCCCCTGGTGCGCCTGGACGAGCCGATGCTGATCGCCGAGAACATGAACATCACCTGTCACCCGACTTACGTCAGCCGGCTCGCGTTCAACACCATCTGCGACAATTACCGGGTCGGCAAGACGGGCGTGATGGAGCGCCTGCACCAGTACCCGGAAAAGATCGTCGAGCTCGTCTAGGGAAGCTCTGCGCCGGCTTGAGAGCCGGCGCTTGATGGTATCGTCGGTGGCGGCCTCCGAGCGAGGCCGCCATTTTCATTGCTTCGTTGGATTTCATGGCTTCGACACCGGCTTCGCAGACGCTGCGCCCGGACGCGCTCCCGCCACGGCTGGTCGCCACCGTATGGCTGCCGTTCGCGGCCGCCTACTTCATGTCCTATGCCCTGCGCAACGTGAACGCGGTGCTCGCGCCGGAGCTCACCCGCGAATTCGCCTTGAGCGCGGCCGAGCTGGGCCTGCTCACGAGCGTCTACTACATCAGTTTCTCCCTGGTGCAGCTGCCCTTCGGCATACTGCTCGACCGCTATGGCTCGCGGCGCGTGCACGCGACGCTCCTCCTCGTGGCTGCTGCCGGCAGCGTGCTGCATGCCACGGGCAACAGTTTCGTGCTGGTGGCCACGGGACGGGCGCTCATCGGCATCGGCGTGGCGCTCGGTCTGATGAGCGCGGTCAAAGCGTTCGCGCAGTGGTTTCCGCTCTCGCGCGTGCCGCTCGCGATCAACATGATGATGGCCTTCGGCAACCTCGGCGCCATGGTCGCGGCCGGGCCGGTCGGCTGGTCGCTCGCGTACATATCCTGGCGAACGGTCTTCTGGATATCCGCGGCGCTGTTCGTGCTCGCGTCCATTCTGCTGTTCGTGGTCATGCCGGAAAAGCGGCAGGCGCAGGAGTCCTGGTCGCAGCTCGCCGGCGGTTTCGGCACCATTTTCAGGAGCGCGAGCTTCTGGCGGCTGTCGCTCATGATGAGCGTCATCAGCGGCACGTACACGGCGATCCAGAGCCTGTGGATCGGACCCTGGCTGCGCGACGCGGCGGGGCTCGACCGCGCCCAGGTGCTGGTGGTGATCACCTGGCTCGCCGTGGCGTCGATCATCGGTTACGCCGTGGTCGGGGCCGGATGCGACTGGCTGATCCGCCGCGGCGCAAGGGCGCTCACTCTCTATAAGATCCAGGCCGGCAGCGCCATGGTCGTGCTGAGCCTCATCGTTTTCTTTGGCGGCAGCACCGCGCTGGTGCTGTGGCTGGTTTACTTTGCCGTGGGCTCGGGTGGGCCGCTCGTACTCGCCATCCTGGCGCGGCGCTTCCCGGCAGGCATTGCCGGGCGGGTCAATACGGCGACCAACGTGCTCATTTTCTCCATCGCGTTCGGCTTCCAATGGGGCGTGGGTGCGGTGCTGGACCGTTGGCCGGTCACCGACGGCCGCTACGCGGTGGAAGGCTACCAGGCGGCTTTCATCGGGTTGATACTGGTACAGCTCGCCTTCTATGTTCTGCTGCTGTGGAAGGAACACCCTACGCCGCTTCCGGAGGGTCGTGCGGCCGAAGCGCCCGGCACCCGCGCGTTCAAGGCGCCGGGGGCATGATCGATGCGGAAACGCGTCAAAGGGGCGGAGCCTTGGACGTGTCGATTTCTTTGCTGTTGCCCGAACTTTGCGTCGGCCACCAGCGTTCGAGCAGCGCGCCGGCCCAGGCACGGCCGCCGAGGCCGAAGGCAAGCGCGAGCGCGAGCACGACGCCGGCGAGCAGGATCAGAAACGTCTGGCGCACGATGTCGCCCCCGATCGCAAGCTGTTCGAGCGTGATCAGCGCCACGAAGACGATGAGCGCGTACTGCGTCAGCCGGCCGAGCAGCTCGGCGTCGCGAATGCTGACGTTGAGGCAGTACGCCCGCACCGAGCCGCCGACAAAGCGGGCGAAGTACGCCCCGAAAACCAGGATCAGCAGCGCCACGAACACGCGCGGCAGAAACCACACGACGCGCCCGAGCAGATCGGTGACGTAAGTGAGCCCCAGGCCGTTGAACGCCACCAGCAACGCGCCGAAAACGACCAGCCAGTACACCAGCATGCCGAAGATGTCGGTCGTGTCGCGCTCAATGCCCCCCTGTCGCAGAAATCCATCCATGCCCGCGCGTTCGGTGAGCACGTTGAAGTTGATCGCGCGCAGGCCGCGCACGGCGGCAAAGCGCAGCGTCTTGGCGAGCAGCCAGCCGGCGATCACGATCGCGATCGCAAAAACGATACGCGGCATGTAGACGCCGATCTGCTGCAGGAACGCTCGGACCGGCTCGATCATGACGTTGAGATCTTCCATGGCGTTCTCCGCGTGTTCACCGATTGGTCATCTGACGTGCCAACGCTCCAGCAGGCTCGCGATGCCGCGCAACGGGACTTCCACCCACGCGGGCCGGTTGTCGAGCTCGTAGCGCACCTCGTACAGCGCCTTTTCGAGCTCGAACAGGCGCAGCAGCGGCGCGACGCTCTCGGGTGCCGGATAGAGCGTTGCATGGGTCGCGTCGGCGGCGATCGTTTCGCGATAGCTGGCGAGAAACGCGCTCCGCACCACCTCCTCCCACGCCGCGGCGAGCGGCGCGCCGCGCTCGCGCTCATCGGGGGCGGGGCTCGACTGTTCGAGCGCGGTTGCCGCGACGTAGCCGAACGAGCGCAACATGCCGGCGACGTCGCGCAACTGTGAGCGCTTGCGCCGGCGTTCTTCGAGCGGGCGCGCCGGCTCACCTTCGAAGTCGATGATCACGAAATCGTTGTCGCGCAACAGCACCTGCCCGAGGTGATAGTCGCCATGATGGCGCGCCTTGTATCCGAGGCCGGTGCGCGGCACCGCGAGTGTCTCGAGCAGGCCCGCGCCTCTTGCGAGCATCGGCGCCGCGGCCGCGCGCAGCCGCCCGGGCAGTGAATCGAGGCGCCGTTGCAGCGCCTCCAGCGTCGTCGCCAGATCGGAGCGCAGGCGCTCGATCCAGCCCGCCACATCGTCCGCCGTGATCGGCTCCGGCTCGAACGCCGGATCCCCGGAGGCCTGCACGAGGGCGAGGTGCAACTGCGCAGTGCGCTGCCCCAATCGCTGCGCCAACGGCAAATAGGCGCCGAAATACGCGGCATCGGCGGGCTCGCCCTTTGCTGCGGCGTACGCCTGGATCGCGCGCGCCAGATAGTCGACGCTGTAGGCCCAGCCGTCGCCCTGGTTGGGTACACACCCCTGCAGCATCGCCACGGTCGTGCTGCTGCCGTCGGCGCCTTCGTATTCGATGCTGCCCGCCATCGGCGCGCAGTGTTCGAAAGCAGCCACCTCGGTCAGAAAGCGGCCGATCTCGATTTCTGGATTCAGGCCCGGCTGCACGCGCCGGTATGCCTTCAGGAACATCTGCTCGCCAAGTTGCATCACCGTGTTGCTGCTCGATGCCGGCGGCCGCACCACCGGCCTGCGCGCCGCCGGCTCGCCGGCGAGCCGCGCGAAAGCCCCGGTGGGACGAAACAGCAGCCGCCCGCGCGCGGTCGCAAGCTCGGTTCCCTTGGCGATCGCATCGACCAGTGCCAGGCAGAACGGCTCGTCGAACAGCGCATCCGCGAGCAAGCCCACCTGTGCCTGCTGCCTGACCTTCGCGACGCCAACCGGCGCCAGATTCTTCAGGCGCTCCTCGTCGTCTTCCTCCCACGCGAGCGCAAACGGGAGGAAATAGATCGCAGTCGCATTGCTGCTTTCCACGTTTGCCATGGTCATCAGCCATGCGCGCCCCGCCTGCGCCAGCAGCGCATGGTCGGCCAGCGCCACGCGCCGGACGGCTTCGCCCTTCGCGCCATACCAGCGCTGATTGGCGACGAAACGCGGCAGCACTTCCGTTTCAAGTTGCCTGCGCAGACGTTCCGCCATCGCGATGCGCCACGGCACCACGCGATCGCGAAAGAGGCTCGACCAGCCGTCGAACAGCACCAGCACCGGCAGCTCTTCAGAAGCAACGCGTTCTTCGTGCCACGCCGGCACCGCCACGTCGGTCGCGAGCCGGAACCAGAGAAAACTGCACGAGGGCAGCGTCAGCAGATACGGCAGCTCGCCGACCGGCGGAAACGCGGTGCGCCCCATCATCTCCACCGGCACCCGGCCCTTGTAGCGCGCGAGGTCCAGCTCGACCGGCTGTGCCGAGCGCGCCAGATTGGCGACGCACAGAATTGCCTCGTCGCCATATTCGCGCAGAAACGCGATCACCTTGCGATTCCCGGGCCGCAGGAACGTCAGCCTGCCGCGGCCGAAGGCCTGCGTGCTTCGCCGCACGGCGATCAGGCGCTTCATCCAGCTGAGCAGCGACGACGGGTCGCGCAGCTGCGCTTCGACGTTGACCGCTTCATAGCCGTACACCGGGTCCATGATCGGCGGCAGGTAAAGTCGCTGCGGATCGGCGCGCGAAAAACCGCCGTTGCGATCCGACGTCCATTGCATCGGCGTGCGCACGCCGTCGCGGTCACCGAGAAATATGTTGTCGCCCATGCCGATCTCGTCGCCGTAATAGATGATCGGCGTGCCCGGCATCGAGAACAGCAGGCTGTTCATCAGCTTGATGCGGTCCAGGTCGTTGTCGACGAGCGGCGCCAGGCGGCGACGGATGCCAAGATTGATGCGCGCGCGCTTGTCGGCCGCGTACATATTGTACATGTAGTCGCGCTCCTTGCTGGTCACCATCTCGAGCGTCAGCTCGTCGTGGTTGCGCAGAAAAATGGCCCACTGGCAGTTGTCCGGAATCTCCGGCGTCTGCGCCATGATCTCGCCGATCGGATGGCGGTCCTCCTGCGCGAGCGCCATGTAGATGCGCGGCATCAGCGGGAAGTGATACGCCATGTGGCACTCGTCGCCGTCGCCGAAGTATTCGGCGACGTCTTCCGGCCATTGGTTGGCTTCCGCGAGCAGCAGGCGGCCGGAGTAATGCGCGTCCAGCACGGCGCGAATGCGCTTGATGACGGCGTGCGTCTCGCGCAGGTTCTCGTTGCTGGTGCCTTCACGCTCGACCAGATACGGAATTGCGTCGAGCCGGAACCCATCGACCCCCAGGTCGAGCCAGAAGCGCATCGTGCGGATCACCGCCTTCAGCACCTGCGGGTTGTCGAAGTTCAGGTCCGGCTGATGGTGGAAGAACCGATGCCAGTAGTAGGACTGTGCGACCTCGTCCCAGGTCCAGTTCGACTTCTCGGCGTCGGTGAAGATGATCCGCGTGCCGGCGTATTTGTCGGGATCGTCGCTCCAGACGTAGAAATCGCGCTTGCGCGAACCCTTGGGTGCGCGGCGCGCCGCCTGGAACCACGGATGCTGATCGGACGTGTGGTTGACGACGAGCTCCGTGATCACGCGCAAGCCGCGCTTGTGCGCTTCGCGCACGAACTGGCGAAAGTCGTTGCGCGTGCCATACGACGGATGCACGTTGTGGTAATCGGAGACGTCGTAACCGTCGTCGCGGAACGGCGACGGATAAAACGGCAGCAGCCAGATCGCGGTGACGCCGAGGTCCTGCACGTAGTCGAGCCTGCTGGTGAGCCCCGCGAAGTCGCCGATGCCGTCGCCGTTGGAATCGAAAAACGTCTTGACGTGCAGCTCGTAGACGAGCGCGTCCTTGTACCAGAGCGGATCGCCCCCCGCCGTCGCCGCGCGCGCCCTGCCCGCTTCCCGCGCTCTTCCGTCGCGCGCGGCGACCGCCTGAGCGTTTGCGTTCATCGGCTGATCACGCCCGAGGCTTGGCGGGCCATACGCGTATTGGCTGCATCGCGAGCCTAGCTTAGCACGCTCGAGAGACGCGCTCCGGCGGCTCCGGGGACAGGGCTCCGCGCCCCGTCCCCGCCGGCGTCCGGATCCGGAAAATCCTGTGCCGAGGAATCCCGCCTCGCACCTGCGTTGACCGTACCCCGCCCCCAGTTTATATTCTCGAACTTGTTCATAATAACGAACGATGCGCGCTCGAACCTCAGCGCAGTTGCGGTCATTTGAAATCGCGCAACTGCGGCCTCCCGTCGCTGAAGAGGACGCAAGCCATCCATGAAGGCACCAACGGTATCGGTGAAATCGGCGGACCGCGTCCTGGACGTGCTCGAAGTGCTGAGCCGCAGGGCAAGAGCCATGTCGCACACCCAGCTCGTCATGGCGCTCGGCATCCCGAAAAGCAGCCTGAGCCAGCTGCTGCGCAACCTCACGGGCCGAGGCTACCTGGTATTCTCGCCGGGCCCCAACACCTACGAGCTCGGACCGGGCTTTTTCGCGTTGCTCCGCCAGGGGCACGAAGGGTTCAACATCGTCGCCCTCGCACGTCCCATTCTGGAGAAGCTCACTGCGGCCACGCACGAATCGTCATCGTTCAACTTGTACCGTAAGGACCATATGGAGCGGGTATGCGGCGTCGATTCTCCCCAGACCCTGACCTATCGCATGCTGACCGGGTCGCGGTTCCTTCTGTATGCCTCCTCCGCCGGGAAGGCGGTGCTCGCGGCGTTGCCCGAAAAAGAGCGCGAGCGGTATCTTTCACGGGTCCGCTTCGAGCAGCGAACCGAGACGACAGTGAAGTCCCTCAGCGAGTTGCGCCGCCATCTGGCGAAGGTCGTCAGGGAAGGCGTCGCCTATTCCCATGGCGAGCACATACCGGGCGTCGTAGCGATCGCCGCTGCCGTGCGTCGCCCGGACGCTTACCCGATCGGGGCGATAAACGTCGTCATTCCTGCTATTCGCTTCAACGCCAGCGTCGAGGCGAGCTGCCTGCGCGAGCTGCTCACAGCCAGGAGCGCGCTCGAACGCGAACTGCACGCGGGCTTTTAGGCCTGCGCCGCAAGGCCGGTTGACACTGCAAAACGCCTGCGTTAGTTTAGTTTGCAGAACCAGTTCATATTCATGAACTGATTGGCGGTTGGACCCTTTTTGTCATCCGAATCTCCGGCATTAAGACACGAAAGGAGGAAACAGGTGCGTCAGTTCATCAGTGCCATCGCGTTTACCGCTGCCGTCGCCGGATTGCTCCTGCCCGCTGCAGCGCACGCGCAGAGCTTTCCCGTCAAACCCGTGCGGCTCATCGTGCCTTTCCCTCCCGGCGGGGGTGTCGACGTCATAGCAAGACTGCTATCCCAGAAACTGACCGAAATGTGGAGCCAGTCGGTCCTGGTCGAATACAAGCCCGGCGCCAGCGGAATCCTGGGGACCGATGCCGTTGCCAAGTCGCCGCCCGATGGTTACACCATCGGCATGGTCATCACGTCGCACGTATTGAACCCGGCCATGCGTACGGACATGCCGTTCGATACGGTGAAGGATCTTTCGGGCGTTACCATGACAGCGGTCTCGCGGCTTGTCCTCGTGGCGACCAACTCGCTCGAAGCAAACAGCGTCAGGGAGGTGATAGCGCTCGCCAGGAAGAATCCCGGCAAGCTCAACTATGCCTCCCCGGGAGTTGGCACCGCGATGCATTTTGCGGGCGAATTGTTCAAGAGCGTCGCAGACATCAACATCGTCCATGTCCCGTACAAGGGAAGCGGTCCGGCGTATCCGGACGTGATGGCGGGGCGCGTTTCGCTGCAGTTCGACACTATTCACGGCTCGATGGGAAACATCAAGCAGGGCAAGGTCAAGCCGATCGCGGTCACAAGTCCCAATCGTTCGCCTGCGGCTCCGGATATTCCTGCCGTCGCGGAAACTCTCCCCGGTTACAGCGTCATGAGCGTATCCGGCGTGATCGCGCCCAGCGCCACGCCGCGCCAGCTGGTGCACAGGATGAGCGCCGACATGAACAAGGCGCTGCAATCGTCGGAGGTGGCGGGTCGCATGGCGAAGGCGGGCATGGAGCCGTCCGGAACGACTCCCGAGCAGTTCGACGACTTCATCCGCTCGGAAATCGACAAGTGGAAAAAAGTCGTCAAGACTGCGGGAATCCGACCGCAGTAGCGCGCACCGAAACGGCGACATCGGCAGGGCGGCACGCACTCCGATTTGCACTGAGAGGAGAGTGAAATGGCAGATGACTTGAGAGCCTGGTTGTCAAGAGTGGACGCAAGAGAGCAATTGAAGCGCATCAATGGTGCCGACTGGAATATCGAGATCGGAACGATTTCAGCCCTGCATTCCCGGAGCGAACCGTGCTGCGCGCTGCTTTTCGACAACATCAAGGGTTACCCGAAAGGACACCGGGTTCTCACCTGCTCGGTCACCAACCTGCGACGCCTGCAACTCGCCTTGAACCTGCCGGAAACGGACTCGGGCATGGAAATGGTGAAGACCATGCGCGAAAAGCTTTCCGCCTGGGAACGGACCATGCACCAGTTTCCGCGCCAGGAGACGAAAAGCGGGCCGATACTGGAGAACGTCCGCTCGGGCAACGACGTCAATCTGTTCGAGCTGCCCGTGCCGAGGTGGCACGAATCGGACGGAGGGAGGTATATCGGCACGGGAGACGCCATCATCACGCAGGATCCGGACAGCGGCGAAGTGAATCTCGGCACCTATCGGATCATGGTGCATGATGCGAAGACGACCGCCCTGTACATGTCTCCCGGCAAGCACGGGCGGATCCATTACGAAAAATATCACGCCATGGGCAAACCCTGTCCGGTGGCCATGTCCTTCGGCCACCATCCCGTCGTCAACCGCGTCGCCGGCATGGAGTTGCCGCCGGGTTGCGAATACAACTTCATCGGGGCAGTCCAGGGAGAACCCGTCAAGGTGATCAAGGAGGAGATCACCGGTCTGCCCATACCGGCCGACAGCGAGATCGTGGTGGTGGGCTGGGTTCCGCCAGACAAGACAAAGGTCGAGGGGCCCTTTGGCGAATGGACCGGCTATTACGCCAGCAAGGAGCGCGAAGCTCCAATCGTGGAGGTGGAGCGCATTTATTTCCGCAATGACCCCATCATCCTCGGGGCTCCCCCGATGCGGCCTCCTTCGGACGGCAGCCTGTTCCAGGTCGTCAAGAACAGCGCTCTGCTGTGGAACGCGCTGGTGAAAAGCAATGTTCCCGACGTCAGAGGGGTCTGGATGAGCGAGGTTGGCCTGCAGCAGTTCGTCGTCGTGTCCATCAAGCAGCGATATCCCGGCCACGCCAGGCAGACGGGCTTTCTCACTTCACAGAACCGCCCCGCCGCGTATCATGGAAGATACGTCGTGGTAGTCGATGAAGACATCGACCCCAGCAACATCGAAGACGTGATGTGGGCGCTGTCGACCAGGACTGATCCGGAAAACGACATCGATATCGTTAGAAGGGCGTGGAGCACTCCACTGGACACGATGATCCGCAAACCCACCAACGCCTACTTCAGCTCCAGAGGGGTGATCGACGCCTGCAAGCCTTACGAGTGGATCAATGAATTTCCCGAGGACATCAGAACGAGCGACGAGTGGGTCGCCAAGGTGAAGGACAAGTGGGGCTCCGCCGTAAATCTGAAGGGCGGGCGCCGGATCTGGTGAGCGTCTGCCGGTGCAGGCCCGGGCAGGCTTTCCCCAGAAAGTTTCATCGTTTGAGCTGATAGAGGAGCGACCAGTATGGAACTGCGAAGAGCAGACCTTGGAAAACATCCGTTGTGGTATTCGAACCAAGGTTGGAGAGCAAGAATCGGCATCATTTATCCCGGCGCCGGTTTCCATCACATCGGGGACTTCCACAAGCTCGCTCCCAAGGGCGTGGCGGTGGGCGCGGCCGCGGTGCCGCGGCACAAGGACGAGAGCGCCGAGGCGATGATGCACCTGGACGAGAAGGTGGTCGAAACGGCGAAGATCGTCGCGGGCAGCCATCCCGACGTGATCGGCTGGATCTGCACCGCGGGCAGCTTCATGAAGGGCAAGGGACACGACGAGCGCCTGGTGAAGGAAATGGAAGCCGCCACGGGCATTCCGTGCACCACGACGTCCACGGCGATGATGGCGGCCTTCAGGCAGCTGGGCATCAAGAAGCTTTCGATGTGCACGCCCTATCCGAACCCGGTGAACGACATCGAGAAGAGATTTCTCGAAGATAACGGCTTCAAGGTGCTCAAGTGCGAAGGGATGGACCTGGTGGACAACAACATCCTCGCGCACCTTCCACCGAGCGTTCTGTACCGTATGGCGAAAGCCGTCGATACGCCGGACTCGGACGGAGTGTTCATCAGCTGCACCGGCATCGACGCCCTGGACGTGATCGAAGCGTTGGAGCAGGATCTGGGCAAGCCGGTGGTGACGTCCAACCAGGCGGCGTACTGGATGTGCTTCAAGATGGCCGGCGTCGGCGAACCCATCCAGGGTTACGGCCGGCTGATGCGCGAACCCCGCTACCGGACGGCGGAGGAGCGCGAGCGCCGCCTGCAGGCGGTTTGACACAAGGAGCAACCCATGAGAACCATTGGACACAGATTCGCGGTCGTCCTGGGCGGCCTGGTGGTCGCCTTCACGCTGAACGGATGGCCGCTCCAGGCGCGCGCGGAGTACCCGGAAAAGCCCATCAGCCTGGTGATTCCGTATCCCGCGGGCGGGGTGACCGACATCGTGGCCCGGGCGCTCG
>Ga0156022_1040_pt2 | contig 16204 bp, 17 predicted proteins | sample RifCSPlowO2_02_FD_107676 | JGI IMG/M metagenome (GOLD analysis project Ga0156022, IMG submission 107676) | Betaproteobacteria bacterium RIFCSPLOWO2_02_FULL_65_24 | reverse complement strand
AGAGCGTCCATCAACTCTTCCACGATCGTTTGCGCGTCACCACGCTCGGCGGCGGTTGCCACATGCGTGCGCAAATGGCTCTCCAGGGTGATTTGCCCGGCCTTCTCCAGCGCGCCTTGAACCGCCTTGATCTGGCGCAGCACGTCAACGCAATGGGTTTGGTGTTTTTCCAGGGCATGCAAAATGCTTTCCAGATGCCCCTTGGCGATGGCGAGCCTGTGCGCGACCACCTTGCGCGCAGCTTCCGGCATGCACGGGCGACCATCGCCTGAGTGCGAGTGATGCGCTTGCATTGGCTGGTCGTTCATTGCGGGTCCGCCACCTGGGCCTGGAGGGCCTTGGTCACCGCATGCACGCAGTGCCCGCGAGTCATCCCGGTAACGCTCAAGGTGATCGCCATAAGTCGTTCCTTTCGTAAAAATGCAATCGCAGCTTGCCGCCCAATACCCTACCCACCTGGGCTGGGTACGATACGCTGAGCTCTCATTGTCGTCAATAGCCTTTTTGTTGACAACATGTTATAGAAACACATGAACTAACTGGCATCCCCACCCCCTGGGAGTGGGCTATGGGTTATTTGTCGGGGGCCGCGGCATGCAGGCCTTGCAAGTCGGTTTGTGCGGGGGGGAGGAATCGCGGTCAGTTCCAGCAGCTCAGGCTGATACGATTAGGGTACTTGACCTGATACCCCTATGGGGTATAGTATTTTTAGCGGTCGCCTGCAGATCGACCATTCAGAATCTTTCATCACGTTTGGACAAATCATGGACTGGCTATCGCAGAACTGGATTGGGGTGATGCTCGCTATCGGCGTCATTTTCATGATGAGCCGGGGAACGCGCAGCGGGCATGGACCGGTCGAAAGAATTTCTTCAACGGTGTCGGGTGAGGGGGCAGCACCAAGGAGGGGAAGATGCGCTATCTGACGATCGAGCAACGCGAGTCGCTGCGCGACACGCTGAGGAGTCGTGCGGCTCTGCTGCGCGGGGAAATCGCCACCAACCTGCGCCGCAGCCGCCGGTCGAGCTGCGTGCACCTCGCGTCCCGATTCGAACAAGATCTGGACCCCGCGCTGGAAGCGCTGGAAGGACTCGAAAGAGAAATCGATGATGCCGACGTCGCGCACGAAATGCGCCAGTTGCGCCGGGTGCGTGACGCCCTGGCGAGACTGCGCTCTTCCGAGTACGGCATCTGCGTGGATTGCGAAGGCGACGTTCCATTCGCACGCCTCAGAGATGATCCATTCACGACGCTGTGCTTGCAATGCCAGCAGCGAAGGGACCTCGTGCAGTTCGTGCCGCACGATATGTAATCGGGGACAGACCATCGCCTCGCCGTCGAGCTTTTCCCGCCCGACGGCGTCTTACTTTTCCATTCGCGGCTGGACAACGTGCCAAGTTCGGCCGGACTCACGCACCGTTGTAGCTTGATTCATTACCCGCAACATCCCGCTTTTTGTGTCTTGCCAATGTACTTTTCAGGATTTTCCTCAAATGCCTGTTTGCATCCCGGTGCGCAGAAATAGTATGTTTTACCCATATGCTGTGCTTGGTGCCCCGCCTTGCTTTCATCTACTTCCATCCCGCAAACCGGGTCTGTGTCTTTTTTGGCCCGAACGCCCATATCCTGCTGACCTCCCTTCTTATGAAGTCCTTTCATGAGTTTCATGTCGCCTACCATGCCGATCCCAAAACCTGCGGCTGGAGCAATAAGTGTCCAAGGTCCACCTAAATACTGACCTACGGCCATACCTCCAATCAGACCGACGCAACAAAGCATATTTTCATCCTCTCATTTCCGGTTAAGACTCGAGCAAACTCTTCGGTGAAATTGCCGGTCAAAAACCTGGTCCACGTGGCGCGGGGATAACGGCCAACCGCGGCGGCTTCATTAATCGACCGGCCATAAACTCGTCCCCTATCCCCCTGGGCAGGGTAAGATAACCAAAGTTTTAGTATGCTGTCAATACTGATTGATTTGACTAGTATTAAGTGCAAGATCCATAATGCAAACTTCCCTACCCAGGTGGGGGGGATGAAGCCCTTTTGGTGGGGCTCGCTCCGGAATCTGTCTTCAACCGCCCCGATCGGGCTGATTCTCAAGGAGACTTGTCATGGAATGGCTATCGCAGAACTGGATCTGGCTCGTGTTGATCGCTGGCGTGGTGTGGCTGCTCTCACGCAGTCGGCACGGCGGCTTGATGGGCGGATGCGGCGCCCATGACATGGCCCACGAGGGTCCTGCCGGGGAAGTCAAGCCGCAAGGCGCGGATGCTGCCCCCGCACCAGCCAACGAAGAGAAGGCAGGGCAGGCCGCGCAGCGCCCCGCGTCCTCGCAGCGGCACAGCCGGGGAGGATGCTGCTAACCGCGCTCGAGGAGAATTCTTTTACTCAACACCGCACGCAGCGGCTCCGGAGCCGGCAAACGCTTGTCATTGTAGGATGACGCAAGAGTCAAGGAGACGATCGCATGTATCCGGTCCTCATTCAGCTGGGAACGTTTGAGCTTCGCTCTTACGGAATCATCGTCGCCCTGTCCCTGTTGCTGGGTCTCTGGCTGAGCGCAAAGGAAGCGAAAAGAAAGGGGCTCGATCCAGGCCTCATTCAGGATTTTGCCTTCTATGCCGTTCTGGGCGGGATCATCGGGGCGAGAATTTATTTCGTCGTTTTCTCGAACCCGTCCTATTTCCTGAAGAATCCGTGGGAGATCGTGGCGGTCTGGCACGGCGGCATCGGCATTATCGGAGGTCTTCTGGGGGGAGGCTTGACTGCGCTGTGGTATTGCCGAAGAAAAAAGCTGTCGTTTTGGCGGTTCGCTGACACCCTGGCTCCAGGCGTAGCCTTGGGACAGGCGGCGGGAGTGTTCGCCTGTCTGTTGAACGGGGACAGCTACGGCAAACCGACAGACCTTGCCTGGGCGATCACGTATACCGATCCGCGTGCCATGGCGCCCTTGAACGTGCCACTGCATCCGGTAGAGATCTACGAGATGCTGACCTACGTCGTGGTTTTTCTTCTGATCTGGCAGACAAGAAAAAAATACAGGACCGATGGATCTGCCTTTTTGACCTATCTGGCAGGCTACGGAGCGGCCCGCCTCTCAGTCGAATTTTTTCGCGGGAATCCGGCGATCTTTGCCTGGGACATTCCAGCAGCACAGGTATTCGGCGTGGCGCTGATTCTGGTTTCCGTTGCGGGCTTCTTCCTTCTCGGGAAAGCGGGCGGGCGGGCGGCATGACGTGAAGTTCCGGCGTCTTACGCCCTCTTTGATCACCGGGTTGACGTTGTGACCGGCCGGCGACCTTCCGATCCGCTTTTCCCGTCTTTTCGCGGCGCGGCTCGGGCGCCACGCGCTGCGGCGCCGGCCGTGGCCGCACGGAATGACTCGGGCAGGAGCAGCACCGGCCGGCTCACCGGCGCCTCGTAGGCAATCTTCCAGCGTCCGTCCTCCACGATCCAGTACTGCCGCTTGCGGCTGCGCTGCGACAGGTTGCTCGAGCGGTAGTCCTGGTCGAAGGTGACCACGATCATGTCCTGCCGGCCTGGGTCGCGGTACACGCTCACCCCTGCCAGCTGCACCTTGATCCAGGATTTCGCGGCGTTGGCGCGGCGCTTGTGGGCGCTCCACGCCTGCAGGTCCATGCCGTCGGAGCGAAAGCGCCGCGCGTAGTGCCCGAGGTAGCGCACGCTATCGCGGCTTTCCCAGTCGGTGCGCCAGGCGTCGAGCTGTCGCAGCAACGCATCGCGCTCGGCACGCAGCGTCTCGGGCGGCACCCACTCGATGCGCCGCGCGATGACGACCGGCGTCGTGCCGGGGTGCACCCGGGTCGCCAGCTGCTCGATTTCCGGATTGGCAAGCGCAATGCAGCCGTCGCTTGCCTGCGGCGCGCGGGCATAGGTATCGGCGGGCACGCCGTGGATCCAGATGCCGTAACCGGTCCGGCCCCGAATGCGGTCCCACTCGTTTGGATAGCTGAGCGGAAACGCTCCCCAACCGTACAGATCGGGCAGCTTCTTGCCCGCTATATGCGAGGTCACCTGATAGACGCCGATCGGCGTCTTGCGATCGCCCTCGCGCTCCTTTTCGATGCCGTTCCTTCCGATCGAGGCGTAGAAATCCTCCACCAGCCGCAGCGCTCCGTTCGTGTTCTCATAGACGTAGACGCGCGAGTGGTGGGCATCGACCACCACGGCATGGCGCTCGGATGGAGATGACTGAAGCAGGTAGCGCGGAACGCGGCCGGGCGGCGGCGGTTCGCGAGCCGCCAGCAGCCGCGCCGCGGCCTCGGCGCGCAGATCCTCCAGGCGCTCGCGCGCCCCGTTTCCGGCATTGCCAAGGCCCTCGATCGTCCGCACCCGCGCAAGCAGCAGATCGCCCCGCACGAGGTGTGCGAGCCGAAAGTTCGGGTGCTGCGCCACCAGCCGATCGGCCTCCTCCAGCGCCGCAGGGCGGCGTCCTTCACGCAGCGCCTCGAATACCCTGCGCAGCTGCAGCTCGGGCGACTGCGCCCCCTGCGCCGGCGCCAGCCCGAGCGCCAGCGTTCCGGCCAGCGCGGCAATAACCAACGCGCGCGCCTTGGCAAGCATCAACGCTTCAGGCCTTCTTTCATCGGCGCTTCGCCGGGGGCAACGCAGCGTGCTTGCGCGCCTTGAGCCGCAGGCCCTCGATACCTACCACGACTGCGGTATCTCCCACGGAAAGCGCCTCGCCTTCGACCTGGGCGGTCCAGAGCTCCCCGTGGAGAAACAACGTCGCTGTGCGTCCTTCGAGCTGCAGCACCCGCGCGCTTTCGCCGAGCAGACCCTCCGAGCCCGTGATCACCGGCCGGCGCATCGTCATGACGGCGAGCGCGTAAACAGCCAGTGCAACAGCCAGGGCGAGCGCATACGCCGGCAGCGCGATCGACAGCGGCCACACCCAGAACACGGGGAGCGCAATCACCGGGAGGACGAGCAACAAGTGGCACATGACCATCGATGCTTTTCGAAGCGCTCAGGGGGCGTGGCAGGAACGGACATCACCGATCCCATGCTAAGGAATCCGCCTGCCGCGCGGCTTGACGTGCATCAAGGAAAGAACGTGGCCTTATTTCGAAGGCGTGATCTCGGTCACGGTGTAGTTGTTGCCCGACTTCTCCGCGCGGAACCCGATCTTGTCGCCGGCCTTCACCTGACTGAGCAGCCCCGGGTCCTTCACCTGGTAGACCATGGTCATGGGCGGCATGTTGAGATCCTTCAACTCGCCATGCCGGATGGTGATCTTGTTGGTGCTTTTGTCGACGCGCCTCACTTCGCCATTGGTCAGCGGGCTCTTTGAGGCTTCGGCCGGATGGTGCGAGTCGTGATCGTCCGCCTTCTGCGCCTTCTGTTGCGCCGCGAGTGGCGCGGACGCACCGAGAGCGACAGATACGAGGACGGCCTTCAGCAGATTCATGGTGATCCTTTCAGCAGTGGGTGATCTGAATAGAACGGATGGCGGTCATTTCACGATGACCGCCCGCGCGGCTTGTGGCGTCTCGCCCTGCCATTCGTAGGCCACGGTGCCCTCGGGATGCTTGTACCAGCCGGGATCCGAGTAATCGCTTTTTGACAGCCCTTCGCGAACTTTGACCACAGTGAACATGCCGCCCATCTCTATGGCGCCGAAGGGGCCTGATCCGCTCATCATGGGCAGGGTGTTCTGCGGAAGCGGCATTTCCATCTCGCCCATGTCCGCCATGCCGCGCTCGCCCATCACCATGTAATCGGGGACGAGGTTCATGATCTTCTGCGCCACGCCGCGATGGTCGACGCCGATCATGGTGGGCACGTTGTGCCCCATGGCATTCATGACGTGGTGGGACTTGTGGCAGTGGAACGCCCAGTCGCCCGGATTGTCGGCAACGAACTCGATCGCCCGCAGCGCGCCGACCGGCATGTCGACCGTGGTCTCGGGCCACTGCGCGCTTCTGGGCACCCAGCCTCCGTCGGTGCAGCTCACGGTGAAGTTGTGGCCGTGGATATGGATCGGGTGGCTGGTCATGGTGAGGTTGCCCATGCGGATGCGCACGCGCTCGCCCTTGCCGACCAGCAGGTGCTCGATGCCTGGAAAGACGCGGCTGTTCCAGGCCCACAGGTTGAAGTCGAGCATGGTGTTGACGCGCGGCGTCATGCTGCCCGGCTCGATATCGAACGCGTTGAGCAGAAAGACGAAATCGCGATCCGCGCGGTATTGCGAGGCGTTCCTGGGGTGCACCACGATGAAGCCCATCATGCCCATGGCCATCTGCACCATTTCGTCGGCATGCGGGTGGTACATGAACGTGCCCGAGTGCTTCATCTCGAACTCGTACACGTAGGTCTTGCCCGGCGGAATCTGCTTCTGGGTGAGACCGCCCACGCCGTCCATGCCGTTGGGCAGCAGGATGCCGTGCCAGTGGATGGTGGTGTGCTCCGGCAGCCGGTTGGTGACGAAAATGCGCAGCCGGTCGCCCTCGACGCATTCGATCGTGGGGCCGGGACTCTGGCCGTTGTAGCCCCACAGATTGGCCTTCATCCCGGGCGCGAGCTCGCGCACCGCCGGCTCGGCCACGAGGTGAAATTCCTTCCACCCGTCCTGCATGCGCCAGGGCAACGACCAGCCGTTCAGCGTCACCACCGGGTTGTACGGCCGGCCGTTGGGGGGGACGAGCGGCGGCTGTGTCGCCGCGCCCGACTGGGACGGCGCTTCGGGAAGCGAGGCCGCCTGGACGCGGCTCACCAGGCCCGCGCCGGCGAGCGCGGCGGCCGAGCCGCGAAGGAAATGTCTGCGTGTGACCATATCTGTCCTTCAGTCGCTAATGTCCGAGCGCCGCAGCCGGGGCGGGCGCTGACCCGGCTGACAGCGAAGCCGTGGGACCCGCCCTGCCGGTGAGCGAGGCCTGCAAGGCGGATTCCGCGAGCCAGAAGGCTCGCAGCGCATCGAGGTAGCCGGTCACACTGGCAACCTGCTCGCGCGCGTCCGCAAGCAGCTCGAACACGCTGATCAGCATGCCGCTGTAGCGAAGGGTGTTCTCCTCGGAAATTTTTTTCCTTAGCGGGACGATTTCGTCTCGATAGTGGCGCGCCACGTCGAACGCGGTGCGGTACGCGAGGTAAGCCTCACGCACTTCGGAGCGCGCGTTGACGGCCACCTCGGCCGCGCGCTGCAGCGACTGCATGTATATCGCCTGCGCCTTCGCGACGCGCGCGCTGCCCCAGTCGAACAGCGGCAGACGTAGCTCGATTTCGTAGCCGGTCTGGCGCGGTTTGCCGGTCTCGGTGTTGTGGGCATAGCCGAGCTCGAGCACGTTGATGAAGCGCGTGGCGCGGGTCAGCCCCAGCGACTGGGCCACGGACTCGGTTTCGCGCCGCGCCGCCTGCACGTCGAGCCGCTGCTTCAAAGCAAGCGCTTCGATGTCCGGCAGCTCCTTCGTCTCGCCGGGCAGCTCGGGCAAGCGCTCCGGCAAACGGAACGCGCTGTCCGGCCCCCACAGGCCGAGCAGCCGTGTGAGGCCCTCGCGCTCCGCCACGGCCGCCTGCCGTGCGCGCGCCACTTGCGCGGTCGCCTCGGCGTAGAACACCTGCTCGCGCATTTGGGTGAGCCGGCTGATATTGCCTGCCGCGGTCATGCGCCTGGCCAGCTCGGCGCTCGTCTCCGCCGCAGCCATCACCTGCTCGCCGTATTTGGCCGCCTCCTGCGCGGCCACGGCGCGCACCCAGGCGCGCCGCGTTTCTGCGGCCACGCGAACCACGTTGGCCGACACGAGCAGTTGCGCCTGCTCGAAACGCCGGCCTTCCAGCCGCGTGACCATGGGCATGGTGATCAGCCCGAGCAGGTCGAAAATGAACGTGCGCTCGACTTCAATTTCCCCGCCGCGGCGCAGCCGGGCAAACGAGATGCCCGGGCCGCGCAGCCGGCCGGCCTGGACCAGATCCGCCTCGGCAATCCCCAGTTCGGCGTACGCGGCCTGCAGGCCGGGGTTGTTGAGCAGCGCGATCTGCACCGCGGCATCGATTGTGAGCGGCGAAGCGAGCAGCGGCGCGAGCGAGGCGCGCACGCTTTGCGCATCGGCCTCCCCGCGCACCCATCGCACCTCCTTGTCCAGCCGTTCCCGGGCCACCTGCTGCACGGCGCCGAAGCCGCCGTCCTCGGAAAACGTGGCACAACCCGCCAGCAACAGCAGCGGCACGGCGAGCGCGAATTCTTGCAGTCTCATCGCGCGCCCCTCAGTGGCGGTGGGGGTGTGCCGAAGCAGCTTCGGCAGGCTTCGGCTTGGCGCCCTCGGGAGGCGTCGGCTGCGGTTGCGGGTCGGGGGAGCGCTTGCTTTCGCCCATTCCCAGCACGCCGGCATGCCCGCCCACTCGTTGCACTTCGTCATTCACTCCGCGCCAGCTGCGCAGCGGCTCTTCGGCGTAGGAACGGTAGCCGGTGAAGGACGACTCATACCGCAGCGGCACGCCGGTGACCGAAGGATCGATCGGTCCCGGCCCGGACTGAGCCCATGCACCGGCCGACATCAACGCCGCCAGCCCGGCACAGCAAGTGATCAGATATTTCATCGAGACCTCGTTCGTTTTTGCATCAGCCGCACGCCACGCGAATCGGTGGCAAAGCGAAACCGCCCTCGCCCGCCGGTCAGGTCGGGCGGCGAGCGGAAAACTCAACGAACGAAGGACAAGGGTGGTCGCTCAGCGTTCTCCGGCACGACACCGGAGAACGGGTGGTCCAAGAAGGCGATGGGGGTGGAGGGTTGTGAGACCCTGGGCTGGTGTCCAAGAGTCGGGGGCGCGATGGCGGCCGTACATGAGGCACCGCAGGCGCTGCACACCGACAATGTCACGCCCCCGCCCTCGTCGCCGGGGACATTGTGCATTACGTTGTCCGGGGCCTGCTCGGCCGCGTGCGGCGCAGCACCGTCTTCGTGCAGATGTGACGCCGAGGCCGCGGCAGCACCGCCATGGTGAGCCGGTCCGCACAGCAACATCGCTCCGGCACCATAGCTGCGCAGCGGCAGGACCATTGCGAGGGCAACGAGCAACAATTTCACTATGTGGGACATGGGGCTGAAGGATAGCATAGAGAATGTGAAGCTTTTGTTGTGCGGATATCTGGCAATCGCGGCGCGAGCCTCGGGAATCCACCCCCAAGCGACTGCAGCCGCGCCTGCAGCTATGTTTTTGACCCGCTCAGCCCTCATCGCCGCGGCACTTCTGATCTGGGGCTGCGTGGACCGTTCCGCCACGGAAGGGAACACTCGTGCGAACCCGCAGGACGCTGCACAGGTAGCGCTTGGGGCGAAGCTGTATACGCAACACTGCGCGGCCTGCCACGGCGCACGGCTCGAAGGCCAGCCGAACTGGCGTTCGCGCCTGCCGAACGGACGCCTGCCCGCCCCGCCGCATGACGACACCGGCCATACCTGGCATCACGCCGATGCCGTGCTGCTCGCGATGACCAAAAACGGCCTTGTTCCGCCCTACGCACCGCCGGGTTACCAAAGCGACATGCCGGCCTTTGCAGGGCAACTGTCCGACGAAGAAATCTGGGCGGTGCTCGCCCACGTCAAGTCGCATTGGAGCCAGGAGGCACGCGCCGCGCGCGCGGAAATGCTGCGCAATGCCCGGCGGCCATGACGCGGACTTTGGAGGAATCGAGGCGATTCAACTAAGATGCGGAACCCCTTTCGCCGCTTTTTGTCTCTCGACCGCTTGCAGCAGAAGCTCGGCGGTCCCGGCTTCGAGGTGGTGGCACTTTCCATCGACACCGCGGGCGCAGCGGCGGTGCATGCGTTCTACGACGAGATCGGCATTCGCGCGCTGCCGATCTATGTCGACGCCACGGCCCGGGCGAGCGCGAGCCTGGGCGTCGTCGGGATTCCCACGACTCTGCTTGTTGACCGGCAGGGCCGCGAGATCGCACGCCGCGCCGGCGCGGCGCAATGGGACAGCCCGGTGGCCGTCCGCGCGATCCAGACCCATCTCGCGCCGGATGCGAAACGGTGACGCTCGCGACACCTGGACGCGACGTCACCTTCTATAAGCCACCATCAAAGGAAATCAGAAAATGCAAGCGAACACGACACATCAAGGCTGTAACGCGATCCTCACGTTGGGCGGCAGGGTGAGGCCGCAGCGAGCGCGCACCATGAGCCTGGCCCGATGATGGAAGCGGGCGCGATCGGGCTTGCCGCCGCGTTCGCTGCCGGCCTGGTTTCGTTCGTCTCGCCCTGCGTGCTGCCGATGGTGCCAGCGTATGTATCGTATGTCGCCGGGCAGCCGCTGCGCGGAGGGACGAGGCACGCTTCGGCGCACGATCGCTTCGCAGCGCTCGGCCTGAGCCTGTTCTTCGTGCTCGGCTTCAGCGCGGTGTTCGTCACGCTCGGCGCGAGCGCGAGCGCGCTCGGCCGGCTGCTGCTGCAGTACCGCTACGAGTCCAACCTCGTGGGCGGCGCGATCGTCATCGTTTTCGGTCTGGCCATGCTGGGCATGACGAGCCGCGTCCCGTGGCTCTACCGCGATTTTCGATTTCATCCACGGCTCGCCGGCGGGCGGCCGCTCCCGGCGTTCATCCTCGGCGTCGCGTTCGGGTTCGGCTGGACACCGTGCATCGGCCCCATCCTCGGGGCGATTCTGACGCTGAGCGCCGTGCAGACTTCCGGCCTCGGCGTCGGCCTGCTCGCGACTTACGCCGCCGGGCTGGGCGTGCCGTTCCTGGTCGCGGCGCTGTTCACGCGCGAGCTCGCTGGCCGGCTGAAGCCGCTGCGGCGAATTGGCGCTGCGTTGCAGATCGCCGCGGGCCTCATCATGGTGTTGATGGGCATCGCCATGATCACCGGCCAGCTCTCCGCTTTCGGCTTCTGGCTGTTGAGAACGTTCCCGGTGTTCGGACGCATCGGCTAGAGTGGTCGTGGCGGATTCCAGGAAAGATTCGATGGGCATCTACGAACGCTGGCTGCTGCCGCGGCTTCTCGACCTCGTAATGCGAAACGAGGAGGCGACCCGCTACCGGATGAAGACCATCCCCGCGGCGCGCGGCCGGGTGCTGGAGATCGGCGCCGGCTCCGGCTTGAACTTGCCCTTCTACGGCGCCGGGGTTACGCGCCTTTATGCACTCGATCCCTCCCGGCCGCTGCTCGACATGGCGGGCAGGAAGCATCCGCCCGCCGGCCTTCCCGTGGAGTTCCTCGAAAGATCGGCCGAGGAGATTCCCCTGGAAAGCCACTCGATCGATACCGTCGTGACGACCTGGACGCTGTGCACCGTGCCCGACCCCGCAAAGGCCCTGCACGAAGCACGGCGGGTGCTCAAGCCCGGGGGCGCGCTGCTGTTCGCGGAGCACGGCCATGCGCCGGACCCCGGCGTCCTGAGATGGCAGCGCCGGCTCAATCCGCTGTGGCTGCGCATCGCGGGCGGCTGCAACCTCGACCGCCGGATCGATCGCCTGATCCGCGAGGCCGGCTTCGAGATCCTCGAGCTCCAGAACGAATACGCGAAGGGCCCGCGGCCGTTTACGTACACCTACTGGGGCCGCGCCCGGCCCGCGTGAACGCGTTCGTGGAGGATCGTGCCCGCCCGGATAAATTGCAGACGATCAGCGCAGCTTGCTCACGGCATCCGCCAAGGCCTCCCGGGCGATGAGGGCATCGGCGGCCAACCACACCACCGTGGCCCCGCTTCGGAAATAGTAGTGCACCTGCCCCTGCCCCAGCGCGGAGTAGACGATGAGTCCGAAGCGGGTGGCTTCCCGCAGGTGGGTGAAGGGACCGGTGCTCGCCCGGATTCGCGCGGTCATCTGCTCGACCTGCTGCTTTGCCAGCGTGTCGGTTTGCGCGCGCGATACGTACAGCATGGCCGCGGGGGACGCGCTCCCGTAGTGGGCGACAAATCCCTCGCGCATCGGCATGCTCTTGCCGTGCAGGCGCTCGATCTCCGCCCTCGCCTCGGCGCCCTGTTGTGCATGGGCCAGGGTCTGCCCGGCCAGCTCAGGGGGGATGGCGGGCGCACCGGCAAAGGCGCCCGGTACCGCCAGGACCAGCGCCATCGCAAAGTATGCCGTCATCGTCCGCATCCGGTCCACCTCTTGTGCCCCATCGCCATCCGCCTCTGTTGGTAGGATACCCCATGAAGGTATAGTATCGGGTTGATCCGTGTCAAAGCCGGCTTCGGCGGCCGGAACGCTGAACCTTGCAAAGGCCAAGTATGAAGTCATGCACCGACAGCCAGCATCACGCACATGAAGCGAATCATACGGTCGTTCAGCCCAGGAAGCCTTCGCTGCTCAAACGCTTGAACCGGATCGAGGGGCAGGTGCGCGGTGTCGCGAAGATGGTCGAGGAGGACCGTTACTGCGTCGACGTGCTGACGCAGATTTCGGCGATCCAGTCCGCGCTCGACGCGCTCGCCATCCAACTGCTGGAAAGCCATACCAAAGGCTGCGTGCGCTCGGCGCTCCAGTCGGGCAACGGCGAAGCTGCGATCGACGAGCTGATGACCGTGGTGAAGCGCTTCGGCCGCTAGTCCTTGCTGATTTTTCCGGAATACCCTCCTGGGGTTCTTGACAGATACCCTGGCAGGGTATAACTTTGCCTCGCTTGTCGGCAAGATCCGATCATTCACCACGTTGGGACAAATCATGGACTGGCTATCGCAGAATTGGATTTGGCTCGTGCTCGCTGTCGGCGTCATTTTCATGATGAGCCGAGCCCACGGCGGGCATGGCGGTTGCTGTGGAGGCGCTGCCCCGCGCGAAAACGACCAGCGCGGCGCGTCCGAGGGACCGACACCGAAAGACACTGCCAGCGGCGGGGCGGGACATCATCACTGAGCAGGCGCACGCGGCTTGTGCGGATCTGCCGCGAACGCCCGACACCGGCGAGGCAGCAACCGCCTAAGCCCGCCGACAGCGGTCTAGGAGCACGGCCCTCATGATCCCGGAACTCGGGCATTTTTCACTGATTCTCGCGCTGTTGATTGCGGTTGCGCAGGCGCTATTCCCGCTGGTGGGCGCGGCGCGCGGCAGCCTCGCCTGGATGAGCGTGGCACGCAGCGCATCGCTGGGACAGCTGCTGTTCGTCGCAATCGCCTTCGTCAGCCTCACCTACGCGTTCGTGAGCAACGATTTCTCGGTGCTCTATGTCGCGTCGAATTCCAACTCCGCGCTGCCGCTGCAATACCGCATCGCTGCGGTTTGGGGCGGACACGAGGGCTCGATGCTGCTGTGGGTCCTGACCCTCGCGGCATGGACGGTCGCGGTGGCGTGGTTCAGCCGCCATCTGCCCGAGGAATTCGCCGCCCGCGTCGTGGGCGTGATGGGGCTGATCAGCGTGGGCTTCATTGCCTTCATCCTGTTTACCTCCAATCCGTTCGCGAGACTGTTCCCGGCCGCCGCGGACGGTCGCGATTTGAATCCGCTGCTGCAGGATTTGGGCATGGGGCTGCATCCGCCGTTCCTGTACATGGGCTACGTCGGCTTTTCGGTGGCGTTCGCGTTCGCCATCGCCGCGCTGCTGAGCGGGCGCCTGGACGCCACCTGGGCGCGCTGGTCGCGTCCCTGGACCACGCTCGCCTGGGTGTTCCTCACCCTCGGCGTCGCCTTCGGCAGCTGGTGGGCCTACTACGAGCTGGGCTGGGGCGGGTGGTGGTTCTGGGACCCGGTCGAGAACGCCTCGTTCATACCCTGGCTGTCCGGCACGGCGTTGATCCACTCGCTGGCGGTGACCGAAAAGCGAGGCGGGTTCAGAGGCTGGACGGTGCTGCTCGCGATACTCACGTTTTCCTTCAGTCTCATCGGCATGTTCCTGGTGCGCTCCGGGGTGCTCACCTCGGTCCACGCCTTTGCCACCGATCCCGTGCGCGGAGTGTTCGTGCTGGCGCTGATCGGTATTCTCATCGGCGGCGCGCTGCTGCTGTTCGCCTGGCGCGCCCAGCGCATCGGCCTGGGCGGAAGCTTCGAGACGGTGTCGCGTGAGTCGATGCTGCTGCTGAACAACGCCTTGTTGGTGGTGGCCGCCGCCTCGGTGCTGCTCGGTACGCTCTACCCGCTCGCGCTGGACGCGCTGGGAGCGGGCAAGATCTCGGTGGGACGGCCGTATTTCGAGACGGTGTTCATTCCGCTGATGTCGCTCATGCTGGTGCTGCTCGGAATCGGGCCGATCGCGCGCTGGAAAAAGTCAAGCGTACGCGATCTCGCGATAAGGCTGCGCTGGGCGTTCGCCGTTGCATTGCTGAGCGCGGTGCTGCTGCCCCTCGCGGCGGCGCGATGGAGCACGGCGGTCAGCTTGGGGCTGCTGCTGGCGGTCTGGATCCTGGCGAGCGCCGTAACCGACCTCCTGGAGCGCGTGCGCCCCTCGCGCGATGCGGCGGGGCTGTTCGCGAGGCTCAGCGCCAACTCGCGCAGCCACTACGGCATGCTGCTCGCGCACATCGGCGTTGCCGTGTTCGTCGCAGGCGCCACGCTCGTTGAGAATTACGAGAGCGAGAAGGACGTGCGCATGGAAATCGGCGACACGGTGGAAGTCGGTGGTTACATTTTCCAGTTGCAGAACATCACCACGGTGCCCGGGCCGAACTACAGCGCCTCGCGCGGCGAGATGCGCGTCACCCGCGACGGCGCGGAGGTGGCGGTGCTGTATCCGGAGAAGCGCACCTACCGGATGCAGCAAAACCCCATGACCGAGGCAGCGATCGATCGGGGCTTTTTCCGCGACCTGTACGTGGCCTTCGGCGAGCCGCTGAATCCCACGACCTGGATCGTGCGGGTCTATCACAAGCCGTTCATAAACTTCCTCTGGGCGGGTTGGCTGCTGATGGCGCTGGGGGGCTTGCTCGCTGTTTGCGACCGCCGCTACCGCATCGCGGTGCGCAAGCCGATTCTCGCGCCTTCCGCGGGAGCGCTGCCGCACGGAGCGGGCGGCGCCGTGGCTGGCTGAACGTGTTTTTCGTCCTCGGGCCACTGTTTGAAAGAACCCGGATGATGTCTCGTATAGTGATTGCCATCGCGCTGCTCGCGATGGTTTCCCTCGCCGCGTTCGCCAAAGAGGCGGCCCCAGCCGCGGACGATCCGGTGCTGGAAAAGCGCCTGATGGCGCTCGCCGCGGACCTTCGCTGCCTGGTGTGCCAGAACCAGACCCTGGCCGAGTCGCCGGCGGGCCTGGCCGATGACTTGAAAAACGAGATGCGCGCACAGATGCGGCGGGGTGCGAGCGACCAGGAGGTGATCGATTACCTGGTCGCCCGCTACGGGGACTTCGTGCTGTTCCGCCCGCCGCTGAAAGCGACTACGCTTGGTTTGTGGTTCGGTCCCGCGATCCTGCTGGTGATCGCGATCATCGCGGTGTGGCGCAGCCTGGCGCGCCGCCGCAGGGGCCTTGCAGACACGCCGCTCACCGAAGCCGGGCGCGCGCGCGCCGAAGCCTTGCTCGGGGCCCGCGGCGAAACGGAGCAACCATGATCATATTCTCCATCATCGCTGGTGCGCTCGCGCTCGTGGCGCTGCTGATGGTGTCATTGCCCCTGCTGACAAGCCGCGCCAAGTCCGCGCCCGGCAGCCCGCGCACCGAGCTGAATCTTTCGGTGTACCGCGACCAGCTCGCGGAACTGGACCAAGACCGGCGCGCCGGAACGCTCGACGAGCATCAATACGAACAGGCGCGCGGCGAGCTCGGCCAGCGGCTCCTTGAAGAAGTGCCCGATGCCGAAGCGCCCGCGCCCGCGCCCGCGCCGGCCCCCCGTCGCACCCTCGCGACGGCGCTCGCGCTGAGCTTCACGGTGCCGATCCTGGCGCTGCTGTTGTATCTGGCGCTCGGCTCCCCGGCCTCGCTCCTGCCGCAACAAGGCGACGATGAGCACGGCGTTGCGGCGCAGCAGGTCGATGCGATGATCGCCCGCCTCGCCGCACGCCTGGAAAACAATCCGCAAGACGGCGACGGCTGGATCCTGCTGGCACGGTCACACGCCGCTCTGGACCATTACGGCGCGGCGAGCTCGGCGTATGCCAAGTCGCTGGCCATTTATCCCGATAACGCGCAACTGCTCGCCGATTATGCCGACGCGCTGGCGATGGCCCAGGGCAGGAGCTTGCGCGGCGAGCCGGAAAAACTCATCGAGCGTGCGCTGCGCGCCGACCCGAACAATGTGAAAGCGCTGGCGCTGGCGGGTACCATCGCGTTCGACAACAAGGATTTTGCTGCCGCGGTCAATCATTGGGA
>Ga0156022_1337_pt1 | contig 16264 bp, 8 predicted proteins | sample RifCSPlowO2_02_FD_107676 | JGI IMG/M metagenome (GOLD analysis project Ga0156022, IMG submission 107676) | Betaproteobacteria bacterium RIFCSPLOWO2_02_FULL_65_24 | reverse complement strand
CTTCCGGGCGGCGGTTGGCCCGCGGGGGTGCTCACCGAATTGTTTCCGGCGCACGAGGGCATCGGCGAGCTTCGCCTGCTGGGGCCCGCGCTGGCCGCGCTATCCTCGCAAGGCCTGAGACTGGCCTGGATTGCACCGCCTTACCTGCCCTACGCTCCGGCGATCACGGCCGCCGGCATCGACCCGGCGCGTCTGGTCATCGTCAAAACGAGGTCCGAGAAGGACACTTTGTGGGCGGCCGAACAGGCGCTCGCCTCGAATGCCTGCGGCGCGGTGCTCGCGTGGCTCCCCGGCGCAAAATACGCAGAGCTTCGCCGATTGCAGCTCGCCGCCGAGGCGGGCGAGGCGCTTGCCCTGCTCTTTCGTCCTCCGGACACTGCGCGCGCCTCCTCGCCTGCCGCGCTGCGTCTGGCGCTTTCCACCGCCCAGGGGCGGCTCGCGGTGCATATCCTGAAACGCCGCGGCGCGCCGCTCGGACACAGCGTGCTGCTGCCGGCAATGCCGCTGGCGCACAGAAAGAGATCTTCCGGCCATGCTATGGATCGGCCTTCACTTCCCCCGGCTGCCGCTCGAAACGCTGCTGCGCGGGTCGCCTTCGCCTGAAGCCTGGGCGGTCATCGAGCAGGATCGCATCCTGCTGGCGGACAGGAAGGCACTGGCACGCGGCGTGCGCCCAGGCATGCTCTTGTCCGCTGCGCTGGCGATGGCGCCGCAGCTGCAGACGCGAAGGCGGGATGCCGCAGCGGAAACCGAAAACCTGCTGGGCCTCGCCGCGTGGGCAAGCCAGTTCACGCCTTCCGTGGCGCTCGAATTTCCCGATGGGCTGGTGATCGAAGTGTCGGGCAGCCTCAAGCTCTTCGGCGGCCTGGAGAACCTCATCGACAGGGTGAAGACCGGGCTCGCCGATATGGGCTTCGGCGCGACGCTCGCCGTAGCGCCGAGCGCCAAAGCGGCTTCATGGCTCGCACGGGAAGCCCATGGCCGCTTCGTGAAGAACAGCCAGGAGCTGAAGGAAGCGCTCCAGTCGCTTCCGATACACCTGCTGCACGGACGGCAAGACATACAGGAAGGATGGGCCGCCATTGGCGTATCGACCCTCGGTGAGCTGCTTGCGCTTCCCCGTGAAGGCGTGGCGCGGCGTTTCGGGCAGGAGGTACTGGACGAAGTCGATCGAGCGCTCGGCCGCCTCGCAGACCCGCGCAGCTTCTTCAGTGTGCCTGCGCGTTTCCATGCCGCGATCGAGCTGCCGGCCGAAATCGCGCAGGCCGAAGCACTCGCTTTTGCGGGCCGTCGACTGCTCGCGCAGCTGGCCGGATTTCTTGCTGCCCGCTCGGCGGGAGTGCAGCGCTTCGTCTTCCGGCTTTTCCATCGTGAAGGACCCTCCACCGATCTGGACGTCGGCCTGGTGGCGCCCTCTCGCGACGCCGGGCACTTTACGCTGCTGCTGCGCGAGCGCCTGGTAAGCCTGGTGCTGCGCGAAGCCGTGCGCTCCATCGTGCTGGAGGCCGGCAACGTCTTGCCTTTCGCCGGCACGGCTCGAAGCCTGATCCCGGAGGATAGGACGGCGCCCGGTGACTGGCCGCGCCTGATCGAACGCCTGCGCGCCCGCCTGGGCAACCAGGCCGTGCACTCGGTGACCGTGGCGCCCGAGCACCGTCCGGAGCTCGCTCAACGCAGCGTCGAGCCGGGCACCGGTCAACTGCAGCTCGATTTCGGAGAGCGTCCCTTCTGGCTGCTCGGTGCGCCGCGTCCCATCAAGGAAGTGGCCTCGGTGCCTCATTACCAGGGACCGCTCACCCTGCTCGCGGGGCCCGAGCGCATCGAGTCCGGTTGGTGGGACGGCGAAGACGTCGCTCGCGATTATTTCGTCGCGCGCACGCCGGACGATGCCCTGGTATGGGTTTATCGCGAGCGCGGTCAGGCCGAGGGCTGGTTTCTGCACGGCGTTTTCTCGTAAGCAATTGCAAGCGTGGTTCATGTTTTCCAGTCTTCCCGGTTACGCCGAGCTGCATTGCCTGTCCAATTTCAGCTTTCTGCGCGGCGCCTCGCATCCTGAAGAGCTGGTGGAGCGCGCTGCGGCACTCGGCTATTCGGCCCTCGCGATCACCGACGAATGCTCGGTGGCCGGCGTGGTGCGCGCGCATATAGCAGCCAGGGAGGCGGGTCTGCCGCTGGTCATCGGAACAGAGCTGAAGCTCGAGGCCGACGCGGGAAAAGGCACCCCCTTGAAAATGGTGCTGCTCGCTGCCGATCGCACAGGCTACGGCCATCTCTCGCAGCTCGTCACCCTGGGCCGGCGTCGCTCGCCCAAGGGCCGGTATTCGCTCGCACTGCAAGATATTGATAACGGCGTGCCCGGGTGCCTCGCGCTGCTTCTTGCCGAAAGCTCTGAGCGCTCCGGTCATTGCGATGCTGCCCATGCACGCTGGCTGGCAGAGCGATTTGCGGGCCGCGCCTGGATCGCCGCCGAGTTGCTGTGCGGTCCCGACGATCGCGCCCGGCTGAATCGCCTGCGCGAATTGAGCAGGGCCGCAGGCCTCCCCCTGGTGGCAGCCGGCGACGTTCATATGCATGTGCGTTCGCGCAGGCGGCTGCAGGACACGCTCACCGCCATACGCCTTGGCAAACCGGTGAGCGACTGCGGCCACGATCTTTTTCCGAACGCCGAGCGGCACCTGCGCCAGCGCATGCGCCTCGCGGGCCTTTACCCGCCTGAGCTCCTTGCCGAATCGTTGCGCGTTGCCGAGCGCTGCCGTTTCCAGCTCGACAGTCTGCGCTACGAGTATCCCGAGGAGCTGGTGCCTCGGAGCGAAACGCCGTCGGGTTATTTGCGCAGGGAAGTGGAAGCCGGCCTCAAACGGCGCTTTCCCGAGCGCATTGAACCTGCGGTAAGGCAGCAGATCGAGCACGAGCTCGCGCTCATCGCGGAGCTCCGCTACGAGCCGTACTTCCTCACCGTCTACGACATCGTGAACTTCGCGCGCCGGGAAGGCATTCTCTGCCAGGGCCGCGGCTCGGCCGCGAATTCCGCCGTGTGCTACGCCCTTGGCATCACCGAAGTGAATCCGGAGCTCGGCAATCTGCTGTTCGAGCGCTTCCTTTCCAGGGAGCGCAACGAGCCGCCCGACATCGACGTGGACTTCGAGCACCAGCGGCGCGAAGAAGTCATCCAGTACATCTATGCAAAATATGGCCGCGACCGCACGGCGATCGCTGCCACCGTCATCACCTACCGTCCGAAGAGCGCCTTGCGCGATGTGGGCAAGGCACTGGGGCTGGAGCCGGCGCAGGTGAACCGGGTGGCGAAAACGCTGGCCTGGTGGGACGACCGCCGGCGCATGCCGGAGCGCGTCGAAGAAGCGGGTCTGGATGCGGCGAGCCCCGTCGCTGCCCGGCTGCTCGAGCTCGGCGGCACCCTCATCGGCTTTCCCCGTCACCTGTCGCAGCACGTCGGCGGATTCGTCATCGCCAGGGAGTCGCTGTCGAGCCTGGTGCCCATAGAAAATGCCGCGATGAAGAACCGCAGCGTCATTCAGTGGGACAAGGACGATCTGGATGCGCTCGGCCTGTTGAAAGTGGACGTGCTGGGCCTGGGCATGCTCACGGTCATCCGCCGCGCCCTGCACCTGGTGGGCGAGCAACGCGGCGCGCCTTTCACCATGGCCGACATTCCGCGCGAGGATCCCGAGGTCTACCGGATGATCCAGCGTGCCGATACGGTGGGCGTGTTCCAGATCGAATCGCGCGCGCAGATGTCGATGCTGCCGAGACTGAAGCCGGAGCAGTTCTACGACCTCGTCATCGAAGTGGCCATCGTGAGGCCGGGCCCCATCCAGGGCGGCATGGTGCATCCCTACCTCAAAAGACGCCAGGGCAAGGCGCCAATCGACTATCCGAGCGAGGCGGTGAAAGCCGTGCTCGCAAGAACGCTGGGCGTTCCGATTTTCCAGGAACAGGTGATGCAGCTCGCCATCGTCGCAGCCGGATTCTCACCGGGCGAAGCCGACCGCCTGCGCCGATCGATGGCTGCCTGGCGGCGCAAGGGCGGCATCGAAACTTTTCGCGAGCGTCTCATCCGGGGCATGCTGGAGCGCGGCTATTCACAACAGTTCGCGCAGCAGATCTACCAGCAGATTCTCGGTTTCGGCGAATACGGCTTTCCCGAATCGCACTCGGCGAGTTTCGCACTGCTCGCCTACTTTTCGTCCTGGCTCAAATGCCATGAGCCCGCGGCGTTCCTTGCCGCGCTTCTGAACAGCCAGCCGATGGGCTTTTATGCGCCGGCCCAACTGGTGCAGGATGCCCGCCGGCACGGCGTGGAAGTGCTGCCCGTCGATGTGGGTGCAAGCGGGTATGAATGCAGCCTGGAGCAGCCCGCGCCCGCCGTGCGCCTGGGTTTGCTCATGGTAAAAGGGCTGTCCGAAGCGGGCGCCCGGAGAATTGCGGCGGCCCGCCCGAACGGTCCTTTTTCCTCGGTCGAAGACGTGGCGCGCCGGGCGGCGCTCGACCGCCGGGACTTGCGCGCGCTGTCCGCGGCCGGCGCTCTTGCCAGTTTGAGCGCCCACCGGCGCGAAGCGTACTGGGCGCTCGCCGGCGTGGAAACCCGGCCGCATCTGTTGCGTTCTGCGCCGGTCATCGAGACCCGACCGGCGCTTGCCTGCCCTACCGAAGGAGAAACCATCGCGGCCGACTACGCGAGTGTCGGTTTCACACTCGGCCGCCATCCTCTGGCTTTGTTGCGTGACCGGCTCGACCGCATGAGGCTCGCGACGGCGGCAAAGATACACGCCCTGCCCCACGGCCGGCGCGCACGCGCCGCGGGACTGGTGATCGGCCGCCAGCGTCCCGGGACGGCGTCCGGCGTGGTGTTCGTGACGCTGGAAGACGAGACCGGCTGCGTGAACATCGTGGTATGGAACGATCTGGTGGAACGTCAGCGGCGCGAGCTGCTCGGTTCGCGCCTCATGGCGGTCGAAGGCATCGTGGAACGCGAAGGGGACGTCGTGCACCTCATAGCGCGCAAGCTGATTGACCATACCGCGATGCTGGGTAATCTGCAGACAGCTTCACGCGACTTTCCCAGTGCGAGCGCCCGGCCGCGCTTGCGCTAACGGCGCTTTGCAGCCCTGCGCACTTGCGCTACAGTGACCGGGCCAGTCTTTATCTTTGCGCTGGTCGCTTGGAGGAGATGGACATGGACGCCTCCCCCTTTCTTGCGAGCGCCGTGCGCAGGCCAAAGGCTGAAAGGCGCTTAGCAGGAAAGGGTGGGGAGAAGCCTCGCGATCCAACGGCATCGATGTGCCAAAGTGGAGGTTCTAACAACCACTTAAGGACGGAGGCTTCTCATGGACAAGCTTACGACAATTGCCGTAGACATCGCAAAGCGCATCTTCGCGGTGTACTGGGTGGATAGGCAGACGGGCGAGATCGGCGACAAGACGATGACGCGGGCGAAGTTCGAGGAATTCATGCGCAGGCGCGAGCCCAGCCGGGTCGTCCTTGAGGCGGGCGGCAGTGCGCACTACTGGGGCCGCTGGCTGGCGCTGCAGGGGCACGAGGTACAGCTCATTGCCGCGCAGCACGTGCGCCCGTTCGTGCGCACCAACAAGACCGACGAGACGGATGCGCGCGCGGTGTGGGAGGCGTCGCACCGGCCGGGGATGAAGTGGGTGGCGGTGAAGAGCGAGGCGAGCCAGGCGGTGCTGTCGTTGCACCGGATGCGTACGCAGTTGAAGGACATGCGGCGCATGCAGAGCAATCAGCTGAAGGCACTGCTGTACGAATTTGGCATTGTGGCGGCCAAGATCACGACGGCGCAGATCGAGGCTTGGGTAAGCGCCGGTCGGGTGCCGCAACTGCTGCAGGCGAGCCTGGGGGCGCAGATCGAGCGCATCGCGGGCCTGAAGCGCCAGGAGTTGGAGCTCACGCGCTGCATCGAGCGGCATAACGCCGGCGATGCGTTGGCGACACATCTGCTCGCGGTACCGGGCATTGGCACGCTGACGGCGAGCGCGCTGGCGGCCGAGCTGGGCGAAGGGGCTGCCGCCGGCTACACGAACGGGCGGCAATATGCGGCCTGCAAGGGGATCACGCCGCGCTTGAGCGGCACCGGTGGCAAAGTGCGCGCCGGGGCGATCAGCAAGCGCGGCGACCCGTACGTGCGCACGTTGCTGATCCACGGCGCGCGCAGCGTGATTTCGCACCAGCGCCGCGCCAAGAGTCTGTCGCCGTGGCTGAAGGGGTTGCTTGAGCGCCGGCCGCTGAACGTTGCCGTGGTGGCCTTGGCCAACAAGATGGCGCGCACCGCCTGGGCACTTGCGGCGCACGGGCGGGACTACGAGCAGAATTACGCCGCGCAAGCGGTGTAGCCGATCAACCATTTAACCGAGGAGGTGGATCGCCAAAGGTTGCGCAAGTGATTTGACTCCAGTGATGGCAAACCGGGTGCCCCGGAATCGACTCGAACCTGTATCAGTCCTTGAGCTTCGAGCTCGCGAAGGAGATGAGGTGTCGATTACGGAGACCATCAAGGCCGCAAGGCGAAACGCCCTGCACAGTAGGCCGAATATAAGACCGCAACACCCTCGCTCTGCCAAAGCGAACGTCAAAGAACTTGCACTCCGGGAGGCGTCCATATAAGGATTCATGAGCCGTGAGGCCCGGGTCGAGGCATTCATCAGCGCGTACAGCGCGTTGCGCTCAGAAATAGAGAAGGTCATTGTCGGTCATGGCGAAATCATTTCCGGTGTCCTCACTGCCATGTTTGCAGGAGGGCACGTCCTGCTGGAGGGGGTGCCGGGGCTGGGAAAGACGCTGCTCGTCAGGACCCTGGCCGAAAGCCTGCATCTGACCTTCTCGCGGGTGCAGTTCACGCCCGATCTCATGCCCGCCGACATCCTGGGCACTAATGTGATCGTGGATGACGACGGCGGCCGCAGGCATTTCCAGTTCCAGCCCGGTCCCATATTCGCCCACATCGTGCTGGCAGACGAAGTGAACCGCGCGACGCCCAAGACCCAGTCGGCGCTTCTGGAAGGCATGCAGGAGCACTCTGTGACGGTGGCCGGCACCTCGCGAGCGCTGCCGCGCCCGTTCTTCGTGCTCGCGACGCAGAATCCGATCGAAATGGAAGGCACCTACCCGCTGCCCGAAGCGCAGCTCGACCGGTTCTTCTTCAAGCTGCGCGTGCGCTACCCGACCATGCAGGAGCTCAATGCCATCATCGACCGCACCACCCAGGTGCAGACCGTGAGCGTGGAGCGGGTGATGGACGGCGCCACGGTGCTGGGATTCCGGGATTTGATCCGGGAAGTGCCGATGGCCACGCATGTGCGCGATTTCGCCAGCCGCATCGTCATGGCGACGCATCCACAGTGGGACGGCGCCCCGGAGGCGACCAGGCGCTACGTGCGGTATGGCGCGAGTCCGCGCGCCGCTCAGGCGCTGGTGCTGGGCGCAAAGGTGCGCGCGCTCACCGAAGGCCGCTACAACGTCAGCATGGAGGACATACGTGTCCTCGCCGCGCCGGCACTGCGTCACCGCATCATCCTGAACTTTGCGGGCGAATCGGAGGGAATCGATGGCGACGCGCTCGTTGCAAGAGTGATGGACAACGTGGAGGGCGCCACGGTCCGAAGTCTAGAGCGAGTGGCCGGCTGAAACCGGGCTGTTCGATGACTGGCCAGCCCGCCATTGATAGAGTGCTTCGGCGCGCCGGGCGCGAGATCCGCGCGCGGCGTGCGGCGCGCGGCGCATGGCGGGGCGCTTTCTGGGGAGCGGTCGCCGGTGTGGCCGCGGTGGCTGCCAAGGAATGGCTGGGGGACGACGCAGTCGTTCTCGCCCTGGCTCTATTCGGTTCGGCGATTGCCATCGTGGCCGCCGTAGGGGCCTGCCGGCGCGTCGCGCCGCTGGAATCGGCTCGGCTCGCCGACTGCGCTTACGGCCTCAATGACAGGCTCGCGACGACGCTCGAGTGGGTGAGCCGGCGCGAACGCACACCGCTCACCGAAGCGCTCATCAGAGATACCGCCGAGCAGCTCGAGGGTGTTCGCGCCCGCGCCGTCGTGCCACGCACTTCGCTTCGCGAAGCGCGTCTTCTTCCCATACCGGTGCTTGCTGCGCTCGCGCTCGTGCTCGCGCCGCCGCTCACCCAACCGCGGACCTGGTTCGGCGAAGGTTTCGCCTCCGAAGCGCGAGCCCGCGAGGGACGTTCGATTTCGCCGCTGGAAGAGCTGGCGCGCCTGTTGGGTGCGGACTTCCGGCCGAAGGACCCGTTTGCCGCGCGGGACGGGGCCGATCGCCGGGAAGCGCAAAAAGGCACCACGGCCGCGGAATCCGCGGAATTCAAGGACCGGTCCCTGTCCAAACGGGCGTCTGACTTTGCCAGCTTCGTGAACAAGGGCGACGACCGTTTGCGGCTCCTGGAGAGGACCGACCGCCTGCCCGATCTGCAATCCGATTTCGCGACATCGAAATACCGTTTGCTGTTGCGCAAAGCCCAGGAGCTGTCTTCCGCCAAGGGGCCCAATCAGCTGTCCACCGCGAAACTGGGCCAGATCCTAAGAGAAATGGAGCGCCTCGGAAGGCGCAGCGGCGACTGGGCCGACGATGCCCGGGAAGGCCTCGAAGCTCTCGAAGAGGGACAAACCGAAGAGGCCATGGAGGCGATGCAGAGCGCGCTGGGAAAACTCCGGGATAGGGAGGAGCGCCAGAGGAGCAGCCGGTTGCTGCGAGGCGGGCGTGACCGGCAGCAGGATCAGCAGGACGGCCGCGGCCAAGGCGGCCGCACGCGCAATGACGAAGACCGGGCAGGCTCGTACTCGCTGGCGCAGTCCAGGGGCGCGGACAAGGGCAAGCCATCGGCGAGGCTGCGTTCCACTCCATACGATGCAGGTGTCGAGGGCCAGCGGCGCGGACGCATGCCGGCTCTGGATACGCAGATGACCGGGCGCCCGGGCGGCGCAGGCCTGCAGTTGCACGCGCTCGGTGAGATCGGGCAATACCGCCGAATGATGGAAGACGCCATCGCACGCGAGCAGGTGCCGCGCGCCTACCATGACCAGGTCCGCGACTACTTCAAGTCCTTGCACAACGAGTGACCATGCCGGCGCACCCTGCCGCGCTCTTGAGCCCGGGTTTCATCGAGCAACTGGAGCGGCTCAGCCTCATCGCGCGGCGTCCCGTGCGAGGCTGGGCAGCGGGTCAGCGTCGCAGCCGGCGCGCGGGGCACAGCGTGGAATTCTGCGATTACCGCGCGTACGGCGCGGGCGACGATCTGCGCTATGTCGATTGGAACATCTATGCACGCACCGACCGGCTGTACCTTAAGCTGTTCGTCGACGATGAAGATCTGTGTCTGCATCTGCTGGTGGACGCGTCGGCTTCCATGGACTGGGGCGAGCCTTCCAAGCTGCAATGGGCGGTCCAGGTCGCGGCCGCGCTGGGGTTCGTGGGTCTTACGGGCCTGGAGCGGGTCGGATTGGGCGTGCTGCGCGAGCGTGTGGCAGAGGGCTGGCCACCCGGACGCGGACGCAACCGGATACCGGCCCTGCTCGATTATCTGGCGCGCATCGAGCCCGGCGGTGCCACGAACCTGAACGACTCGCTGGCGCGTTACGCAATGCATAGCGCGGGGGCGGGCCTGGTGGTGCTGGTATCCGACCTGCTCGACCCTTCGGGCTACGAAGCGGGGATCAAGGCGCTGCTGGAGCGAGGGCTGGAGGTGCACGTGATCCATGTGCTGAGCCCCTCGGAGATGCAGCCTGAGCTGAACGGCGACTTGCGCCTCATAGACCAGGAGACCGGCGAAGCCCGATCGCTCTGGGTGGATGCGGATACCTTGCGCCGCTACCGCGAACGGCTGCATCGCTTCCTGGACGGCGTCGATGCGTTCTGCCGGACGCATGAGATCGCGTATCACCGTGTCCTGACCGACGTCGCGCCCGAGCAGGTCGTCATGGGTCCGTTGCGGGGCCGGCTGCTGGCATGAGCTTCCTTTCGCCGCTCGGCCTGGCGCTCTTCGCGCTCGCCCTACCGCTCGTCCTGCTTTATTTCATCAAGGCGCGGCGCCGTGACCGTAAGGTGCCGAGCCTGCTGCTGTGGCAGCCGGAGCTTCGCGACCGCGCTTCATCGGCCTTTTTCCAGAGGCTGCAGCGCGACCCGCTGCTCGCGCTGCAGCTTCTCGCGTTGCTCGCGCTCGCCCTGGCGCTGGCACGCCCTGCCGTCACCACGTTGGGCGAGGCCAAGCGCAAGGTAGTGATCGTTCTGGATACCTCGGCTTCAATGAAGGCGCGCGATGTCTCGCCTTCCAGGTTCGACGCCGCCCGTTCGCAGGCCGACGCGCTCGTTCGTGGCCTGCGCGAAGGCACCAAGGTGATGGTGATCGAGGCGGGCATCCAGCCAAGAGTGGCGGCTCCGCTGACCGCGGACCATGGCCTTGCGCAGGACGCCCTGCGCTCTGCCGCGCCGCGCGACCTGCCCAATCGGCTGGACGAGGCCATCCGCACGGCGCGCGCCCTCATCGGCACGGACCCGCATGCCGAAATCCATGTCTTTACCGACGGCGCGTTCGCAGAGCTGCCCGGCGAAGGCGACTCCCGCATACGCTGGACGGGGGTGGGCGGGCGCTCCCACAACGTCGGTATCACCAACCTGTCGGTGCGCAAGACCTACCAGGGCGCGGGGAGTTACGAGGCACTGCTCTCGCTCGCAAACTTTTCTTCCGAGCCGCAAAGTTTCGCTTTCTCGCTCAAAATTGAGGAGCGAACCGTGGCGGAGCGCGAGGTGAAACTCGCTCCAAACGTGCGCCGCTCCCTGATCCTGCCTTTCAGGCACGCCGGCGCCGCGCGTATCACCGCCCGGCTGCGCATTCACGATGACCTGAGCGTCGACGACGTCGCCTACGCCGTGCTTCCGCAGCCCGACAGGATTGCAGTCACCCTCGTGACCGAGGGGAATTTTTTCCTGGAGAAGGTGCTGCGCGCCGACCCCGAGGTGGCGCTCGAGGTGAGAACACCCGGCCAGTATGCGGGCGGAATGGGCAAAGCCGATGTCGTCGTGCTCGATTCGGTCACCCCGGAAAAAGTGGGCCCGGGCCGTTTCGTGCTGGTGAACACCGTGCCGCCCGATGTGCCCGTCGACATCCTGGGCAGCATGCAGAATCCCGTGGTCGTCGACTGGGACCGCGCGCATCCGGTCATGCGGCACGTGGAGCTCTCGAAGGTCTCCATCCAAAGCGCGCTGCGCGTCCGGCCCGTCGCCCCGGGCAGGCCGCTGGTCGAAGCGGCTCTTGGCGGCCCGCTCATCTATGCGCTGGAGGAACCTGATCGCAAGGCCATCCTGGTCGGATTCGATCTGTTCAAGGCCGACTTTCCATTGAGAGTCGCCTTTCCGCTCATCATGTCGAACGCACTGCGCTGGCTGCACCCGAGCGGGTTCGACCACGCGAGCCTGCAGCTCGCCGCGGGCCAGCCGGTGCTGTTGCCTGTTCCGCACGGCGTTGACGCAGTGACCGTCACCACACCTTCTGGCCGGACGCTGCAGGGGCGCGTGACCCAGGGGTCCGCCAGCTTCACCGAAACAAGCGAGGTGGGCGTCTATACGCTGAGCACTGCGCGCGGCGAGATCCGCATGGCGGCTAATCTGATGGACAGCGAGGAGTCGAACATTGCGCCGCGCCCGCTGCCCGCAGCGACCGGGAGCCCGGCCACCCAGGGCGTACCGGTGGAAGTCGAGGTGTGGTCGTTGCTCGTTTCTCTGGCCTTGTTGCTGCTGGCCGCAGAAGCCCTCCTCTACTGGCGCCGCCAGTCCGCAGGGCGACTGCGGCTGCCGCAAGACCACACTGATCGCGTCGCTCTGCTGCTGCGCGCTGCGACGTTGCTCATCCTGGGCTCGGTCTTCTTGAGGCCCGCGCTGCCGCAACGGCTCGACCGCATGAACGTGGTGTTTCTGCTGGATCACTCCAACAGCATCAGTCCCGCGGCTCGGGAACGGGCGCTGCAATTCGCCGAGCAAGCCGTCGGCAAAGCCCGGCCGGGAGACCGGCACGGTGTACTGGTGTTCGGGTCGGAAGCCGCGGTGGACCAGGAGCTTTCTGGCCGCGGCACCGTTGAGCGAACCGGCAAGGAAGTCGACGGGCGCGCGACAAACATTTTCAACGCCGTGCAGCTGGCGCTTGCCATGCTGCCGGCCGGCCAGACCAATCGCATCGTGTTGTTAAGCGATGGAAGGCAGAACGCCGGGAATGCGCTGGCGGCCGCGCAGGCCGTGAAAGATGCCGGAGCGGACCTGCAGTATGTGGCTGCGCCCCTCACCTTCGACCGGGAGGTGGTGGCCGAGGCGATGGTCGTGCCGCGGGAAGTGCGGTTTGGAGAACCTTTCTACGCGAAGGTCCTGGTCTGGAGCCATAAGCAGGCCGCCGGCCGCCTGTCGCTGTTCCGCAACGGCCGGTTCGTCGGTTCGCAGCAGGTGCAGCTCAATGCCGGCAAGAACGTGTTCAGTTACCGCCAGGCGCTGGACGTGGATGGCATTCACGTCTACCAGGCGGCCCTGGACGTCGACGGCGACACCATCGAGGAGAACAACCGTGCCATCGGCACGGTGCTCGTGCGCGGCCGGCCTCAGGTGCTGATTGCCGAGCGCGATCGCACGCATGCCCGATCGCTTGCCGCGGCGCTGCGCTCGCAGCAGCTCCAGGTCAACGTGGTCGATCCTGCCGGCATACCGAGCGAGATGGCGGCACTGAAGAACTACGACGGCCTCATCCTTTCGAACGTCTCAGCCATCCAGTTGAAACCTGCGCAGATGGCGCTCATCAGGGACTATGTCCGGGATCACGGCGGCGGACTGATCATGGTCGGGGGCGATCACAGCTTTGGTCTCGGAGGCTATTATCAAACGCCCATCGAAGAGGCCCTGCCGGTCACGATGGACGTGAAGCAGCGCGTCGATGTTCCGAATCTTTCCATCGTGCTGTCGATCGACCGGTCCGACTCCATGACGACGCGGGCCAACGGTTCCATCACCTACCTGGACCTCGCCAAGGAAGCCGCGCACCTGGTGGTGGACCTGCTGGACGAGAACAGCGAAGTGGGTGTGATGAGCTGGGACACCGAGTTCAAGTGGGACGTGCCGCTGCGCCAGGCCACGAACAAGAACCGGATTCATAACGCCATCGCGTCCATCGTTTCGGGCGGCGGCACCGACGGCTACCCTGCCTTGCGGGAAGCCTATTCGATACTCGCCCCCCGTCCCGCTCTGCTGAAGCACGTCATATTCCTCACCGACGGTCAGATGCGCCGCGAGCAGTTCCAGGAGCTGATCGAACGCATGGTCCGCGACCAGATCACGGTATCTTCGGTCGCCGTCGGCAAGTGGTCGGACGAAAAGCTCCTGGCGAGCATCGCGCAGTGGGGACGCGGACGGTTCTATCGCACCGAGGATTCACAATCGCTGCCGCGCATCTTCGCCGTGGAGACGCAGCTCGCCTCCAATACGACCGTCGTCGATCAGCCGTTCCGCCCGAAGTTGACCGACCCGGGGCATGAGGCGACGCAGGATATCGACTGGAAGAGCATGCCGCCCCTGGGCGGCTACGTCGCCACCACGCCCAAATCCACGGCGGAGCAGGTGCTGATCAGCCATTGGGAAGACCCGGTGCTCGCGACCTGGCGCTACGGCCTGGGGCGCGCCGCCGCGTTCACCTCCGACGCGAGCTCGCGCTGGTCGCAGCAATGGCAGCACTGGCGCGACTTCAACAAGTTCTGGGCGCAGCTGGTGCGTTGGACGTTGCGCAGCGGCTCCACCGACCGCACCACCGCCACGGTGGAGCGGCGTGATGGATGGGGCGAAGTGACCGTCGATGCCCTGGATCCCAAAGGCCGGTTCATCAATTTCCTGGAGCCGCAGGTGGGAGTGGTGGCGCCGAATCGCGAGCGCACCGTCGTCGACCTCGAGCAGATCGGTCCGGGCCGCTACCGCGGCCGCTTCCCCGCGAGCCAGGAAGGCGTTTACCTGGTCGGCATGGCGCAGCGGCTGGACGGCCAGCAGGCCTCCGGGTCGCAGCTGTCCGGGCTGGTCGTTCCCTACGCGCAGGAATTGCGCGAGCTCGGCGTGGACGAGGCGCTGCTCAGGGAAGCTGCAGGACTCGCCGGCGGCGGGCCCATGAGCGACCCGGGTGAAGTCTTTTCGCAGGGACGCCGCCCGTTCATCGTCTCCCTGGATCTCTGGCCATGGCTGGTGGCCCTCGCTGCCCTCATGCTGCTGGTGGACGTGGCGTTGCGCAGGCTCGGCGCGGGCCTGCTGGTTCGCTCCGCGGATCAATTCAGGCGGCGCCGCAGCGTTTAATGATCCCGCAATACCGGTGCTTCGCGATTCTTTTCGCGCAGCTGCATGAACCCGTAATTCACCGCTTCGCCCAGATCGAACCGAAAACGCCCGGCAGCTGAAAGGCTTCGTGCCTGGCGGGCGAGCTCAGCCTGCGATATGGCCTGTTTTCGGGGCAATGCAAACAGAATCTTGTTCACGTTCCCTGACACATCCAGAATGTAGACATCGTCGAAGACTTCCTGGTAGGTCCGCACCATTGCATCATAGAGACGGTTGAGCGGCTGACCCCAGACGTTTGCCACCACCAGGCCCTGGGGCATGACGGCCCGGCGCACGCTCCGCAGAAATTCCATGGTGGTCAGGTGAGTCGGAATGCTGTCGGCGCCGAAAGCATCCAGGATGATGAGGTCATAAGGCTCGCTCGCCGCCTGTATGAAACCGCGGCCATCGGCGACATGCGCCCGCATCCGGTCGTCTTCCCGGAAGCCGAACAGCTTCTTCGCCACGTCCACCACATCGGGATCGATGTCCACCACGTCGATCACGGCCTGCGGATAGTGCTTTCGCAGAAAGCCCGGCAGCGTTCCCCCGCCCAGCCCCACGATCAGCACGCGGCGCGGCTCTTCGATGAGTGCGAGCCCGATCAGCACCGTTCGCGCATAGGGCAGCTCGATATGATCGGGATCGCCCGGCTTCACCACGCTTTGTCGCGCGCCGCCCCGCTCGAAGAGCAGCGTGCGCAAACCCCGGGAGTCCTCGGTGACAATGATGCTCCGCTCGGGCGAGACGCGTTCATGGATGACCGTTTGCGCCGAGCAGGCGAACAACAACAGCGCCAGGACGGCGGCCGCAAGGCGGGAGACCGTCTTGAGCATCGTTCGCGTGCTGCGCGCAACACCCTCCGCGGCTCGCATTCCGGAAGTCCTGTATTCGGCGTCGGCACATTCTAGTACGATCGCTCTCCTGGAGAATGCGGCCCGCATCAAAGCGGACTGATGGCCGACCGGCCAGCGTATTGACCTGGATCAAAGGAAATCGCCGGTTTTTCTGGCAAATGGACGGTCTCGATCGTCGCAGAGGCCGGCCGCCAAGATACAGATGCAATCGCAAACGGAAAACACTCACTGCGCAGCCCCCGTGGTCGTAGGCAACCGCGTTGAGGTCCAGGTACTGACGACACTCAAGTGCAACCTGCGCTGCAGCTACTGCAGCCTCGGCGTCGGAGACGTCCTCGGCTCGCAGAAAAAAGTACGCTATTCCGTTGACCAGCTGGCGGCGTTCCTGGAACGGCATCTGTCGGACAAGGAAGTCTATTTCACGCTTTACGGCGGCGAGCCGACACTCAACCTCGCCTTCGGAAGGCAGCTGATGGAACGTTTTCCGAACTCGCGCTTCAACATGCAGACCAACGGCACCCTGCTCCAGCGCGTCCCGGACGGAATGTTGCGGCGGCTGTCCAACATATTGGTGTCGGTGGATGGCGGCGAGGCGGTGACAGACCGCTTTCGCGGCAAGGGGGTGTACGCGAAGATTTTCCGGAACGTGAATGCTGTCCGGGAAAAGACGTTCGCCACGCTCACGGCCAGGATGACCTGGTGGAGCGCGGAGACGACCTTCGAGGAAATCGATGAGCTGACGGCGCTTTTCGACTACGTGTACTTTCAGTTCGCCCAGGACGCGGGCGCCAACAGCCCCGAGGCAGTGGCCGCCAAGAAGACCGTGCTGGATCGCCTGGTGGCAAAGTTCTTCGCCAGCGACTCGCTCTACCCCATCGTGCCCATCATGGGCACGGTGAGGAACAAGGTCCTCCCGTGGCGCCTGCGGGAGCTCACGGGCGGCATGACGCAGTGCCGTGTTTCGACGAATCTTCTCAACGTCATGCCCGACGGAAAGGTCTATCCCTGTCCCGACATGCTGTACGCCGGCGAATTGCTGCAGG
>Ga0156022_1332_pt2 | contig 16324 bp, 14 predicted proteins | sample RifCSPlowO2_02_FD_107676 | JGI IMG/M metagenome (GOLD analysis project Ga0156022, IMG submission 107676) | Betaproteobacteria bacterium RIFCSPLOWO2_02_FULL_65_24 | reverse complement strand
CATGACAACATCCATCCTTCATGATTCCACTTTACGCAAGCCAGGGCGAGCAAGCGGTGCCGAGTTTTCTTGGGCAGTAGAAAAGGCACCAGCCGTAATACCCACGCCCTTCCCAAGCAGGAGGCTGGCGGTTTATGAGGGACCGCTGAGAAACGAGCTATCCCAGGGAAAACGACTCCTTTTCCTGTCGTTGGAGAATGGTCAGGTGCTCCATGCCTTTCTTCTCCCTTACAGGCATGAAGGCTGGTTCATGATCGTGAGCCTTCTTTACGAGTCAGGGGGAGAAACAAACTTTTGGTGTGCTGCCGCATTAACCAGATCTGCCATCGGCGTAATTGTTGGAAGTCAGGGAGAAGCCAACCCCGTTAAAGCGATAGCATCCGAAATGCTTGACTGGAGCTACACCGAGATGAAAGGCAACCAATACAAGTCACTCATCATCCCCACCGCCCACGGATACTTCTGCGGAGGATGGAACGACGCAGAAGAAACCGTCGTGCTTAATACCTGGTTCCCAGACCGGGGGCTTAACGAAAGCGAGATTGAAGTGTTAGCCAAATTGAGAGAGGGAAAGAAATTGGTGACAGGAGAAAAACTGGCAGTGTAGGCCACCGATTGGTTCTTACCCTGCGCACTGCGTCAGAGGGTATATGCATCAAGGACCTCTTACACCAAAAGAAAAGAAGGCATTGAAGGCCCGGATCCTTCGGTTCAAAGACCCATCTACCGAAGCAATAGTTGATTTGATACCCAGCCCGGTAGAAGAAGTGGTGAATTGCCGTGTGCAAACGACATCGCTTCACCTGGCAAAGGCGTTAATGGAACACTTCAGTGCCATCTATGCAGGGAAATCTCTTTACTTTTGTATGCCACGCAACAACACGAAAGCAAGGAAACGTGAGACCGTGAAGGTACGGAAACGCAAGCAACAAAAAACCCAGCATCAAAAGCTGGATTCGATGAGGTAAATTGATTTACCGTGGAGCTGCCCCGTTTTAAGTAAGGAACTCCCGCACCAGCGCGATCTGCTCATCCTGGATAAGGCTCGGGGCATGCCCCACACCCGGGATTTCTTCGACGCGTGCGCGCGGGCCGCGCTCGGTCATGGCCGCAGCCGTGTCGCGCCTCAGCAGATCGGAGTGTTCGCCCCGCAATACGAGCGTCGGGCAGCGGATGCTTTCATAGAGCGGCCACAGATCGATGTCCTTGTCAGGTTCGCGGTTGTTGAAACCTTCCGCGATCGCCGGATCGTAGCGCATGCGCCAGCCGCCTTCGGCATCGCTTCGCACCACGTTTTGCGCCAGGAACCGCCACTCCGTGTCGCTGTGAGGACCGAAGCTTTCGCATACGCTGCGCACGTACTGCTCGGCTGCTTCAAGGCTGGGAAAGGGCGGCGCCTTGCCTACATAGGCACCGATGCGGTTCAAGGATTGGGCCGTGATGACCGGCCCGACGTCGTTCAACACCAGCCGGCGGATCGGCGAATCGGGAAGTGCCGCGATCGCCATGCCCACCATGCCGCCGAGCGAAGTGCCCACCCAGTCCACCGATTCCACCTGAAGACGCGCAATGAGCGTGACCATGTTGGCCACGTACGACGGCAAGGCGTATTCGGCAGGGTTTTTCAGCCAGTCTGATTCACCGCGGCCCGGAAGATCCGGGCACACCACCCGGTAGCGGTCGCACATGGCGCGGGCGAGATATTCGAAATCGCGCGCAGCGCGCGTGAGGCCATGAACGCAAACGAGCACCCGCTGTTGCTCGGCATCCCCCCACTCGACGTACGACATCCTGTGCAGACCCGACGGTGTGATGCACTGCACGCTGCGGCGCTGGAATTCATCGCTCATCGGCTGATATTAGCAGAGCGATTTCGATGCGCCGGAAGAGATGTCATGCGCTCAAAGGGCTCGCGCATGCCAATAGCGCCGCGCCTCGTCGCGATGGGACTGGACCGACACTCCGCGCGCAAACCGCACCGTGATGGCGCCGCGCTGGTCGCTGCGCTCGATTGCGCTGCCTGCGGCGGCGTAGCGCGCAACGACCTGCGGGTGCGGATGGCGGTAGCGGTTGCCATAGCCCAGGCTGAACACCGCGTGCGCCGGTGCCACCGCTTCCACGAAGGCCGACGACGACGAGCTGCCGCTGCCGTGATGAGGGACCAGCAGCACGTCGGCTTTCAGCGCGGCTCCATGCCGCGCGAGCAGTTCCAGCTCGGTCTTGCTCCCGATATCGCCCGCGAGCAGCGCGCTTGCGCCGAGCGCCTCGATCCTCAGCACGCAGCTGCGCTCGTTTATCGACGTCCAGGGATTGGCGTAATGAGCCTGCGAAGGATGCAGCACCGTGAAGCGCACGCTATCCCACTCCCAGGCGCGTCCGGCTTGGCAGGGCAGGCGGTAGGGTGCCAATGCCTGAACGGGGTGATCGCGCGGCAGTGAAGTGATCAACTGCCCGACAGGAATGGATTCCAGCACGGTTCGCGCCCCACCGGAGTGATCGGCATCCTCCTGGGATATGACCAGCGCATCGAGCCGCCCGATCCCTTCTGCGCGCAGGTAGGGTACGACCACGCGGGAGCCGGCGTCGGCCTCAAGGCTCCAGGCAGGCCCGGCGTCGTAGAGCATCGCGTGCCCGCGGGTGCGTGCCACCACCGCCGTCCCCTGCCCCACGTCCAGGAACGTCAGCCAGAGCTCGCCCGCGGCGGGGCGAGCCGGTGCCTGCGCAAACATGGGGATCAGCAGAACCAGCCCCACGCTGCGCGAGGGCACGCCGCGCGGCGCGAGCAGCCATAGAATGCCTGCGAGCGCGAGCGGCAGTGTCCATGGCGCGGGAGCGTGCTGCTGCCAGACGGCTGTCTCCAGCGTCGCCAACCAGTCCAGAAACGGCATGAGCCACTCGAGCAGCGTGTGCCCTAGGAGCAGCGGCATGTCGAACGGCAGGAACCCTCCGAGCAGCGCCAGCGGGGTGACGGCGAAGCTCACCAGCGGGATGGCCACGGCGTTGGCAAGCGGCGAGACGATGGACACCTGCTGGAACAGAATGAGGAGCAACGGCGCAAGCCCCAGCGTCACCGCCCATTGCACCACGCCCCACTGGGCCAGGAGGCGGCGTGGCTCGGGCCGGGCGACACCGACGTAGAAGATGAGCGCCACGGCACCGAACGAGAGCCAGAACCCCGGCGCGAGCACCGCCCATGGATCGAGGATCAACACCAGCCCCAGCGCCGCCGACAGCACGCGCGAGGGCGATCCGGCGCGCTGCAACACGAGGGCGAGCGCCACTGCGCCGATCATGTAGAGCGTGCGTTGCGCGGGGACGGCGAAACCGGAAATGAGGCAGTAGCTGAATGCGGCCGCGAAGCCGGCGAGCGCCGCCGCCTTCTGCGCCGGCAAGCGCAATGCGAGACGCGGAACACGGCACCACAATGCGAACACCAGCCACGCGAACAACCCCGACACCATGGTGACATGCAGGCCGGAGATGCTCATCAGGTGCGATACCCCGGTGCGCGCGAACACCTGCCATTGCGGGGCGGCGATAGCGCTCTGCTCGCCGATGGCAAGGGCGATCAGGACCCCCGTGTGCCGGCCCGAAGGCAAAGCGTCCCAAAAGCGCTCCCGGACCCGTTCCCTCAAGCGCTCCAGGAGATAGCCGGGCCGCATCGCGAGCGTATCGACTCGACGCGCCTCGACCCCGGGTCGCACATAGCCCGTGGCTCGAATGCCGCGCTCGAGCAGCCAGGCTTCGTAATCGAAGCCATGCGGATTCGCGAGCCCGCGGGGACGGCGCAGCCGGACGGTGAATCGCCAGCGTTCGCCCGCCCTGACAGGCGCGATGTCCTGGAATTCCTCGGGCGCGAGACCGTTGTACCAGCTGAGCTGCACGCGCCGGGGCAGGCGCGCTTCGCCCGAGGCCTCGATGTCGAACAGGAAACGCACGCCTCGCTCCAGTGGCTGCGGAAGCCCCGCGATAACGCCGGTGACCGCGACGTCCCTGCCCTCCCATTGGGATGGCAGGCTGTCGGACAATCGGTGGTGCGCCAGCACGGCCGCCCAGCCGTATCCCACCGCGGCACCCAGGAGCACCGTGATGCCGAGACGAAACAAAGCGGCGCGGCGTATCTTCCACAGTCCTGCCAGGACGGCAGCAACCACGAAAAGCGCGGCGATTTCGCCCCACGCCGGCAGCTGAGGCTGGCGCTGAAGCAGCCAGGAACCCATCACCAGGCCGAGAACCGCTCCTCTCATCCGCCGCTGCCCACTGCTTCCATGAGGCACTAACGGCCGAAGGCCCTTGCGGTTGATCTATGCCGCGGAAAGGACGCGATCGCGGAGCAGATACAATAGCTGTCGACAACTCATTGGCGTCTCATGGCCCGCAAGTTTTTCCGGAAATACGTGCCGAGCCACGACTCGATACGCGAACACCGCTTCCTATCCCGGTTCAGCCATCTCAAGCACCCGAACTTGTGGCATCTCAACCGCCATTCGGTCGCGCTCGGCGTGGGCGTGGGGATGTTCGCGGGGCTGCTGCCGCCGCCGTTCCAGATGTTGACGGCCGCCATCCTGGCCGTGCCGCTTCGGGGCAACCTGCCGGTCGCCGTGGTGACCACGTTCTACACCAATCCGCTCACCATCTGGCCGCTGTATGTGCTGGCTTATTACGTCGGCAAGCTCATCGTCGGAGGCAACGGCGAGCTGATTCCACCGCCCGAATTCAGCTGGACCAACATGGGCCCCTGGTTCGACGCTTCACTGCAATGGGCGCTGAGCCTGGGCAAGCCCCTCATCATCGGCATAGGGACGCTCGCGGTCGTGTTCGCGTTCGCCGGTTGGGCCGCCGTTCACGCCGGCTGGCGCCTCTACGTCATCCGCGCGTGGAGACGTCGCTGCGCCAGCCGGCGTGCCCGGGCGACCTGATTCAATGGTGCTGTTCGGGGCGCAGCACCCCGTCCTGCAGCCGCATCACGCGGTGCGCCTGAACGGCGAGAGAGGGCTCATGCGTCACGATGACAAAGCTCGTGCCGCGGCTGCGGTTCAATTCGAGCAGCACCTCGAACACGGCCGAGGCCGTGTGCCGGTCCAGATTTCCGGTCGGCTCGTCGGCGAGCACGCAGGCCGGCCGTGTCACCAGGGCCCGGGCGAGCGCGGCGCGCTGGCGCTCGCCTCCTGAGAGCTCACCCGGCGTGTGTGTAAGCCGGGCGCCGAGCCCGACATCCTTCAGGATCGCTGCCGAGTGCTCATATGCCTCTTCGCGCGGCATGCGCCGGATGAGCAAGGGCATGGCGACGTTCTCCAGCGCCGAGAACTCCATCAGCAAGTGGTGGAACTGGTAGACGAAGCCCAGCGACCGGTTGCGCAGCAGGCTGCGTTCATTTTCCGAAAGCTCGCCGATCGGCCTGTCGAGCACCCGCACCTCGCCTCTGGACGGTGCATCCAGGCCGCCGAGCACGTGCAGCAAGGTGCTCTTGCCCGTGCCCGATGCGCCGACGATGGCCACGATTTCCCCCGGCGCCACGTCCAGGTCGACGCCGAGCAGCACCGGCACCGCAGTCGCGCCTCGCCCGTAGCTCTTTTCCAGGCCGCGGCAGGACAGCACGGACGGTTCAGCCACGGCGCGGATCCGTCGAAAAAATAACAGGGGTACGTCCCCGGTTTCTTGTCATTCGTAGCGCAGCGCTTCGGCCGGATTGACGCGCGAGGCGTGCCAGCTCGGGTAGAGCGTGGCGAGGAAACTCAAGGCGAGAGACACGAGCGCCACGGTGAGCACGTCCATTTGCTGCAGGTCCGAAGGAAGCTCGCTGATGTAATAGACCTCCTTCGACAGGAACCGAACGTTGAGCAGCCGCTCGAAAAACGGCACCACCACGTCGACATTCAATGCGAGCACGACGCCGCCCGCCACGCCGGCCAGCGTCCCGATGATGCCGATCAGCGCTCCGTGGATGACGAAAATCTTCATGATGCCGCGCGGCGTCGCCCCCAGGGTGCGCAGGATGGCGATGTCGGCCTGCTTGTCGGTCACCGCCATGACCAGCGTCGAAACGATGTTGAAGGCCGCCACGGCAACGATGAGCATCAGTATGATGAACATGACGTTCTTCTCGATCTGCACCGCGCGGAAGAAATTGGCGTGGCTGCGCGTCCAGTCGCTGATGTAGACGTCGCGCCCGAGCGACGTGCCGAGGTCGCGCGCGACGGCGCGCGACTCGAACAAATCTTCCAGCCGCAGCCGCACCCCGGAGACCTGTTCGCCGAGCTGGAACAGCAGCTTGGCGTCGTCCAGGTGGATCAGGGCGAGCCCCGAGTCGTACTCGAACATACCCACTTCGAAGATGCCCACCACGGTGAACTGCTTCAGCCGCGGCAGCAATCCGGCCGGCGTCACCAGGCCCTGGGGCGCGATCATGGTGACGCGTTGGCCCGGCCGCACCCTGAGGGCGCGCGCGAGCTCCCCTCCGAGCACGATGCCGAATTCGCCGGGACGCAGCGCGTCGAGCCGGCCGGCGACCATGTGCTCGCCGATGTCGGCGACCCGGTTTTCCTGGTCGGGCAGGATGCCGCGGACCAGCGTCCCGCGCACCAGCGAGTCCGCCGTCAGCATGGCCTGAGCGTTCACATAAGGCGCGGAGGCGCGGACCTGCGGATGCTTTTCGGCCCCGGCCGCCACCTCGGGCCAGTCCGCGAGCCTGTTGTCGGGCCCGGTGATCTGAACGTGCGAAGCCACGCCCAGGATGCGTGCGCGCAGCTCCTTCTGGAAGCCGTTCATGACCGACAGCACCACGATCAGCGCCGCGACGCCGAGCGCAATGCCCAGCATGGACACCAGCGCGATGAAGGAGATGAAGTTGCCGCCGCTGTTCCCGTTGCTTCTTCGATTTCTCGCGCGCGTGTAGCGCAGCCCGATGAACAGTTCGTATTGCACGGGCGGGAGTGTGCCACAACAGGGTGATCGAGGCATCCGGTGCTACACTCGCGCGCATTCAAGCACTCCTGCCATGCACTGCCGCCTTCTGATTCCCGGCCTGCCCCTGGGGAATCGCGAATCCCTGGCCGATTTTGCGCGCCGCCGCCTTCCCGGGCTGGAGCTGCTGCTCGCACGCGGTCGGCGCACGCGGGTGGCGATCGAATCGCGCGAGCAATGGCTGCTGGAAACGTTTGCCGTTCAGAAACAGCAGGACTGGCCTTCGGCGCCGTTCGCCCTTCTGGGCGAGGGCGGGGCTCCGGGCGATGCGTACTGGATGCATGCCGATCCGGTGTATTTCAGCGCCGGGCGCGACCATGTTCAGGTCGCCGATGCGGGGCCTTTCGTTCAGCTCACGGCCGATGAAGCGGCGCAGCTCGCGCAGGACTTGAGCGCGCATTTCGGCGAAGCGCTGCATCTCGAGGTGCCGCATCCGCAGCGCTGGTATGCGCGGATTGCGTCGCCACCTCCGGGTTCCACGCTTGCGCTGGCGCAAGCGGCCGGCCGGCCTATGCAGACCGAGGCCGGGAGCATCCAGTGGCACGCGCTGATGAGCGAAATCCAGATGGTGCTGCATGAGCATCCCGTCAACGTTTCGCGGGAAGCCCGCGGCGAGCCCTTGTTCAACGGCCTCTGGTTATGGGGCGGTGGGCGCCTGAGCCCCGCAAGAGCCAGCGGCCTCAGAGAAATGCTGACCGCCAATCCCCTGGCGGCCGGCCTGGCGCGCGCGGCAGGCGTGCCCTGCTCCGCCTTGCCCGAAGACACGCTGCGCTGGCTCGCGCGATCTTCGAACAACGGCGTCCACTTCGCGGTCCTGGATGAACCCGACGCAAACGCATCCGGCCTGCTGGAAGGCGTCGAGCGGCGCTGGACCGCGCCTTTGTCGAGCGCTCTGCGCGCCGGGCGCATCGGGATGGTGACGCTGCACCTGCAGAGCCGGGACGCCATGATCCAGGCGGAAACGACGGGCTTGGATCTGCGGCGCGTATGGCGCTTGCGCCGGACGCTCGATCGCTATCTCGCGCCATGATCCGCTTGCGCCAGCGCAGCGCCCAGCCGTCCCTGGAAAGCCGGCTGATCCAGGAAGGCTTGCACCCGGTGCTCGCGAGGCTCTACGCGACCCGCGGCATCTCGGCGCGGCGCGAAGTCGATGACGCTCTGGGAGCGCTGCTTCCCCCGCACGGATTGTCGGGCATAGACCGGGCGGCCGCTCTGCTCGCCGACGCGATCGAACGCCGCGAGCGTCTGCTCATCGTCGCCGACTACGATTGCGACGGCGCCACCGCATGCGCCGTGGGACTGCACGCGCTGCGCGCCTTCGGCGCGCAGGCGGGCTATATCGTGCCCGACCGTTTTCGTTACGGGTACGGGCTCACACCCGAGGTCGTCCGGCTGGCTGCCGAGCGCGCCCCGCGCCTCATCGTCACGGTCGACAACGGCATTGCAAGCGTGGATGGCGTCGCGGCGGCCAACGCGCTGGGCATCGGGGTCATCGTCACGGACCATCATCTGCCGGGTGAGCGGCTCCCCCAGGCCGCCGCCATAGTCAACCCCAACCAGCCGGCGTGCCGCTTCGAAAGCAAGGCGATGGCCGGCGTGGGCGTGATGTTCTACGTGATGCTGGCGCTGCGCGCGGAATTGCGAAAGCGCGGCGCGTTCAGCTCGCAGCGCGAGCCGCCGCTGGCGGATCTGCTCGATTTGGTGGCGCTCGGCACGGTCGCCGACGTGGTGCGGCTGGACCGCAACAACCGCGTGCTGGTGTCGCAAGGCCTGAAGCGCATCCGCGCCGGTCGGCTGCGTCCGGGAATGCGGGCGCTGTTTGCCGTCGCCGGGCGCGACCCGGCGCGTGCCGGCACGTTCGATCTGGGCTTCGTCATCGCGCCCCGGTTGAATGCCGCCGGCAGGCTCCAGGACATGAGCGTGGGCATCGAATGCCTGCTCACCGAGGATGCTTCGCAGGCGCTCACCCTGGCGCGCCGGTTGGACGAGTTGAACCGCGAACGGCGCGAAATCGAATCGGCCATGCAGGCGCAAGCCGAGGCGCTATTGAAGGATCAGCCCTCCGCGGAGGGCTGCGGCTTATCGTTGTTCGACGCACGCTGGCACCAGGGCGTGGTCGGGATACTGGCCGGGCGCCTGAAGGACAGGCTGCATCGTCCGGTGATCGCTTTCGCCCCGGGCACAGCCGACGAAATCAAAGGATCGGGACGTTCCATTACGGGGCTGCACCTGCGCGACGCGCTCGATCTGGTGGACAAGCGCGCCCCCGGCCTGCTGCTGCGGTTCGGGGGCCACGCGGCCGCGGCAGGCGTGACGCTGCGCGCGCAGGATTTCAGCCGTTTTTGCGAGCTGTTCGAGCAGGTCGTGGGGGAGCTCCTCTCGCCCGCGGACCTGGAACGCACGGTTGAAACGGACGGTTCGCTGGAATCGGGCTATGTCAGCCTCGATATGGCGAGGCTGCTCGAAAACCAGGTCTGGGGACAAGGCTTTCCGCAGCCGCTGTTTTGCGATGAATTCGCCGTCGTGAACCAGCGGCTCGTGGGCGAGAAGCACCTGAAATTACGCATGCAGCGCGCCGGGCGCATCGTCGAGGCGCTGCAGTTCAACGCTTCCGACGCTTTCCCGGCGGCCGTGCGCGCGGCCTATCGCCTCGCGGTGAACGAGTTCAACGGGCTGCAGAATGTGCAACTGGTGATCGAGCATTGGGAAGAATGTTGAATTTGTTCTTTTAGAGGTCCCCTTTTTGTTGTGGTTCGCCTTTGGAACCGCAACAAAAGGGGATCAGAAAGGCGGTATTCACCGGAGCTACTCCGGCTACGAAGGAGCCACCATGGAACGAAAGCGAGTCAACTCAAGCAAGATCCGTTCGGTCGGTTACGACGAGAAATCGCAAGTGCTGGAAGTCGAATTCAGCGACGGCCGGGTTCTTGCATACACGGGCGTGTCGCGCGAAGTGCATCGGCAGTTCATGGCCGCTCCCTCGGCCACGTCGTTCTTCGAGGACAAGATCGCCGAGGATTACCCTTCGCGACGGGTGAGATGACGCAGCCGCGGGTAACAGTTCAGCGTTCAGCGAGCTCGCCAACGTTCAGGTACGGGCGGCCTCGCTGACTTTCACCTTCCACACGTTTTCCACGGCCCTGCGCAGCACGCGAATCTCCGGACTCTGCTCTCGCTCCACCAAATACACGAGGCTCAACACCGTGTCCGCCGCGCCCTGCGGCCAGATGGAAATATCGCCGTTCGCGACCGCCTCCCGGGCAAGATCTTCGCGCAGCATCGACACGCCCACGCCGGCCGCAACGAGGCTTAGGATGATGGACTCCTGGTCGGCCTCGATGACGCTGGACGGGGCGAGCTTGTGCGCGCGAAGCAGCTCGTGCGCCATCTGGTTGATCCGGCCCTCCGGCGGCGTGAGCACCCAGGGCATCTCGGCCAGCGCCTCCCAGCCGGTCACCCGTGACGCCCAGCCCTTCGGCAGCACCATCACGTAGCGCTGCGGCTCGAGCCGCACCACCCGCATAGCCGGATCGCTGGGCTCACCCAATACGAAAGCTGCCTCGAGCTCGCGCCTTTTCACCTTTTCCACGCCGATTCCCGAAACAGCCAGATGCAGCTCGACTTCGATCAGCTTGTAGCGCTCGCGCATGAGCGCGACCAGCTGACCGAGCCTCAGGTAGTGCGGGTCCAGTATGGTTCCCAATCGCAAACGGGCGTTCAACTGGCCCGACAGGGCCCGCGCGTGGTCGCGCAGGTGGTGCGCCTCGGCAAGAGCGCGCTCGGCATCCTCGAGCAGCAGCCTCCCGGTATGCGTCAGGCTCACGCCGCCGGCGGCCCGGTCGAACAGAACGACGCCGAGCTCCTCCTCCAGCGCGCGAATGTGTCCGCTGACCGTGGGTTGGGAAAGATGGAGCTTCTCCGCCGCCCGGGTGACGTGGCCCGCGGCCGCCACGGCAACGAAACTCCTCAGCTGATGCAGATCCATCGCCTTGGTCTTCGTGAATTTGCCTGCAATGGTAACGAAAGAGGGTTGCGCGCGCCCGCGCGCATATCAAGCAAAGCTCCCGCCGGCCTGCGGGAGCGCGGGGCGTGCCGTATAATTTCACATTCATTCATCGATCGAGCCTCATGGAAGCCGAACGCATCAATGCCCTGGCGGGGAGCCTCTCGGACCTGGACCGGCGCAGCCTCCAGCTACGGAGGTATCTTTGACTTCGACGCCAAGCAGTCGCGCCTGGCCGAAGTATCCCGCGAGCTCGAAAACCCCGACGTCTGGAGCGACGCGAAGCGGGCCCAGGACCTGGGGCGGGAAAAAAAACAGCTCGACGCCGTCGTAAACCTTCTCGGCGAGCTCGGTCGCCGGCTGGCCGACGCACAGGAGCTGTTCGAGCTGGCAAGGGCCGAAGGCGACGACGATACCCTGCGCTCGATCGAGCGCGACGTCGATGAGGCGGGCAAGGCGGTCGCGGCCCTGGAGTTTCGCCGCATGTTCTCCGATCCCCTGGACCCGAACAACTGCTTCGTCGACATCCAGGCCGGATCCGGCGGCACCGAGGCGCAGGACTGGGCGCGGATGCTGGTGCGCATGTACATCCGCTACTGCGAGCGCAAAGGCTACAAGGTGGACGTGCTGGAAGAATCCGAAGGCGAGGTGGCCGGCCTCAAGAGCGCCACGCTGAAGGTCGCCGGCGAGTACGCCTACGGGCACCTTCGCACCGAAAGCGGTGTGCATCGCCTGGTGCGCAAGTCCCCCTTCGATGCCAACGCCCGCCGCCATACGTCGTTCGCCAGCGTCTTTGTCTACCCGGAAGTCGACGAGACCGTCGAAGTGGACATCAACCCGGTGGATCTGCGCGTGGACGTCTACCGGGCTTCCGGGGCGGGCGGACAGCATGTCAACAAGACCGAATCGGCGGTCCGCATCACGCACCTTCCAACCAACATCGTGGTGCAATGCCAGACCGACCGGTCGCAGCATCGCAACCGCGCCGAATGCATGGCGATGCTTAAATCGCGGTTGTACGAGCTGGAGGTGCGCAAGCTGAACGAGCGCAAGGAGAAGCTGGAGGAAACGAAGACCGACATCGGCTGGGGTCACCAGATCCGTTCCTACGTGCTCGACCAGTCGCGCATCAAGGATTTGCGTACCAACGTCGAAATCGGCAACACGCAGGCGGTCCTGGACGGCGACCTGGAGCCTTTCATCAGCGCAAGCCTCAAGCAGGGCGTCTGAAGCGCCCGCCGAAGGAGAGGACATGGCCGAAGAGCAACTGCCCCAGGGCGCGGAGGAAAACCAGGTCATTGCCGAGCGACGGGCGAAGCTCGCCGAGCTGCGCCGGCAGGGGATCGCTTTTCCCAACGACTTCCGTCGCGAGCATCTGGCCGAGGCGCTGCATCACGCCTATGGCTCGCTCGCCAACGAGCAGCTCGAGCCGCGCGCGATCGAGGTCTCGGTCGCCGGCCGCATGATGCTCAAGCGCATCATGGGCCGCGCAAGCTTCGCGACGCTGCAGGATATGAGCGGTCGGGTGCAGCTCTACGTCACGCATGACGCCGCCGGCGAGGCGGCCCACCAGGCGTTCAAGCACTGGGACCTCGGCGACATCGTTGGCGCCGTGGGAACGCTGTTCAAGACCAAGACGGGCGAGCTGTCGGTGCGGGTCACCCGGCTGAGGCTCCTGGCGAAGTCGCTGCGGCCGCTGCCGGAAAAATTTCACGGTCTTTCGGACCAGGAGGCCAAGTACCGGCAGCGCTACGTCGATCTGATCACCAGCCCCGAAACCCGCCGCACCTTCGAGGTGCGCAGCCGCGTCATCCAGCAGATGCGCGCCTGTATGATCGAGCGCGGCTTTCTGGAAGTGGAGACGCCGATGATGCAGCCGCTTCCCGGCGGCGCCGCGGCGCGTGCGTTCGAGACGCACCACAATGCGCTCGACATGAAGCTGTATCTGCGCATCGCGCCCGAGCTCTATCTGAAGCGGCTGGTGGTGGGCGGTTACGACAAGGTGTTCGAGATCAACCGGAACTTCCGCAACGAGGGTATCTCGACCCGGCACAATCCCGAATTCACCATGATGGAGTTCTACGAGGCGTATCGCGATTACCGGCACCTCATGGACTTCACCGAGGAGCTGCTGCGCGAGGTGGCCCGCAAGACGGTAAACACGCTGCAGATCCCGTACGGCGGGCAGGTGATCGACCTGGCTTCGCCGTTCGACCGGCTGACCATTACCGGGGCGCTGCGCAAATACCGTCCCGAGCTCGACGCCTCGGAGCTCGGCGACCGGGTCGCCCTGCTCGATCGGCTCACCGCCTCGCACTTCTCGCGGGTATTGCACGGCGATACCGACGCGGCGGACCGCGCCCGCTACGAAACCCTGAGTGTTCCCGCGCTGCAACTGGCGCTGTTCGAGGCGACCACCGAGGAAAAGCTCGTCCAGCCCACGTTCATCATCGACTACCCCGCGGAAGTCTCGCCGCTCGCGCGCCGCAGCGACGGCAATCCCGACATTACCGAACGCTTCGAGCTCTATATCGCCGGGCGCGAAATCGCCAACGGCTTCTCCGAGCTGAACGACCCCGAAGACCAGGCAGCGCGGTTCGAGGAGCAGGCGCGCGCCAAGGCGGCCGGCGACGAGGAGGCCATGTACTACGATGCCGATTACATACGGGCGCTCGAGTACGGGCTGCCGCCCACAGCGGGTGAAGGCATCGGCATCGATCGTCTGGTGATGCTGTTCACCGACAGCGCTTCCATACGGGACGTGATCCTGTTCCCCCATATGCGCAGGGAGACCGGCGGGTAAGGTACGCGCCGCCGTTATCGCCTTCGTCCGTCCGGCAGGGGGGGCCGTAGGCATTCTTTGAAGATGCCGCGGCGATAGTGCCCGCTTCGTGCGGCGGCACGCGCAAAGAGCGCCCGGTTGGTAAGTCTGCGTAAGAATCCGGTGCGCTGTAACAACTAGTTTGCAACTCATGACAATTTGTTACCCCGGGCCGCACGCGATCGATGCACTATGGCGCCGTTCTTTTGTTGGAGACCCGAATGAACAACAACGCTCTTCGCGCGACGCACCCGCTGGTGATCATCGCGGCGATTTCGCTCATCCTGTTCAGCCTGGCCGGGATAGCGGCCATCATGGGGTGGCTGCCTCCCTCGAAAGGCCAGTCGGAGCTTTCGGCGAACCCGCCCGTCACGAGCGCCGCACCGGCCGTGACGGAACCGGCTCGCACAGCGGCACCTTCCCGGCCGGTTCAGGCCCAGGCGCCCCGGCGGCCCGTTCGTTCCGAGTCCAGGGAAACGCCCTCTACACCCGACCGTACGACGGTCGCTCGCGCAGAGTCCCATCCGCGGCCCGTGGTCGCGCAAGCCGAGTCCGTGCGCCCGGTGGCGCCTCCGCCCGCGGTCGCCCGGCCGATTTGCCGGGATTGCGGCGTGATTGAGACGGTGCGCGCGGTCGAACAGGCGGAAAGCCCCTCCGGACTGGGCGCCGTCGCAGGCGGTGTCGCGGGCGCGGTGCTCGGCCGCCAGGTCGGCGGCGGCCGTGGCCGGGACGTCATGACGGTCGTGGGTGCCGTGGGCGGCGCCGTGGCGGGCCACGAGGTGGAAAAACGCACGCGCACCTCGCAGGTGTATGAGATCGTCGTGCGCTTCGACGATGGCACCACCCAGAAGCTGACCCAAAACGAAGCGCCGGCGTGGCGACCCGGGGACCGCGTCAAAGTGGTCGGCGGCCAGATCCGCTCCGCGGCCGACGCCTGAAAGATCGTCAGCGCCTAATTAATAGGGTCAGGTTCACATTTCCCCGGGAAATGTGAACCTGACCCCGATTCTTCTGAGATTCCGCCACTGAATCAACGCCGCGTGACATAGGTCACGGTATCGGCCCGCCTTCGCATGCCAATATGACGCTTGCATTAAGCGCGCAGGCATGAAAGGACTCTTCGTGGGGAATCCAGCGGCCAGCCCTTGGACGCACCCGGTGGTCATCGCCGCCGTGGTTGCCGTCGTGTTGTTTTCCGTTTCAGGACTGGCAGCCATCTTGCGCTGGATGCCCGCGGCGCCAGTCCGCTGTCCGTCCTGCAATGCGCTGCAGGCCGCGCGAGCTGTGCAAAAAAAGGCGCCGTACCAGGTGACGGTGCACCTGCAGCATCCCAACGCGATGGGTGACCCGGTCCAGCCGTTCTGAGGCGGGCCCGGAAGACCGCCCGGATTGTGCCGGGGCGGGCGGCGTGATAAAACGGCCTCCTCCCCAATGGAGGAGGCTCCCATGAGGCAGTCCGGTTTCACCGTCCTGGCAGCGCTTGCCGCTGCGTTTCTCGCCGCCCCCGTACTGGCTCAACAGGCCTATCCGAACAAGCCCATCCGCTTCGTCATTCCGCTGCCGCCCGGAGGCGCCATCGACATCGTGGCGCGCACCACCGGCAACCTCGCCCAGGAACGGCTGGGACAGCCGTTCATATACGACAACCGTCCAGGGGCCAATACCATCGTGGCCACCGACATCTGCACCAAGGGCGCGCCCGACGGCTATACGCTGTGCTTCCTGACGTCCAACGCCACGCTCAATCAATACCTCTACTCCAAGCTGCCGTACGACTTCTTGAAGGACCTGGACCCGGTCACCATCCTGGTCTTTCCGTACGAAGGCCTGTACCTCAACGCCTCCGTCCCGGCGCGCACGCTGAAGGAGCTGGTGGCGTACTCCAAGGCCAACCCCGGCAAGGTGAATTTCGGCTCGCTCGGCATCGGCGGCTCGCCGCACCTGGTTCCGGAGTGGGTGGCGCGCAATACAGGCGGCAATTTCACCCATATTCCCTACAAGGGCCTGCCCGATCTGATGCGCGCTTTTCATGCCGGCGACATCCACATGATGTTCCTCGCGCTCGGCAATCCGACCTACCTCGAGATGATCAGGGCGGGCAAGATGAGAGTGCTGTTCTTCCCCGGCAACACCCGCAACCCGATCCTGCCCGACGTGCCGACCATGAGCGAGGCCGGCGTGCCGGATCACGGCTTCAAGAGCTGGTGGGGCCTGGCCGTTCCGGCCGGCACGCCGAAGGACGTGGTCAACAGGCTCCATACGGCTTTCGTCGAAGCGGTCCGCTCGCCCGCCGTGCGCCAGCGATTCGGGCCGCTCGGGCTTGAAATCGCGGGCAATTCTCCCGAGGAATTCCGCAAGTTCATCCTCGACGATCTGCCGCGGGGTGAACGGCTGGTGAAGAGCTCGGGAGCGCGCCTGAACTGACGCAGGGCGCTGGCATCTGTTGCACCTGCGTGCGAAAACCCAGGTCGGCCGGCACCCACCGCCGCCCAACCCCCTGGCGAACCGACGGAGCATTCGTGAAATTCGGCATCAAT
>Ga0156022_1094_pt1 | contig 16427 bp, 13 predicted proteins | sample RifCSPlowO2_02_FD_107676 | JGI IMG/M metagenome (GOLD analysis project Ga0156022, IMG submission 107676) | Betaproteobacteria bacterium RIFCSPLOWO2_02_FULL_65_24 | reverse complement strand
GCCGCCGACCTTGCCCGCCGCAAGAAAAACGTGGTCAGGCCGCTCGGACTCGAAGAAGCGCGTTACAGCGGCTTGGTCCTGAAGATCGAGCTCGCTGCGCGTACGGGTGAGGAGATCAGTGTACCCGGCCGTTTTAAGCGCGCGCATCAGCGCCGAGCCTGCCAGGCCGCGGTGGCCCGCCACATAAATGCGGTCGCTCTTGTGCACCTGCCTGCTCGCGCTATTCGTGACGGTTGCCTGCCGGGTAGCCGTGGCGCTGCACCAGCCGGTCCCGCTCGGCTTCGCTCAGGTCTTTGCGCGCCATCTCGGCGACGAGCTCCTTGAACCGCACGCGCGGCCGCCAGCCGAGCTTGGCGCGCGCCTTGGACGCATCACCCACCAGCGTTTCCACGTCGGCGGGCCGGAAATAGCGCGGATCGATCGCCACCACGCAGCGGTCTGCCTCGTCGTAGCCTTTCTCGTCGACGCCTTCGCCGCGCCACCCGATGTGCATGCAGAGCTCCGCTGCGGCCGTCTCCACCAGCTCGCGCACGCTGTGCTGCTCGCCCGTGGCGATCACGAAGTCCTCAGGCTCCTTCTGCTGCAGCATCAGCCATTGCGCCTCGACGTAGTCGCGCGCATGGCCCCAGTCCCGCCGCGCGTTCAGGTTCCCCAGATAGAGGCACTCCTGCAGGCCGACCTTGATCCGCGCCAGCGCGCGCGTGATCTTGCGCGTGACGAACGTTTCGCCGCGGATGGGCGACTCGTGGTTGAACAGAATTCCGTTGCAAGCGTACATCCCGTACGCCTCGCGGTAGTTCACCGTTATCCAATAGGCGTACAGCTTTGCCACCCCGTAGGGGGAACGCGGATAAAAAGGCGTCGTCTCATTCTGCGGCGTCTCCTGCACCAGCCCGTACAGCTCGGAGCTCGAGGCCTGGTAGAACCGCGTCTTTGCGGTCAAACCGAGAATGCGGATCGCCTCCAGCACGCGCAATGTTCCCAGCGCGTCGGAGTCCGCGGTGTACTCGGGTTCTTCGAAAGAGACCGCGACGTGGCTTTGCGCGGCCAGGTTGTAGATCTCGTCAGGCCGGGTCTTCTGGATGACGTGCGTGAGGCTGCTCGAATCGGTCATGTCACCGTAATGCAGGACGAAATTCCGGCTCGGCACGTGCGGATCCTGGTACAGGTGGTCGATGCGCTCGGTGTTGAAGAGCGAGGTGCGTCGCTTGATGCCATGGACCTCGTAGCCCTTGGCGAGCAGGAGCTCGGCAAGAAAGGCACCGTCCTGCCCGGTAATCCCGGTGATCAGCGCGACTTTGCTCATCTTGTCCTCTCGTGGAGCATTATAAAGGAGCCCGTGCGCACGCTATCCTGCCCAGCCCGAGTAAGATTGTCTTGGCGCTTCATCGGGGATATCACATGGATCTGGGCATCAAGGGAAGGAAGGCCATCGTCTGCGCATCGACGCGCGGACTGGGGCGCGTGGCTACATGTCCGGCATGAACATCCACCTGGACGGAGGAACGTACCCGGCCCTCATCTGAGGCGACCGGGCAGGAAGGCCCGGGCCCCGGCGAGCGCGGTTCGCACATCATGAACGAAGCGGCCGACAAGGACCTTCCGCTGCGCGAGGATATCCGGCTGCTCGGACGCCTGCTCGGCGATACCGTACGCGAGCAGAACGGCGAGGCGATTTTCGAGCGCATCGAACGCATCCGCCGCAGCTCGATCGCCTTCCGGCGCGACGATGACGTCGCGGCGCGCCGTGAGCTGGAGGGACTGCTGGACAGCCTGACCCAGGATGAAACCACCGTGGTCGTGCGTGCGTTCAGCTATTTCTCCCATCTCGCCAACATTGCCGAGGACCTGCACCATATCCGTCGCTCGCGCACGCACAGCATTGCCGGCTCGCGTCCGCGCGAGGGTGATATGGCGCTCGCCCTGGACCGTGCCGCCGACGCCGGAGTCTCTGCAGAGACGCTGGACGAATTCTTCCGGTTGGCGCTCGTCGTGCCGGTGCTCACCGCGCATCCGACCGAAGTGCAGCGCAAGAGCATCCTCGACATCGAACGGCGCATCGCCCGCCTTTTGGAGGAGCGCGACCGCGTGCAGCTCACGCCCGAGGAGCGGGAGGCGAACGCGGAATCGGTGCGCCGGGCGGTATTGTTGCTGTGGCAGACGCGCATGCTGCGCACGCACCGTCTGGCCGTGATCGACGAGATAGCGAACGGCCTTTCCTACTACGACTACACGTTCCTTCGCGAGCTGCCTCGCTTCTACTGCGCGCTGGAGGACGAGCTGGCGCGCCGCCATCCCGAGGGGATGCCTGGCGCAGTGCCGTCGTTCCTGCGGATGGGCTCCTGGATAGGCGGCGACCGGGACGGCAATCCCTACGTGACGGCGGACGTGCTGCGCTCGGCGTTGCGCATGCAGTCCGCGCGCGTCATGACGTTCTACCTGGAGGAGCTGCATGGGCTGGGCGCCGATCTGTCGCAGGCCCGGGCGTTTTGCGGGGCGTCGCAGGAACTGATGGAGCTCGCGCATCGTTCGCCCGACCGCAGTCCCCATCGCGCCGACGAACCGTACCGGCGGGCGATTTCCGGAATTTACGCGCGCCTGTCGGCCACCGCCCGCGCGCTGGACGAGCTGGAGGCGCCCAGGCACGCCGTCGGCGAGGCGCCCCCGTATGCCGATGCCGCGCAGTTCTGCGCCGATCTGGACATCATCCACCGGTCGCTCCTCGCCCACCGCGCCGGGCTCATTACAAGAGGACGGCTGCGGCGGCTGCGCCGCGCTGCAGACGTGTTCGGTTTCTATCTCGCCGCCGTCGATCTGCGCCAGAACTCCGAGGTGCACGAACGGGTGATCGCCGAGCTCTTTGCCGCCGCGCGACCCGACATCCACTACGCCAGCCTGGACGAATCGCAGCGGGTCGCGCTGCTCGTAGAGGAAATCAGCTCGGCACGGCCGCTCGCTTCCCCCTATCTGGGCTACTCGGACGAGACGCGCTCGGAGCTCGACATCGTGCGCAGCGCGGCACAGCTGCGCGAAAAGTACGGCCGCGCCTGTATTTCCAACTATATCGTCTCGAAGACCGACGGCGTGTCGGACCTGCTCGAGGCGGCGCTGTTGGCGAAGGAAGCCGGGCTGCTTCGCCCGCTGGAGGGGCGGCTCGAGCTGAACATCGTGCCGCTGTTCGAAACCATCGCCAACCTGCGCAACGCCGGCGTGGTGATGGACCAGTTGCTCGCCCTGCCCGCCTATGCGCGCCTGCTCGGCTCGCGCGAAGCGACGCAGGAAGTGATGATCGGGTATTCCGACAGCAACAAGGACGGCGGCTTCCTCACCTCCAGCTGGGAGCTCTACCAGGCGGAGATGCGGCTGGTGGATGTGTTCGACCGCCATGGGGTGCGGCTGCGGCTGTTCCATGGCCGCGGCGGCTCGGTGGGCCGCGGCGGCGGCCCGAGTTATCAGGCGATCCTGGCGCAGCCGGGCGGCGCCGTGCAAGGACAGATCCGGATCACCGAGCAAGGCGAGGTGATCGCTTCCAAGTACTCCAACCCGGAAGTCGGCCGGCGCAACCTGGAAAGCCTCGCTGCCGCGACCGTCGAGGCCACCCTGGTGTCGCGCGACGAACCGGCGCCTCGCCGCGAGTACATCGACGTCATGGAGGCGCTGTCTGAACATGCCTTTCGTGCGTATCGCCGCCTTGTCTACGACACTGCGGACTTCGAGCGTTATTTCTGGGAATCGACCGTCATCAGCGAAATTTCGGCGCTGAACATAGGCTCGCGTCCCGCGTCACGCAAAAAGTCCATGCGCATCGAGGACCTTCGCGCCATCCCGTGGGTGTTCTCCTGGTCGCAATGCCGGCTCATGCTGCCCGGCTGGTACGGCTTCGGCGCAGCGGTCAATGCATGGCTCGCCGGACAGCCCGACCGCCCGGCCGGCCTGGCGCTGCTATCGGAAATGCATGCGCAGTGGCCGTTCTTCGCAACGCTGCTGTCGAACATGGACATGGTGCTCGCAAAGACCGACGTAGCCATCGCGTCGCGCTACGCCAGGCTGGTAACCGACGAACGGCTGCGGGAGGCCATTTTTCCCCGCATTCGCGCCGAGCTCGAAGCGACCACCCAGGCGCTGCTCGCCATTACCGGGGCCGGGGAACTGCTGGAATCGAATCCGCTGCTCAAGCGCTCGATCCGCAACCGCTTCCCCTATCTCGATCCGCTGAACCACGTGCAGGTGGAGCTGCTGCACCGCTATCGCGCCGGGAACAGGGATGACCGGGTGAAGCGCGGCATCCACCTCACCATCAACGGCATCGCTGCCGGCTTGCGCAACAGCGGATGATATTGGGGACGTACCACGTTTTCTTGGAAAACGTGGTACGTCCCCGGTTTTTGGCGCCGGTTTTGGCGGCTGGGCTATCATCTGCGTCCTCCTGTACCGACTTCAAGGACGTTCCAATGGAACCGCTGCCAAGAGGCGCCAATTTCATCAGGGCCAAGTTCCTTTGGGAAATAGGCCTGCACATCGCGGGCAATCCGCTCACGCCCTACACCGGCCCGCGCGACGTGTGCATCACGGTCGGCAGCGGCTCGGGCGAGCACTACCGCCCTTGGCTGCGCATGTCGAGCGGCTCGCCCATCCTCGCGCGCGCCGTCGCGCACGGCGAGCTGGAAATGGCGATCGTGAATCCGTCGGGGCTCCTCACCCAGGCCTATCGCGGCACGGGTCTGTTTGCGAAGCCTCTGCCGCTGCGGGTCATCGCCACCTATCCTTCCTGGGACCGATTCGTGATCCTCGTTCATCCGCGCACCGGCATCACGTCGCTTGCGCAAATCAAGGAAAAGCGCCTGCCACTGAGGCTTTCCACGCGCGAGGACCCGACACACTCCACACGCGTGCTGATCGACCAGATGTTCGGTCTCTACGGCTTTTCGCTCGCCGAGATCGAGTCCTGGGGCGGCACCCTGCAGCTGAACGGTCCGCCCATGGACAAGCGCCGCCTGGATGCCCTGCGCGAGGAAACCCTCGATATCGTCGTCGACGAAGGCATCGGCGGCTGGTTCGATTTCGCCCTGGCGTGCGGCATGCGGCCGCTCACGCTCGAAGATCAGGTTTTCCGCAAGCTGATCGACATCGGCTGGCGTCGCGTCGTCATCCCGCCGGGAATTTTCCCTCAGCTGAGCGAGGAGTACGCCTGCATCGATTACAGCGGCTGGCCGCTTTACGCCAATGCCTCGTTGCCCGACGAAGATGCGTACAAGGTGGTCGAGGCGATACATGCCCGCGAGGACCAGATCGCCTGGGAGGCGAGCAAGCCCTGGGCTCCGTACCAGGGCATGCGGGCACTGGGCGAGGAAACCGAATCCACTCCGCGCGACGTGCCGCTGCATCCAGGCGCGGCGAAGTGGTTCGGCGAGCACGGATTCAAGGTATGACTTGATCCAAATCAAGACGCCTCGTGTGGGTTCTGTTATCGGTGCAGCTGGCGCTTCTTCGCCTGCAGTAGAACGTTCGTCATCAAAGGAGCACTCCGATGGTGTCCTCGTTGGCCGTTTTGCAGGGCCTTGGCATGCTGCTGGTTGGCGCGCTCTTTTCAGTTTCCGCCGCCGCGCAGGCTTTTCCGACCAAACCACTCCGGATCATCGCCCCGTTTCCCCCGGGAGGCAGCACCGACCTGGCCGCACGCCTGCTCGCTCCAAAGCTGCAAGACGGGCTTGGGCAGCCGGTGATCGTGGAGAATCGCCCGGGCGCGGGAGGCTCCATCGCCCTCGAGCTGGCAGCGAAGTCGCCGCCTGATGGCCACACTCTGGTAATCAGCGCCCCGGGTGCGCTCACCATCAACATGCATTTCACCAAGCTGCCGTACGATCCGCTGAAGGATCTGGCGCCGGTGACCAGGCTCGTGAGGAGCCCCCTGGTCCTGGCCGTTCACGTCTCGACCCCCTTCAAAACGATCAACGATCTCGTCGCGTACGCCAAGGCGAAGCCAGGCGCGCTGAGCTTCAGCTCCATCGGGCCCTTCAACCTGTCGTTTCTCGCCGCTGAGCTCCTCAAGCACAGGACCGGCATCGATATGGTTGCCGTGCCTTACAAAGGGGGCGCGCCAGCCTCGGCCGCCATTGCATCGGGCGAAGTGCAATTGGGTTTCATGGACACGACAGGCGTCTTGCCGTTCGTTCAGGCCGGCCGGGTACGCCTGATCGCCACGGCGGAATCGCAGCGCCTGGCGACCATGCCCAATCTGCCGACCGTCGCAGAATCCGGCGTGCCGGGATATGAAGCGAATTCGTGGCTTGCGATGGTCGCTACCGGAGGTACGCCGGCGCAGGCGCTCGCCCGGTTGAACGCCGAAGTCACCCGCGCTCTCGGTCAGCCCGACGTGCGCGATGGCTTGTTGAAGGCGGGGCTGGAACCGGCGCCGACCAGCCCGGAGGAGCTGGGCCGGATGCTGCGATCGGATTTCGAGAAGTGGCGCACGATCATCAAGGAAAGAGGCATCAAGGCCGATTGAAATTCCTGCGCCTTCTTCCTCGTTAGCAGTCGCAAGAGACCAACGCCAGGTATCGACAGCGGAACGGTTGCTCAACGAGCAGCGTCGAGCTCGTACACCCTCTTGAGCTCGGGATTGAGAACGCTCACGGGCAGGCCCGATTGCTTGACGGCCCTTTCAAGGTCGGCCGGCGTCGGCGCGCCGCGCGGTGGCGCCAGGCGGTGGTGGTGCGGGATGACCGTGCGCAGGTTCGGGTTGTCGGTTCTGAGCAGGCGGATCATTTCGACGATTTCATCGGGATCGCGGTTGCCCGACATCGGCAGGATCGCCGCGTGCGGCTTGTACAGCCTGCCCCAGAGCTGCATATCCAGGGTCAAGGCCGTGCTGCCCGCGAAGTAGACGGTATAGCCGTTTTCGAACCGGACGAAGAATCCCATTGCCGGCCCGCCGTTCAACTTGTCGGGCGTGCCCGAGCCGTGGACCGAGTTGACGTTTCGGATCGTGATGCCGTCGATGTTGATCCGTTCACCGGGGCCGGAACGCTGCACCTGCGCGAGCGGCACTTTGCGCGGTTCGAACCAGACCGACCACATCTCGAATGTCGTGACGATCTTGGCGCCGGTCTTGAGAGCGATTTCATCGGTCGAGCCGACTTCGTCCCCGTGGCCATCTGCAACCAGGATCACGTCGACCTTGGGGAAATCGCCCACCTTGACGGGGCTGTCGGGGTTATTGACGAACGGATTGGTCAACACGATCTTTCCCGTCGGCGACGTCAAGCGGAAAACCGACCACGAAAGCCATTCCAGCTTGACCGCCCCGGTCTGGGCGCGAAGCGTCTCCGGCCACGCGCCCAGCGCGAAACCCATGAAGACCGTGGCCAGGAGCGCTGTCCATCGTGCAACAGTGTTCATAAGATCTCCTCTTCAAAGCGGCGGGGTGCCGCCCGAAGCAAACAGCGCTCGATGGGAATTATTCCTTTGGGATGCCTTACATCTCGACCAGCTCGACCTGGATGCCGTCCGAGCTTTCGACGAAGCACACGCGCCGGTCGCACCCGCGGATGTGGACGGTGAGCTGCTCCAGCAGCCGGGCGCCATTGGCCTGCAGCTTGGCGAGCGCGCCGTCCATGTCGTCGGTCTGCAGCGACAGATGCTCGATGCCGAAGCGCTGCTCGCGCTTCTGGTAATCGATGAAACCCGTCACGTTGAGCGTCAGGCCGTGCAGGTCCAGGCGAAAGCGCGTGTCGCCGTGGGTCGCTTCGATCAGCGTGGCGCCGAAGTTCTCGATGTAGAACCCGGCCGTTTTCGCCGGATCCCTGCTCTTCAGGTGCACGTGCTCCAGCTTGAAAGCCATTCTGCGTTCTCCTCTGTTCGCTGCGCTCAAGTCTGAGGCCGCGTCGCCGCGACGGGAAAATGCTGCGCAGTCGGAATCTCCACGACACTGGGGCCATCCAGGGCGAGCGCCGCTTTCACGACCTCGGCAATGTCTTGCGCACGCTCCACGTAGAAACCGCGCGCGCCGTTCACTTCCGCAAGCTTGTCGAAGCGCGGGTTGACGAGGTCCACGCCGACGAAGCGCCCCTGGTAATTGCGCTGCTGCTGAGCCTTTTCCGCTCCGTGGCAGTTGTTGTTCATCACGATGGCGACCAGGCCTATTTTCCAGCGCACCGCGGTATTGATTTCCTGGGACGTGTACATGAAGCCGCCGTCGCCCTGAAGGGACACTGCGGCGCGATCGGGCCGGCCGAGCTTCGTCCCCAGCCCGACGCAGTAGCCCATCCCCAGGCCGCCATGGCCCGAGTAATTGAACATGGTGCGCGGCACATCGAAGTGCAGTCGATCGTACGCGAGCCCCGGCGCCGACCCGGCATCGATCGTCACCATGCAATCGCGCGGCAGCACCTTGTTCAGTTCCGTGTACACACGCTGCGGAAGGATCGGATTTCCGCTCGCATCGCCTTCGGCTTGAAGCCTCGCGCGGCGCTGCGCGGCGAGCGCTTCCAGCTGCGCGCGCCACGCGCCGTTGGGACGGCCCTGCGGATGCTCGCGACGCAACGCCTCGGCGAGCTGCCGCGCCACGGTCCTGGCATCCCCCATGATGCCCACCGCGACGGGATAGTTGCGCCCGATTTCGTGCGGATCGATTTCGACCTGGACGATGCGCGCCCCGGCATCGATCACGCTGTGGTTCCAGAAGGTGGAGTTTTGACCGAGACGGGCTCCCAGCGCCACGATGACATCGGCGCGGTGAACGGCTTCCATCGCTTCGATGGAACCGCGGAAGCCAGGGGGCCCCACGTAAAGGCGGTGGCTGTTGGGCACGGCGTCGTGATGGCCCCAGGACGTGACGAGCGCCATGTCGAATGCCTCCGCCAGCGCAACCGCCTCTTCGCTCGCCTCTGAATCTATTACGCCGCCGCCGGCCCAGAGCACCGGGCGTTGCGCATTCGCAATGAGCGCCGCGGCGCGTGCTACCGCGCCCGGATCGCCCGCGATCCGGGTGTCGACCAGCCGGTAGGCAGACGGGGGCAGGATCTCCGCGTCGAGCGTCTGGGCTGTCAGAAGATCGTGCGGGATGGCCACCAGGGCCGGCCCGATTCGCCCGGTGAGAGCGCTGCGAAACGCATACCGCAGCACCTCCGGGATGCGTTGGGTCTCGTTTGCCTGCACCGCCAGACGTGTGACCGGCCTGAACAGCCCGACCAGATCCAGGGCCTGGCTGGCATCCCGGCAGGCATGCTGCCGCGGCGTGTCGCCGGCGATCACGATGACCGGCGCGCGCCCTTTATGGGCGAGGGCGATCCCGGTAATGAGGTTGCTCGTTGCCGGCCCCGAGGTGGTGATGCAGGCGCATGCCTTTCCGCTTGAGCGCGAGTAGCCATAGGCCATGAAGGCCGCCCCCTCTTCGTGGCGCGTGTCGAGGAAACGGATGTCGGACCTTCCGTGCATCTCGGTGACGATGGCGTTCGTTGCCATGCCGACCACGCCGAAGGCGTATTCGATGCCCTCGGCGCGCAATGCCTCGATGACTGCCCGGCCGGCTGTCAGGTGCGCCATGGTTCGCCTCCAGCGCTACTTCACCTGCGGCACGCGCGCTTCCTTGATGATGCGCGCGAACTTCGCGACGTCCGAGCGGAAGCGCGCAGTGAACTCCTCGGGCCTCGTGCCGGCCGCCTCGCCGCCCCAGCCGGGCACCTTGCTCGCAATGTCCGGCATCTTCAGGATGCGGGCGGTCTCGCCGGCAATCTTTTCGAGGACGTCGCGCGGCGTTCCGCCGGGCGCGAAAATGCCCATCCAGCCGACGTACCCGGCGTTGGGCAGTCCGGCCTCGGCGATGGTCGGCACGTCCGGAGCGATGGAAGCGCGCTGGGTGCCCGTCACTGCCACGGCCCGGAGCCGGCCCGTCTTCACGTGCTGCATGACGGCGATCGGCGTGAGGAAGGCGTACTGCACGTCGTTGCCGAGGAGCGCCGGCTGCAGCGGCCTATCGCCCTTGTACGGCACGTGCACCACGTCGATGCCGGCCTCGAGCCTGAACAGTTCGGAGACCAGGTGCGGCGCACTCCCCGAGCCGGTGGAGCCGAAGTTGAGCTTGCCCGGCTGGCTCTTGGCGAGCGCCACCAGCTCCTTCACCGACGTCGCGGGGACCTTGGGGTTCACGGCGAGCATCAGGTAGGTCGAGATGATCTGGGTGGCGGGCGCGAAGTCCTTGAGCGCGTCGTAGGGCAGGTTGGGATACAGGGAGGCGCTCACCGCGTGGCTGGAGGCCGAGATGAGCAGCGTGTAGCCGTCTTTCGGCGCCTTGGCGACCAGGTCCGCGCCGATGGTGCCGCCCGCGCCCGGCCGGTTGTCCACCACCACGGGCTGATTCCAGGCCTCGGAGAACTTCGCCGCGAACACCCGGGCGACGGTGTCCACCCCGCCCCCCGCCGAGAGAGGCACCACGACACGAACCGGCTTGGCAGGCCAGGCCTGGGCGAGCGCCTGGTTTGCGCCCGCGACCAGCATGGCGATTGCAACGGCAGCACAGCACTGCATCCGCTTGCTCACGATACACCTCCTTGGTGATGGCCTTCGGAAGTCGCTTTGGGCGATTTTCGAGCATTTCTTGCAGGGGTGCCCAGCCTCGGGCCCAGTATTTCGAGACGCAGAATTCGCACACGAGGGCTATCAAGCCTCGTTCAGTCTGTAGATCCGCACGGCCGTGCCGTGGAACAGCGCCGAGCGCTCGGTGGCGCTGAAACCGCGGGTGAGGCGTTTGAAGCAGTTCCACAGGACGGTGTAGGAGCACGCGATCTTGTCCGCCGGGAAATTGCTCTCGAACATCGATCGTTGCGGTCCGAACTGCTCGATGCAGTAAAGAACGTAGGGCGCGAACGCCTCGGCAAGCTGCAGCGACGTGGGCGGCGCGGAGCGCTCGTGCCAGCCGAAACCGCAGCGCGGCACGCCCAAGCCGCCCAGCTTCACGAAAACGTTGGGGCATCGCGCCACTTCGGCGATGTTGCGCTGCCACAGCCGGAACGCCTCGTCGCGGCCGGCATGGGGACCGACCCCCAGCACGCCGCCCGCGTGGTTCAGCACGACCGGAATGTCGGGAAAGGCCCGCGCCAGGTCCACCAGATCGGGCAGTTGATGAAAGTAGAGCCAGGCGTCGAACGAGAGCGCGTATCTGCCCAGGCAGGCGTACCCCTCGCGAAATTTCGCATCGAACGCCTGCCCTGGCGGCGCGTCCGAGCGCAGGCCGAACGCCGAAGCATTGTCCTGCCAGTTGAGCCAGTGGCGGATGCCGCGGAAGCGGGGGCCGGCCGCCAGATGCGCTTCGAGCACCGGCGCGACGGCGGCGCCCAAGCCCAGATCCGCCCGCCCCACGATGCCGGCGGCGATGCGCGTCGCGCCGCAGTGGCCGCTCGCGCTCATGGCCGCAATGCCGTTCGCGAACTCGGTCTCGCCCACCGGCTTCATTTCGGCCGGGCCGTCGCTGCGGTACATCGAATGGCAATCGACGAACACGGTGGAAACGACGTTGTGGCCGCTTCCTGTGTCGTCCAGCATCTCCTCGAGCAGGTAGCGGTCGCCGGGCCCGTGGTCCCAGAGATGATGGTGGCTGTCGCAGACGGGAAGACCGGGCTCGAGCGGCTCTTCCGCGGTGAGGCGCAGCCAATCCGGGCGCGGCGGCGGCGGTTCCTGCAGCGCCATACCGCAGCTTTCCCTAGATGATCTTTTCGGCGCGCAGCGACTCGATGTCGGCGTCCGAGTAGTGCAGCTCCTTCAGGACCTCGACCGTGTGCTCGCCGTATTCCGGCGTGGCGCGCGCCAAGGTGGCCGGCGTGCGCGTGAGTTTCACCGGCTGATTCTGCACGCGTATCTCGCCGAGGATGGGGTGCCGGACGGTCGCCGCCACGCCCAGGTGTTTCACCTGCGGGTCCTGGAACACCTTGTCCAGCGTGTAGATGGGTCCGCAAGGAACGCCCGCCTGGTTGAACGCATCGACCCATTCCTGCGAGGTCTTCGCCGCCAGCGCGCGGTTGATCTCTTCGTTCAGCACGCGCCGGTTCCTGACCCGGTCGGGGTCGGACGCGAATTCGGGGCGCTCGAGCCACTCTTGCCTGCCGAGCGTCTTGCACAAGCGCGCCCAGATGGCGTTGCCCGAGGCCGCGATGTTGATGTGGCCGTCCTTGGTCCGGTAGGTGGACACCGGCATGGTGCTCGGATGGTCGTTGCCGCCCTGCTGCGGCACATCGCCCTTGAACAGGTGCCGCGCGACCTGGAAATCGATCAGCGCCGTGCCCGAGCTCATGAGATCGGCCTGCACCCATTGGCCTTCGCCCGACTTTTCGCGCTCGATGAGCGCCGCGGCAATGCCGAACGCGGCGAGGTAGCCCATCATCACATCGACGATGGCTCCTCCGACCCGCGTCGGCCCCTGTTCCGGGAACCCGGTGACCGACATGATGCCCGTCATGCCCTGAGCGATCTGGTCGAAGCCGCCGCGGTCGGCATACGGGCCGTCCTGCCCGAAGCCCGAGAGGCTCGCGAGGATGATGCGCCTGTTGACCTTCTTCAGCGACTCGTAATCGATGCCCAGCCGGAATTTGACGTCGGGCTTGTAGTTCTCCACCACCACGTCGGCGCGCGAGGCGAGTTTCATGAACAGCTCCCGGCCGCGCGGCTGCTTGAGGTTGAGCGTCATCGAGCGCTTGTTGCGGTGCAGGTTCTGCATTTCGTAGTCGTGGCGCGAGCCGAAAATCTCGACGCTGGGATCGGCGCCGGGCGGCGGTTCCACCTTGATGACGTCGGCGCCGAAATCGGCGAGCTGTCTCACACAGGTGGGGCCGGAGCGCACGCGCGTCAGATCGAGCACGCGCAGATGGGAAAACGCGGAAGCAGCGGGAATGTGGGACATGATGCTCTGTGACGGTATGGAAAGGTGCGGCTCGCGCCGCATGATACTGGATGGCCGACCCTGGCGTGACGAGGCCCCCCTCCCAACCTCCCCCCGCAAGCGGGGGGAGGTGTCGAATCGGGTGACTGCCAGGACACTAGCGGTTGCCGAAGCCGTCGTCGACCTGCACTTCGACGAGGTTCGGCGCGCCGCTCGAAAACCCGGCGTGCAGCGTCTCTTCGATGTCGCGCGGTTCGGTGACGCGGCGTGCGTTCAAGCCGACCGATTGCGCGAGCGCCACGAAATCGATGGCCGGGTCGCGCAAGTCCATGCCTGTATACGCAGCGCCCGGCGGCATTCTTTCCTTCAGCACCCGATAGCTGCGGTTGTTCACGATCACGAACGTGACCGGCACACGACAGTGCGCGGCCGTCCAAAGCGCGGGCAGCGCGTACATGGCGCTGCCGTCGCCGATCACCGCCGCCACCGGGCGCCCGGGCAGCGCGAGCGACACCCCCACCGCCCAGGCGAGGCCGAAGCCGAGCGCCCCGCTCGCGAGGCCGAAGTAGCTCGAGCGGTCGCGCATGGCAACGAAGCCGAGCAGGGCCTCCATGGTGGTCGCCGCTTCCTCGACGACCACGGCATCGCGTGGCAGCGCCTGAGCGAACTTGAGCGCAAAGAAACGCGGGTCGATGGGTTTCGTCTCGGCCGCCTTCGCGGCCTGTTCCGCAGCCTGGGCGCGGCGGCTCGCCCAATTGCGCGGCTCGAGCGCGGTGAGGCGGCTCGCCGCGCGCTGTGCGTGACCGCGCTCGGCGCGCGCCTGCAGTAACGGGATCAGCTCGCGCAAAGTCTCGCGGACATCCGCCTGGATCGCCAGGTCGGTGCGGTAATTCTTGCCCAGTTCCCAGGTGCGCTCGGTAAGATGAACGACCCGAATAGTCTCCGGCAGCGGTTCGATTTCGCTCGCCAGCGACATGCGCAGCAGGTCCGCCCCCACGCAGAACAGCACGTCATACGGTTCGAGCGTGGCTCGAACGCGCTTCTGGTTGCGCCCCAGCGGCCCCATGTGCGCCGGATGCTCGGAAACGAATTGGGCCGTCGTCGGCATGGTCTGCTGATACACCGCCGCACCCAGGAGCTGCGCAACGCTCGCCGCCTCGGCGAACGCATCCCGCGTGGAAACCTCCTGCCCGACGACCATCACCGGCCGTTGAGCGGCGAGCAGCATCGTGGCAAGTTGTCCCAGCGTGTCCGCAGAGGGCCGGTTGCTTGCCTCGACTCGCACGCGCCGGCCAAGCTCGATGTGGGCTTGCGCCCTCAGCACGTCCGCAGGGAGGCTGATGAAGACCGGACCGGCGGGGGGAGCGAGCGCCACCTTGGCGGCGCGGCGCACGATGCGCGGCAGATCCACGGCGCGCGTCGCTTCGACCGCCCACTTGGTATACGGCCGGGCCATCTGCACCAGATCGCCTGCGAGGATGGGCTCGAGCAGGCCGTGCCCCTGGTCCTGCTGCCCCGCCGTGACGAGGAGCGGCGCGCCCGCGAAATGCGCGGCGTAGAGCGCTCCCATCGCGTTTCCCAGCCCTGGCGTCACATGAACGTTGGCAGCCGTAAGTCGCCCCGAGGCGCGCCCGTACGCTTCTGCCATCGCGACGACGACCGCTTCCTGCAAGCCGAGCACATAGGTGAGCTCGGGGCACTGCGCGAGCGCCGCCATGAGGGGCAGCTCGGTGGTGCCGGGGTTGCCAAAGAGATGCGTGACGCCCTCATCCACCAGCAGCCGCAGCAGCGCGTCGGCCCCCGACATCCTCGCCATCGAAGCCTCCGGGTCAGACCATGGCAAAGCCGCCGTCCACGACCAGCGTCTGCCCGGTCATGAACGAGGACTCGTCGCCGGCGAGAAAGCTGGCCGCCCCCACCAGGTCCTCGGGGAGCTCGTCGCGCGCAATGGCGAGCGCGCGCGCGGTCACTTCGCGCCGGAACACTTCGACGCGTTCGGTTTGCGCGGCGATGCGCTCGCTCAAGGTGAATCCCGGCGCGATGGCATTGACGGTCACGCCGTCCTTGCCGACCTCCCTCGCCAGCGCGCGCGTGAACGCGATCAGCGCCCCCTTGCTGGAGACGTAATGCAGCATGAAGGGCACGCCCAGGTGGGCGGTGTCGGAAGCGATGTTGATGATGCGGCCGTGCTTGCGGCTGCGCATGAAGTCGATCACCGCCCGGGCGCAGAGGAAAGGCCCCAGCGTGTTCACTTCCATCATGCGGCGCCAGTCCTCGGCGGTGATTTGTTCGAAGGGCCGGGGCGGCGTGGTCATGGCGGCATTGTTGACCAGGATGTCGATGCGGCCGAATTCGCGCAGGGTGCGCTCGGTCATGGCGGCCACCTCGGATTCGGACGATACGTCCACGCGCATCCCGAGCGCGTGCACGCCCGTGCGCACGATTTGCGCCACGGCCGGTTCGGTGTCCAGCACGTCGATCACCACGATGTTGGCGCCCTCCGCGGCGAGGCGCAAAGCGATGGCCTTGCCGATCCCCCTGGCGGCACCGGTCACGATTGCCGTACGGCCCTTGAGTCCGGTCACGGGTTGCCTCCCTTCTTTCGGCAAGAGCAAGCGCCGGCCGGCGTCAGGCGCAGCGTCCTGATCCGATCCTCATTCGATCTTCATCCCTGTCTTCTCGATCACTTCGTTCCAGAGCGCGCGCTCTTCCTTCGCACGCTCGACCACGGTCCGGGCATCCGCCCACACCGGATCGAGGCTGTACTTCGCCATGCCGGCACGGATCTCAGGCTGCTGGATGATGCGCACGATCTCGCGCTGCAGGCTGTCCGCGATCGGCCGCGGCGTCCCGGCGGGAACGAGCACCGAATACCAGGCGACGATCTTGAACTTCGGGTAGCCGAGCTCCACCATGGTGGGCACGTCGGGAAGCGCCGGCGAGCGCTTCGGCGAAGTGACCATCAGCGGTTTCAGCCGTCCGGCTCGCACATGGGACAGCACGCCGGCGATCGGCGTGATGAAGGCATGCGTCTGGCCCGCGAGCAGGCTTCGAACCGCCGGGGCATTGCCCTTGTAAGGCACGTGGGTGAGGCGCGCCCCGGTCAGCAGCTTGTAGAACTCCATCGCACGGTGGCCCGGGCTGCCCGCGCCCGCCGATCCATAGGAGAGATCACGCGACTTCGACAATTTGACGAATTCCTCGGAGGTCTGGACCTCGAGCGAGGGATGCACGGCCAGGGTGCCCACGCTTTCCGCCAGCCCTACCACCGGTCGCAGCCGTTCCAGCGGATCGCCGAAGTCGCGGTAAAGAATCGGATTGACAGTGAGCATCGAGTCGATCGACCAGAGCACCGTATAGCCGTCGGGTGCCGACTTCGCCACGGCATCCATGCCGATGCTGCCGCCGGCCCCGGGGCGGTTTTCGACGAGGAAGGTCTGGCCGAACTTTTCGGTGAGCTTCGTAGAGAACAGCCGCGCCACCACGTCGAGCGGCCCGCCCGCGGGGAACGGCACGACCATCCGAACCGGCTTGTCGGGGTAGCTCTGCGCCCCGGCCG
>Ga0156022_1251_pt2 | contig 16904 bp, 13 predicted proteins | sample RifCSPlowO2_02_FD_107676 | JGI IMG/M metagenome (GOLD analysis project Ga0156022, IMG submission 107676) | Betaproteobacteria bacterium RIFCSPLOWO2_02_FULL_65_24 | reverse complement strand
TTCGCCGGATCACGTCCGGATCGGCGCCGCTCGGCGAAGCGCTGTCCCTGGCACTCGAGCGCCGCCTGGGTGTTCAGGTTTTTGAAAGCTACGGCATGACCGAGCTGTGCGGGGCGAGCCACGCCCAGCGCCCGGGCGATCCGAAATCGAGCGTCGGCGTGGCACTCGCCGGCATCGAATGGCAGGCGGTGGATCCGGACACGGGGCGCGCGCTGAACGTTCGCGAGCAGGGCGAGATCCGGGTGCGCGGGCCGAACGTCATGAAGGGTTACCTGAACCGCCCGCAGGACTCCAGCCTCGAGGCGCCCGGCTGGTTGCGAACGGGCGACCTGGGCTATGCCGACGAACAGGGGCGGCTCTATATTACCGGTCGCCTGAAGGAGCTCATCAAGGTGAGCGGCTATCAGGTCGCCCCCGAGGAACTGGAAGCCTTGCTGAGGCTGCATCCCGAGGTTTGCGAAGCGTGCGTCGTCGGGCGCCCGGACGGTGCGGGCGGCGAAGCGCCCGTCGCTTACGTCGTGCGCAAAGGACCCGTGGAAGCGCAGACGCTCGCCGCGCTGGTGGCCGCGCGCGTCGCCCCGTACAAGCGCCTCGCTGCGGTCTTCTTCGTCGATGCCTTGCCCAGGTCGCACACGGGCAAGGTGCTGCGCAGCGCACTCGCCGCACGAAAAAAAGATCGCCCGGAACCGTAGCCTACGGCTTGATTTACATCAACGATTTGGATTTACACATCTGCTCTAGTGACACTCCGCTTTCTTCCCCGGGCGGTTCCAGCCGACATTTTGCAGCGAGGAAATCCAAGCAGGAGTTGCCTCATGAAGTCATCCGTGAAAGGCCTGTTTTACATTGCTGCCGTCGCCTGCGCTGCAGCGCCGTACGCAGTTTTGCCGCAGGCCTATCCCGCCAGGTCCATAACCGTGCTCAGTGGAGCTTCCATAGGAAGCGGTGGCGATGTCGCGATGAGGGTCGTCGCGGCAAAAATGAGCGAGGCGCTCGGCCAGCCCATGGTCGTTGAAGCTCGCCGCGGAGCGGGCGGACTGGAAGCGTATACGGCGGGAGCGCGTGCCGAGCCGAACGGCTACACCATCACGTTCGTCAATTCGGGCCTGGTCACGAACCGCTTCATGAAGAAGGACATGCCCGTCGATGCGCTGAAGGATTACGCGCCGATATCGGTGCTGTTCAGCACCGCGTTCTTCCTGGCGGCGCATCCCTCGCTGCCGGCGAACAACCTCAAGGAATTGCTCTCCTACGCAAAGCGCAATCCGGGCAAGGTCACGTTCGCAAGCACCGGTATTGGTTCCGCCGCCCACCTCGTGGGCGAGTCGCTCAACAGCGTGGCCGGCACCCGGATGCTGCACGTTCCCTATGCGGGCAAGAACACGGCGCTGGCCGTCAATGACCTCGTTGGCGGCCGGGTGGACATGTATCTGGCTTCGCTTTCCAGCCTCGCGCAGCACGCCGCTGCGGGAAAGGTGAAGCTGATCGCCCTGGTAGACAGCGTGCGCCACCGGCAGCAGCCGCACGTGGCGACTGTCAATGAGCTGCTGCCCGGTTACTACAACATCGTCGTTTGGTGGGGCTTCCTCGGGCCGGTCGGCCTGCCGCGCCCTATCGTGGATCGATTACGCGGCGAAGCACTGAAAGTGATTTCCGATCCGGCCATGGCTGCCAAATTCGATAGTGTCGGCGTTGCGACCGTCACGCACGGCGGGCCGGAGGAATTCGCGCGCATCATCAGGAGTGACGTGGAGAACATCGGCAAGGTCGTCAACGCTCTCGGGCTCAAACCGGAATAAGGAATGACAGGAAAGGTGATGGACAAGGTCATCATTTCGGCAGCCATTACCGGCTCGAGCCCCAACCGGGATCGCAATCCGAACCTGCCGCTGACGCAGGACGAGGTCGTGGACGCGGCCTTGGGATGCTGGAAGGCCGGCGCGGCCATCATCCATCTGCACGCCCGAACCGCGGACGGCGCGCCCACCATAGATTCCGGATGCTACCGGGCGATCATGGATCGTATCCGCGCTGCCGGCTGTAACGCGATCTTCAGCGTAAGCACGGGTGACGTGGGCGGCCGCGTCAATCATGAGGAGCGCATGGCGCTGCTCGACCTGGACCCTGAGATGGCGAGCCTGCTGTGCGGGTCGCTGAACCTCGGCGAGAAACGCGTGTACGTCAACCCATACGAATTCATTGCGCGGATGTGCAAGCGCATGAGCGAGATCGACTGCACCCCCGAGCTGGAGCTCTTCGATGCGGGCATGCTGGCGAGCGCTCTCAGGCTGGTGGACGAGGGCATGCTTACGCGCCCTGCCGCGTGGCAATTCGGCCTGGGGCTGCATGGCAGCGCGCCGGCCGACCCTGGCATGCTCGCCTACCTGATTGCCCGTGTCCCCGCGGGCGCGCCCTGGTTCCTTCTCGGTCGCGACGCAAATCAGATCCGCATGAATCTGATCGCGCTCGCCCTGGGCGGGCATATCCGGACCGGATTCGAAGAGAACGCCTATTACCTGCCGGGCCAACTGGCGAGCAGCAACGCGCAATTGGTCGAGAGGGTGGTGAGGCTGGCTACCGAGGTGGGACGTTCAGTGGCGTCGCCTGACGAGGCGCGGCAGATATTGCGTACGCGCAAAGCGCCCGGCTCGACTGAAACCATGAGACAAGGCAGATAGCGCCATGGGAATGACCATGGCCGAAAAGATCCTGGCAGCGCATGCCGGCGTCAGCACGGTGAAACCGCAGGACGTGGTCGAGGTCGCGCCGGATACGATCGTGCTGATCGATGTGAACTTTCTGATACCCACGATGGGTTGGGAGTTCCTCAAGATCGCGGACCCCGAGCGCGTCGTCGTCATCTTTGACCATTGGACGCCGGCGAAGGACATCGGGGCGGCTACGGCGCACCGGCGGGGGCGCGAATTCGTGCGGAAGTTCGGCATCAAGCGTTTCCATGACGTCGGTCTTCGCCAGGGCATCTCGCACCAGGTCGTGGGCGAGGAGGGGTACGCCCTGCCGGGTGACATCCTGGTGTGCGTCGATTCGCATACCTGCAGCGCCGGGGCTTTCAATGCGGTCGCCCGGGGTTTGGGCACGGCCGAGATCACCTCCGCCACCTGTCTGGGCAAGACCTGGTTTCAGTGCGGCGAAACGGTGCGCTACGAGCTCGAAGGGCAGATGGCAGACCGGGTCACGCCGAAGGATGTCTTTCTGTACATCGCCGGCAAGTACGGCGCTCACACGCTGCAAAACATGGAATTCCACGGGCCGGCGGTGGAGCGCTGGGAGATCGACGAGCGTCGGGCGCTCGCAACCATGTGTGCCGAGGTCGGCGTCGAATTCGCGCTCTTTCCGTGCGACGAAAAGCTCGAAGGTTACCTGCACGCGAGAGGCAAGACCCGATTCGCTCCGGTCGCACCCGACCCGGACGCCCGTTACGCAGCCGAGCGGCGCATCGACGTCACGCGCATCGAACCCATGATCGCCCTGCCGCACCAGGTCATGAACAATTGCAAGCCGGTCGGCGAGCTGAGCGATGTGAAGGTCGACCAGTGTTTTATCGGCGCCTGTTGCAACGGCACGCTCGCGGACATCAAGATCGCGGCGCAGATCGTGAAGGACCGCGAGGTGGCCGAAAGCGTGCGGTTCATCGTCACCCCTGCTTCCCAGCGAGTGTACGCTCAGGCTGTGGAGGCCGGGTACGTCACCACCCTGCTCGAGGCCGGCGCGGTCGTGACCAGCGCCACCTGCGGGGCGTGCGGTGGCTCGAGCCTTGGTGTGCTGGGCCCCGGCGAACGTGCCATCAGTGCCTCCCCCCGCAACTTCAAGGGCCGCATGGGCAGCCCGGAAGCGGAGATCTTTCTCGGTTCTTCGGCCAGCGTGGCGGCGTCGGCCTTGACCGGCCGCATCACCGATCCCAGGAGGGTGTGATGTCGGACAAGATTCAAGCAAGGGTGTGGAAGTTCGGCGATGGCATCAACAGCGATCTGATACTGCCCGGACATGCCATCTACAAGCCCGTCGCCGAACAGCGCAAGTTCGTGTTCGAGGCCAACCGGCCCGGCTGGGCGGGGCAGGTGCAGCCAGGCGACGTGATCGTCGCCGGGTACGACTTTGGAGTCGGTTCGGGCAGGCCGACGCCTCGCGTGCTGAAGGAGGTAGGCATTTCGGTGATCCTGGCCGATTCCTTCAACGGCCTGTTTTTCCGCAACTGCGTCAACTTCGGCCTGCCGCTCATGCGGTATGCGGGTGTTTCCAGCCTGTTCGAGGAGATGGACGGTATCGAGGTGGACTTTGACGCCTGGTCGGCAACCAACCTGCGTACCAGCCACCGTATCGAAGCCACGAGGTTGCCGGACATGCTGAAGGAGACTATGTTGACGGGGGGAGTGATCCCCTGGCTCATCTCCCAGGGCTACATACGGGAGGCCGTGCCGGTGCGCTCGGAGCGATAGCGCCGCGCGCAGCGTCCAGGAGGCGTTCTTGGTGATGGTGCATGGCGAGTTGCTGCGCAGCATGGCGAGGCGGGATCCGCGCGGCACCAGCATGGTGTTCGAAGGCAAGCGCTTCACCTGGCGGCAGACCAACGAAAGGGTCAACCGCTTCGGCAATGCGCTGCTCGCGTTCGGCCTGGCCAAGGGCGACAAGGTGGCCATCGTCGGGCTCAACTCCCACCGCTATGCGGAGAGCTACTTCGCGCTGGCGAAGACGGGGCTGGTGTCCGTGCCCATCAACTGGCAGAGCCCGTCGCATGAAATCGCCTACATCCTCGATAACTCCGAGTCCAAGGCCGTCCTCGCCGACGAGCCGTTCCTGCCGACGGTGCAGGCGCTCGCTGCCGAGATCCCGGCGATCCGGCAGGTGATACGCATGGGAGACGGCACAGCGGCCGGCCTCGACTACGAATCCCTGCTCGAGCAGCACCCGGGGAGCGAGCCGCCCGTCGAAGTGCTGCCCGAGGATCTGCGCGCGCTCGTCTATACGAGCGGCACCACCGGCATGCCCAAGGGCTGCATCGTCACGCATCGGCAGTCGCTGGTGAGCTTCGCCAATCTGCTGATCGAAATCCCTTCCGTGCCGCGCGAGCAGCCGACATTGCTCGCCACCCCTTTCTTCACCGGGTTCGGCGCCCACCTGTGCCTGGAAGCGCCCTACACGCGCAGCACCATGGTGATCCTGCCGCGCTTCGAGCCGCGCCGGGTCTTCGAGGCGATCGAGCGCCACAGGGTCGCGCATATGTGTGTCGTGCCCACCATGATCAGCGCGCTCGCGAGCTCGGCCGATGTCAGGAACTACGATCTCAGCTCGCTGCGCCTCATCCTTTACGGCGGCTCGCCCATTTCGCCGGCGGTGCTGAAACGCGCGATGGATCTGTTCAAGTGCGGCTTCTGCCAGGTGTTCGGCACGGCCGAGGCCGGCGGGCTGGTCGCCTTCCTTACCCCCGAGGACCACCTCCTGGACGGCTCCGAAGTGAAGGAAAAGCGGCTCTTGTCCACCGGCCGGGAAGCGCAGTATGCGGAAATACGGCTGGTGGACGACAACGGCGCCGAGGTCGGGCCCAATCAGCCCGGCGAGCTGATCGTCAAGAGCGAAAGCTCTTTTTCCGGCTACTGGAAGAACCCGGAGAAGACCGCCGAGACGCTGAAGAACGGCTGGGTGTACAGCGGAGACGTCGCCACACGCGACGAGGACGGGTACATCTATATCGTCGACCGCAAGAAGGAAATGATCGTCAGCGGCGGCGTCAACATCTATCCGGCCGAAGTCGAAGCGGTGCTGTACACGCATCCGGCGGTGCTCCAGGCGGCGGTGATTGGCGTGCCCGACGAGCATTGGGGGGAGGCGGTCAAGGCGGTGGTCGAATTGCGCGAGGGCATGCACGCCACCGAGCAGCAGATCATCGACTTCTGCAAGGAGCGCCTTGCCAGCTTCAAAAAGCCGAAGTCGGTCGATTTCGTGAAGGGCCTGGTGGGCACCAGCGGCAAGGTGGCGAAGCGGGAGCTTCGCGAGCGGTATTGGCAGGGACGCTCGCGGCGGGTGAATTGAGGCCTTTATCGCTTGAGTCTTGACGGGATCGTCCCAAGAATTGCGTTCCATTAGGTCTGCCCGATTTTGATAGTGACGCGTAGAACGTATCAACTTCGCGCGAACGTCTTACGCGTCACTATCAAAATCGGGCAGATATGGGTAAACGTGCCACTGGCACGAGCGTCATGAGTAGACGCAGCCACAAACACCTTCGTTTCAGTTCAACCCAGCTCGCTCACCACGGCAACGGCTTTCCCGAGGAGTTGAAAAACCCGCCGCTGTCGGCGGCTTTGAGCGACGCGATCACCTGGCGCAGCTGCGCGGCTTTTTCTTCGGGCGAGGCGAGCGTCTCCCAGGCGGCGCCACGGCGCGTCATGTCGGTGCGCATGTGGCCGGGATGCAATACGGCGGCGATCAGGTCCGGGTGGTCGAGCGCCAGGGCATGCCACACCGAGTTCAGCGCCGCCTTCGAAGAACGGTACGCGTAGTAGCCGCCGACCCGCGCGGCGCCGATCGATCCCACGATGCTGCCGATCGCGATCATCTTGCGTTCCCGGCTGCAGCGCACCTGCGCGAGGAAGGCCTGCGCGCAGGCGAGCGGCGCCATGGCATTCACCTCGAAGCTCCTCATCCACGCGGCGTAGTCGACCGCCTCCGGGTGGTCGCTATCGTCCAGGAGCACGCCGGCATTCGCGATCAGCACGTCTATCACCTCGGCGTGCAGGGTGCGGCCGAGCGCAGCCACGGCGGCGAAATCGGTCACGTCGAGTCGATGGACCGATAGCTGCGGCGAGAGCGCATGCAGTTCCCGGGCGCGGCCAACGTCGCGGCAGGTGGCGATGACGCGCCAGCCGTCCGCCGCGTATTGGCGCGCGAACTCCAGGCCGAGCCCTTTGTTGGCTCCGGTGATCAGAACGGAAAATGGGGTCAGGTTCACATTTCCTTTTGCCGCCAAAGCTGCATTGCTGTGCAAGGGAAATGTGAACCTGACCCCATTTTCTCACGCTTCTTTCTTGATATTGCACAGCAGTGCGCGCAACTGGTAGGTGCCCATGGCCGGATCGTACGGCGGCGCCTGGCTGGTGAGCAGGTTCGCGTTCGATTCCCAGATGCCGTGTTCCCAGCCGTCCTTGCGTTCCGGGAACCACCAGCCGTGCTCGCAATGGATCACGTTCTCCAGGATGTCCGTGGTGACATGGGCGCGCTGGCGGATCGAGCCGCGCGGCGAAGAAATGACCACCCAATCGCCTTTTTCGATGCCGTGCGTGCGCGCGGTTTTCGGATGGATCTCCACCTGCGGATCGGGCCGGCCCCGGCGCAGCTTCGGCAGCTGCCGTCCCTCCGAATGGAAATACAGCGGCGAGCGGGCGCCGGTCGTCAGCACATAAGGAAACTCTTTCGCGAGCTCCGGGGTGCTGAGCGGGCTCTCGGGCGGTTCGGCGTAGCAGGGCAGCGGATCATAGCCGAGCGCTTCGAGGCGCGTGGAGTACAGCTCGATCTTGCCGGTGGGCGTGGCGAAACCGCTCTTTTCGAACTTGCGATAGCTGATCGGCACGCGCGTGTGGCCGCGCGCCGAGAGCTGGGCATAGGTGATGCCGAGCGGCGCCAGCTGCTGGTTGAAAACATCGATCGGTTCTTCCTCGCAATCGGGCAGGCCCAGCCGGCGCGCCAGATCGGTCATGATGACTTCGTCCTGCCGGCACTCGCCGATCTGCACGGCCTGCCGTTGCGAGAGCACCACGTCCTCGCCGAAATACGGCATGGCCACGATCTGGTCGAGCTCCGGCCACGCAGCGGCCGGCAGCACGACGTCGGCCCGCTCGCAGGTCGGCGTCATGAACAGGTCCGCCACCATGAGGAAGTCCAGCTTGGAAATCGACTCGTAGACCTGGCGCGAATCGGCGTAGGTGGAGAGCGAATTGTTGCCGAAGACGAGGAACCCCTTGGTCCAGTAAGGATCGCCCTGGCGCATGGACTTGAACACGGCCGGAATGTGCGCCGAGGGCACGAGCGAGCCCTCACCGCCCAGGACGCGGAACTCGCCGGCGCCCAGGCGCTTTTTCTTCTGCTCTTCGGGGAGCACCTCGGCAAGGAAAGGGAAGGGCGCCACGGCGCGCATCCCCAGCACCATGCCCCCGGGCGTGTCGATCTGGCCGGTGAGCGCGGGCAGCATGGAAATGGCGCGTACCGTCTGGATGGTGTTCGGGGTGTGCTCGATGGCGCAGCCCCATTCGAGCGCTCCGGGCTGCGCCTGCGCCCACAGCCGTGCGGCGGCGCGAATCTTGGCGGCCGGCACCCAGGTGATGGGCTCGGCCCACTCGGGCGTGAAGCTGCGCACGCGCTCGGCCAGCCGGTCGAATCCGTACGTCCATTTCTCCACGAACGCCTTGTCGTAGAGCTGTTCGGCGATCAGCGCGTTCAGCATGGCGAGCGCGAGCGCGTCGTCCGTCCCGGGCCTCAACTGCAGGAACACGTCGGCGCGCTTGGCGAGCCAGGTGCGCCGCGGATCCACCACGATGATCTTGGGCTGCGTGTCGAGCGCGTCCCTCACCATGAACCCCACTTCGCCGTCGGGGCTGGAATTGAGCGGGTTGTGGCCCCAGAACAGCAGCACGCCCGGCATGCGCTCGCCGCGGTAATCCGACCAGGTCATGCCGCCGTAGGTCATGTGCATGGTGTTGACGCGCGGGAAAAAGCATTGCGCGGTGCCCGGCTCGCACCAGTTTGGCGTGCCCATCATGTTGGCGAAGCGCGGCACGAAATTGCAGTGATGGCGTCCGGTGCCGGTGCCGATGGCGATGCCTTCCTTGCCGTAGCGGTCCCAGATGCGGCGGATGTTGTCGCAGATATGGTCATAGGCCTCGTCCCACGAGGCGCGCCGCCATTGGCCTTCGCCGCGGGCGCCGGCACGGATGAGCGGGTGCGTCAGCCGGTCGGGGTGGTAGACCAGTTGCGCGCTCGCCGCCCCCATGGGGCAGAGCCGGCCGCGATTGAGCGGGCCGTCCGGATCGCCTTCGATTTTCACGATCCGCTCGTCCTTGAGATGAATGAGCGCGCTGCAGCCGCCATGGCACATGCGGCAGGTGCTTTTCAACACCATCTGCGAAGACGGCGATGCGGCTTTACGGGATCGTGTGGTCAGCGCCTCCATGCGCGTCTCCTCGTGTGATGTCCGGCCGGGGTCGCAGCCGAAAGCTGCCCGGCGATGCGGCCGGCGGGTAAGGCAGGCGGCCCGTCACTGACGGTGGAGGCCAGTATCGCGACGGCCTTCCCCCGGGACTTTGATGAAAATCAGGAAACCGGCGTCGCCCGGGGCGCGCTGCGGCGGGTCTTGGGAAGGAAAACGTGGTTGGCGTAGAGCGCCGCCGACAGAACGAGCACCGCTCCACCCTGGTGCGCGGCGCCCAGTGCCACGGGCACAGCGTACAGCAGCGTCGTGATGCCCAGCGCGATCTGCAGCACGACGGCAGCGAGCAGCAGGTCGGCCGCCCGCCGCGTAGTTTCCGGCTCGCGGCTGGCACGCACCCAGAGCCACGGCGCGAGCAGCGCGAGCGCCCAGGCGCCCAGCCGGTGGTCGAACTGAACGGTCGCCATGTTGTTGAAGAAGTTGAGATACCACGGGTCGATCTGGAGGATTTCCGGCGGAATGACGTGGCCGTTCATGAGCGGGAAGGTGTTGTAGGCGTAGCCCGCCCGGATGCCGGCCACGAAGCCTCCGGTCAGCACCAGGTAGGCCACCACGGCCGTGATCGTCCACCCCAGGCGCTGCAACGCGGGACTTGCACCCGCCTGCGGCCCGCGGGCGAGGAGCGACAGTGCCGTCCAGAACATGGCCCCGTAGATGGCGAGCGCAAGGGCGAGGTGTGCCGTCAGGCGGTACGGGCTGACCCGCGGGTCGTCCACCAGACCGGACTGAACCATGTACCAGCCGAGCGCCCCTTGGGCGCCGCCCAGCAGAAATATGCCGAGCAGCTTCAGGCGCAGCGTTCCGCGCACGCGGCCGCGCAGCCAGAACCACGCCAGCGGGACGAAAAACGCGAGCCCGATGGCGCGCCCGAGCAGGCGGTGCGCGTATTCCCACCAGAAAATGCCCTTGAACGCTTCCAGGCTCATGTCGCGATTGACCTCGCGGTACTCGGGCGTCAGCTGGTACTTGGTGAAGGTCTCCAGCCACTGCGCTTCGTTGAGCGGGGGGAGCGTGCCAACGATTGGCTGCCACTCGACTATCGACAGTCCCGAATGCGTAAGGCGGGTGATGCCGCCCACGACCACCATGGCGAAGACCAGCACGCAGCAGCCGAACAGCCAGGCGGCCAGGGCGCCTTCGCCGCCCCGGACGGGAGCGAAGGCAGGGGCCGTTCCGGCGAGCGTCTCGGGGGAAGAGGGTGCGGAGGGCGCCACGGGGAGGAGAGTTTATCCAACCTGGGGGGCGGCCGGGCACGTGATTGCTTGACGCGAATCAAATCCGCCGGGCAGGCCCGGGCCTTAAAGTTGTCGCGGCCAAGAGCACGCCATGACCACCAAAACCCGCATAATCGACGCCCGCCACATGTTGCCACCGGAACCGTTTGAGCGCGTCGTTGAAGCGCTTGCCACTCTCGGGGAAGGCGAGACCGTGCTGCTCATTCTGGAGCGCGAGCCTCTGCCGCTGTACCAGTTCCTCGACAACAACCACTACGAATGGGCTGCGAAGTCCGAGCCGGACGGGCGTGTGGTCGTGCGAATACGCGAGCCCGACACCCGCGACTAGTCGGTGTAGCGCTTGAGCCGCTCCAGGTCGCGCAGCCTGACCGAGCGGCCCTGCACCTCGATCAGGCCGTTCGAGGCGAGCTCCTGCAGGATGCGCGAGAAATGCTCCTGCGTGAGGCTCAGCCGCGAGGCGATCACGCCCTTGGTCGCCCGCAGGGTCACCTCGATTGGATTGCCTGAGACGCCATCGCCCGCCTCGTTCAGCAGATATCCGATGACGCGCTGCCTGCCGCTGCGCATGGAGATCGCTTCCAGATCGATCACCCGGTGGCGCAGCCGCATGGCCATGCCGCCGATGATGCGCCGCGCGAAACCGGGATCCCGCTCCAGTTCTTCGAACACGGCGCTGCGCGCCACGAACAGGAGCAGCGAGTCCTCCAGCGCCTGCGCGCCGACGACGTGTCCGCGCTCGAGGAACATCACCGCCTCGCCGAAACTTTGCCCGGGTCCGAGGATCTCGACCACCTTTTCGTCGCCCCGCGGCGAGCTGAATGCGAGTTTCACGCGGCCGTAGACGATCACGTGCATTCCGGTCGCGGCATCGCCGCGATCAAAAAGCCGCTCCCCACGCTCCACCCGCAGCTGGCGGGTGTGTACGGCGATGCGGGCGATGTCCTCGGGCGCAAGATCGCGAAACAGCGCTATGTTGGCGAGAAAAGCTTCCGCCTTGATGGCGGGAACGGTCATCGGTTCCTTCTCCCATTTTGCGGGAGAGCCTATTCTGTGGGGGGCGGGGCCCGGCCTGTTGATCCAGATCAAGCTCCGCGCCGTGTGCCGGGCGGCGCACCGCCCGGGAGAAAGGCGTCGGAGTAGCAGTACTCGTCACCCAGTCCAAGCGCCGTGAACGCCGGCTTCGCCGCCGCCACCATCTGCAGCGAACCGCAGGCGTAGATGGCATAGCCCGACAGGTCGGGGAAGTCGGCCGTGATCGCTTCGTGCACCAGGCCCGTGCGGCCCGTCCAGGCATCCTCGGCCGCGGGGTCGGACAGCACCGGAACGAAACGGAAGTTCGCGTGCTCGCGCTGCCATTGCAGCGGCAGTTCGGCCATGTACAAGTCGCGGCGCTGGCGAACGCCCCAGTACAGGTAAAGCGGGCGTCGGATACCTGACTCGAAGGCGTGTTCCAGCAGGCTCTTGACGGGTGCGAACCCCGTGGCCCCGGCGATGAAGATCAACGGCCGGTCGGAGGGTTCGTGAAGAACGAAGGCGCCGAGCGGGCCTTCGATGCGCAGTCGCTCGCCCGGTTGCATGCGCTCGAACACCGCCGTGGTAAACCGGCCGCCGGGAATGCGCCGTACGTGCAGCTCGATGCAATCGGTGGGCCGTGGTGCCGTGGTGAAAGAGTAGCTGCGCCGCGCGCCGTCCTCCAGGATGATGTTGATGTACTGGCCGGCCTGGAACTCGATCTGCTCCCCGGCGGGCAGGCGCAGCGCGAGCAGCATGATGTCGGGGGCAAGCCGCTCCAGCTTTTCCACGGTGGCGCTGTATACGGGCAGCGCTTGCTCGCGTGCGGCGGCACCCGCCTCGAGCTCGATCTCAAGGTCCGACAGCGGCGTGGCACAGCACAGCAGCAGCCGACCCGCACGGCGCTCGGCCTCCGACAGCGCGCCCGGCTGGTACAGGCCGTGGTCCACCGATCCGTTCAGCAGCGCCGCCTTGCATACCCCGCAGCCGCCGTGGCGGCATTCGAACGGCATGGCCAGGCCGCTGCGCAGGCCCGCATCAAGCAGCATTTCGCCGTCACGGACGGGCACGGTGCGATTGCCCGGATGGACGGTGAGCTTAAAGGTGGCGCTCCGCGCTGCTATCCCGGGCCGCAGCCAGGGCAGGAGCAGCAGAAGGAGCGTCGCCCCGCCCACCAGCCACCAGACTTGGCCGGGCGACCACTCGTAAATGAGCGGATAGGCGGCAAGATAGAACCAGTCGAAGTCGAGCACGGCCGGCACGCCGCGAAGATCCGCCGGCCCCTGACTCACCGCCGGCCGGACAACGGACAGCAACGCCAGCGCGGCGACCGACCCCCACATCAGCGTGCGCGGCGGGCTGGTTCTCGCGCGGGGCACGCGCTGCGTATGGACCCACAGCACGGCGAGCACCGCGAGCGGGATGCCGATATGGACGAACTGCAGCAACGAAAAGAACCGGTCGTTCACCGCTTCGGGCAGGATGAAATTGCGCATCAGCGTTCCGCGGAACACCGGCAAAGCGTCCAGCCACTCGGCCGTCGCGGTGGTGACGAATTGCGCCATGCGGTCCCAGGGCAGCATGTAGCCGTTGATGCCCGAGGCGTACACCAGCCACAGCAGCACCACGCCGGTGATCCAGGAGAACGCGCGAAAGCTGCGGTAGCGATCGAACACGAAATGGCGCGCCAGATGCAGCAGCATGGTCAGCACCATGGCGTCCGAGGCGTAGCGGTGAATGCTGCGCATCACTCCTCCTGCAAACCATTGCTCGTGCGTCAGCGACTGGACAGAAGCATAAGTGGTCTGCACGCCGGTCTCGTAGAACGCGTAGACATACAGTCCGCTGATGACCACGAGCCAGAACATCCAGTAGCTCAACGCTCCGAGGTGGTAGAGCGGGTTCGCGCGTTCGCCGAACAGCCCGATGAAGAGGCGATCGAGTCGCAGGAACAACCTTTGTGCAGCGGCTTGGAGTGAGTTGAGCACGTGGCTGAAAACAGTGGATGGCTGGCCAGTATCGAGCGACCGCGCGCAACGTCTCTTTGACGCAAATCAGAAACGAGGAAACGGCGCAGCGTACGGCGCTTGTTATCCCCTTATCCCCACTTGAAGTAGGGTTTCCGAGAGCCACGCGATTCATGGAATCTGATGCGGGCAGCCTCGATTCCTTTGATCCGAATCAAAACGCCCCGTTGCGCTGCGGCCGTAGATTGGCCCGCACCGCGCACATCACTCAAAGGAGGAACGGCATGGCTACCGACAAGGACAATGGCGTCGTTGCACACGAGGGCGCGAGCTCGCGAGCGAACGCAGCGGGCATTCCGCCGCTGCAGGAGGAGGAAGAGCGCGTCCCGGTGATGCAGCAGATTCTCGACAACCCGTTCCTGCTGCTGTTCCTGGGCGTTGCCATTCCCACGGTCATTTACATCGTCTGGGGCGTCATGGAGATCACCTCCATCCCCATCGCCAAGTAGCGCCGCGGCGCCCGTAACCAGGGAGAAAACATGAGTGCGATATTGCCCCCGCCGCAGCGCATCTGGTGGAAACAGCCCCTCGACCGCGTCGAGCTGGTCTGGATCGTGGTCGCTTTCGTCTGGTGCCTGGTGTTGTTTTTCATGATGCCCTACTGGCACGTCTACGGAAAACAGAACCTTTCCAGCGAGACCTACCGCACCACGCCCGACGCCTTCGCGAAAAAAGCCCAGGCGATGACCGATCAGTTCAAGGTGCGCGAGGAAGGCGCGGAAAAGACGCCGGTGGTCGCGCCGCCCGCGGGCAGCGACGTATACCTCATCGGCCGGCTCTGGGCCTGGTGGCCCATCCTGGAGCTGGAGAAGGGCAAGAGCTATCGCCTGCACCTGACCGCCATGGACTACCAGCACGGCTTTTCGCTGCAGCCGGAGAACATCAACATCCAGGTGCTCCCGGGCTACGAGCACGTTCTGACGGTGACGCCCAACCGCAGCGGCACCTACGCCATCGTCTGCAACGAATTCTGCGGCATCGGCCACCACAAGATGGTGAGCAAGCTGTACGTGAAATAGGGGGGCGACATGACCAATACCGAAATGTTCCGGACGTGCCCGCGCAGCGGGCTGCAGTTCCACCGCTCCGCCGAGGGATTGATCAAGGCGAATGCCGTGGCCGCGGTCGTGTTCCTGCTGGTGGGCGGGGTGCTGGCTCTGCTGATCGCGCTCACCCGCTGGCAGGCGGTGCACCTGGTCGGCGCCGACGACTTCTACATGATCCTCACCGCGCACGGCCTCAACATGCTGGCCTACTGGATCATCTTCTTCGAGATCGCGGTGCTGTACTTCTGCTCCTCGACGCTGCTTAAATCGAGGCTGGCGACGCCGCGGCTCGGGTGGCTCGCGTTCGCCCTCATGCTGATCGGCGCGCTCACCAACAACGTCGCGGTGTTCATGGGCGAGGCGACAGTGATGTTCACCTCGTACGTCCCGCTGCCGGGCCATCCCGCGTTTTACCTGGGCCTGATCCTGTTCGCCGTGGGCGCGTTGATCGGCTGCTTCATCTTCCTCGGCACGCTGGTGGTCGCGAAAAGCGAAAAAACCTACGAGGGATCGATTCCGCTGGTGACCTTCGGCGCGCTCACCGCCTGCATCATCGCCATCTTCACCATCGCTGCCGGCGCCATCATTCTGATCCCGACGTTCCTGTGGTCGGCCGGTTACATCAAGTACATCGACCCGCTCATGTACCGCACCATCTGGTGGGCGTTCGGTCACTCTTCGCAGCAGATCAACGTATCTGCGCACGTGGCCGTCTGGTACGCCATTGCCGCCATCGTGTTCGGCGCGAAGCCCATGTCCGAGCGCGTGTCGCGCGGCGCGTTCCTGCTGTACATCCTGTTCCTGCAGCTCGCCAGCGCCCATCACCTGCTGTCCGACCCGGGGCTGTCCACCGAGTGGAAAGTATTCAACACCAGCTATGCCATGTACCTCGCAGTGCTCGCCTCGATGATCCACGGCCTGACCGTACCGGGCTCGATCGAGCTGGCGCAGCGCGAAAAGGGTTACACCAAGGGCCTGTTCGAGTGGATCCGCAAGGCGCCCTGGGGCAACCCGGTGTTCTCGGGCATGTTCATCTCGCTCGTCGGCTTCGGCTTTCTCGGCGGCATCTCCGGGGTGATGATGGGGACCGAGCAGCTCAACATGATCATCCATAACACCCTCTACGTGCCGGGGCACTTCCACGCCACCGTGGTGGTGGGAACGACGCTCGCGTTCATGGCGATCACCTACTTCCTCATCCCGACGGTGTTCAACCGCGAAGTGATCAATCCCGGCCTGGCGAAGTGGCAGCCGTACCTGTTCGGCATAGGGATGAGCGTGTTTGCGCTCGCGCTCATGGGCGCGGGGACGCTGGGCGTGCCGCGGCGGCACTGGGATATCACCTTCGCCGGCGCGTCGCTGCCTTACGAGTTTCCGGGCGCCGCGTACCTCATGCTCGCCCTCCTCGGGGTGTCGGGCGTGGTGGCGGCGATCGGCGGGGCGATCTACATCTACATCACCGTGGGCTCGCTTCTGTGGGGCAAAAAGCTCGACGCCGGCGCCTGGTCGCGTGAACGCGCCGTGCTGCGCATGCCGGTCTCGGGTGCGTTGACGGGTCACGGCACGGCGGGGTTCGCGGCGCCCGGGACGTTCGCGTTCGCCATGGTGTTCCTCGCGGCCTTCGTGTTGTACTACTTCGTCAACTGGAAGTATCTGTCCACCGTGTGGGGACTGAGCTGACGGCGGCGCGAGCGCGGGGGCAGAGGCCATGACGACCGGCCAGACAGTGTGGAAGGCGGGCAGGGGAGCGCGGTCGCGGACCGCGCCCTTTGCGATGCTCTCGCTGGCACTGAGCCTGTTCAAGCTTCGCATCGGCATCGTCATCGCCCTGACCGCGCTCGCCGGGCTGGTGGTCGCCCCGGGGCCGGCTGCGTCAATCTGGCAGAGCACGACGCTGTTCCTGTGCGTGCTGGTCGCTTCGGCCGCAGCGGGTGCGTTCAACCAGTACTACGAGCATGCGTCCGACCGCAACATGACGCGTACGCGCGAGCGTCCCTTTGTGACCGGGGCGTTGCGACGCGGGCCGCAGTGGCTTGCGCTGATTGTGGCGCTCGCCACGGCGGCGGTCGGTGCAGCCTGGCTGGCGGTGAACGCCTGGGCCGCGCTCTACACGTTCCTGGGTGCGTTCTTCTACGCGGTCGTCTACACCGTCTGGTTGAAGCGGCGCACCTGGTGGAACATCGTGATCGGCGGGCTCGCCGGCAGCTTCGCGGTTCTCGCCGGCGCGGCGTCGGTGTCGCCGCATTTCGGGCCGGAGCCGCTGCTGCTTGCGCTGGTGCTGTTCCTGTGGACGCCGCCGCATTTCTGGAGTCTTGCCATCGCCTACCGGCAGGACTATGCCAGCGCGGGCATCCCGATGCTTCCGGTG